>Ga0209607_1000904_pt1 | contig 25227 bp, 23 predicted proteins | sample AD_UKC117_MetaG_FD_184413 | JGI IMG/M metagenome (GOLD analysis project Ga0209607, IMG submission 184413) | Active sludge microbial communities of municipal wastewater-treating anaerobic digesters from Hong Kong - AD_UKC117_MetaG (SPAdes)... | ecosystem: Engineered > Bioreactor > Anaerobic >... | reverse complement strand
TCCACGGCAGGTAATCCCACGAGGCGTACAGTGAACCTGTGCGCGCTGTCGATGTCGTCGGAGTCCGGGTGGAGATGCCCTCCAACCAGCCCATCGTGCTGTTGCGTGATGCCGAAACCGAGAAATTTCTGCCCATCTGGATCGGTGCCGTCGAGGCCACGGCGATTGCTTTCGCCCAGCAGGGGGTCCAGTCCGAGCGGCCTCTGACCCACGATCTGCTGCGCGACGTCATCGAGAGTATGGGCCGGACCCTGACCAGGGTCGACATCACCGAGTTGCGCGACGGGATCTTCTTCGCCGAGCTCGTCTTCGACAACGGCGTGGTGGTTTCGGCCAGACCATCCGACGCGATCGCCCTGGCTCTGCGCACTGCGGCCCCCCTGTTCGCCTCGGAGTCGGTGCTCGAGGAGGCCGGGATCGAGATGCCGGCCGAAGAGGAAGAGGCTGAGGCCGAAGTCGAGGCATTTCGGGAGTTCCTCGACCAGGTCACGCCGGAGGATTTCGAAGGCGGAAGCAACCAATGATTAACCCTCAGGTAAAGATTGAGGTATTGATCGGCATTCGGTTGGCGTGTCGGTCGCGCGGTAGCCGGTCGGGGGCCTAGGTTGTGGGGTACCGCTGGCATGGTTCGCAGCACAGTCGAGGAGTTGGCCCATGAATGAAGCAGTCGCGAATTCTCCTGCAACACCGACTGCAGAACAGCAGGAGCTGTTCGCCGACGAACTGCAACTGCCAGACGATGCCGGGTACCGGGCTCCGGTCGTGGCGAAGCTGGTGGGTATCACCTATCGGCAGCTCGATTATTGGGCACGCACAGGGTTGGTCGAGCCCAGCCTGCGTACTGCGAAGGGTTCGGGATCCCAGCGCCTGTACAACTTCCGCGACATCGTGACGTTGAAGATCGTCAAGCGACTGCTCGAAACCGGCGTGACCCTGCAACAGATCCGTACTGCACTTGACCACCTGCGTAACACCGGCGTCAGTGACCTCTCGCAGATCACGCTGATGAGCGACGGGGCCAGCGTGTACGAGTGCCGCAGCGCCGAGGATGTCATCGACCTCGTGCATGGCGGCCAGGGGGTCTTCGGGATCGCCGTCGGTGCCGTGTGGCGAGAGGTGGAATCCGATCTGGCGACGTTGCCCGCCGAGCGCGCAGACGGCAGCGTTACGGTGGTGGACGACGAACTGTCGCGCCGCCGCGCACGCAAGATTGGATGAGCCAACGTTCCCCGAACGCCACATCGGGCCAGACCCCGATGACCTCGACCGCATGGTGTCCGCGCTCGGGTATGCCGATGTCGATGCCCTGATCGATGCGGTGATCCCCGCCGACATCCGTACCGAGGCCCCGCTGCAACTGCCCGATCCCATCGACGAGGCCACCAGTCGCGACCTACTGCAGGCCATGGCGCAACGGAACAAACCCCGCCGCAGCATGCTTGGACTGGGCTATCACGGCACCCTCACCCCGGCGGTGATCACCCGCAACGTGTTGGAGAGCCCAGCCTGGTACACCGCGTACACGCCGTATCAGCCGGAAATCTCGCAAGGCCGGCTCGAAGGCCTGCTCACGTTCCAGACCCTGGTGTCGGACCTCTGCGGGCTGCCGGTGGCAAACGCGTCCCTGCTGGACGAGCCGACCGCGGCCGCGGAGGCGATGGCCCTGGCCCATCGGGTCGGTCGCGGCGACACCTTCGTGGTGGATCAGGATCTGCATCCGCAGACACTTGCCGTGCTGGCGACGCGAGCCGAACCGATCGGGATCACCTTGGACGTGCGTGATCTGCGTGATGGCCACATACCCGAGTGCTTCGGGGCCCTGATCGGCTACCCGACCGGGACCGGCGCAGTCCACGATCCCGCGCCGCTGGCCGCCGCCGTGCACGAGAGCGGTGGGCTGCTGTGCGTGACCGCGGACATCCTGGCGCTGGTGTCACTGCGGGCACCGGGTGAGATGGGCGCGGACATCGTGGTCGGATCTGCCCAGCGGTTCGGGGTACCGATGGGATTCGGCGGACCGCACGCGGCGTTCATGGCCGTTCGGCAAGGCCTGGAACGCCAGTTGCCCGGGCGGATGGTCGGGGTGAGTGTCGACGCCGACGGCCGGCGGGCGCTGCGCCTGGCACTGCAGACCCGCGAACAACACATCCGCCGTGACCGGGCGACCTCCAACATCTGTACCTCGCAGGTCCTGCTCGCGCTGGTCGCCGCGTTCTACGCCCAGTACCACGGTCCCCGCGGACTGCATGCCATCGCGCAACGGGTGCACGGCCACGCCGGCGTGCTGGCCGCATCCTTGAGCGCACACGGGTTGCAGGTGAGGCACCGGTCCTTCTTCGACACCGTGGTCGCCGAACACGACAACGCCGCGGCCGTGGTCGAGCGAGCAAGGCAACGCGGCATCGATCTGCGACTGCTGGACGGTGCGGTCGGCATCACCTGCGACGAGGTGACCACCGATGCCGACATCGACGCGGTGCTCGAGGCCTTCGACGCCCCGCGGGTGGATGCGGCCAGTTCGATTCCCGCACAGTTGCTGCGCAGCGGCCCGTTGTTGGACTACCCGCAGTTCCGCAGCTATCACAATGAGACCGCCATGATGCGGTACCTGCGGCAACTCTCGGACAAGGACCTTGCGCTGGACCGCACGATGATCCCGCTGGGCTCCTGCACGATGAAACTGAACGCCGCCGCCGAGATGGAGGCGATGACCTGGCCGCAGTTCGCCGGGTTGCACCCCTTCGCGCCGATCGATGAGTCCGAGGGGACCCGTCAGATGATCGCCGATGTGGAAGGGTGGCTGGCCGAGGTGACCGGCTACGACCGGGTCAGCGTGCAGCCCAACGCCGGCTCGCAAGGGGAGTTCGCGGGTCTGCTGGCCATCCGGGGCTACCACCGGTCGCGCGGTGATGACCAGCGCACCGTGTGCCTGGTCCCCAGCAGTGCGCACGGCACAAACGCCGCCAGTGCGGTCATGGCCGGACTGAAGGTCGTGGTCGTGAAGTGCACCGACGCCGGAGATGTCGACATCGAGGACGTGCGCGCGAAGATCGCCGAACATGGTCCACGACTGGCCGCGATCATGCTGACCTACCCCTCGACCCACGGGGTCTTTGAGAAGGGTCTGCGCGAGATCTGCGACATCGTGCACGACGCCGGCGGGCAGGTGTACGTCGACGGCGCGAACATGAACGCGTTGCTGGGGCTGGTGCGGCTGCCCGAAGTGGGCGCCGACGTCTCTCACCTCAACCTGCACAAGACGTTCTGCATCCCGCACGGCGGCGGCGGTCCAGGGGTGGGCCCGGTCGCGGTCCGGTCACACCTGTCGCCGTTCCTGCCGGGTCATCCGCTGGTCACCCAGGCAGGGCCCAAGGATCAGGGTCCGGTCTCCGGGGCGCCCTGGGGCAGTGCGGGAGTGCTCATGATCCCGTGGGTATACCTGCGACTGATGGGTGCTGAGGGTCTCACCCGGGCGACCAAGGTGGCGATCGTGTCGGCCAACTATGTCGCTTCCCGGCTGCAGGACCACTATCCGCTGCTCTACTCCGGGGACGGTCTGGTCGCCCATGAGTGCCTCTTGGATCTGCGCGAGATCACCCGCAGTACCGGCGTGACGGTCGACGACGTCGCCAAACGGCTCATCGACTACGGGTTCCACGCACCGACGATGTCCTTCCCCGTGGCCGGCACCCTGATGGTCGAACCCACCGAGAGCGAGGACCTGCGCGAACTCGACAGGTTCTGCGACGCGATGATCGCCATTCGTGCGGAGATCGACGAAGTGGGCTCGGGCGCGGTGGCGATCGGCGACAGCGTCCTGCGCAATGCCCCGCACACCGCACAGTGCCTGGTGGACGAGTGGGACCGGCCCTACCCGAGGCGGACTGCGGTGTTCCCCGCGGGCGCCGACACCAAGTACTGGCCGCCCACGCGTCGCATCGACAACGCCTTCGGCGACCGGAACCTGCACTGCACGTGCGCCCCGGTGAGCGACTACTCCTGAAGGCCCCCGCGGCATGGTGAACCCCGAAGCGGCCGATATCGGCGGGGCGGTGATCATCGCGGTGATTCTCGCCGGGATCTGCCGCAACCGCGGGTGGTCCTCGGCGATCCCGCTGATCCTTGCCGGGATCGCGGTGGGGTTGGCGCCGTTCGGCCCGCAGGGCCCCGCCGATCCGGAGTTCGTGCTGGTGGTGATCCTGGCTCCGCTGGTGTTCGGCGAGGCGCTGACGAGTTCGATCGTGGACCTGCGGCGAGTCAGGCGTCCGGTACTGGTCCTGGCGGTGGGACTGGTCGTGGTGGGTGCCTTGGCCGTCGGTGCGGTTGCGCAGTGGGTGGTACCGGGCATCTGGACGTCGATGGCGTTCGCGCTCGGGGCGATTCTCGGTCCTACCGACGCGGTCGCGGTGTCGGCCACCGCCCGCAAGGCGGGCCTGCCCAGGCGCTTGGTGAACATCCTGGAAGGTGAGAGCCTGGTCAACGACGGGACTGCCCTGACGTTGTTGCGCGTCTTCTCGTTGTCGGCGGCCGCCGGAAGCGTGACGGCTGCGCAGGGGACCCTGATCCTGGTCACCTCGGTCCTGGGCGGGCTGCTGGTCGGGGCTGCCGGGGGACTGCTGCTCATTTCCGTGGTGCGGCGGGCTCGCGACACCACCGTGGCCAACGGTCTGATCCTGGTGGCTCCGCTGCCGCTGTACGTGGGCGCTGAGGCACTGGAGGGCTCGGGCATTCTCGCGGTGGTGCTGGCCGCGTTGATCGTGGCACACGGGTCATCCAATGCCGTCGCGTACACCGGGCGTCTGCAGGCGACCGGGCTCTGGATGACGATCACGTTCATCCTGCAGTCGGCGGCCTTCTTCCTGGTGGGCCTGGAGATGCCCCGTGTGCTCGACGCCCTGCCGTCGGATCAGATTCCCACCTTGACCGTGGCGATTCCGGTGGTCTTCGTGACACTGGTGATGATCCGGTTCGCATTCGTTTTCCTGATGGCCCTTGTCAGCGGGCAGTTGTCGGAGAACCGGGGTTGGCTGGTGGCGGCATGGGCTGGAACCCGCGGCCCGATCTCGGCTCTGGCCGCGTTCACCGTGCCGGTTGCCACAGATGCCGGCGACCGGATTCCCTACCGGGAACTGGTGATCAGCATCACGTTCGGGGTGGTCATCATCTCCTTGCTGCTGGCACCGAGCATCGCCTGGCTGGCCCGGGCGGTACATCTGCCGAAGGACGATGACGTGGCCACTGAACGCCGGGTCCACTTGGCCCTGGCCCGTGCGGCGCTCAACCGGCTCGAGGAGATCGAACAGGAGTCCGAACGCAGGGACGCACCGCTACCGGCATCGGTGCTCGGTCCGCTTCGAGCACGGGCCCAGCAACGGCTGGAGCGCGCTTCGGCCAGTTCGAAACATGCAGCGGCTGCACGCCACCCGACGGGCGCACGAGAACTCGCGGCGGAGATGATGCGTTCCGAGCAGGAGGAGTTGCTGCGGCTGCGTGACAGCGAAGGCCTGCCCGACGAGATCGTCCGGCAGATGCAGCATGAGATCGACGTGAGGATCCGCGCGCTCGGCACATAGGCCCGCTGCGTGGCGCGCCGGGTCAGGTTCGGCCTTCGGACTCCTGCGCCTGTTCCAGCAAATCGAGTTGCCGCTCGGCGGCCTGTGTGTGCATCCACGTCGCGTGCAGCACAGGCAGGCCCAGCTCACGCAGGTGATCCACCACTTTGTCATCGTCGTCGACCACCGCCACGAGCTCATGCGCACGGGAAATCGTCTGAATGATCTCGGCTTTGTAGAACCGGGCTGGACGTCGGTCGTGATTCGGGCGCATGTGCAGTTCTCCGCGGGGCAGCCCGTTCTGCTCGAGCCAGTCTGCGGTGTCACGGCGGTAGCGGCGGGGCCGTCCGGTCACGTAGATGATGGTGGATCCCGCGGCCACGGCCTCGTCGGCTGCCTGACGACCAGAGGCCAGGACGGGATCGTCCACGGCTGCGGAGAAGAAGCCGCGCCAGTCCTTGGGCCTTTGGTCGAGGAAGTGCAGTCGATGCCGGACATCGGCAAGCACGCCATCGATGTCGAACACGGTCACGGGCACTGTTCGACCGTATCCGCTGCGCCGTCCATCCGGCACGATTGCCGCGCCTGGGGCCGGCGACCGGCACGCCTCGGGGTGACCCGGCCGACGTCTGCGGTCGGCACCCGCCACCTCGGTAGACTGCGAGAACCAGTGGCCAGGAAGGCAATCGAGTGTCTATTGATCTGATCGTGTCCGGTGAACCGCGCGCCGTCGAGTCCGGGACGACCGCTGGCCAGGTGCTCGGCGATGACCGCTCCGTGCTGGTTGCACGCGTGAACGGCGAACTGCGCGACCTGGATCACCGCGTCGCGCCGGGTGATGTGATCGAGCCGGTTCGTGCCGAGGACCCCGAGGGCTTGGCCGTTCTGCGGCATTCGACCGCGCACGTCTTGGCCCAAGCCGTCCAGGACTTGTTTCCGGAGGCGAAACTGGGCATCGGACCGCCGGTCAAGGACGGGTTCTACTACGACTTCCAGGTCGCCGAGCCGTTCCACCCCGAGGACCTGACCCGGATCGAGAAGCGGATGCTCGAGATCCTCAAGAGCGGGCAGCGCTTCCACCGCCGCGTCGTTACCGAAGGGGAGGCCCACAAGGAGCTCGCGACCGAGCCCTTCAAGATCGAACTGATCGGCAAGAAGGGTGGCAATTCCGACGAGATCATGGAGACCGGGGGATCCGAGCTCACCGTTTACGACAACATCGATCGCAAGGGTGCGGTGTGCTGGTCCGACTTGTGCCGGGGGCCGCACGTGCCCAGCACCAAGTACATCCCCTCGAACGCGGTCAAGCTCATGCGTACGGCCGCGGTGTACTGGCTGTCCGACGAGAACAACGAACAGTTGCAGCGCATTTACGGCACCGCCTGGCCGCACAAGGACGGTTTGAAGGCGTATCTGCACTTCTTGGAGGAGGCGGCACGGCGCGACCACCGCAAACTCGGCACGGAGCTTGACCTGTTCTCCTTCCCGGAGGAGATCGGGTCCGGCCTGGCGGTGTTCCATCCGAAGGGCGGCATCGTCCGGACGGTCATGGAGGACTACTCGCGGCAACGCCATCTTGCCGCCGGATACGAGTTCGTCAACACACCACACGTGACCAAGGCGGCACTGTTCGAGAAGTCCGGGCACCTCGACTGGTACGCCGAGGGCATGTATCCGCCGATGGACATGGACCACGCGCAGTACTACCTGAAACCGATGAACTGCCCGATGCACAACCTCATCTATTCGGCTCGCGGCCGGTCCTACCGGGAACTGCCGCTGCGACTGTTCGAGTTCGGGACCGTCTACCGCTACGAGAAATCCGGCGTGGTTCAGGGATTGACGCGCGCCCGCGGGTTCACCCAGGACGATGCGCACATCTACTGCACCCGTGAACAGATGCCCGCCGAACTCGACAGTCTGCTGACATTCGTGCTGGATCTGCTCAAGGACTACGGGCTGACCGACTTCTACCTGGAGTTGTCGACGCGCGATCCCGAGAAGAGCATCGGTACCGAACAGGAATGGGACGAAGCCACCCAAATTCTGTTCGAGGCGGCAAAAGCCCAAGACCTCGAACTGGTCATGGACGAGGGCGGCGCGGCGTTCTACGGACCAAAGATCTCGGTACAGGCCAAGGACGCCATCGGACGGACCTGGCAGATGTCGACCATCCAGGTCGACTTCCAGCTGCCGCAACGGTTCGACCTCGAGTACCAGGGGCCGGATGGAACCCGGGAGCGCCCGATCATGATCCACCGGGCTCTGTTCGGTTCGATCGAGCGTTTCTTCGCGGTGCTGCTTGAGCACTATGCCGGCGCGTTCCCTGCCTGGCTGGCACCGGTGACGGTGGTGGGGATCCCCGTGGCCGATCAACACATCGGCCACCTTCAGGGAGTCGTGGATCTGCTGCGGTCCCAAGGGGTTCGCGCAGAAGTGGACACCAGCGCCGACCGGATGCCCAAGAAGATCCGCAATGCCCAGAAGCAGAAGGTCCCATTCATGCTGATCGCCGGAGATGATGACATCGCGAAGGAGGCGGTGAGCTTCCGGTATCGCAACGGCGAGCAACGCAACGGTATCCCGATCGCAGAGGCGGTTGCCGAGATCGTCGCAGCTGTTGCCGAGAAGCGTCAGGTCTGATGGCCGGCGCCACTGCGTGGGACCGGCTGTGGACCCCGCATCGCATCGCGTACATCAAAGGGGAGAACCGACCCGCCCATCAGGATGCCGGTGACGATTGCCCCTTCTGCCGCGTCCCCGGCCTCGACGATCCGGAGGCGTTGATCGTCCACCGGGGTGAGGTGGCATACGTCGTGTTGAACCTCTACCCCTACAACCCTGGTCACATGCTGGTGTGTCCCTACCGGCACATCCCGGACTACACCCAGCTCGACGCCACCGAATTGATGGAGTTCTCAGCCTTCACCCAGGCGGCGATGACCGCGATGCGGGCGATCGCTGCGCCGCAAGGGTTCAACCTGGGAATGAACCAGGGTGCGATCGGAGGTGCCGGCATCGCCGGACATCTTCACCAGCATGTCGTTCCCCGGTGGGGCGGGGACACCAACTTCATCACGGTGGTCGGCGGCACCAAGACGATGCCGGCTCTTCTGGAGGAGACCCGGGAGCTGCTGGCAGCGGCCTGGCCCGGCTGAGGCCGTTTGATCGTTGGGCTGCGCATCCGGCTATTCCAGCGCGACGACCCACGAACCCAGCGCCGGCACCGGCTCGAGTCGCGCCGCAGCCACCGCGCCAGCAGGCAACTGGGACACCAGCGCGGGCTCGAGCAGGTCCGACAGAGCCGAGATCGTCACCGTTTGTGTGGCTGAACCGAGGATCGTCAGGCACGGGCCCAGAGCACAGCCTTGTGGACCCGCGGCTATCAACGGCTGGTCAACGTCGTCGCCCGGGAGCACTGTGCTGGCGGCCGGTACGGAGCGGGCCGGCAGGTGAGCAGCCAGCCAGTCGACGCCGGCCCCGCTGCGGGTATCGATCGTCACCGCCGCAGCGAGTTGACCCTCCCGGATAGCGTCGTGGGGACCGGCGCCGACCGCGTCGGCGGCGTCGAACAGCGTGTTCGTCTCGGCTTCCACGGCATCGCTGAAGTCGTCGCGGGGAGCCTCGTGCGTGCCGTCCGGGAAGTACTGCTCGCGGGTCCCCACATCCAGCACACCGATCACGCCCTCATCGTCGTCGAGCAGTGGCAGCGTGGTGGTGAGCACATCCTCTTCGAGGACGCGGGAGGCTATCGCCGCCGCCTCGTTCACATCGAGGGTGGCGGGGCCGAGATCGTGTACCAGCACGTAGCGGGCGCGTCCGGCTTCGGCGAGCAACTGCCAGATCTCAAGGTAGCGGCCGTCCATCCCCTGACCTGCGCTGAACAGGTGCATGCCGGCGTCGGCTGCAGCGCACACGGATTGGGCCGCTGGCAGCGGAAGGTCGGGCGGCAGGTGGACCGCCACCACGCCTGCTGCACGCAGCCGGCGGGTCAGCCAGCGTGCCGCACCGTCCTGCAGTCCGAAGACGAGAACCACCGGGGGCGCGCCGGAACCAGAAGAAGCCACGCCCCGACTAATAGCATGAGTTGGTGTCACGACGCCTCGGAGGGATTCCCGCATGCTGAATCAGACCAATGTGCGGGCGGGCCTCGCGAAGGTGGTCGAGCCGGTTGCGCGCGGCTTGCTGCGGATCGGGCTGTCCCCGGACGCGGTGACGGTGATCGGAACGGTCGGGGTCAGTGGGGCGGCGGCCTACTTCTTCCCTGATGGTGAGTTCGTGATCGGCATCCTGATCATGGTGCTGTTCGTGTTCTCGGACATGCTCGACGGCACGATGGCCCGCCTGCAGAAGCGGACTGGGGTCTGGGGTGCGTTCCTGGACTCGACGCTGGACCGGGTGGCCGACGGAGTCATCTTCGGGTCCGTGCTCATCTGGGCTGTGCGCGGGCAGTCGGCATGGGTGCAGGCCGCGGCATTCGTTTGCCTGGTCGGGGGGTTCGTGATCTCCTACGCCCGCGCTCGGGCCGAGAGTGTCGGACTCGACTGCAAGGTGGGCATCGCCGAGCGCACCGAACGCCTGTTGATCCTGCTGGTCCCGGCGTTCTTCTACGGGCTCGGGGTGCCCTATCTGCTCCCAGCGGCCCTTTTCGTCCTTGCGATACTGGTGCTGATCACCGTGTGGCAGAGATTCGCACACGTCTACCGTCAGGCCATGGCATGAACATTCAGGACGAAGTCACCTACTGGGCTTACGCGACCGGGTGGCGCATCGTCAGGGCTCTGCCCGAGAAGCAGGCCTACGGTCTGTTCGACCGATTCGCCGATCAGGCGTGGCGGCGGCGTGGCAAGGGTGTGGTCCAACTGGAGAAGAACCTGCGAAGAGTCCTCCCCGATGCCACAGATGCGCAGATCCGGGAGGTCTCTCATGAGGGCATGCGCTCCTACTTGCGGTACTGGTGTGATGCCTTCCGCTTGCCGTCGTGGAGTCCTGAGGAGATCACCCACCGGCACCGGGCGGTCAACGCCCACCACTTGGAGGACGCTCTGGCCGCCGGTCACGGTGCGGTGTTCGCCGTGCCACACGCGGGCAACTACGACCTGACCGGCGCCTGGGCCAGCATCCATTTCGCCCAGGTGATCAGCGTTGCCGAGCGGCTCAAGCCTGAGCGGCTGTACGAGGAGTTCCTGGACTTCCGCCGAACTCTGGGTATGAAGATCCTGCCCCACGCCGGCGCCGAGGGGGTGTTCGACCAGCTTGTGGACCTGGTCCGTGACAATGGCCTGCTCGCGCTTCTGGCCGACCGTGACCTCAGCCGCAACGGGGTGCAGGTGGAGTTCTTCGGCGAGCCGGCGAAAATGCCGATCGGTCCCGCGGCGATCTCGCTGCTCACCGGTGCGCCGATGCTGGCCACCGCCCTGTACTACCAAGGGCCGCGGGCCCACGTGCACGTATTCGCCCCCGTGGAGAAGCCTGCCGGTGATTGGACCTCGTCCAAGCGCTTCGATGAGGACTTCATCGAAGCCGCTCACATCCTCACACAGTCCATGGCCGATCAACTGGCCGAAGGAATCGCCACCCATCCGCAGCACTGGCACATGCTGCAACCGGTATTCCTCGCCGACCTCGATCCGCGGCGGCGACAGTGAAGGTAGGCATCGTCTGCCCCTATGACTGGACCTCGCCCGGCGGTGTCAAGGCCCACGTCCACGACCTTGCGGTCACTCTGCGCCGCTTCGGCCACGACGTCAGCGTGCTTGCGCCGGTTGACGACCCCGAGTACCCACTCGAGCCGTTCGTCGTCGACGGGGGCAAACCTGTCTCGGTGCCGTACAACGGCTCGGTCGCCAAGGTGAACTTCGGTCCGGTGTCGGCCGCCCGGGTTCGGCGCTGGATCAAGGAAGGCGACTTCGATGTGTTGCACGTGCACGAACCGGCCTCGCCGACCCTGAGTGTTCTTGCCTGCTGGGCCGCGCGGGGGCCGATGGTCGCCACCTGGCACAGTTCCCAGCAACGTTCGCGAGCACTGTCGGCGGCCTACTACCTGATGCAGACCGCGATGGAGAAGATCTCGGCCCGCATCGCGGTGAGCGAAGCGGCCCGCCAGACGCTGGTCAAGCACTTGGGCGGCGATGCCGTCCTCGTCCCCAACGGAGTCGTGTGTTCTGACTATGAGGGCGCCACACCGCTTCCCGGCTACCCGCGACAGGACCCGACGCTGTTCTTCATCGGTCGTATCGACGAGCCGCGCAAAGGTCTGCACGTGCTGCTGGCCGCCCTGCCCCGGATCGCCGCGGCGCATCCGGGCGTCGAGGTGTTGGTCGCTGGCCCCGGCGACCAGGAGCAGGCCACTGAGGACCTCGCGCCCGACTTGCGGGATCGAGTGCGTTTTCTTGGGCTGGTCACCGACGCCGACAAGATCAGCGCTTTCGCCAGCGCCGATGTGTACGTGGCCCCCAACACCGGCGGTGAGAGTTTCGGCATCGTGTTGCTGGAGTCCATGGCTGCCGGAACTCCCGTGGTCGCCAGCAACCTCGAAGCGTTCGCCAGCGTCCTCGACGGGGGGAGGACCGGCGAGTTGTTCGTCAGCGAGGATCCCGATTCACTGGCCGACACAGTGATCGACCTGCTGGCCGACTCCCAACGACGGGAGACTCTCGTTCCGATCGGTCACGAGCGGGCACGGCAGTTCGACTGGGAGGTTGTCGCCGGCGAGATCGAACAGGTCTATGAAAGCGTCACCGCGACGGGCGAGAAGGTCGAGAACGATATGCGCGGTCAGTTCGTCGGCCGCCTGGCCAGACCCAACCGGGAGGATGTGTAATGGACGCCTGGGTGGTCGTCCTGATTGTGGTGGTCGTCGTGCTGTTCGTGTTGTACCTGTCGCAGACTGCCGCTCGTCTGGACCGACTGCACCATCGGGTGGACACCTCCCTGGCGACCTTGCAGGCCCAGTTCATGGACCGGGCCAACGAGGTCCTCTCCTTGGCCAGTTCTGGGCGCCTCGACCCCTCGACCAGCGTGCTGCTCGCGGATGCTGCCGACAATGCCCTGGCGCAGGCGCGGGCCAGCGAAGCGGAGTTCACCCTCGCCCGGTGCAGCGCCGAGAGCGCGCTCACCAGTGCGCTGGAGGCGACCTTCACCGATCCGCAGGTGGTGGATGAACTCATGGAACAGCCCGATGGCCAACGCATCGTCAACGACTTGACCGCCACCATCCAGAAGGCCGCTTGGTCGCGACGCTTCCACAACGATGCAGTACGGGCTACGGTCGCGGTCCGCCAGCAGCGACTTGTCAGACTGCTGCGCCTGGCCGGTTCGGCCACCCTTCCGCACACCGTCGAACTCGACGACGAAGTGCCACCCGCTCTGCGCACACGCTGACCTTCACAGGTCTGGGGAAGCGCAGCCGTTGGCCTTGGGTACATCCGTTGGGCATGAGTACATGGGTGAGAGTCGGAACAGTCGTCGATCTCCACCGGATGTACCGATCTCCACGGCGTCGAGGGCCCCTGCACGGTGCCCTGCAGGACCTGCGCCGAGCGGTCCGCCACGCCCGTCGATCGCGGGCTCACCGGTGGCATTAGGTGGGTGAGCGCAACCGGCCCTACCATTGGTCTAGACCTGAAAGGAATACTGATGACTGACCCCACCCATGTGACTGGTTCGGCCCGCGTCAAACGCGGTATGGCGGAGATGCTCAAGGGCGGCGTGATCATGGACGTGGTGACCGCCGAGCAGGCCAAGATTGCCGAGGACGCCGGCGCCGTAGCGGTCATGGCTTTGGAACGAGTCCCTGCCGATATCCGTGCCCAAGGCGGCGTTGCGCGCATGAGTGACCCGGACCTCATCGACGGCATCATCGACACCGTCTCCATCCCGGTCATGGCCAAGGCCCGCATCGGACACTTCGTCGAAGCGCAGATCCTGCAGTCGCTCGGGGTGGACTACATCGACGAGTCCGAAGTGCTCACGCCCGCGGACTACTCCCACCACATCGACAAGTGGCAGTTCACCGTCCCGTTCGTGTGCGGTGCCACGAACCTGGGAGAGGCGCTGCGTCGGATCACCGAGGGTGCGGCGATGATCCGCAGCAAGGGTGAGGCGGGCACGGGGGATGTGTCGAATGCGACCACTCACATGCGGACCATCCGCGACGAAATGAGACGGCTGGCGAACCTGCCGGAGGACGAGTTGTACCTCGCGGCCAAGGACCTGCAGGCACCGTACGACCTGGTCGCCGAAGTGGCGCGGACGGGCAGCCTGCCCGTGGTGATGTTCACCGCCGGCGGGATCGCCACCCCCGCGGACGCTGCGATGATGATGCAACTGGGGGCAGACGGAGTATTCGTCGGCAGCGGGATCTTCAAATCCGGGAATCCTGCCGAACGAGCCGCAGCGATCGTTGCGGCCACGACCCACTTCGAGGACCCGGACATCCTTGCGAAGGTGTCGCGCGGACTCGGTGAGGCGATGGTCGGCATCAACGTGGAGGAGATCCCCGAGCCGCACCGACTCGCTGAACGCGGCTGGTGACGGCGCGGATAGGGGTTCTCGCCCTGCAGGGTGACGTTCGCGAACACCTGCGGATGCTGGAGGACTGCGGGGTGCAGGCGACCAAGGTACGCACCCCAGCGGACCTGGCGGCGGTCTCGGGCCTGGTGATACCTGGCGGTGAGTCGACCACCATTGGCATGCTCATCCGGCGCAACGACCTGGAAGAGCCCCTCAGGGCGGCCTTGCGGGGCGGTTTGCCGGTCCTGGGCACCTGCGCGGGCATGATCCTGCTGGCCCGAGAGGTGCTCGACGGACGACCGGATCAAGTCAGCCTGGCAGCGATCGACATGACAGTGCGGCGCAACGCCTTCGGCCGGCAGGTCGACTCCTTCGAGACCGCGGTGCCCGTGTCCGCGCTGGCCGGACCGCCGGTGACCGCGGTGTTCATCCGGGCGCCGTGGGTCGAGCGGGTGGGGCCCGACGTCGAGGTTCTCGCCACGGTCGAGACGCAGGACGACCCGGATACAATCGTGGCCGTTCGGCAGGGCAAGGCGGTGGCGACCTCGTTCCACCCAGAGATGACCGACGACCGGCGGTTCCACACCCTGCTGGTCTCGATGGTTTTGGAGGAAGTATGAGCGGCCATTCCAAATGGGCGACAACCAAGCACAAGAAGGCGGCGATCGACGCCAAACGCGGCAAGCTGTTCGCGAAACTCATCAAGAACATCGAGGTCGCCGCACGCACCGGTGGAGGTGACCCCGACGGGAACCCGACGCTGTACGACGCGATTCAGAAGGCGCGCAAGAACTCGGTACCGGTGGACAACATTGAGCGTGCGGTCAAGCGCGGCTCCGGGGCGGAATCGGGCGGCTCCGACTGGGAAACGATCATGTACGAGGGTTATGGTCCCCAAGGGGTCGCCGTGCTCATCGAATGTCTCACCGACAATCGCAACCGGGCTGCCGGAGAGGTTCGGGTAGCGATGAGCCGCAATGGCGGATCGATGGCCGATCCCGGCTCGGTGTCCTACCTGTTCGCACGCAAGGGCGTCGTGCTCGTGCCTGCCGACGGACTCACCGAGGATGACATCCTGCTGGCCGTGCTGGATGCCGGGGCCGAGGAGGTCAACGACCTCGACGGCACGTTCGAGGTGATCTGCGAACCGACCGATCTCGTGGCTGTGCGGACTGCACTGCAGGATGCCGGCCTTGACTACGACTCCGCCGAGGCGTCTTTCATCCCTAGTGTGACGGTCCCGCTGGAAGCAGAGGGTGCGGCGAAGATCTTCCGCTTGCTGGAGGCCCTGGACGACAGCGACGACGTGCAGAACGTGTACGCCAACTTCGATGTCAGCGACGAGGTCATGGCTCAAGTGAACGGCTGAATCCGTCCGGTTCAAAGGCGTTTCGTCGTGTGACCAAGCGGCCATGCCGTCGCGCCGATAGCGTAGGGGCCACGCGCCCTGCAAGGAGGAACCCGTGGCGAACAGCCCTGATCAGCCGAGCCCCAAGCGCTCGGCGGCCAAGAAGAGCCCTACGACCAGCAGTGACGAGGGATCCGGCGCATCGCCCGCGGCGGCTCAGGCGGCGCCTCGAGCCACCAAGACCTCGAAGGCGACGACTGCGGACCGCGAACCGGCCGCACGCAAACCCGCCCCGAAGAAGGCAGCGCCAGCGAAGAAGCCCGCCGCGAAGAAGCCCGCGACCGCCAAGAAACCAGCGGCCAAGAAACCAGCGGCCAAGAAACCAGCGGCCAAGAAGAGCACACCCGCGAAGACGTCAGCGGCTAAGAGAACCACGACCGCCAAGAAGGCTCCGAAGCAACCAAGCCCCTTGCGTGGCAAGCAGGCCAGTGTGGACGCCAAACGGCTGTCAGGGTGGGATTTCGCGACGTGGCGCATGGCCACCGACGACCCGGTCATGCGCTCCACCATGATCGGCCTGCTGGTCCTGGAGAAGAGTCCGGACTGGGAGGTCCTCAAGGAACGCTACGAGCGGGCCACCCGCCTGGCGCCGATCCTGCGGTCCAGTGTCGTAGAGGGACCGATCGGAATTCAGACTCCGCGCATGGTCGTCGACCCGAACTTCGACCTGAACTTCCACATCCGCCGTTTCAGCATGCCCAAGGGGTCGACCTGGGCGGATGTGCTCGAAGATGCGCGCCGGCAGAGCATGACCGACTTCGACCGCGACCGCCCGCTGTGGAAGATGACTCTGCTGGAGGGCTTGCCCGGTGGCCGCGCGGCGCTGATCTTGAAGTTGCATCACGCGATCGCCGATGGTCAGGGTGCGGTCCAACTCGGTCTTGCGCTGTTCGACTTCGCGCCCGAAGGAACCGATCTGGGTCCGATGCCGCCCGCACCGGAGGCCGCCGTGCTCGACACGACCGGGTTCCTCGAGGCGGTGCTGCGCAACAACGTGGGATGGGTCGCTCGGACAGCCGAAGACGCGATCAAGGGACTTGGTCCCCTGACGATGGAGGCCGTCAAGAATCCAGGCGATCTCATAGCGCGTGCCCGTCGGACGGCGGAATCCGTGTTCCGATTCACGAGAGTCCCGTTCGGTCCGCTGTCGCCGATCATGCAGCAGCGCAGCATCAACTACCACTTCGACACCATCGACATGGACTTTGGGGCGTACCGGGCCGCGGCCAAGCGGCGAGGCCGCAGCGTGAACGACCTCTTCCTCGCGGCGATCAGCGTCGGGATGCACCGCTACCACGAACGCATGGGGCGCCCGGTCGACGAGTTGCGCATGAACATGCCGATCTCGTTGCGGACCTCCGGTGAAGATGCGTCGAACGCGGTCACGATCGCACGTTTCGAGATCCCGATCTCAAACGCCATCGACGACGTTCTGGAAACGGCTGCCCAGACTGTGCGCAGTTGGCGTGCGGAACCGGCCCTGAAACTGGCGGACAATCTGGCTGAGTTCTCTCGCTTCCTGCCTCCCGAGTTGCTTTCGGCGGCGGCACAGACCTCGGATCTGACCGCCTCCAACGTTCCGGGAGTGCCTGTGCCGGTGTGGTTGGCAGGCGCGCAGGTGGAGCGGATGTACCCGCTGGTGGCCACCATCGGGGCGGCGATCAACATCACCATGCTGACCTACAACGGTGTCGCGAGTGTTGGTGTCAGCACCGACGATGCCGCGGTGGACGACCGGGACGAATTGGTCCGCAGCCTGCGCCACGGTTTCCGCGAAGTGATCGGCTCCCCGGTCATCGCCGGCAATCCGCTGACGATCTCCCGCAAGGATTGACCCCGCGTGTCATCCACAGCCTTCCCCGCGTCGTCGTCGCAAAGCGGGTAGGCTGCCGTACAGTTGTACGAAGTGAGGGAGGCGACGAATGCGGGTACTCGCAGTGGATCCGGGTCTGACCCGCTGCGGCGTGGCCGTGGTCGAGTCTGGATCCGATGGCAAGGCGCACTCGTTGCTGGCCGGTGTCATCCGGACCGATCCACAGGACGAGCTCGCGATGCGCCTGCGCCAGGTGTACGACGCTGTCCATGAGCACCTGATGCAGATGAACGTCGACGTGCTGGTCGTCGAGCGGGTCTTCAGCCAGAACAACGTACGGACCGCGATGGGCACCGCGCAGGCCGCAGCGGTCTGCATGCTCGCCGCGACTCAGTTGAATCTGCCCGTGCACCAACACACTCCCACCGAGGTGAAAGCCGCCGTGACCGGATCCGGTCGTGCCGACAAGGCGCAGGTGGCGTTCATGGTGGGACGCATCCTCGGTCTCCGCGAATTGCCCAAGCCGGTCGACGCAACAGATGCTCTGGCGCTGGGCATCTGTCACGTGTGGCGGTCACGCACGGCGGTGGCGGTGGGTCGATGATCGCGCAGATCCGCGGCCAGGTCGTGTTTCGAAGCGCCGACGAGGTCGTCGTAGAGGTGGGCGGGGTGGGCATCAGCGTGGTGGTCACCCCGCGTATAGCGGCGGGCCTGGAGGTCGGACAGCAGTGCCTTCTCGTCACGCATCTGGTGGTCCGCGAGGACAGCCTGACCCTCTACGGCTTCGCCGATGTGGGGGAGCGGGAGATCTTCCGCACGGTGCAGACCGTATCGGGGGTCGGACCGCGGCTGGCGCTGACCATGCTCTCGACGCTGACCGCCGATCAGATCCGCAGTGCGATCGCCGACGAGGACGTGGCAGCGCTGATGACCGTCTCGGGGGTGGGACGCAAGGGCGCACAGCGGATCATCGTCGACCTCAAAGACCGCCTTGGCGTCTCGACGGCTGCTGCTGACACGGGTATCCCGTCCGAGGCATCGTGGCGGACACAAGTCAGCGCCGCACTGACAGGTCTCGGCTGGTCTGCCCCGGAGGCTCAGTCGGCGGTCGCCGCCGTGGCCCAGCAGCCGGATTCCGGTCAACTGACAGTGCCAGAGGCTCTGCGGCGGGCCCTGCAGATTCTGGATCGTAGTCCGGCGGTTTCCCCGTGAACGATCCCATCGTCTCCACCGGTGCGGACGACTCCGAACGGCTCGTCGAGGGAGCGCTGCGGCCGACGACGCTACGTGACTTCATCGGTCAGGAACGCGTCAAGGACCAGTTGCGGCTGGTCCTGTCGGCCGCGAAACAACGTGAGCACGTCGCCGACCACGTCCTGCTCAGCGGCCCGCCCGGTCTGGGCAAGACCACCCTGGCCATGATCATCGCCGCCGAACTGGGCACAGCTCTTCGCCTGACCAGTGGACCGGCGATCACCCACGCGGGGGACTTGGCCTCGATCCTCACCGCCCTGCAGCCCGGCGAAGTGCTGTTCATCGATGAGATCCATCGGCTGTCCCGGCCGGCCGAGGAGATGCTCTACATGGCCATGGAGGACTTCCGGGTCGACGTCGTGGTCGGCAAGGGCCCGGGGGCGATGTCCATCCCTCTGGACCTGTCCCCGTTCACCTTGGTGGGCGCGACGACCAGGTCGGGGCTGCTGCCAGGCCCGTTGCGCGACCGGTTCGGCTTCACAGCGCACATGGATTTCTACGATCCCGCCGACCTTCAGCAGATCGTGCGTCGTGCGGCCAGTCTGATCGGGATCGAGGCCGACCCGGCCGCACTGGAGATCATCGCCGGCCGTTCACGCGGCACCCCCCGGATCGCCAACCGCTTGCTGCGACGGGTCCGTGATTACGCACAGATCCACGGCGACACGCGCGTGGATGTCGAGTCCACCGAGGCGGCGCTGGCCTTGTTCGAGGTAGACGCGATCGGCCTCGACCGACTCGACCGTGCGGTGCTGAAGGCCCTGATCGGCAACTTCGGGGGTGGTCCGGTGGGCTTGTCGACGCTGGCCGTGGCCGTCGGGGAGGAGTCGGAGACGGTGGAAACGGTGTGTGAGCCGTTCCTTCTGCGCTCGGGCTTCCTGGCCCGAACCCCGCGTGGTCGCATCGCGACCGCCAGGGCGTATGCGCACCTGGGCTTGGCACTTCCGGCTGGAGCCGATCAACTGACCCTGACCAATCCACAGGATGTCGCACCCGGCGGGTAGGATCGGGCAGTGGAACTCGTGGTGTTGGCGTTGCCGTTGGTGCTGCTGTTCGGTTTGTGGTTCACCATGATCCGTCCGCTGCGACTGCGGCAACGGGAGGCGCAGGCCGCCCAGATGGCGGTGCACGTGGGGGCCGAGGTGATGACGACGGCAGGTATCTACGGGACTGTCGTGTGGATGGAAGATCAGACGATCGGGTTGCAAATCAGCGACGGGGTCGTGGTGAAGTACGCACGCGCCGCGGTGGCGAGTGTGATGGACGGCGAGGGATAGATGGCTGCAGTAGCACGGCCGAAACCATGGCGACCGCTGTTGTCGCTGCTGGTTATTGTCATCGGCCTCGGGGTGTGGGCGTTGTGGCCCGGGACATCGCACGTTCCGCGGCTGGGGCTCGACCTGCAAGGTGGCACCCAGGTCATCCTGGTCCCCAATCAGGCAGAAGGCTCCAGCGACATCACCGATGAGCAGTTGCAGCAGACGGTGGAGATCATCCGTCAGCGGGTCAACGGATTCGGCGTCGCCGAGGCGGATGTGGCCATCCAGGGTTCTGGTAATGACGCGGCCATCGTGGTGTCCGTACCAGGGGTGAACCAGCGTGAGATCGCCGAGCAACTGAGTCAGACCGCCCTGCTCGACTTCCGCCCGGTGTCGACCATCGTCGACCCGGCGATCATCGATCCCGCTGCGGCCCAGCAGCAGGACCCCACGAACAACACGAACAACACGAAGAAAAAGAAGAAGAACAACAACGGCGCCAGCGGCGAGAGCAGTTTCGCCGAAACCACCCCCAGTCCTGCCGCTGACTCCCCGAGCCCGGACACTAGCCCGGCTCAGGACTCAGCGCAGGACGCGAACACGCTGCTACCGCCGGTCGAGGGGGACAACGCGAACGACCCGGCCCTTGAGGACGCTCTGCTGAACCTCGATTGCACGGACCCCGCCAGTAGGCAGGGCGGCAAACCTGACAACCCCGATAAGTGGATCGTGACCTGCGATCGAGAGGGGACAGCGAAGTACTTGCTCGAACCGGCGTTCATCAAGGGCACATCCATCACCAACGCCAGCGCAGAGCTGGCCCAAGGCGGTGCCGGTGGTTGGGTCGTGAACCTGGAGTTCGACGGCGACGGCGCGCAGGCGCTCTCCGAGATCTCCAACCGCCTGGTGAGCCTGCCCTCGCCGCAGAACCAGTTCGGTATCGTGCTCGACGGACTGGTGGTCTCCTCGCCGTTCTTCCAGCAGCCGATCAACGACGGACGGGCGCAGATCAGCGGCCAGTTCACCGCCGACGAGGCCAAGAACCTGGCACAGGTCCTGAAATTCGGTGCCCTGCCGCTGACGCTGGACATCGCATCGGTCGAAACGGTGACACCGACTCTCGGCGCCGACTACCTGAAGGTCGGCTTGATCGCCGGCGCCCTCGGGCTCGGCTTGGTCGTGGTGTACCTGCTGTTCTACTACCGCGCACTGGGCATGGTGGCGGTGGTGTCGTTGATCCTCGCCGCGATCATCACCTACTTCGTCTTTGTCATCCTCGGGCGACAAGTCGGACTGGCACTGACACTGGCCGGCGTGGCCGGTGCGATCGTCGCCATCGGTATCACCGCAGACTCCTTCGTGGTCTACTTCGAACGCATCCGAGACGAGATCCGTGAGGGTCGCAGCCTTCGGGCAGCGTGCGACGCGGGCTGGGCGCGAGCACGCAGCACGATTCTGGCAGCGGACTTCGTGTCGTTCCTGGCCGCGGTCATTCTGTACTACCTGTCGGTCGGCGCAGTTCGTGGTTTCGCGTTCGTGCTGGGTCTCACCACGCTCATCGACGTGATGGTGGCGTTCATCTTCACCCGTCCGATGGTCAGCGTGCTCGCGCGCAGCACGTGGTTCACCAGCGGTCACCCGCTGACCGGTCTGGATCCGCGGCGCTTGGGCGTCACGTCCATGCCCGGCCAGACATCGTCGCGCACCAAGGACAAGGTGGAGGTCTGATGTCCAAATTCGGTGACCTCGGTGGCAAGCTCTACCGCGGTGAGGTGTCCTACAACATCGTCGGACAACGTAACCGGTGGTACACGGTTTCGGCGATACTGATCGTTCTGGCCCTGGCTGGAATTCTGCTACGGGGGCTGAACCTCGGTATCGAGTTCAAGGGTGGAGCAGAGTTCCTGGTCCCTAGCCAGTCGTGTTCGATCCAGGACGTCCGGACCGCAATCAGCGACACCGGGGTGGAGGTCGCGGCAGTCACCGAAGTCGGTGGTGCCAACATCAGGGCCCAGACGCCAGCGGTGTCCAACGAGCAGAATGCCGGCGTCGTGCAGGCATTGGCCGGTGCCTGCTCGGTCGATGCCGACCAGATCTCCAGCCGCAACGTGGGTCCCACGTGGGGTGGTGAGATCACCAGACAGGCCCTGATCGCGCTAATGGTCTTCCTGGCTGCCGTGGTCATCTTCTTGTCGATCTACTTCCAGTGGCAGATGGCGGTGGCCGCCTTGGTCGCTCTTGCCCACGACATCTTGATCACAGCGGGTATCTACGCCTTGGTCGGATTCGAGGTCACCCCGGCGACCGTGATCGGCTTGCTCACGATTCTCGGGTACTCGTTGTACGACACGGTGGTGGTCTTCGACAAGGTCAAGGAGAACACCAAGGGTGTCACCGGTCAGAGTCGGTACACCTACGGCGAGCTTGCCAACCTGGCCCTGAACCAGACGCTGATCAGGTCGATCAACACCTCGATCGTGGCTCTTCTGCCGGTCGGGGCGATCCTGTTCGTCGGAGCCGGTCTGCTCGGTGCCGCGACGCTCATGGACCTGGCGCTGGTTCTGTTCATCGGCATGGCGGTCGGCACGTACTCGTCGGTGTTCATAGCAACCCCGGTCCTGTGCCAGATCAAGGACCGGGAGCCGGCGATGAAGGCCCTGTCGGCTCGTGTCGCGAAACGCCGCGCCGCGCGTGGCGAGCAGAGCCCGGACGAATCAGCCACCGGGGCCCAGGAGTCCACGGTGAGTGCCGCCTCCGGATCGTTGGCACCCGCAACGGACCGACGTCACCGCCAGGGCCGCGAGTCCTCCTCCCCACGTGTCCAGCCGAAGCGAACGAGTCGGTCCAAACGGCGCAGCTGACTTCATTGGGCAATGATCGCGTCGGCCCGTAGACTCGAGGATACGAGTGAGGCGGTGACCTGATGGCCCGTGAGACGGCCCAGAGCTCGGGAACTGACGAATCGTCGGTGCCCGCGTCTGCGGTCAGTCGTGTCCAGGACATCCCACGACGCAGGCAGTTATTGTCGCGGCTGACCGGCAGTAGCCGCACCTCGATCCCCGAACTTGAGCCGTTGTTGCGGACTCTGCGGCAGTTCCATCCCAAGGCGAACCGGCAGGTTGTCGAGCGTGCGTACGTGATGGCGGCACATCTGCACTCCGGCCAGATGCGTCGCAGTGGGGAACCGTACATCACACATCCTCTGGCCGTGGCCACGATCCTCGCCGAGCTCGGCATGACCCCGACCACCCTGGCCGCGGCGCTTCTGCACGACACGGTGGAGGACACCGCCTATCCGCTGGCCCGGTTGCGGGAGGACTTCGGCGATGAGGTGGCACGTCTCGTCGATGGGGTCACCAAGCTCGACAAGGTCCAGTACGGCGACGCATCAGCGGCTGAGACGGTGCGCAAGATGGTCGTGGCGATGGCCCGCGATATCCGGGTGCTGGTCATCAAACTGGCCGACCGACTGCACAACATGCGCACCATCGGGTGGATGCCGGAGGACAAGCAGCAGAAGAAGTCGCGCGAGACGCTGGAGATTTACGCACCGTTGGCCCACAGGCTGGGCATGAACACCATCAAGTGGGAACTCGAAGACCTCGCCTTCGCGACGCTGTTCCCCAAGATGTACGACGAGATCGTCCGTCTGGTCGGACAGCGGGCGCCGTCGCGCGACGAGTACCTCGGGCAGGTTCTGGCCCTGATCGACGACGAGTTGAAGTCCAACCGGATCAAGGCGAAGGTCAACGGCCGACCGAAGCACTACTACAGCGTGTACCAGAAGATGATCGTGAGAGGACGCGACTTCGCTGACATCTACGATCTGCTGGGAGTCCGGATCCTGGTGGACTCGATTCAGGACTGCTACGGCGTTCTGGGCCTGCTGCACGCGAAGTGGAACCCGGTGCCGGGTCGTTTCAAGGACTACATCGCCAGTCCGCGGTACGGCGTGTACCGCTCGCTGCACACGACGGTGATCGGACCGGAGGGCAAACCCGTCGAGGTGCAGATCCGCACCCAGGAGATGCACCAGCAGGCCGAGTACGGTGTTGCGGCGCATTGGCGCTACAAGCAAGGACGCAGCGGACTCGACGATGGCCCCGACGAGTTCGCCTGGCTTCGCCAACTGCTCGAGTGGCAGCGGGAAACCGAGGATCCCGACGAATTCCTTGACAGCCTGCGCTACGAGCTCGGCTCGGGGGAGTTGTTCGTTTTCACCCCCAAGGGCGATGTCATCTCGCTGCCGGCCGGCGCAACGCCGGTGGACTTCGCCTACTCGGTGCACACCGAGGTCGGTCACCGGACGATCGGCGCCCGGGTGAACGGCAAACTCGTCCCGCTCGAGTCACGCCTGGACAACGGCGACACCGTCGAGATCTTCACCTCGAAGACCGAGGGGCAGGGGCCGTCGCGTGACTGGTTGAACTTCGTCGCTTCACCGAGGGCTCGCAGCAAGATCCGCGCGTGGTTCACGCGGGAGCGACGCGAGGAATCGGTGGAGCACGGCAAGGACATGCTGCTGCGGGAGTTGCGGCGCCGTTCGCTGCCCATGCAACGCCTGCTCAACACCCCTGATCTGCTGAGCATCGCCGCCTACTACCGGATGTCAGATGTCAGTGCCCTGTACGCCGCGATCGGTGAGAGCAAACTCGACGCCGGGGTCGTCGTGGACCGCCTCATCGCCGGACGCGGTGGAAGCGAAGCCGCAGCCGACGACACTGAAGAAGAGACGCCGCCACCTTCGATGCGTTCCCGGTCAGCGGGTGACCCAGGTGTCGCTGTGGCTGGCACAGACGACGTACTGGTGCGGCTATCGAAGTGCTGTACCCCGGTGCCCGGCGACGAGATCATCGGCTTTGTGACCCGGGGCAGCGGGGTATCGGTGCACCGCAAGGACTGCGTGAACTTCCCCGAGCTGGCCCAGCAGCCCGACAGACTGGTCGAGGTCACGTGGCGGCCGAGCGCCGAGTCGGTGTTCCTGGTCAACATCCAGGTGGAGGCTCTGGACCGCGCCCGGTTGCTGTCGGATGTGGCACGAGTGCTGTCCGACAACCACGTCAACATCTTGTCTGCGTCCTCGACCACCAACCGCGACCGAATCGCCATCTCGCGCTTCACGTTCGAGATGGCCGACCCGAAGCACCTCGGGGCAGTCATCAAAGGAGTCCGGACCGTCGAGGGAGTCTTCGACGCCAAGCGGGTGTAATTCTCCGGCAGCGTAGACCTATGCCTCGGCATGGCTGAGGACACTCATGACCCGTGATTCGCCTCCGCGTCGTGATCGTGACGAAGGCCGTCTCGGACACCTGGTTCTATCCGGTGTCTGGTGGGGGTCGGTCGGTGGTGGTGTAGGCGCCGGTGGGGGTTTGGGTGATGTGCAGGCGGCCGTGGTGGATGCGGCGGTGGTGGTAGCGGCAGACCAGC
>Ga0209607_1000903_pt1 | contig 25232 bp, 20 predicted proteins | sample AD_UKC117_MetaG_FD_184413 | JGI IMG/M metagenome (GOLD analysis project Ga0209607, IMG submission 184413) | Active sludge microbial communities of municipal wastewater-treating anaerobic digesters from Hong Kong - AD_UKC117_MetaG (SPAdes)... | ecosystem: Engineered > Bioreactor > Anaerobic >... | reverse complement strand
CATCGGCATTGGTCCGCCCGGCCTGACCAAAACGCCGCCACCGTCCGCAACCAGGCCCAATTGCTCGCTCAGCTCTGTGGTTGGCTGGCGCGGCCGGACTTGATCCCGTTGGCGCGCGCCGCCGGGCAACCGCCGACGGCGGGCGAAAACGCCCCGCGTCCGCCGTGTCCGCTGAGCGATGACGCGATCGCCGAGCGGATCGACCGCATCCGTGCCGCCGATCCGCGCGTGGCGCTGCACCTCGAACTGGTGCGGGTGATCGGCCTGACGCATCGCCAGGCCGCCCGGCTGCAACCGGCCGCATCCTACCGGGACGGCGTACTGGAGGTGTTCTGGGAGACGCCAAAAGAGCAGGTGCTGCGCTTCCGCATCGCGGGTGAACGGCCCCAGGCGGTGGTGCACACCGCGTTGGCCTTGTTGCCCGCCCCCGAGCAGGCGGTGTGTCCGGCGGAGCAAAGCTTGCCGCACTGGTTGCGCCACGTTTATCGGCTGTTGCGCGAGGTCGGCAAGATCGGGGTGCCGGGTGAACCGACCTTGGCGGCGCTGAAAGACCCCGAAGCACCCACACCGGTCGTGTTGCCGCGTGAGACCTGGTTGCTAGAGCGGGCGGGATTGACGGTTCCGGGGCGGCGGTGAGGCGGGGCGGGCCTCAACCCTGGACGCCGGCGCGGCCGGTGTGGCCGGCGCGAACGTCATTAGCCCATCCGGGCCGTGCCCCCCAGGGTCGCAAAAAGGCGTGGCCGCGTCGGGACCCTCACAAGGGGCGGGTGGTTGATCGACAACCGCGAAGCGATCTGAGACGTCATTTCTTTGACCGCCTCGACGACGATTTAAAAGGGTCTGCGCCAGTATCCGGCCTAACAGGAGGGTCGGAGAGAAAAACCGCCAGATTTTTATAAGACTTTGATCTGTAATACTTCATGAAAAATCCATTTGATGGATTATCGTGCAGAAACCTCGAAACTTATGAAGTTTTTGCACGTTGATTGATGCTGAGGTTTTTGCGCTGATTTTGGGGTATGGCAACGATTCCTTCATTTTGGGGCCACAACGCCGTATCTCTGATAAAAGGTCAAAAAAACGAATGTTTTTCTGGTACGGACCCTTAATGTTCCCGATAAGCCCGATAAGTGCTGTTCTAACGCCTGTTGCTATACCATAAAACTCATAGAGGAAATCTAAGTACCTACTTTGTAAGGCGAGTTGAGTTTCGTGGTACGCATTTTCTTGGCCGGAAGTGACCCTATGGCCCCAAAATGAAGGAATCGTTGCCATACTCCTACCCGACCAGCTACGCGCTGTTGTGTTATCTGCTCCGGGATGTGCCGGCGGAACAGGTGGCTCCGATGGATCTGCGGTTAATGCATCTCCTCTTCGGTCTGCAAACCTGGATGCGCGCCTGTGGCATTCGCCAACCGTTGCGCATCCACAGCGGCTACCGGACCCCATTAACCCCTGCGGACCCCGAAGGAGCGGCCCTTCATTCTCGGCATTGCGCCGGTCAGGCAGTAGACTTAACGGTGGAGGGGATGCCCCGCGCCGTGCTGGCGACGCTGGCCCACCGATTCAACGCGGGCGGGGTGGGGGTGTCGGCGACGTTTGTGCATGTCGATACCGGAGCGGTGCGCGGCGCAACGGGTTGAAAGGGCCAGGCGCGGATCTATCGATTTTATACCATCATATATTTTGGCGCCGACCACCGCCGACCACCGCCGCGCGGGGCGGCTCGAGGGTTTGCTACCGGATGACGCAGTATTCAACCTACCAGGACAGCGCAAACAGCAGCGCCAGGAGCATTGCGACCCGGTCTTTGGTGGGTTCGAGACCGAAGGAACCCGTGCTGCCCAGTAACAGCATATCCAGGCCATAACTCAGGCCCAGGCCATACCCGGTTGAAATTGTGTTGGCCGCCAGCGCCAGCGCGCGCCGCCACGGTAGAGACAGGAACCCAGCCAACACCCGCCTTCCAGCCCCATGGGGGAATCAGTCCAAGCAAAACCACCGGCATGAACGCCAGGATCAGCGCCTCGCAGAAGGTCGCGTTGCTGGAGGGCGCGCGCCATGCGCCGCCTATGCGTTGGTCGTCGATGCCCAGGATGAGTCGACAGCCGATTTCTATACCCATCATGGGTTCCTGTGTTTATAGAATCAATCGCTCACCTTGTTCCTTCTCTTGGAGACGGTTCACTTTTCGGTTCCAGATCTTTAATCCAATCAGGAATATATCGGTATTTTTTGTAAAAAAGCAACATATAATCGTACTATATAGTACGAATGATTAGGCGAGTTTCGACCGTTTGGGGCGCGAGAGTGAGGTATCGACGACTTGGTGGGTAAGGCGCTCTATGCACGAGTTCCTAGAGCGCTACGAGAAAACCGGTGTCGTCGAGCTGTCACTGGGGAAAAACAATAGAGATCAAGCAGGGAGTTAAATATGGAGGGCAGAAATGGAAATCTACTAATGAGGGCGCTGGATATAGGAACCCTATCCGGGCATCTCTGGGAGACGGCCAATATCCTGCGTGGCCCTGTCGACGCGGCCGACTTTAAGACCTACATCTTCCCGCTGCTGTTCTTCAAACGGCTCTCCGACGTCTATGACGAGGAATATGCCGTGGCCCTGGAAGAGTCTGACGGCGACGTGGAATTCGCCCAGTTCCCCGAGAACCACCGCTTTCAAGTTCCGGAGGGGTGCCACTGGAAGGATATCCGGGTCAAGAGCGCCAATATCGGCCATGCGCTCCAGAAGGCCATGCGTTGCATCGAGCAAGCCAACCCAGACACCCTGCATGGCATCTTCGGCGACGCCCAGTGGACCAACAAGGACCGCCTTTCGGACGCGCTGCTCAAGGACCTGGTCGAGCACTTCTCATCGCTTAACCTGGGCAATAAGCGCTGCAAGGCGGACATACTCGGCCAGGCCTATGAATACCTGATCAAGAAATTTGCCGACCTGACTAACAAGAAGGCCGGTGAATTCTATACCCCGCGCTCCGTGGTCGCGCTGATGGTTCGCATCCTTGCGCCCAAGGCCGGAGAAACCCTCTATGACCCAGCTTGCGGGACCGGCGGCATGCTCCTCGAAGCACTGCACCATGTCAAAGAACATGGCGGTGATGAGAACCTTATGCTGGGCAAGCTCTACGGCCAGGAAAAGAACCTGACCACCTCCTCCATTGCCCGGATGAACCTCTTTCTCCACGGCGCGGAAGATTTCCATATCGAACGCGGCGACACCCTGCGCTTGCCCGCTTTTTACTCAGGCGACAGCCTTGCCACTTTTGACTGCGTCATTGCCAATCCTCCGTTCTCCCTGGAGAAATGGGGGGACGACGTCTGGATCAACGACCCCTACGGCCGCAACTTTGCCGGGCTGCCGCCCGCCAAATCCGGCGACTTCGCCTGGGTTCAGCACATGATCAAGTCCATGGCCCGCAAGACCGGCCGCATGGCCGTAGTGCTTCCCCATGGCGTGCTGTTCCGCATGTCCAAGGAAGGCGAGATCCGGCGCAAGTTGCTGGAGATGGACATCCTCGAAGCGGTGATCGGCCTCGGCCAGAACATTTTCTACGGTACCGGTCTCGCGCCCTGCGTTCTGGTCTTTCGGGACAGCAAACCCAAGGCCCACCGCCAGAAGGTGCTGTTCATCGACGCCTCGAAGGCGTTCAAGACTGGCCGCGCCCAGAATGAGCTGCTGCCGGAACATGTGGACCACATCCATCGCTGGTACGAGGGCTATCAGGATGTGGAAGGAATCTGCCGGGTAGTCACGCTCGACGAAATCCGCGAGAACGATTTCAACCTGAACATCCCCCGCTACGTGGAGCCGGTGATCGGGGAGGAATCCATGACCATCGATCAGGCCATCGCCAACCTCAAGGAATCGCTGCAGGCGGCGTACACGGCCGAGGATCGCCTGAAGGCGCTGCTACTTCGGGAGGGTCTGCTGTGAGGATCTACCAGTATAGATCGCCCATCGGTCACTTCCTCATCAAACCGCAAGCCAACGGTCGCTGGGGTCTTTGGTTCAAAGACGACCTGCTCGGCTCCTATCATTCGGCCTTGGCGGCCGCCAATGACGTCTACATGCAGGCGACCGGCGATTACGACTGGGACTCCCTGGATGGCGTCGATATTCCAACGGACATTTCTGAATGGGAAGTGGTAGCGCGATGAAGAAGAACAAACACATTTCCCAATCGGAGCTGGAATCCTACCTCTGGGGCGCGGCCACCTTGCTGCGCGGCACCATCGACGCCGGGGACTACAAGCAGTTCATCTTCCCGCTGCTGTTCTACAAGCGCCTGTGCGACGTGTATGACGAGGAGCTGGCCGATGCGCTGGAGGAGTCCGGCGGCGATCAGGAATACGCCGCGCTTCCCGAGCAGCATCGATTCCAGATCCCGGAGGACGCCCACTGGAAGGTTACCCGCACCCAGGTCAAGAACGTGGGCAAGGCCATCCAGGATGCCCTGCGGGCCATTGAGACGGCCAACCCGGACACTCTGTACGGGGTCTTCGGCGATGCCCAGTGGACCAATAAAGACCGCCTGCCCGATCACATGTTGCGCGAGCTGATCGAGCATTTCAGTTCACAGACGCTTTCGCTCTCCAACTGCCCGGAGGATGAGCTGGGCGTGGGTTATGAGTTTCTGATCAAGAAGTTCGCCGACGATTCCGGCCACACCGCTGCGGAGTTCTATACCAACCGCACTGTGGTTCACCTGATGACCGAGATGCTACAGCCCAAACCAGGTGAGTCGATTTATGATCCGACCTGTGGTTCGGCGGGCATGCTGCTTTCCGCCGTCACCCATCTGAAGCGGCAGAACAAGGAGTGGCGGAATCTGCGGCTGTTCGGTCAGGAGCGCAACCTGCTCACCTCCGCCATCGGCCGGATGAACCTGTTCTTGCACGGCATTGAGGACTTCCGTATCGTCCGGGGCGACACCCTGGCCAGTCCCGTCTTTGTCGAAGGCGACCGGCTCATGCAGTTCGACGTGGTGCTGGCCAATCCGCCGTACTCCATCAAACAGTGGGACCGCAATGCCTGGGCCGCCGATCCGTGGGGCCGGAACCTCTACGGCACCCCGCCCCAGGGCCGCGCCGACTACGCCTTCTGGCAGCACATCATCAAGAGCATGAAGGCCAAAAGCGGCCGCTGCGCCATCCTGTTTCCACATGGCGTTCTCTTCCGCAACGAAGAGCTGGCCATGCGCGAGAAGCTGGTCGCCCACGATGTGGTGGAGTGCGTGCTGGGTCTCGGCCCCAACCTCTTTTACAACTCGCCCATGGAAGCCTGCGTCGTCATCTGCCGGATGAACAAGCCCAAGGAACGCAGCAACAAGGTGCTCTTTGTCAATGCGGTGAACGAAGTGACCCGCGAGCGGGCGCAGAGCTTTTTGACCGATGATCACCTCGAGCGCATTGTTGATGCCTACCAGGCTTTTGCCGATGTAGAAGGCTTTGCCCGGGTGGTTGGCAATGACGAGATCCGGGAGAAAAGCAGCAACCTCAGCATCCCGCTCTACGTGCGGGCGGACAACGGAAACGGCAATAGCAATGGCGCGGTCGAAACCGTCAGCCTCAAACAGGCTATTGCGAACTGGCAGGAAAGCTCGATGGCATTGCGCGAGTCGATGGATGGCCTCTTTGAAGTGCTTGAAAAAGGACTGTCCGCAGATGACGCAGATGGGCGCAGATTAAAAAACGATTCAAAAAATCTGCATGAATCGGCGCCATCTGCGGATTCAACGCTTTTTGCGGAGAGCCGGAAATGAGCGAACTGAAAAAAAGCCATGCCGGCCCCGACTACGCACACCTTCTTGCTGAGGTGAAAGAGCGCGTCCGTTCGGCGCAGTATGCTGCGCTAAAGGCGGTCAATACCGAGCTGGTCGGGCTGTACTGGGATATCGGTAAGATGATCGTGGAACGGCAAAGAGACGCTGAACAGGGCTCCGCCATTGCTGAACAGTTGTCCAATGACCTGCGGGCGGAGTTTCCCGAAATCGGTGGTTTTTCCCGGCGCAACGTCTTTTACATGCGAGAGTTCTACCTGCTCTATTGCGATGACGAGCGAGTGCAACCACTGGTTGCACAAATCGGCTGGACGCATAATCTGGTCATTTTTCAACGCTGCAAGGACTCTCTGGAACGAGAATTCTACATCCGCATGACCCGCAAATTTGGCTGGTCGAAGAATGTCCTCATCCACCAGATCGACAACCAGAGCTATGAGAAATCCCTGCTTGGCCAGACCAATTTCGACCAGGCGCTGACGCCCGAGCTTCGCGCTCAGGCCAAGCTGGCGGTGAAGGACGAATACACCTTCGATTTTCTGGAACTGGGCGAGGAACACAGCGAGCGGGAGCTGGAACGGGCGCTGATCGCCCGGATCGAAGACTTCCTGCGGGCCATGGGCGGCAGGTTCGCCTTCATGGGTAGTCAGTACCGGCTAGAGGTCGATGGCAGGGAGTTCTTTATCGATCTGCTGCTGTTTCATCGCCGCTTGCGCTGTCTGGTCGCTATTGAGCTTAAGGTGGGCGAATTCCAGCCGGAGTTCGTCGGAAAGATGCAGTTTTACCTGACTGCGTTGGACCGGCAGGTCCGGCAGGAGGACGAGAACCCCTCCATCGGTATCATTCTCTGCAAGGAAAAGAGCCGCACCATCGTCGAGTACGCCTTGCACGACGCCCGCAAGCCTATCGGCGTGGCCACCTACGAAATCACCAAGACGCTACCCCAGGAGTTGCGGGGGCAACTGCCCCAGCCGGAAGAGATAGCGGCCTTGCTGGAGGGGATGGAAGAATGAGTGCACACCCTCCTTTTGATCCGGGTACAGTAGAAGCCATTGCCAAAGTGCTTGGAGAAGCCGGATCAGGAACAGACATCAGTCGATATTTCCAGACGAACAGTCTGCTTGATGACTCTGGCGAATCCACCAAGTGGCGGCGGATTAATGCGGTATTTCTGAAAAGCCAGGCCACGACAAAAAGCGCCAACCAGATTCTTGCTTTTATCAAATCCTATCTTGTCCTAACGCGCTTTGTTGGAAAACGAGATGAGTTCGAACACCATCGCAGCGAACTGAACGCCGTGTTAATTCTGCATGGCCTCGAGTACGGCAAGGACGGCCAATTCAGACATACAACTCAAGCCAGAACCCTGGATGAAGCAGAGGCGCGAGCTCAGGGTGTTCGCAATAAGTTGGCCCCCCGCAATACTCATCCTGAAGTCTACAAATACTGCCAGCCAGAACTGATGCAGGAAAACTACTTCCACGCAGTGTTTGAAGCCTGCAAAGGATTGTTCCAGAGAATCCGTGATCTTTCCGGAATTGAAGCCGATGGTGCTAATCTGATTGACAGGGTTTTCTCGGTTGAAAAACCATTTCTTGCATTCAACACCCTTCAGACTGAAACCGAAAAATCGGAACATAAAGGATTTGCACAGCTTCTGAAGGGATGTTCAGCGGCGATTCGTAACCCGCTTGCACATGGTCCCAAAATCCTGTGGCAGGGAGAGACCGACGCCGCTGATTACCTCACCCTGATTTCCATGCTGCACAGAAAGCTGGATCAATGCGTCAGAGTCCCGAATCCGGAGTATCGGCATGGAGGTGCCGAATGACCACGCAATCCCTTAAGCCCGGCTGGAAGATGGTGAAGTTCGGCGACATCGCCCAAAACGTTGCTGTGCGAGTGGACCCTGCTGATGCTAAGACCGACGTCTATGTCGGACTGGAGCATCTCGATCCCAGCACGCTTCATCTGCGCCAGTGGGGACATCCGTCCGATGTCACCGGACAGAAGCTGGCTTTCAAAAAGGGCGATGTGATTTTCGGGCGTCGCCGTGCGTATCAGCGCAAACTCGTCGTGGCGGAGTTCGATGGCATCTGCTCGGCCCATGCCATGGTCGTCCGTGCAAAGCCTAAGATGATTCTGCCGGAGTTTTTGCCGTTCTTCCTGCAATCCGACATGTTTATGGAGCGGGCCATCGAAATATCGGTGGGCTCGCTCTCACCGACAATCAACTGGAAGACGCTGAAAGTGCAGGAGTTCCCGCTTCCACCCCTTGATGAACAGAAGCGTATTGCCGAGATCCTGTGGGCGGCGGATGAGGCGGTGGAAAAATACTTCTATCTCTGGAAGGCCCTCAATTTATATGCTGAAACCCTCATAGAGAAGAATCTGACATCAACTGATTTCGGTGGGGTTCTTGGAGACTACTGCCCCTCAGATGGCATCAAAATTGGTCCGTTTGGTAGCCTCCTTCATGCGAAAGACTATCAATCTGAAGGCATCCCCGTTGTTATGCCCGCTGATATAGAGGAGGGGGTTATTCAAGAAGAGAGTATTGCTCGAATTGGCCTGAAAAAAGCTGGAGAACTTCAAAATTACCAACTGCGTGAAAATGACATTCTATTCCCGCGTAGGGGCGATCTAACCAAGAGAGCCATCGTGCTAAAACACCAGGAAAATTGGCTATGTGGTACCGGTACGATACGGGTTCGTCTGACTGAAGGGATAAATCCTCGTGCGGTGTTTTTGGCTTTAACAAGCGCTTCAATAAATCGTTGGATCGAGCGGTTTTCTGTAGGAACAACAATGCCAAATCTAAACGTATCAACAATTAAAAAGATTCCTTTTCACTTACCAAAAGGACCCTCTGCAGCAGCTTTTCTTGGGGAACTTGAGAGGGTCATGGACGTGTCTATGAGTGCCAAGGAGCATTGCAGCAAGCTTGTGGATATTAGAAAAAATATTTTAGAGCAAATGGTTGTGGAGGGAGCTGCACATGTTTAACGAAAAAAAACAAGGTCGAACAGATGGTTATCGACACGCTCCGCGGTGGTGTGACTTCCAACATGGTTGCTGAAGAGTTCGCCCGTTACGGCGGCGCATGCAATAAAAACCAAGGAGGGTTACTCCATGGCATTTAAAATCCCCCAAAAATCTTCGGTATCCATCAAAGATCCTGAGTCGTTGTTCCGTGATTTGCGGGACCGTACTGTAGAAGGTCTACTTGCGCAGCAGGCCGACATGCTTCGCAAATACATGGACCATGTCGACAATCGTGATATCGCACTTGAGCTTCCGACCGGCAGTGGCAAGACCTTGGTTGGACTCCTGATCGCTGAGTGGCGCAGAAGAATAAAACGGGAGAGATGTGTACTGCTCTGTCCTACCAAACAGCTTGTCCATCAAGTCGTTGAACAGGCCAAAGAAAAATACGGAATCAACGCCCTTGATTTCTCGGGGTCCAAACACCAGTACCCGGAGGCCGACAAGACCGCTTTCAACAATTGCGAATCAATAGGTGTTGCCACCTATAGCGCACTATTCAACACCAACCCATTTTTTAATGACGTTCATACGATAATTTTTGACGATGCGCATGCCGCTGAGAATTATGTGTCGAGTTTCTGGTCTTTGGAGGTCCGGCGCTATCAGGATGAAACTACCTTCGATGCAATCTGGCAGATCATCGCACCTTACACCACGGAAAATGACCAGCTCCGTTACGACCAGGGCAATGAGGGATCGCTTGACACATCCTTCGTGAATAAGATTCCGACGCCATATTTACTCAAGTGCAGGACCGCTCTGACGGCAGCGATTGACACTGCCTCCAGAGATGAGAGTCCGGAGGAATACGGTTATCGATGGCGCATGATCAGAGATCACCTCCACGCCTGTCATCTCTATTACACCAGCAATTCTATTCTCATTCGTCCTCTGATAGCGCCCACCAAGAGCTTTGCGCCGTTTCAGAATGCGCGGCAGCGCATTTATATGTCCGCGACTCTCGGAGAAGGCGGGGATCTGGAAAGAATTTTCGGGCGGAAAAAGATCGGGCGGATACCTGCTCCAGAGGGATGGGATAAGCAGGGAATCGGTCGACGCTTTTTCGTGTTTCCTATGCGGAATTGGGATGAAGCGGCTTCATTGAGTCTCGCGATTTCCTGGACTACCAAATTTGACAGAGCACTCGTCCTCACCCCAAGCAACCGTGATGCTGACAAAGTCAGAGAAGCCATTGGAGCACTTCCGGCGACGCAGGGGCATACCCTCTTTGACGCCGCACAACTGGAGGCGTCGAAGAAATCATTTACCCAAACTGATTCCGCCATTGCGGTTCTGGCAAACAGGTATGACGGAATTGATCTGATCGGAGACGAATGCAGATACCTGATCATCTATGGTCTTCCGGAATCCACAAATCTGCAAGAGCGCTTCATCATCAGCCGCCTTGGGGCCTCTGTTCTCTTCCAGGTTCGCATCCGCACCAGGATCACTCAGGCGGTAGGAAGATGCACACGTTCATCAACCGACTACGCGCTCGTGGTTATCATCGGCGACAAGGTGCATCAGTATTTCCACATGCCGGAAAAGCGAGAAACACTGCATCCGGAACTTCAGGCTGAAGTCAATTTCGGTGTCGAACAATCAAAAGTCGATAATCCGTCTGAACTGGGGGATAACATCGACATATTCGTTGCCCACGGGCCAGAGTGGAAATCAGCTGATAACCATATATTGGAAACAAGAGACGAACTGACTCAATCGCCCATACCATCGGCAAGTCCGCTTGGGAACTCTGTTGTTCATGAAGTGAAATTTCACAATGCCCTTTGGTCCGGCGATTTTGACAGCGCGCTCTCTTCCGCAAAAGACGTGTTGGCCAGCCTTGCCGGTGGACACGATCTGAAGGGATATTCTGCTCTTTGGAACTACCTTGCTGGCTCAGCAGCCTACCAGGCGGAGCAAGCTCCGGTAGCTCAAGAACATTTTTCTGCTGCCTTTTCATGCGCCAGCACGTTGCCGTGGCTCAAACAGATTCAAAAGCTGCTCTCGAACCAGACACAGGAAGCACCCGTCGATGTCATTTATGGAGAGCGCATCGAGCGTATAGAAGGAGTCCTCGAACGGTTTGGGAAGTCCGGCAGCGTAAAAATTGAAAAATATTTCCAGGCCATCCGGGAAGGGCTTTCAAGCCCGGAATCGAAGCCGTTCGAAGAGGCACAGGTCAAGCTCGGTCATCTACTGGGCTTTGAATCGGGGAACACTGAGCGATCCGGTGATCCGGACCCTTGGTGGATTTTTGGGCGACAGGGCGTTGTTTTTGAGGATTACACGGCAACCGGAGAGAATCCTGTCGTCTCAAAAGAGAAAACACTTCAGGCCAAGGCCCATCCGGACACCCTCGCAGCAGAACACCCAGGAGTAAGTTTCTCGGTCGTGTTCTGCTCGACGTCGGACAAATTGCATTTCGCTGCAGAACCTCATACGGGCGATGTTTTTTACATCAGCGTTGAAGACTTCAAGAAGTTTTCGGAAGAGTGCATGGCAACAATGCGAGCGCTCTGGGATTCTTTCCGGTCGCCTGGAGTTATTGAATGGAGGGAGCTTGCTGCACGCAAGCTGGTCGAAACGAAACTGGGCAGCGATGACATTCTGGCACGTTTGACGAGCAGAAAACTTTCCTCATTGGCAGGAGGCGGACAGAAATGACCTACTTCAATGAGGAAAATACGGTTGAACAACTCGTGCTGGACACCTTGTCTGACAAGGACAATCAGTGGTGCGTTGCCGAGCCACAAGCTGATTATCTCGATTCACACCTCACCCTTCAGATTTCAAGCCTTAAATGGCGTTTCGTGTCCGCCGAGGAGCTGCCCCGTCAGCACTCCGACGTGCTGGTGGAGTCGATGGTGCGCGATGCACTCATCCGCCTGAACCCGGAAATCAAGGCCCAGCCCGACCGCGCTGACGAGGTGCTCTACCGCCTGCGGACCATTCCGCTGTCGGTGCAGAGCGAAGGCCTGGTGCGGGCCAACGAGCTGTTCGCCGAATGGCTGCGGGGCGAGAAGTCCATGCCCTTTGGTGAGCGCGGCGAACACACGCCGGTGAGGCTGATCGACTTCAAGAATCTCAGCAACAACGATTACGTGGTCACCCACCAGTGGGTCTACCCGGTCAAGGAAGGCGGCCGCCGCTTCGACATCATCATGCTGGTCAACGGCATCCCGCTGGTGATCGGCGAAGCCAAGACGCCGGTGCGCCCGGCGGTGACCTGGGTGGACGGTGCCAGCGACATTCACAACGGCTATGAACAGAGCGTGCCGCAGATGTTCGTGCCCAATGTCCTCTCCTTTGCCACCGAGGGCAAGTGCTATCGCTACGGCTCGGTGCGCATGCCCATCGAACTCTGGGGGCCGTGGCACATAAACCCTCACCCCGGCCCTCTCCCAAAGGGAGAGGGGGAAAATAAAAGTGAGGGGACGCTGGCGGACGTGCAGCGTTCGATCCGCTCCATGCTGCGCCCCCCTGTGGTGCTGGACATCCTGCAGAACTTCACCCTGTTCGCCACCGACAAGAAACACCGGCGCATCAAGATCATCTGCCGCTATCAGCAGTACGAAGGCGCTAACCTGATGGTGGCCCGCGTGGTCAAGGGCTACCCCAAGAAGGGCCTGATCTGGCACTTCCAGGGCTCGGGCAAATCGCTGCTGATGGTGTTCGCGGCGCAGAAGCTGCGGATGCACCGCAAGCTCGGCAACCCCACGGTGATGATCGTGGTGGACCGCATCGACCTGGACACCCAGATCACCGCCACCTTCAACGCCGCCGATATCCCGAACATGATTGGAGCGGCCACCCGGCAGGAGCTGCAAAGCCTGCTGGCAGCCGATACCCGCAAGATCATCATCACTACCATTCACAAATTCGGCGAGGCAGATGGCCGCCTGAACGCGCGCTCGAACATCATCGTCATGGTGGACGAGGCGCACCGCACCCAGGAGGGCGATCTGGGTCGTAAGATGCGCGCCGCGTTGCCCAACGCCTTTCTCTTTGGCTTGACCGGCACGCCGATCAACCAGCGAGACCGCAACACCTTTTGGGCCTTCGGTGCGGACGAGGATGAACAGGGCTATATGAGCCGCTACTCGTTCCAGGACTCGATCCGCGACAAGGCGACGCTGCCGCTGCACTTCGAGGCGGTGGACGTGAAGCTGCACATCAACAAGGACGCCATCGACGAAGCCTACTCGCAGATGACCGATGAGCTGAGCGAGCTGGATCGTGACGACCTAGCCAAGCGGGCCGCCAAGATGGCGGTGCTGATCAAGGCCCCGGCGCGAGTCAACGCCATCTGCCAGCATATCGTTAAGCACTTCCAGGAGAAGGTGGAGCCGAACGGCTTCAAGGCCCAGGTGGTGACCTTCGACCGGGAGTGCTGCGTGCTTTACAAGAAGACCATGGACGAGTGGGTCGGCCCGGAGGCCAGCGCCATCGTCATGCACACCCAGGGCGGCAAATCCGACGAGTACGCGGAATGGAAGCTGGCCAAGGACGAGGAAGAAAAGCTTCTGGACCGCTTCCGCGATCCAAACGACCCGCTCAAGTTCCTGATCGTCACTTCCAAGCTGCTGACCGGCTTTGATGCGCCGATTCTGCAGGGGATGTACCTCGACAAGCCGATGAAGGATCACAACCTGTTGCAGGCCATCTGCCGCACCAACCGTGTCTACCCCGGCAAGACTCACGGCCTGATCGTGGATTACCTGGGCATCTTCGATGACGTGGCCACGGCCCTCGATTTCGATGAAAAGGCGGTGCAGAAGATCATTACCAATCTGGATGACCTAAAAAAAGAACTGCCCGGCGTGGTGGCGAGATGCCTGGCGTTCTTCCCCGGCGTGGATCGCACCGTCGGCGGCTACGAGGGGTTGATCGCGGCGCAGGATTGCCTGCCGGATAACGCGACCCGGGACACGTTCGCGGCGGAATACTCGGTGCTCTCCCGTCTGTGGGAGGCGCTGTCTCCCGATCCCTGTCTCGGCCCCTATGAAAAGGACTACAAGTGGCTGACCCAGGTCTATGAATCGGTGAAGCCGCCAAGTGGCAATGGCAAGCTGCTTTGGCACGCCCTGGGGGCCAAGACCATCGAACTGGTCCATGAGAACGTGCATTTGGAGACGGTGCGCGACGATCTGGACACCCTGGTGATGGACGCCGAGGTCCTCGAAGGGTTGCTTGATGCCCAGGACCCGGACCAGAAATCCAGGGAAATCGAGATCAAGCTCATCGCCCGCCTGCGCAAGCACAAGGACAATCCGAAGTTTGTCGCCCTGGGCGAACGCCTCGAAAAGCTCAAAGAGCGGCACGAACAGGGCCTGCTCCACAGCCTCGACTTCCTCAAGGAGCTGCTGACCTTGGCCAGGGAGGTCGTCCAGGCCGAGAAGCAGGTGGACCCGGTCGATGAACAGGCCAAGGCCAAAGCGGCCCTGACCGAACTGTTCGCCGAGGTGAAGAACGGCAAGACGCCAATGGTGATCGAGCGGATCGTGACCGACATCGACGAGATCGTGCGCCTGGTCCGGTTCCCCGGCTGGCAAAACACCAAAGCCGGAGAACGCGAGGTCCAGAAGGCCCTGCGCAAAGTGATTTACGTGAAGTACCAGGTCAAAGACCAGGATCTGTTCGACAAGGCGTTCGGGTATATCCGGCAGTACTACTGAGATGGGATGGTAATGGGGCTCATGGCTGAAACAGGTCAGGCAAAGCAGATCATTGAAAACCGCAGAGGCGACACCTTTGAAGGTTGGCCTGCCCGTACCTTGCTGGAGGCGGGCGATATTCTTACTGCCCAAATCGCCGAGCTTGCCCTGCGTGAAGGACAGGACTCAAATCCTTTGTATCGGGTCCACTGCTGGTTTGCTCGCCGGGTGGACTCTCAGTTCTGTTCAATCCTCACCGCGCTGACGCTTTACCCTGATAAGGCCGACGCCTTTTGGGATGCCTATCTCGGCAAAACCTCTGTGCATGGCGCTGTCGTTATCGATCCGTTCATCGGCGGCAGGACAAGTCTGGTGGAGTCCATGCGTTGTCGGGCGGTGAATGTTCATTAATACCGTCCGAGGTGACTACTCAAAAGCTTATTCGTCGCTATTAATTGACGATAAAGCCCTTAGGAGATGAATCATGTTAGCTGAAACGATCTACCGTCATAGCCTTCGTTTGCCGGCACACGCCGCACAGGAGGCGTTAGATTTTATTGAATTTCTCGAACAACGCTACTGTAAGATCCCGGCGACCTCATCCCTTCCCAATCATACGGAGGCCTTCCTTGCGGACGTTGCCGGAACTTTAGGCGACGACTTTCCCGACGACATTACCGACGAAGATTTGGGGATTGATACACCCCGTGAGGCACTGGACTGATGCACTATCTACTCGATACCAATACCGTTATCGCGTTGATGAAAAGTAATGCCAACGTCCTGGCGCAGGTGCGTCGAGTCGGTCAAGCCGCGCTGCGAATCTGTGTACCGGTTGAAGCAGAACTGTGGTTTGGTGTCCATAAAAGCGATCGATTGGTGGAAAACCGTCAACGCTTGCTGACGCTCTTATCCTGGCTGCCCAGCCTGCCATTTTCCAGTGAAGCCGCCCCTTACTTTGGCGAAATCCGCGCCATTCTCGGTCGCCAAGGTCAACCGATTGGCCCCTACGATCTGCAAATTGCCGCCATTGCGTTGGCGCACGGTATGATTCTGGTCACCCATAACACGGGGGAATTTGCCCGCGTACCGGGATTGATGATCGAAGACTGGCTGGGTGAACCCTGAAAGCCGGATCATCATTGAGGTCCGGCCGCGCCTTGGTCTCCACGCTGACATCGGTACTGTACCACCCCTTGACCGCCGAACCGCTTCGTTCTCAGTATTTTTATAATAAATAACGTAACACGTAATCATTGATTTAATCCTAGAATCGGGCGTTGGGCAGGCCGGGCGGTTGGTTCCTGATAATGAACCCAATCAGGAATAAAACGGCTTTTGGTGATCGATTATCATCACGTTTGGGACAACGCCATGAGCCTCACCCTCGGGAGCACCGTGGAACACCACGGGCACCCCCTGATCGTCGGCCACAGGGGACGGCGCTACACCCACGATGCTTTTACCGATCACTAAGGCCGCCTCCGATGCACCCAAAAAGTGACGAAATATCGGACCGTGGCCTGCGGGTGCGGACATTCTTTTATCGCGCATGACGGCCGCATCAAGACCTGTGAAGCTTGTAAGGGACATGCGCAACAGACACGGCGCACCCGCCGTACTGCCGAAGCGCAACGGCTCCCGACGACCCGTACCCAGCTAAATTTGCCCAACCCCTCGAAAGGAACAATATAAAGAATCGCTAATACTTTAAATTTTTGATATTTATATTAATTGATGACATAACCACTCCCATTGGTTTAGTGACCATCAACCGAAAATGTCATATCACAAGTCATTAAAATTGCTGTGTTCTATATATTAGCAAATCCTAATTTTTACCTTTTCGGGGCGTTGGGCAAATTTAGCCATTACCGCGCGACTCCGGCGCGCCGTCGGGTTTCTGGTCCGCTTGATCCTGGGTTGAACCGCCCGCCTGGCCAACCGCCTCCCAAAATTTCTGCGCCATTACCATCGGATAGAATTGCGCGGGCAACAGCGGCTTGAATAAACTGAGGGCCTTGGGGTTGATCATGCCCCCCTTTACGTTGTTGCGGAGGGTTTGCAGGATATCGTCGTGTAGGGGTTGCACGTTCGGCAGACCCAAAAACTCGCGCATTTCCTGGGCGGTGGCTTCGACGCTAACGTTGGTTTTCATCGGCAGGCTTCCTGGTACTTCAGGGTGGCTTTTGGGTGATGCACTTTGACCGAATCTTCACGGCCATTAAAAAGTTGGGTCGACGGCATAGTACAGTAAATAGACGATTTTGGTCATAGCGATTGATTTCACGGGGTATGCTGTCGTCGACGGTTGCGCTCCCTTCATCGATAGACGGGCGAGCACGCGGGCTTAAAAATTGAGAATGATTGAGAAGCGATCTCTTCTGCATAGCGATTTCCAACCGTTTTTTGCGACGGCTTTAACCCAGGTCAATACGCTGTGATACGATTTCATGAGGCGAGGTGAGCCGAAAAAACAAACGCGGTCGGTACGGTAGCGCACATCAGGGTGGGGTCTCCAGGTTATCGGTCCCGTGGCCAGAAGTAAGGGCCTCCACCATCCTGGGAATGAGTGGGTTCGCGTGACGGATTCCCACTCCAGTGCATCCGTTTGTCGATACCCTCCACACGAACAGGAGGAGAAATTCCCAATGGATTATGATGATGCCGTAGAAGCCATCCACGCGATCAACCCGCCCTTGATAGAAGCATTCCAAGCGTGGTTGAACGCCAAAGGCATGACCGCCAAAATGATCCAAAGCCACTTGGACCCTTTGCATTTTTTCGCCGAGTATCGGGTGTACGTGGAACCGCTGCGTCCATTGGATCAGGCCACCGCCCACGATGTCGATGATTTTTTGTCGGACGGGTTTCCCCGCAAAGCCGCGTGGGCGTGTGTGAGCAACACCCAAGTTTACTGGGCCTCCTTTCGGAAATTCTTTATACGTATCCCGAGCAGACCCTTATTAGAAAGGCCGTGATGCCCCCTTCGAATACCGCTTATCCACGCGGCCATGATGCCCAAGAGTCGGACCCGTTTCTGGAACGCGAGAAGCCGAATCAAGTCTTGCTGCGCTTAGCTGCGGGTTACCGTGTTTTACTCATCGGCATAGCGACGATCATGCCGGCGCTGGCTATTGCCTACCTCTACCAAAGCGTCGATCCCACCCTGCGCTACAGTGGGCCGCATTTGCACGAAGTAGCGATTCTGGTCGCCGTCGCGCTGGCTGCGTTCATCGGATGGGTGACCTATCAAAGCTATCGAGCGCATGGCGAACACTACCTGCGCTATGTTGCCCTGGCTTTTTTCTCATTTGCCATCGTTTATGCGCCGCACGGCATCTTGACCTATCAGACGCATGACCACCTCGTGCTCTTTCTGATTTTTGGTCCTGTATCACGGATTTTGATGGCGGGCTACCTGCTGGCCGCCTTGCTGCGAATCAACCTGCCGGATGACCCGGCGCCGATACGACAATCCCGTCGGCGCTGGGTAGGGCATATTCTGGCGTTTCTGGCGATGGACCTTATGCTCTTCGCGGTCGTCAGCCAAAAAATCCATCTACCAGTCACGGTCATTAGGACGCTGGAAACCCTCTCCCTGGGCATTCTGATGACGTCGCTGCTGGTCATGCTGTTCGTGCGCGTTCAATCCCGACTGTTGCAAACCCACACTATCGCCTTGTTGTTCTTCGTACAGGCATCGGCGGCCTTTTTACTGAGCAAGCCCTGGAATCACCTATGGTGGCTGGCTCATGGTATCTCCGCCACCGGCTTTCTGCTGTTGGGTTACGCCATTATGCGCGCCTATGAAACAACCGCTTCCTTCCGCTGGGTGTATAGCGAACGTGAACTCTTCGAACAACTCAGGCAACGCACTGGAGAACTTGAAGCCGTCAACCAGATTCTTGAAAAGAATCAGCGTGATCTGGAGCAAACCTTTGCCGATTATCGGGTTGCGCAGCACAAGGCGCGCGAGGCGGATGCCCGTCTAGCGCAGGTGCTGGCCGTGGCCGATGACGCCATCATGACCGTCGACGGGAATTTCCGCATCAAGGACTTTAATCATGGCGCTGAAACCATCTTCGGCTACCGCTCCCACGAGGCCATCGGTCAGCCGATTCAATCTCTTATACCCCATCATTTTACTGAATCGCAGCTCCATCAGGCTGAGGAATTCGCCATATCGAGTCCACCCTCGTGCTGGTTAAACCGTGACGGCGGCGACACCCTTGGCCGGCGCAGTGATGGCCGCACCTTTCCCGCCGAAGCCTCGATCACCCAACTCATCACCGGCGAGGACATTCTCTATATTGTCATCCTGCGGGATGTCAGCGAGCGCAAGCGAGCGGAGGGAGAACTGCGGATCGCTGCTGCGGCTTTCGAGGCTCAGGAAGGGATGATCGTGACCAATGCCGAGGGCTTGATTCTGCGCGTCAACCGAGCCTTCACCGATATCACTGGCTACTACGCCGGGGATGTTGTGGGTCACACCCCACGCTTGCTCAAGTCCGGGCATCACGATGCCGCCTTTTACGCAGCGATGTGGGATAGCGTTCAGCGCCTCAACTCCTGGCAAGGCGAAATCTGGAACCGACGCCAAAGTGGCGAGATGTATCCCGCCTGGCTGACGATCACCGCCGTGCGGGACGACCGCAACGGGGTCACCCACTATGTGGGCACCCTGACCGACATTACCGAGCGCAAGGCCGCAGAGGATGCGATCAAGCATCTGGCCTTCTACGACCCGCTCACCCACCTGCCGAATCGGCGGTTGCTGCTGGATCGCCTGCATCAAGCGGTGGCGGCCAACGCCCGCAACCCGCGAAAAGGGGCGTTGCTGTTCATTGATCTGGATCATTTCAAGACCCTCAACGACACGCTCGGCCATGACCAAGGCGACCGGTTGCTGCAACGGGTGGCCCAGCGGCTGATCGCCAGTGTGCGGGAGAACGACACCGTCGCCCGCTTGGGGGGCGACGAGTTCGTCGTCATGCTGGAAGATCTGAGTGAAAATCCCCAGCACGCCACAACTCAGGCCAAAATTGTTGGCGAGAAAATCCTCGCCAGTCTTAATCAACCCTATTCGCTAGCCGGTCAAAAACACCACAGCACCCCGAGTATCGGCGTTACCCTGTTTGGCGGCCATCAGAAAATAGTGGAGGAACTATTGAAACAGGCGGATATCGCCATGTATGCGGCGAAGGCAGCGGGCCGCAATACCGTGCGTTTCTTTGAACCGGACAACATATAGGGGTAGAACAAGCCGTCGTGTCATGAACCGCCACTTAGCCACCGGAAAACCTATACCTGCACAGTTTCCGTTTATTTGCCTTTCCGACCGGGTTTTCCGTACAGTTTTTCGCAGGGTGTGGGTCACATTAGCGGCAGATTGCTACCCCTGTCGGAAAACAGATGTTTTCCGACAACCCATTAAAAAATAGCGACTTATCTCAAATGGCGGCGGGTGACACGACGGCTCGTTCTACCCCTACAAATAGCGCATATCGCGATCAAACATCGCCAGTCCGGCGGGTGCGTATTGAATGAAGAGTTTAAGCCGTTCTTCGCTCACCCGCAGCGCCTCTTCGGCTTGCTGGCGCTGACGATTCATCGCGTTCAGCTTGGCCTGCATAGCCGATAACCACCCCAGCACTGTATTTTCCAGACCCGCTCTGATCGGGATGGCCGGGTATAAATCCCCGCCGCCAATGCGGGCGATCTGGGTATAGACCGTGTCAACCGAACCACCCAGGGTGGGGGTGTAAGTCGGAACCCCCGAAACTTCCGTGAGACCCCTTTTCGGCGAATTTCTCAGCGAGACTTTCCATAATGGGGGACGAAAACCGGAAAGTTTTTGACGGCAATCACCGTCGAATCCAGGCTGAAGAGGTCCGCATCGGGCCACCTAAAGCATCGTAAACCGGAAAGATGACAGCACCGGAAAAATCAGGGATTCTGGCTTACCCCCCCATTAACAAACCCTAATTTTACCTTTTCGGCGCGTTGGGCAAAAATAGCCGAGATGGCGGAATGATGTGCGGGATGCCGGGTAAAAAACGGTACAGGCATAGCACAATCCATCTTTTACGGATTCAATGCACCTGTTTCGCTGACTCCGCCAGCGCCGCCCGCAAAGTGTTCAAAGCCTGGCGATACTGAACATCGCCAATTTGCTGTTCAAGAAGCTGGGCTTTTTCACCGAAAACGACATGCAGCACCGGTGCCGCATCCTGGAAAACCTGGTGCACGCGCATATCGTCTTCAGTCAGTAACTCCTGGAGACGGGTGGTAACGTCGCGTAGTTGGGTCCAGTTTACATCAGGCGGCGGGGTAACGTGACCGGAAACCGTGGCGGGGTCGGCCGCGGCGTCTTCCGGTTGTGCCGTGCCGACAGTCCCCCTGCGAGCCGACAACCATTTCAACAAGATAGTAAATAAGGTTACGGGATCGACGGGTTTGGCGATATGGTCGTCCATGCCCGCTTCCAGGCAGCGCCAGCGATCTTCGGCAAACGCGCTGGCGGTTAGGGCCAAAATGGGCGTTGAGGGTCGATTGGGCAACCTGCGGATCGCGCGAGTCGCCTCAAAGCCGTCCAGCACCGGCATCTGCACGTCCATCAAAATCAGAGCGTAGTCCGTCTGTTGCGCTCGTTCCACTGCCTCGGCGCCATTGACGGCCACATCGACGGCGAGACCGGCCCGTTTCAATAACGCACCGGCGACTTCCCGGTCAATGAAGTGATCTTCAGCAAGCAACAGGCGGGCGCCGGGGTAGTTGCGCGCGATCACCTGCTCGGCTTCGGAAAAGGGAGGGGTGTGACGGGCGCTGTGGTTCGCTTCGGCGCACGTTGACCCGGTTGACGCTAATGCGTGACGACACTTGCCCAGCCGCGCGCTGAACCAGAAGGTGCTGCCCACCTCGCACTGACTGTCCACGCCGATCTGTCCCCCCATCATCTCGGTGAGGCCCTGGCTGATGGTGAGGCCCAATCCGGTTCCTCCGAATTTGCGGGTGGTGGAGCCATCGACCTGTTCGAATGCCTTGAAGATTTGCTGCTGAAATTCTGGCGCAATGCCTATGCCGGTATCCCGGACCTCGAAACGCGCCAGCACCTCATCGGGTCCGTCCTCGATCAGGCCGGCACACAGCGTGATCGCTCCCTGCTCGGTGAATTTCACCGCATTGCTGGCAAAATTAAGCAGGACCTGCCGCAGGCGCAAGGCATCGCCGTGCAGCGCGCCGGGCAACGCTGGATCAATGCGATACGTCACTTTCAACCCTTTGGCGGCAGCGCGCTCCCTGATTTGCATTAAAACGTGATCGAAAAGGGAGGCCAGATCAAAGTCATCGGGATGGAGTACCAGCTTGCCGGCCTCAATTTTGGAGAGATCGAGAATGTCATTGATCACTGACGACAAATGTTGCGTCGCATTCGCTATCCGATGCAATAATTCCAAGGGTTGGGGTTCGACGATCCTCTCCAGGAGGATATGGGTAAACCCGAGGATGGCGTTCAACGGGGTGCGAATCTCATGGCTCATGTTGGCCAGAAACGCGCTTTTTGCGCGATTGGCCGCTTCAGCTTGATTGGTGCGGCGTTGCAATTCCTGATTCAGTTTTTCAAGCTGGTTGGTGCGTTCCGTGACCAGTTCTTCCAAATGGTGGCGATAGCGATCCAGTTCCTGACCGATGCGCTTGCGTTCGGTGATGTCTTCCTTGATCGCCAGGTAGTGGGTGAGGTGGCCGTCTGGTTGATAGACGGGCGTAATTTGAACGAATTCGACGTAGAGGTGACCGTTCTTATGCTGGTTGACGAATTCGCCGCGCCATGTTTTCCCCTTTTTCAGGGTTTGCCACATCTCGGCATAGATCGAGGCGGGCGTATGGCCGGATTGCAGGATGTGCGGATCTTTTCCGAGGACTTCCTCGCGACGATAACCACTGGTCCGACAAAAGGCGTGATTGACATACTCGATCCGAGCGTGAAGATCCGTGATGACAATACTGTTAGGATTTTGCTCGACAGCGAGCGAAAGCTTGCGCAACTGTTCCTGGGATCGATGACTTTCCGTGATATCGATCACAATGACCGCAAAACGCCTCGGGGCCGGCGAATACGCATAAACCGAATACCAGCGGTTCAGGGAGGCGGCGAAATTTTCAAAGTGGGCGGGTTGACCGGTCAGCGCTACCTGTCCATAATTCTCGATCCAGTAAGACTCGACGTTGGGTAAGATTTCACGCACGCGTCGGTTAAGAATATAGTTGCGCTTCAATCCCGTCAGTCGCTCGAAGGCGGGATTAATATCCAGAAAACGGTAATCACAAGGATTGTCCTGTTCGTCGGTCACTATTTCATGAAAGGCAAAACCTTCGGCCATATTATCGAACAGCGTCCGATAACGCGCTTCACTCTCAAGTAAGGCCTGCTCGATCTGTTTGCGTTTCGTAATATCCAGAATGCCCCCGATGAGTCCAAGAAGATCGCCGTCGGTGTTTTTAAACGTCGCTTTGTGAAATACGACGTCGTGGAGGGCGCCAGAGGTATCTTTTACTTGTGATTCATAAATTTGGATACCATCTTTATGCGTAAGGAGTTCAATATCCTTGGCATGGTAGAGGGAAGCAATGTCCGGCGGGGCAACATCGAACACGCGCTTACCGATCAGGTAGTCCTGAGTTTGGCCAAAGAATTTCTCGAAAGCGCGATTGAAACCGAGATAGCGTCCTTCCGTGTCCTTGTAAAAAATAGGGATCGGAATGGCGTTAAGCAGCGTGTTCAAAAAACCGCTATTTTCCCGCAGCAATTTCTCAATTTTCTTACGTTCGGTAATGTCCTCCATATAACCATGCCACAGGACGCTGTCGTCGGGTTCCCGCTGTGGCAGCGACCGGCCGCCGATCCAGATTTCCCCCTTGATCGGATGCTGAAACCGAAATTCATCCTGCCAGGGCATCATATCGCGGGCTGATGCCGCGATGCGGGCTTGAACCTGGAGCCGATCGTCGGGGTGGATACCGGCAAAAATCGGCGAGGCATCTTCCATAACGTCTTCCGGGCGCAGCCCATAAAGGTCGACGAGGGCCGGACTGGCGTAAGGCATACCCATGTCGCCGTTCGCCCGCTTGCGAAACGAGCAGATCAGGCCAGGCACCGTCGCGGCAATCGTCGCGACTCGCTCCTGCATGGCCAGGTGTTCGTATTGCCGCCGATGCTGCACCAGTGATGCTCGCCATTGACGACGCTGATGAATGAAAAGCAGGACGAGGGCCATTATGCACAGCGCCATCACACCCATCAGGGCCATCAGGCCGATGGGTATTTCATCGAATGCCATACCAGTCGCCTCGATTGCGCTGATCAGTCCTCGTCGCTGTAGCATTCAGCGATGGCCTGGAACTGCTCAAAAATCGCTAGAAAGGCCTCCACCACGTCGGGATCGAACTGACTGCCGCGGCCAGCGGCAATAATGGCGCGCGCTTGCGCGAACGGCATGGCAGGTTTGTACACCCGCCGGGAGATCAGTGCGTCAAAAACATCGGCCAGCGTCATCAGCCGCGCAGAAAAGGGGATCGCGTCGCCGGTGAGCCCATCCGGATAGCCGCTGCCATCCCACTTTTCATGATGCCAGCGGGTGATTTGCTTGGCCAGCGCCAAAAACTCCACCGGTTTTTCGGTATCTCGTTCGGCTTGCTCAATCGCGGCGCTGCCCAACTGGGCATGGGTTTTCATGATCGCCCACTCTTCAGGGGTCAGTTTGCCCGGTTTGAGCAGGATATGATCGGGAATACCGACCTTGCCGATATCGTGGAGCGGAGCGGATCGCGCCAGCAAATCAATCGCATGGTCGCTCAGATCCGCAGAAAACCGGTCGTGCTTTTGCAACCGTCGGGCCAGAGTCCGCACATATTCCTGAGTCCGGCGCAGGTGATTGCCGGTCTCCGGGTCGCGGATTTCGGCGAGTCGCGCCAACGCGTGAATACTGACCTCCTGGATCAGTCGGTTCTCCGCCAGACGATGTTGGATCTCGATCTCCAGAAAAGCGTTCTGGTCCTGAAGCTGGTCACGCATTTGTTTGAGTTCCAGCTGGGCGCGCACTCGGGCCAGCACAATGGGCCGCCGGAACGGCTTGGCGATATAATCGACCGCGCCGAGATCGAAGCCCTGTTGCTCGTTCTCGGCGGCATCCAGCGCCGTGACGAAGATGACCGGGATGTCTCGGGTGCCGGCATCCTGTTTCAGGTGCTGTAGAACGACATAACCATCCATGACGGGCATCATGACGTCGAGCAAGATGAGATCGGGCCGGGGTTCGGATGCGGCGATGCGCAGCGCCTGCTCGCCGGAAGCCGCAGCCCGCACCCGATAAAATGGTTGCAGCAGTTCGCCCAGCACCCTCAGGTTATCTGGCATATCGTCAACGATCAGGAGAGTATGCATCAATCTTTGGAGGGTCTGATTCCCTGCAGCTTGCTGCGTCATGAATCAAGTATCCGTTTTTTGGATCAGAAATTCTTGTAAGAAAACCGTATTAAGAAACAAGAGGATCTCTGAATTTACGTTGTCTTTGATTATAGCAGATGCCCTGGGGAAGCCCCCACTGCCATTAACTTAAGGAAGCTATGCGAATAATTTTTTGGAATTATAGGGTTATAAAAAAATTGCAGGAGGCGGTGATGAGGGTGGTAACAATGCGTCTAAGCGGATGCTAAACTCGAAACGATT
>Ga0209607_1000900_pt1 | contig 25271 bp, 23 predicted proteins | sample AD_UKC117_MetaG_FD_184413 | JGI IMG/M metagenome (GOLD analysis project Ga0209607, IMG submission 184413) | Active sludge microbial communities of municipal wastewater-treating anaerobic digesters from Hong Kong - AD_UKC117_MetaG (SPAdes)... | ecosystem: Engineered > Bioreactor > Anaerobic >... | reverse complement strand
GGCTCTCCCCGGCCACCGCAGCCCACATCGTGACCCTTGCCCAAGCCCGCGCGCGGATGCCCATCGTCACCGGCCTGTTCGAGTCCGGCAGGCTGTCCCTGGACCAAGCAGTCGTGATCGCCTCCCGCGTCCCGGCGGCCTACGAAGAATCCGTCTGCGAACTCGCACCGAAAATGACCGTCACCCACTGCGACGCGCGACCAGCCGCTACTTCTTCGACGACGACAGCACCGACACCACGACGACCGCCGACACCACCAGTGCGGCTGACACCACCAGCGCGGCTGACACCACCAGCGCGGCTGACCCGTTCACCGACGACCAAACCGCCAACAACCAAGACGCCGACGAGCAAGGCGCCGACTACCAAGGCGCCGGCGACGCGGTTACCGGCGCGCCGGGCGTGCCCGGCCACGACGAGACCGGGCACGACGAGACCGGGCACGACGACACGAACACCAACGCGGACGATGACGCGGACTACGGCGCGAACACCAACGCGGACTATCACGCGCACGATTACGCGGGCTGCGACGCGGACGATGAGGCGGATGGCCGCGGCGGCGTGGGTGACCCGGCCGGGGCGCTGTGGCCGGGGCGGCGGGTGCGGCCGGTGGATCCGCATTCGGTGCGCCCGAGTGAGTTCTCGATGTTCTGGGACGGGGACCGGTTCCACATGCGAGGCAGCTTCGACGCCGCCGACGGGGCGCTGATCGAGAACGCGATCCGCGAGGCCAAGGACGCCCTGTTCACCGCCGGCAACACCGAAGCCACCCTCGCCGACGCCGTGGTCGAGATCGCCTCCCGATCCCTCGGCTCGATCGACAGCCCCAGCCGGGCCGGGCACTACCGCGTCTACGTCCACGTCGACACCCAAGGCGCGTGGGTCAACGCCCGCGGCAGCCTGGCCCGCCACCTGGCCGAACGCCTCGGCTGCACCGCGACCGCCCAAGCCCTGTGGCACACCGACGCCGTCCCCGTCTCGGTCGGCCGTGCCCAGCGGGCCATCCCCGACCGCACCCGACGACTGGTCGAGGACCGCGACCGCGGCTGCGCCTACCCCGGATGCACCGCAACCCGGTTCGTCGAGATCCACCACCTGAGGCACTGGGAAGACGGCGGCGGCACCGACTACGACAACCTGCTGTGCCTGTGCCCACACCACCACAGCGCGCACCACGCCGGGCAGTTCACGATCACGCCCACCGGAAACACCATGGTGCCCTTCACCTTCACCGCCCGCGCCGGCTGGACCATCAAAGCCGAAACCCCACCCGGCCACGACAACACCAGCCATGACAACACCGGCAACGACAACGCCGGCGACGGCGACGGCGACGGCGACACCACCGACGGCGACACCAGCACCGGCAACCGGCACCCCCGCAGCGGAACCACCTACACCCCACCCCTGGGCGAACGCGCCGACTACGGCTGGATCAGCTACCGCAAACGCGACACCGCCTGACCGGGAACCCGCGACCCGGCCGCTGACAAGATGGGCGGGTGAGCGCCACCCACCCTGATCCCGTCAATCCGGAGTCCGCGGAACCCGACCCCGGCCGACCCGACCCCGCGGTCACCCTGCGCGCGCTGATCGCCGGTGTCACCAGCGCCGGCGAGGAGGACCAGGTCCTCGACCTGCTGACCGCGCTCGACGACGAGCAGCTGAGCTCGGCCGTGACGGGCGTGGATGCCAGTGACCTTTTCGGGAGCGTCGATGACCGGGCGTTCGGCCCTGACCGGCGCGCCGCCCTGCGCGAGCTGTTCCGCAGTCGCGCGAGCGGGCTGTCGGTGGCGGCGCGCGCGTCGCTGCTCTACGGCCTGCAGCGGGGGCACACCAGTGACGCGGACGAGGAACTGATGCGCGATCTCTTCCTCGCCGTCGGCGGGCGCGAACTGACCGAGGTCAAGAACGCCATCAACATGCGCACCGACGCCCACGACCTCGAGGGCCTCGTCTTCGAGGACATCGACAGTGACGAGATCCGCGACGCGATCCTCGCGCACTTCGCTGCCGAGGCGCCGGCTGTCGGCATCGCGGGCACCAAGGTGCTCTCCGATATCGACGACACAGCCTTCTCCCGGATCCACGAGAAGCGCTACCCCAAGGGCGAGGTCATCCCCGGCATCCTCGCCGTCTACGAGGCGCTCGATCTCGGCACCAGTGAACCGCCGTTCTCCCGCGGCGACCTCGCGTTCGTCACCGCCCGTCCGGACGATGCCCTCAGCCTCATCGAGGGCGCGACCCGCGAAAGCCTGGCCAAGGCCGGCATCGCCAGCGTCAACGTCATCGGCGGCAGCTTCCTCGCGCTACGGAGCAAGGACGACATGGCCGCCAAGAAGGTCGCCAATATCGACAACTACAGCCGGCTCTTCCCCGAATACCGGATCGTCTTCATCGGCGACAGTGGCCAGGGCGATCCCCTGACCGGCGAGACGATTCTGCGGCAGCACGAGGAATCCGTTGCGACAGTTATCATTCACGACGTCGTAGCCACCTCATCGGACGAGCGGGCGGAGTGGGCGGCCAAGGGGCTGCACTTCGTCGACACCTACGTCGGGGCCGCCCCCATCCTGCGCGAGATGGGCCTGATCTGCCCCAAGCAGGTCGCGCGCATCGCCGAGGAGACATCCGCCGCGCTCGACGCGATCGCGTGGGAAAGCCCCGAGCAAGAGGCGGCGGCGCGGGCGCTCGTCGACCGCGACACCAAGGCCGCCGCACCGGCGATGGTGGACGACCGGCCATGATCTTCCGCCGCCGCTCCAAGAGCGAGCCGGCTCCGTCCCCGCCCGCGCCGCTACCTGTGCCACCATTCGCACCCGACCCCGTCGCGGTGGCGGATACCGTTGTGCCGGTGGACGATCCACACCAGCTGTATGCCGATGCCGGCCTCGCGCTGCCACCGCCCACCGACCGTGGCGAGGTGCGCCCCGGGATGCGGGTGCTGAGTCTCGTTGTCCCAGAGACAGAGTCGACACTGGAGGTGTGGGAACGGCTCCGTGACCTACACCCTCACACCGGCTACTGGCCGATCGTGGTCGGCGAAGATCTTTGGGAGAGCACGATTTTCGAGTTCGGCGGGCCGGGCTCTGCACAACCGTATGCCACCGGCGATGGGCGGGCGTGGTTCGAGGCGAAATATGCCGAGCGGTTCGGTGAAGAAGGCCCGATCCGCGGCCAAGCCGAACCCGTGCCCGGCACGGACACCTGGGACGACCTGCTCGACGTCACCCTCGGCGAGGCGACGGAGATCGCGCTCGTGCCCGCCGCATACGGCTGGGAGGCACCCTCCGTGCTCGGCTGGTCGGGAGCGGTGAACTACGACATCGACGAGAGCGAGCACGCGACCGTGCTGCGTCGGTGGTCCGGCCAGTGGGGCCTGGAGGTCGTCGGTCTCTCGCTCGACATCCTCTCGGCCCGAATCGCCCGGCCGGCGACCACGCCTGAGGAGCGCCTCGCGCGCGCCATGGAGATCTACCTCTATTGCCCCGATGCGGTCGACCAGGGCGTCGGGTCGATCGACGCCCTCGCCGCCGGCACCTGCCTGCCCGCCATCGCGCTCTGGTGGGACTGACTCACCGCGTCACGGACACGGCTTATTCACCGCGTCAGGGACACGATGCGCACGGGTCCGCTGTCGGCCCGGTAGTCGAGGTTGTCGGGCTCGGCGGCGAGCACCAGCCGGTGTAGGTCCGCAGGTGCTTGCCATCGGCACAGGCAACCACCGCCGGGATCCACCGCCACTCGCCGCCGACCTCGCCTTGGCGAAGCGTGTCGCCGGTAGCGACGGCGATCAACCTGGACCCGCCCGCCGAACTCAACCAGGGGGCCGGCGAGCACCAGATCGTCGCTGGTTCCCCGGGCCTGCAGACGTCCTCCCGGCACGCGCCAGAGTTCTTCCCCCCGCCGGACATCGAGCCCCGCGACGTCGCCGGACAGCTGCGGGCGTCCGAAACGGTCGACGGCCCGGATCTCGTTGACGATCACTCGGCCACCTCCGACTCCGACGCCGTCCCAGCCCGTGCCTGCCAGGACAGCGACCCCCCTCGGTGACGCCGAGCAGCCGGACGTTCGACCAGCGGTTGGGTGTTGCCGGGATGACCTCTGGCGCATCGGAATCCATCGTGGACCACGCGACCTCGCCCGTGCTGACGTCCAACGCCGTGATGCCGACGCGTTGCCAGTTCCTGGAGCAGTTGCCGTGATCGTCACACAGCGAGAAGTCCTTGATGAGCGCCAGCTTTCGACCACCCGAATCGACGACCACCGGGCCGGACTCGGCGCGGCCTCCGGTGTAGCCGTGTATCGGATAGGTGCAGATGCGATGCATCCAGCGCACCGCCGGGTTGCTGGCTTCTCGGGCCTCCAGGATCCATTCGCTCGAAGGATTCCTCGCGACGAGCACAGTCTCTCCGGCAACCGTCACCGAGTCGAAGTCCGCGCGACCCGGTTCCCGGGCCGCTCCCGCGGCACGGACGGGCGACGGATCAGCGGGTGACGTCCTGGTGGGTGCGCGAGGCGTGCGGCAGGACGACGACGGCGCTGCCGCCCCGAGCGGGGTAGGCCTTGATGGCCGCAATGAGTTCGATGTCGGCCTTCGTCGGGCGAAGGTCCTTGAGGAAGTTCTTGATGAAATTGCTCATGACTCCAGGGTGCGGCATCGCTCAGCCATGCGTCCAATAGCAGAAACACAAGACAATCATGAGCGCCACGCATAGATCGGTGAGTATGTTCCCGAGCATCGGCGCGATCAGCAGCCCGCCTGCCCCTCGCCCGCTGCTCGGCGAGCGACAACCGCCCGGGGGCGGCCGGTCAGGTCGAGGTGGTCCACCACGTCGACCCAGCGATGACATCTCGACGGGGTCGAATCGCTCTCTCGACGGAGGACGCGGACGAGGGCCTCGCCCTGGGTGTCGGCATGCTCCATCACGAAAACCCCTCCGGGACGCAGCAATCGGGCGGCCCGGGCTGCGACGGCCAGCGGGATGGTGAGCCCGTCGGCGGAGCCGCCATAGAGAGCCAGCTCAGGATCGTGGTCGCGGACCTCGGGGTCGACGGGCACCTGGCCGGCAGGGATATAGGGCGGGTTGCTCACGACGACATCGACGCCCCCCTCCAACTCGGGGAACGCCGCGGCCGCCTCGCCCTGCCGCAACTCCACAGGCGACCCGAGGGCCTCGACATTGCGCCGCGCCCAGGCGACGGCGAGATCGGACAACTCGACGGCATACACCCGCGCGGCCGGCACCTCGTCGGCGACGGCGAGCGCGATCGCCCCCGAGCCCGTGCCCAGGTCGACGACCACCGGCGCCGGCCCGGCGGCGCGCGCGGCCTCGATCGCGAGCCCGGCGACCATCTCGGTCTCGGGGCGCGGCACGAAGACCCCCGGCCCCACCTGGAGGGTCAGGTGACGGAAGTAGGCGCGCCCGGTCAGGTGCTGCAGCGGTATGCGGTGGCTCCGCCCCTCGATCAAGTCGCCGAGTCGATCCTCCTGCGCGGCAGTGAGTTCCGCGCCGACGATCATCCGGCGACGCACCTCCGACGGCTCGATGCGGAGAACGAAGGAGATCAGCTCGACGACATCGGCGTCGGGCGACGGGACACCCGCCTCGGCGAGCCGGGCGGCAGCGTCCCTCATCACCTGCCGCAGGCCGCTCACCCCCGCCCTCGCCCCACGTCGACAGTGCGCGACGCGCCGTCATCGCCGCGCCATTGCGGCGCGTCGTGCACTCTCGACGTCATGTGGGTTCGCCGAGGGCAGCGAGCCGCGCGGCCTCGTCGGCGGCCATTGCGGCCTCGACCACCGGGTCCATCTCGCCACCGAGGAAGATCTCGAGGTTGTAGGCCTTGTAACCGGTGCGGTGGTCGCTGATGCGGTTCTCGGGGAAGTTGTAGGTGCGGATCCGCTCCGAACGGTCGACGGTGCGCACCTGCGACTTGCGGGCGTCGGAGGCGGCCGCTGCGGCCTCGTCCATCGCCATCTGGTGGAGCCGGGCGCGCAGCACGCGTAGGGCCGATTCCTTGTTCTGCAGCTGGGATTTCTCGTTCTGGCACGAGACGACCACGCCCGTGGGCACGTGGGTGATCCGCACCGCGGAATCGGTCGTGTTGACGCTCTGCCCGCCGGGGCCGGAGCTGCGGTAGACGTCGATGCGCAGATCGTTCGGGTCGATGGAGACGTCGATCTCCTCGGCCTCCGGCATCACCCAAACGCCCGCGGCGGAGGTGTGGATGCGGCCCTGGCTCTCCGTGACCGGCACCCGCTGCACCCGGTGCACGCCACCCTCGAACTTCAGCCGCGCCCACGGCGCCTCGCCCGGACCGGGGTTGCCCTTGGCCTTGACCGCCACCTGGACATCCTTGTAGCCGCCGAGGTCGGACTCCGTCGCATCGATGACCTCCGTGCGCCAGCCGCGCTTCTCGGCATACCGCAGGTACATGCGCAGCAGGTCGCCGGCGAACAGGGCCGACTCCTCGCCGCCCTCCCCCGCCTTGACCTCCAGGATGACATCGCGGTCGTCGTCGGGATCGCGCGGTATGAGGAGCCGGCGCAGCTTCTCCTCGGCGGCCTGGTGCGCCTCCTCCAGGGCCGGGATCTCCTCGGCGAACGCGGCGTCCTCGGCGGCGAGCTCGCGGGCCGCGCCCAGGTCCTCGCCCGCCGTCTGGCACGCGTGGTATGCCGCGACGACGGGGCTCAACGCGGCATACCGCCGGCCGACATCGCGATAGCGCGCCTGGTCGCCAACCACCTCCGGGTCGGCGAGCTGGGCCTCCAACTCGGCGTGCTCGGCGAGCAGGGCCTCGGCGGACTCGAGCATCAGGACTTCCTTTTCGGTATGCCGTGGCAAAAGCGAACGCGCCGGCCCACCACGAGGGTGGACCGGCGCGCCGGGAAAGCTACTTGGCGGCCTTCTTGCCGTAGCGGGCCTCGAAGCGGGCCACGCGGCCACCGGTGTCGAGGATCTTCTGCTTGCCCGTGTAGAACGGGTGGCAGTTGCTGCAGACGTCGGCGTGGATGACGCCGTTCTTGGCCGTGCTGCGCGTGGTGAACGTGTTGCCACAGGTGCAGGTCACCGTGGTCTCCACGTAGTCGGGGTGGATGTCCTTCTTCAACGCTGCTCCTTAGGCAGATCGGCCGGGTCGACGAGCCCACTTGTCGCAAAGTGCAAGCCCTGCGCCATCGGCGGCGCCTGTCGTGAACCGGCCCAACCTCTCAATTGTGCCAGAGAGGGTTGCCCTCACCCAAACGCGCGGCGACCCGGCCACATTCCCTGACGCGCCAGGCCCGGCATACTGGCACCCGTGAGCGAGGAGCCGGAGGAGACGGCCGCCGCGGAGGCGGAGCCGACGAGCGCGGCCGAGAAGCCGGCGAAGCGGCGCGGCCCCGGCCGCCCGCCCTCGCCCAAGCAGCTGGCCCGCGCCCTGCGGGGGCGGGAGAAGACCGATGCCGAGGCGGCCGCGCCCGATGCGCCCACCGGGCCGGTCATCCGCAAGGCCAAGAGCCGCGACCTCGCCGCCGTCGTCGCGCTGCGCGCGCTGATGTATGCCGCCATGGGCGCCAGTCCCGAACGGGTCTCGGACGCGGCGTGGCAGGCCAACGCGCTGCGCTGGCTGCAGGTCAACCTCGGCAACCGTGATGTCCACGTCGCCGTGGCCGACGTCAACGGGTCGACCGTGGCGACGGCAATGGGCGAGGTGGTCGAGCGGGCGCCGTCCCCGGACAACCCCACGGGACGAGTCGGGCTGCTCCTGAACGTCGCGACCTTCCCGCAATACCGCATGACCGGCCTGGGACAGGCCTGCGTCGATGCGGTGATGGAGTGGTTCCGCGAGAGCACCGATGTCACATCGGTCGAGGTGTTCGCCACGACCGACGGGCGCCGGCGGTATGAGGCGCACGGGTTCGCCGAACACGCCCTGCCCAGCCTGCGGCTGGCGATCGACCGCACCCCGGTGCCCGCCGACGCGGACTGAACCGCGCGGCATACCGAAACGCGCGGACTCAGGCCTGTTCGTCGTCGTCGAGGCGGATCGAACTCGTCTGCTGGACCTGGATGAGGAACTCGTAGTTGCTCTTGGTCTTCTTGAGCCGGTCCAGGAGCAGTTCGATGCCCTGCTGCGGGTCGAGGGCGGAGAGCACCCGGCGCAGCTTCCACATGATCTTCAACTCCTCCGGCGCGAGGAGGATCTCCTCGCGGCGCGTGCCGGAGTTGTTGACGTCGACCGCAGGGAAGATGCGGCGGTTGGCCAGCTGCCGGTCGAGCTTGAGCTCCATATTGCCGGTGCCCTTGAACTCTTCGAAGATGACCTCGTCCATCTTGGACCCGGTCTCGACGAGCGCCGTCGCGAGGATCGTCAGCGAGCCACCGTTCTCGATATTGCGGGCGGCGCCGAAGAAGCGCTTGGGCGGATAGAGCGCGGCGGAGTCGACACCACCGGAGAGGATCCGGCCGCTCGCCGGGGCGGCGAGGTTGTAGGCCCGGCCGAGACGGGTGATGGAGTCGAGGAGCACGACGACGTCGTGGCCCATCTCGACCAGTCGCTTGGCCCGTTCGATCGCCAGCTCGGCGACGGTGGTGTGGTCGTCGGCCGGACGGTCGAAGGTGGAGGCGATGACCTCACCCTTGACGGCCCGCTGCATGTCGGTGACCTCTTCCGGGCGCTCGTCGACGAGCACGACCATCAGGTGGGTCTCGGGGTTGTTGGTGGTGATCGCGTTGGCGATGGCCTGCAGGATGAGCGTCTTGCCGGCCTTGGCCGGGGCGACGAGCAGACCGCGTTGGCCCTTGCCGATCGGGGCGACCAGGTCGATGACGCGCGTGGTCAGGATGCCCGGCTCGGTTTCCAACCGCAGGCGCTCCTGCGGGTAGAGCGGGACCAGCTTGCCGAACTCCGGGCGCAGCTTGGCCTGCTCGGTGGTCATGCCGTTGACGGTGTCGAGGCGCACGAGCGGGTTGTACTTCTGGCGCTGGTTGCGGCCGGCCTGGACGGTCTGGCCGCCCTCCTCGCCGTCGCGCGGAGTCTTCACCGCGCCGGTGACGGCGTCGCCCTTGCGCAGGCCGTGACGCTTGACCATGCCGAGCGGAACGTAGACGTCGTTGGGCCCGGGCAGGTAGCCGCTGGTCCGCACGAACGCGTAGTTGTCGAGGATGTCGAGGATGCCGGCGACCGGGACGATGTTGTCGTCCTCGGAGAGCTGCGGCTCGCCGTCGAAGTCGGTGCCCTCGGGGCGGTTGCCTCGGCGCTTGTCGCGGTTGCGGCCCCGGTTGCGGCCGCGACGACGACTGCCCTGGCCGTCTTCGTCGTCGTAACGGTTCTGCTGGCCGCCCTGGTTCTGACGGTTGTCGTTGTCGCGGTTGCCGTTGTCGCGGCTGCCGTCCCGGTTGTCGCGCTGCTGGCCATCGCGGCCCTGGCTGTCACGGTCGCGGTCGTCGCGGCCCTGGCTGTCGCGGTCGCGGCCGTCGCGCTGCTGGGCCTCGCGCGCCTGGCGGTTCTGCCGGTCCTCGCCCTGCCAGTCCTTGCCCTGCCGATCGTCGACGTGCCGGTCTTCGGACTGGCGGTCGGTGGACTGGCGGTCGGTGGACTGGCGGTCGAGAGGCTGGCGGGACTCGCCCTGGCGGCTCTCGGCACCGCGATCCTGCTGACGCTCGCGGCGATCACGGCGCGTGCCCCGCTCCTCGCGGCGGGCCTCGGCCGGCGCGTCCGTGGCCTCGGCCGGCCGGCGGTTCTCCTCACTGGCGGGCTCGGGGGCGCTGTCGGCGGCCTTCGGCTCGCCCGAGGGGCGGCCGGCGCGGCGGCGGGTGGTGGTCTGGGTGCCAGTCGAGACAGTGCCAGTGGACTGGTCGCCATTGGACTGAGTGCCAGTGGAGTGGGCGCCGGTGGTGTCCGCGCTGGCGAGCGAGGTGCCGGACTGCTTGGCCCGGATCACGTCGATCAGGTCGCCCTTGCGCATCTTGGAGGTGCCCGTGATCCCCATGCTGCTGGCCAGCCCCTGCAACTCGGCGAGGCGCATGGCGGTCAAGGCGCCGGAACGGCGCGGCCTCTCGCCCGCTGCAGCCGCGGGTTCGAGAGTGGTGGTGTCGGTCACGAAGGACCCTTTCCTCGGATGAGGCCCATCCCCAGATGAGGGGATACGACCTGGATTACGTTGCGGCCCCGTCGAATTGGCGGGACAGCTGAGGAGTTCTCCGCCTAGTGCCGCAGCCTCGGGGGGACCCTGGAGAGCAACGCAACGAAAGGGCAGAGAGTGATTTTGCAGGTCGCGGTGGGCGCGGCGATCTTCAGCCGACTGCCCCCTGCGCTTGCGGTGTCACTGTACACCGCGATGTCCGAATAACGCACACTCGGCCGACCGCTATTCCCATAACGTGATCTAGCCTCCGGCCGCCGCCACCAGCCGCGCCCCGGTGTCCGCGAACCCCGGCGCCACGACGCGCCAGCGCGCCGGTGCGCTCGAGGTCACGAGCGCGGCCTGCTCCGCGTCGATAGCGAGCGCGAGCACCGAGGGACCGGCGCCCGAGATGGTGGCAGCCACCCCGGCCGCGCGCAGCGCATCCACCAGGGCCATGGACGCGGCATACGACGGCCGGCGCGGCTCCTGGTGCAGGTAGTCGCGCGTTGCAGGGAGCAGCAGCGCCGGGTCGGCGGTCATCGCGTGCACCAGGAGCCCGACACGGGCCGAGTTGGCGGCGGCATCGGCCAGGCGGATCTGGCTGGGCAGGACCGCTCGGGCGGTCGCAGTGCTCAGCTGCGCGTCGGGCACGAGCACGTGCGGCCGGATGCTCGGGTGCGGGGTCAGGCGCACCGTGCGCGTATGCGGGATGCCGTCCCGCCCGGTTCGGTCGTCGAGCCAGCTCAGCGTCATCCCGCCGAACACACTCGCGGACGAGTTGTCGGGGTGGCCTTCGAGATCGGCCGCGAGGTCGTTGATGACGTCGAGGTCGAGCCGGCCGTCGCCCTCGTGTGCGAGCGTCCAAAGGCCGTATGCCGCACTGATGCCCGTGACGATGGCCGTCGCCGAGGATCCCAGTCCGCGGCCGTGCGGCACCGCGTTGCCGCACGTGATGTGCAGGCTCGGCGGCCCCGCGACGCCGAGGACCTCCCACGCGCGACGCATGGCGCGCACGACGAGGTGGTGGTCGTCGGTGGGCACGGTTCCCTCGCCCTCGCCCGTGACGACGACGGCGACACCCCTCCCCTCGCGGACGGCGACGGTGCAGGAGTCGCGGATGTCCAGGCCGACGCCGACGGCATCGAAACCGGGCCCGAGGTTGGCGCTGCTCGCGGGCACCTCCACCGTGACCTGGTGTCCTGCGCGCCAGGTCGTCCCCGGCATCTCCCCGGGCATCGTCAGCCGTCGAGGCCGAGCGCGACCGCCGCGCCATAGACATCCACCGGGATGCGTTGCGGCGCAACGGGTTCACCGTCGAGCCGCTTGAGCGCCCAGTCAGGATCCTTCAGTCCGTGGCCGGTGACGGTGCACACGATCGTCGCGCCCTCGGGGACGCCGCCGGCCGCGTGCACCTGCAACAGGCCCGCGACGCTTGCCGCCGAGGCGGGTTCGACGAAGATGCCTTCGGTGCTCGACAGCAGCCGGTGCGCCTCGAGGATCTGCTGGTCGGTGACCGCCTCGATGCGTCCGCCGGAGTCGTCGCGGGCCTCTTCGGCCTGCTGCCACGAGGCGGGGTTGCCGATCCGGATCGCGGTCGCGATGGTCTCGGGCTGGTCGACGGGGTGGCCCAGCACGATGGGCGCGGACCCGGCTGCCTGGAAGCCCCACATCTGCGGTCGTTTCGTCGCCGGGCCGTCCGGCACGTCAGGAATGCCGTGTCCCGCAACGTATTCGCGATAACCCTTCCAATATGCCGTGATGTTGCCGGCGTTGCCGACGGGCAGGCAATGGATGTCCGGGGCGTCCCCGAGCGCGTCGACGATCTCGAAGCTGGCGGTCTTCTGGCCCTCGATGCGTGCCGGGTTGACCGAGTTGACGAGGTCGACCGGATAGACCTCGGCGAGCTTGCGGGCCACGGTGAGGCAGTCGTCGAAGTTGCCCTCGACCTGCAGCAGCGTCGCGCCGTGCGCGATGGCCTGGCTCAGTTTGCCCATAGCGATCTTGCCGTCGGGCACGAGGACGGCACACGTCATACCGGCCTTCGTGGCGTATGCCGCGGCGCTCGCGCTCGTGTTGCCGGTGCTCGCGCAGATGACCGCCTTGGCGCCGTGCTTGGCGGCCATGGAGATGGCCGTCGTCATGCCGCGGTCCTTGAAGGAACCGGTGGGGTTCAGTCCTTCGTACTTGACGAAGACGCGCGCCCCGACGCGATCCGAGAGCTTCTCGGCGGCGATGAGGGGGGTCCCTCCCTCGTGCAGGGTGATGACCGGCGCCCCGTCCAGCATCGGCAACCGATCGGCATACTCGCGCATCACGCCACGCCACTGGTGGGCCATGGGGATCATGCTCCTTCCACACGCATCACAGAGACGACTTCGGCGACGACCTCACTGGCCGCCAGGGCGTCGACCGTGGCGGCCAGGGCCGCTTCGGTCGCCGCATGGGTGACGATGACGAGATTGGCTCGGGCCTCGCCGGAGCTGGAGTTGGTCCGAATGTGTTGGCGCACAGTCTCAATCGACACGCCGGTGTCGGCGAACGCCTGAGCCACCTGCGCGAGCACGCCCGGCCGGTCCTCCACGTCGAGGCTGATGTGATAGCGGGTCACGGAGTCGCCGACGTCGAGGATGGGCAGATCGGCGTATGCCGACTCCCCCGGTCCGCGCCCGCCCGCGACGATGTGCCGGCCCACCGCGACGAGGTCGCCCAGGACGGCCGAGGCGGTCGGGTCGCCGCCGGCGCCACGGCCGTAGAACATCAACTGTCCCGCGGCCGAGGCCTCGACGAAGACCGCGTTGTAGGCGTCGCGGACCGACGCCAGCGGATGAGTGCGCGCGATCATCGCGGGGTGCACCCGGACGCTGACACCGCTCGTGCCGTTCTGGCCGGTCGTGCGTTCGCAGATCGCGAGCAGCTTGACGACATGGTCCATGGCCTTGGCGGCGGCGATATCGGCGGCCGTGACATCGCTGATGCCCTCGCGGAAGACGTCAGCGCCCTTGACGCGCGTGTGGAAGGCGAGGGAGGCGAGCAGGGCTGCCTTGGCGGCGGCGTCGAAGCCTTCGACGTCGGCGGTCGGGTCGGCCTCGGCATAGCCCAGCGCCTGTGCCTGCGCCACCGTCTCCTCGAATCCCGCGCCGGTGGTGTCCATCTTGTCGAGCACGAAATTCGTTGTGCCATTGACGATCCCGAGCACTTTGGTGACATCGTCGCCGGCGAGCGATTCGCGCATCGGACGCAGGATCGGGATGGCACCGGCCACGGCGGCTTCGTAGTAGAGGTCGACGCCGGCCGCGTCGGCGGCGGCATAGAGGGTCGGGCCGTCCTCGGCGAGCAGAGCCTTGTTGGCGGTCACCACGGAGGCGCCGCTCTCCATCGCTTTCAGCAGCAGCCCGCGCGCCGGATCGATGCCACCGACGACCTCGACGACGATGTCGGCGCGCGTCACGAGGTCCTCGGCATCGGTCGTGAAGAGTGCAGGGTCGACCGGGACATCGCTGCGGTCCTTGCCGACCCGGCGCACGGCGATCCCCACGAGTTCGACGGGCGCGCCGATGCGGGCGCGCAGATCGTCGGCGCTTTCGACGAGCATGCGCGCCACGGAGGAGCCGACGACGCCACAGCCGAGCAGCGCGACTCGGATCGGCTTGTCGCCCAGAGGGTTTGTGTGTTCACTCATGCTCATCCCACATCCAGTCCCAGCAGATCGTCGATGGTTTCCCGGCGGATCAGGACGCGCGACTCACCGTTGCGCACCGCGATGACCGGCGGCCGGGGCGTGTGGTTGTACTGACTCGACAGCGACCGGCAGTAGGCGCCGGTGCCCGGCACGGCGAGCAGGTCGCCGGGTGTCACGTCGGCCGGCAGCCATTCGTCCTGCACGACGATGTCCCCCGCCTCGCAGTGGCGGCCGACGACGCGCACGACCAGCGGCGCGGCAGAGGATGCGCGGTTGGCGAGGGTGACGGAGAAGTCCGCGTCGTACAGCGCGGGGCGGGCGTTGTCGCTCATCCCGCCGTCGACGGATACATAGGTGCGCACGTGACCGTCCGCGACCGTGACCGGCTTGACGGTGCCCACTTCATACAGGGTGAACATCGCCGGGCCCACGATCGCTCGTCCCGGCTCGATGCTGACCCGGGGCACATCGTCGAGCGACCCGTCGCCGACGGTCTTGAAGGCCTGCTCGACGATGTGGGACATCTCCTCGGCGAGCACGGCCGTCGAAAGCGGGGTGTGCTGGCTGGTATAGGCAATCCCATAGCCGCCACCGAGGTCGATTTCCGGTGCGGCACAGCCCAGTTCGTCGGCGATGCGATGGTGGAGCCGCACCAGCCGCCGGGCGGCCGTCTCGAACCCGGCCGTGTCGAAGATCTGACTGCCGATGTGGCTGTGCAGGCCGAGGAAGCGCAGTTGACCGGGGTGCACGAGGATCTCGCGGACGCCGTTGAAGGCGACGTCGCCCGCGAGGCTGAACCCGAACTTCTGGTCCTCGTGGCCGGTGGCGATGAACTCATGCGTGTGCGCCTCGACACCGACCGTGACGCGCAGCATGACCGGCGCGACGACCCCGAGTTCCGTGGCGACCGCGACGATCCGTTCGATCTCGGCGAAGGAGTCGACGACGATCCGGCCCACGCCATAGCTCAACGCCTGGCGGATCTCTGCCAGGGTTTTGTTGTTGCCGTGCAGGGCGATCCGCTCGCCGGAGAACCCGACCCGCTGCGCGACCGCCAGTTCTCCGCCCGTGCAGACGTCGAGGTTCAGACCCTCCTCCATGACCCACCGTGCGACGGCCGAGCAGAGGAACGCTTTGCCGGCGTAATAGACGTCGGCGCCGCCGAGATGGGCGAAGGCGGCGGCATATTCGTCGCGGAATGCGCCTGCCCGGGCCCGGAAGTCGGCCTCGTCCAGGATGTATGCCGCGGTGCCGTGCTCCCGCGCCAGGTCCAGGACGCTGACGCCCCCGACTTCGAGCACGCCGTCGTCCCGGCGTCGCACAGTCCGGCTCCACAGCGCCGGCGTGAGGGCCATGACGTCATCGGGGAAGGGCAGATAGATCGGCGGGCCGCCATAGCCGTCCGCGTGCAGGACTCCCGCCTCATGCGCGCGCACGGGCTACATCCTCTCGGGCGCCGAAACGCCAAGCAGCCCAAGGCCGTTCGCCAACACTGTGCGCGTGGCATCGTTGAGCCACAGGCGCGTCCGGTGCAGGTCGGTGACGGGTTCGTCGGCATTCATCGGCCGCACGCGGCAGGTGTCGTACCACTTGTGGAAGTGGGCGGCGAGGTTTTCCAGGTAGCGCGCGACTCGGTGCGGTTCGAGCAACGACGCGGCCTGCGCGGTGACACGCGGGAAGTCGCCGAGCACCGCGAGTAGCGCCGCTTCGGTCGGGTCGGTGAGCAGCGACGGGTCGAAGCCGTCCTCCCGATGTACGCCGTCCTCGGCGGCCAGACGGGCGACATTGGAGGTGCGCGCGTGCGCGTACTGGACGTAGAAGACGGGATTGTCGTTGGTCTGCCGGCGCATCTCCTCCCCGTCGAGCGAGAGCGGGCTGTCGGAGGGGTAGCGGGCGAGCGAGTAGCGCAGCGCATCCGGGCCGATCCATTCGATCAGCTCGTCCATATAGAGGGCGTTGCCGCGTCGCTTGCCCATGCGCTCGCCGGCGATATTGACCAGCTGGCCTATCTTGACCTCGATATTGTGCTCGGGATCGTCGCCGGCGCAGGCGGCGATCGCCTTGAGCCGGCCGATATAGCCGTGGTGGTCGGCGCCGAGGAGATAGATCTTCTCGTCGAAGCCCCGGTCCTTCTTGCTCAGGTAGTAGGCGGCGTCGGCGGCGAAATAGGTCGGCACGCCGTTGGCCCGGATCAGCACCCGGTCCTTGTCGTCGGTGAAATCGGTGGTGCGCAACCAGATCGCACCGTCCTGGTCGAAGACGTGCCCCTGCTCACGCAGCCGCGCGACCGCCTGCTCGACGGCGCCGGCGTCGTGCAGGCCCTTCTCGGAGAACCACACGTCGAAGGCGACATTGAAATCGGCCAGGGTCTGCTTGATCGCCGCGAGCTGGATCGGGTAGGCGACATCCCAGGCGGCCTGCAGCGCCTCGTCGGCCGGCAGGTCGAGGATGTCGGGGCGCCCCGCGCGGACCTGCTCGGCCAGCCCGTCGACATACTCTCCGTCGTAGCCGCCCTCGGGCGCCGCCTCGCCGCGCAGCTTCGCGAGAACCGACCCGCCGAGCTTGGCCACCTGGCCGCCGGCGTCGTTGATGTAGTACTCGGCCGCGACCTCGGCGCCGGCCGCGCGCAACAGCCGGACCATCGCGTCGCCGAGCGCCGCCCACCTGGTGTGGCCGATGTGCAGTGGACCGGTGGGGTTTGCCGAGATGTACTCGAGGTTGACGACGCGGCCGGCTTCGCTCGTGCCCTGACCGTACGCCGCGCCCGCCTCCACGATGGTGCGCGCGAGTTCGCCGGCGCTCGCCGCATCCAGGGTGATATTGATGAACCCGGGCCCGGCAACCTCGACGGCGGCGATCCCCGCGACCTGCTCCAGCGCGCCGGCGAGCTTGCCGGCGAAGTCCCGCGGCGGCATACCGGCCGTCTTGGCCAGCTGCATCGCGACATTGGTGGACCAGTCCCCGTGCCCGGCCTGCCGCGGACGCTCGACCCGGAGGGTCTCGGGCACCTCGAGATCGAACTCGCCGGCGGCGACGAGGTCGGCGAGGGCAGCGCGGATCGCGGCGGCCAGCTGTTCGGGGGTCACCGGGCGATTCTACGGAGCGCGCGTGGGCCCGTGCGCCACCATTCCACCGCGCCCCGGTGGGACGGCACGGTCACGGCGCGGACGCGTCGAGGTGTCCGGCCAGGGCGGCTCGCAGGTCGGGCCAGGACAGGAAACGCTCCCCTACGCGGACCCCGTCGTCACCGAGCGAGATCAGTTCGGGCTCGTCCCACCGATCGGCCTGCCGGATGCCGACGACCTGCCGGGTCCCCGGGACGGGCGGGGCACACACGGTGTAGAGCCAGTACTCGAACACCCAGCCGCCGTCGGCGTTGGCGTCGTCGTGGATGCTGAACTCGATCGTCAGGGCGAGCGGCCCGTCACCCCCCTCGATCCGGGCTAGCTTCACGGGGGCGCCGGCCAGGCGAGCGCCACCTGCGTCCGCTGCCAGCCACCGGTCCCAGCCGGCGATGATCTCGGCAGGAAAGCGCGGCACGCGCTGCAGGTCGCTCGCGCTGGGGCGACCCCCTTCGGCGACGGCTCGGAAGGCGTCGATGACCGCTTGGTCGGTGGTGGGCGCCAGCGGCAGCGTCAGGAGGTAGTAGTGCCGGCAACTCACCACCCAACCGGATGGCTGCACCGGCGTCCTGGCCTGGCCGACGGCCGGGCCGGACCAGATTCCCGGCCGATTCACGGTCGGGAGTCCGGTGCTGGTAGCCTCACTGCTCGCGCCACGTGCCGCACCGCACGGCATACGGCCCCCGTAGCTCAGGGGATAGAGCACCGCCCTCCGGAGGCGGGAGCGCAGGTTCGAATCCTGCCGGGGGCACCAACCAACCCACCCACCCCGACCGCTGCCGGCCCGAGTCGTCGCCGAGCGCGGCCACGAGCACCGTAGGCAGCACTTCGTGCGGGCGGATCATCCTGCAACCAGGTCGGCGTGGTGGCGGGCGGCGACATCCGGGTGGGCGCGCAGGCGCGCCTTGAGAAGGTTGTCGCCGAACGTCCCGGAGATGACATTGGCCGGGTCCAGCGTCACGCCAGGCGCCTGCCCAGCGAGGTCCGCCGCCAGCGGGATGCGCGGTACGGTCGAGTCGAGAGCCGGGTTGAGGAAGAAGGGCACCGAGAGACGGTGGTCACCCTCGGGCGGCGAGACCACGCGGTGCATCGTCGCCTTCAGATAGCCGTCCGTCGCGTACTCGAGCAACTCACCGATATTGACGATGAAGGCGCCGTCGTCGCGCGCCGGGGCGTCGATCAACTCCCCCTCGTGCTCGACCTGGAGGCCGCTCTTGCCCGGCTCGATCAGCAGCAGGGTCAGCACACCCGGATCCTTGTGCGCACCCACGCCCTGCTGCCCCTCGCTCGGCGCACGGCCCGGATAGCTGATGAGTTTGATCAGGGTCGAGGGCCGGTCCGCGAAGGCTGGGCCGAAGATGCCGGGCTCCGCCCCGAGGCTGAGTGCCCACTCGCGCATCAGCCGCAATCCGACTGCGGTGCAGCGGCTTTCCCAGCCGAGAAGGACCTCACGCAGGCGCGGCAAGGCAGCCGGCCACTGATTCGGTCCCTCGAGGCGGAGGTATGCCGCACCGTCCGCGGGAGGCCTGGCCGGCCGCTCCGGACCGACGTCGATCTGCTCGCGCCAATCGACTCGGCCCTGGGTCAGTTCGCCGCCGGTCCGGTTGTAGCCGCGGAAGTGTGGGCTACCGAGCATCGCGACCGCATCCTTGTCGGCTTGTGGCAGGGCGAAGAACTCGCGCGCCACGGCGAACAGGTCCGCCTGGACCTGCGCCGGGATGCCGTGCCCGGTCAGGTAGAAGAAGCCGACGTCGTGAGCGGCCGCCCGCAGCTGCACCCGGAAGGCGGCCGCCGTCGCGGGACCGGCGTCGACCTCGGACAGGTCGAGGACGGGCAGGGTGTTCACCCCAGCGACGCTAACGCTGCAGCGGTATGCCGCCAGCCCCCGTCCGCGATGCGGCCCGCCGCGTCGTGGTGAGCCAGATCAGGTCGAGGACGAGGACGGCGACGACACAGACCGGCGCGACGAACGACATCACCTCAGTGGCGGTCTGCGAGAGTGGCTGCTTCGCAGGGAGATCCACTCCCAGGACGATGACGGCGGCCCACCCGGCGAAGGCGAGCTGGCCGACCGCGGCGAGCGCGACGACCGGCGTCCAGCGCACGTCGTTGCGCAGCGCGATCTGCCACAAGCCCACATCGCGTGCCATCCACGCCAGGACATAGAGCGTCACCGGCAGCCACGCCGCGGCGAGGACGTGGTGGGCGGCTTCGGGTGTCGTGGCGTGGGCGAACCCGAGAAGGGCGAGCACCCACACCTCGGTGAGGAGGAAGGTCCACCGGATGCGGCGGACGCGCTCCACCCCCGCGGCCCAGCCGGAGGCGGCCCGCACGATGGTGCTGCCTTCCCCCACCAGGGCACCGATGCCCAGGGCGATCAGGCTGGCGACGAGAACCCGGTTCATGACACGACCTCCGTCCCCTGCCGCAGTGGGCGCCTGATCTCGCGACCCATCAGCACCCACGCCAAGACGGCCGCGCACACCCCTACGGCGATGAAACCGAACGCCGTGAGGGCCAGTGCCGGACCCTCCGGCGCGGAGACGGCGTCGGCGACGCGCACCCTGCCGACGATGAACCACGGCTGCCGGGCCTCCTCGCGATAGATCCAGCCGAGAATGCACGCCAGCAACGGGATCCAGACCCCTCCACCGAGAATCCGCAACGCGAATCGCGTGCGGAACACGCGGCCGCGCAGCAACAGCGGGACCCAGAGCAGCCAGGTGATGAGAAGGATCAGTGCGCCGATGAGCAACATCAGCGCCAGCAAGCCGCCGTGCCAGCCGTAGTTGGTGAACTTCGCGTCCGCCCGGGCGGCACTGAACTGCACGACGCCGGACGCGACGTTGACCGGCGCCGTGACGGCGCCGATCCAGATGCCGACGCGTAGGAGCAGCCGGCCGACCGGGTCGTCGGCCCCCTGACGCAACACCAGCGCCGCACCCGCCGCAGCCACCCAGAAGGCGGCCACCAGCCCCGCAGCACCGACGATGTGGATCGACGCGACGACGGCGGCCGCCTGTGTCAGCACGGCCCACGGGTCGGTGAACGATGCGCGCCCGTCGACCATGGAGACGCCGGTCGGCCGGTGCAAGTAGGCGTTGGCGGACACGACGACCCAGGCCGAGAGCCAGGCGGTGCCGGCGACCCCCCACAGCAACAGGGTGCGAACGCCCTGGGAGAAGGTCCCGCCCGAGGCGAGGAAGAGCCCGAGCAGGGTGGACTCGACGAAGAACGCGGCGAGGGTCTCGACGCCGAGAAGGGCGGCGATCGGGTCATACAGGGCGGAACCGGCACCGGTCCAGTTCACGGCCATCTGCAACTCCATGACGAGGCCGGTCACGATGCCGATGCCGTAGTTGAGCAGGTAGAGGCGCAGTATGCGGTCTCGCGCCGCTTCGAGCACCGGCGCCGAACCCCGGGCGGGGGCCCGCCCGGCGCGCCATACTGCGGTCTGCAGTGCGGCGACGACCGGACCGAGCCCCAGCGTGGTGGCGACCATGAGGAAGTGCACGCCGGCTGTGACGGCGAACTCCCAGCGGGCCAGGATCAGCGCGTCCACGAAAGCTCGTCCTCACGACACCGGGCGGCGACTACCCGGCCGGCGGCCACGGAACCAGTGCTCTCCGGCTCGGTGCCATCGGAGGTGACAGCGGGCACCGGCTCGCGGCGGCGCATCCACCGTGGAGCCCACCAGTTCGCCGAACCCATCAGCGCCATCGCCGCCGGAACCAGCAGCATCCGCACGATCGTCGCATCGATGAGCACGGCGGCGGCCAGCCCGAGGCCGAAGATCTTCAGCTCCAGATCGTGTCCGAGGACGAACCCGCCGAAGACGCAGACCATGGTCGCCGCGGCGGCGGTGATGACGCGGCCGGTGCGCGCCAGCCCGAGGGTGACCGCTTCGGTGTTGTCGTGACCGCGGTCCACGTACTCCTTGATGCGGGACAGGAGGAAGACCTCGTAGTCCATCGAGAGCCCGAAGACCACGGCGACCAGCATCATCGGCACCCAGGCCGTCACGGGGCCGGGGTTCTCGAAGCCGAGAAGCTCTGCGCCCCAGCCCCATTGGACGACGGCGACGACGACGCCGAAGGCGGCGCCGATGGACAGCAGGTTCATCAGCACGGCCTTGGCCGGGACGACGAGGCTGCGATAGGTCCGGGCCAGCAACAGGAAGGCCAGGCCGAGGACGACGGCCACGAATACCGGCAGCCGCTCTCGCGTGTAGTCGGCGAAGTCGACAGCCGCAGCAGTGGTTCCGGTCACCTCGGCCGGAAGGGCCGCTCCCGGGAGGACGTCATCGCGCAAACGGTGGACGAGATCCTCCGTCGCCACGTCGCCGGGGCCGGTGGCCGGCACGACGATCGCGGCCGCCGCCTCGCCGTCCGCACTCGGGAAGGGACCTTCGACGCGATCGACACCGGGCACCTGTTCGAGACGTGAACCCATGGCGCCCAACGCATCCTGCTCGGCGGGGCCGGTGACCGCGGCCGTGTCGATCGCCAGCACGAGCGGTCCGTGCGTGCCGGCGCCGAACCCCTCGCTCAGCAGGTCGAACGCGCGGCGCTGGGTCGTCGACGTGGGCGAGCTGCCGTCGTCCGCGAAGCCCAGCCGCATGTCCAGCGCGGGCAAGGCCAGAGCGACCAGCGCGACGAGACTGGCGATCGTGGCGCCCCAGGGGTGACGCTGCACCCAGTTCGCCCACCGGGTGAACGCGCCGCCATGGCCGTCGCGCGCGCGGCCGCGATGCGGCAGGCCGAACTTGTCGATCCGCTTCCCGACCGTGACGAGCAGCGCCGGCAAGAGCGTGAGGGCGGCGAGCATGGTCATGGCGATGGCGAGTGCGGCCCCGACAGCGATCCCGTTCACCATCGGCATGTTCATCACGAGCAGGCCGAGGATGGCGACGACGACCGTCGCTCCGGCGACGAGCACGGAGTGCCCCGCCGTCTCCATCGACTCCATGACCGCTTCCCGAGGCGCGCGGCCCGCGGCCAGCCGTTCCCGGTACCGCGTGACGACCAGGAGCGAGTAGTCGATGCCGACCCCGATGGCCAGCATCATCGCCAGCGCACCGGCGGCACCGGGCAACTCGATGAGGTGGCCGGCGAGACCGAGCGCCATGACACCGGTCCCGGCCCCGAACGCCGCTATGACCAGGGGCAACGCCATCGCCAACAGCGACCCGAAGGCGATGAGCAAGATGACCACGGCGGCGAGCATGCCGAGCGATTCCCCTGGCCCGCTGCTGGGCTCGGGGAAGATCTCGCCGGCATACTCGACGCTCAGCCCCGGTGCCTTCGGTGCGGCGTCGGTGATGGCGCTCGCCGCGCTCTCCTTCGCCGCGTCGCCGAGGGTGTCTTCGGCAACCGTGACATCGAGGTAGCCGATGGTGCCGTCCGCGGAGATCTCCGACAGGGCCCCGGCCTCGCCGGGTCCGGGCCTGATCTCCCAGGTCGGATGCTCCGCGCTCAAATGCCGCGCGTATGAAGTGATGGCGCCCTGGTGAGCGGCGAGGCCGGCGGAGTCGTGCAGGACGATCTGCGCGGTGGTCGCCTCCCCGTCGTCCAGGCCGTGATCGGCGAGGAAGGCCGAGGCCTTCGCGGAGGGGGCGCCGGGGACGCTGTAGTCGTTGCCGGTGGGGCCGGGTGCCAGTTGTGCTGCCGTGGTCAGCCCGACGAGCAGGAGGACCCAGGCGGCGATCGTGAGGAGACGGTGGTGGATACAGAGTCTGGTGAGTTTTCGCATGCCTCAAATCTCCGGGACCCGAGACTGCTTGCCATCCGCTCCACGACGACACGGAATCAGCCGGGTGTGGACACTTCGTTGTCGACACCGGTCGACTCCCCGAGTCCCGCCGGGCCCGGTAGCGTCGGAGGGTGCCGACGCCCGCCCCGTCCCGCGACGACACCACGGTGATCCTCGACCGCGTGGTGCCCGTGATCGCCCTGGTGCTGACCGTGACCGCGCTCGTCAGTGCCGAGCGCCGGGTGGGTGCGGCGGGCGACGTTCGGGACTGGGCGTGGCTCCTTCCCGCGTTCCTCGGGGGTCTGTTGCTGCTTCGGCGGCGGGCCCCCGTGGCGGTTCTGGTCGCATCGGTCGCAGCCGTCATCGGCTACTACGCCACAGGCCAGCCGGCGATCGGCCTGGAACTACCGCTCGCGGCGGCCTTCTTCTCCACGGCCGAGCGCGGCCGGACCCGAGCCACCATCGGCATGGCGCTCCTCGTCCTGGTCATCGCCTACGGCTACCGGGTCGGCATCGCCAAGGTGGAGTTCGCCGCCTTGCTCGGGCTGGACATCATGACCTCCATCGTCGTGCTCTCGCTCGCGATCGCCGCCGGCGACGGCGTGCGTTCCCGGGCGGCCGAACGGACCGCGAACGCCGAGCGGTACCAGCTGCAGACCGAACTGGTCGAGGAGAACCTGCGCGCCGAGACCGACGCCGAACGCCGGGCACTGGCCCGCGACGTCCACGACGTCCTGGGCCACGCCATGGTCGTCGTCTCCACGCAGGCCAATGTCGCCTTGGAGTCGATCGCGGATCAGGAGACCACCAGCGCGGCACTCAGGAACATCAAACATACTGCGCAACAATCACTTCGGGACATCCGCGGATCAGTGGCCCTGCTGTCCGGCGGACAGCAGTCGGAGCGCCGCCCGGTTGGGACGCTGGCCGACCTGGGCGAGTTGGCGGCCCGGTTCGAAGGCACCGGACTGACCATCGAGATCAGGTCGGAAGGCGACCTCGCGACGCTACCCGCGGCGGTGAGCAGCACGGCATACCGGGTGATCCAAGAGGCCGTCACCAACTCCGTCCGGCACGGTGCGGCCCGCCGGGTCGACATCACGCTGGGTCGGACACAGGACACCCTGCAGGTCACGGTCCGCGACGACGGACGCGGAGCCGGTGCGTTCACGATGGGACACGGGCTGCGTGGGATGCAGGACCGGGTCGCCATGCTCGGGGGCTCCGTGCACGCCGGGCCGGGACCCGAGAACGGGTTCCACGTGCAAGCCAGGATCCCCCTCGCCCCAGCCCGTCGGGAGGCGCCGTGACAATCCGCGTGATCGTCGCCGACGATCAGGAACTCGTCCGCACCGGCCTGCAGGTGCTGATCGACCGTGCCGACGACCTCACCGTCGTCGCCGAGGCGGACAACGGACGCACCGCCCTCGCCGCGTGCCGCGACCACCGTCCCGACGTCGTCCTGATGGACATCCGGATGCCGGTCATGGATGGCATCGAGGCGACCCGAGCCGTTGCGGCCGACCCGGCCCTGGCCGGGACCCGTGTCATCGTCCTGACCACCTTCGACACCGACGAGAACATCTTCGCGGCCCTGGAGGCCGGGGCCGCGGGCTTCCTGACCAAGGACGCGGAGCCGGACGACCTGCGCGCCGCCGTGCGGACGGTGGCCGGCGGCCAGGCGCTGCTATCCCCCTCTGTCACAACGCGAGTCGTCGACCGTGCCCTGACCGGACGCACCGCAGACCCGGGCGCCGCTCGGATCGTCGCCGACCTGACCGAACGGGAGCGCGAGGTGCTCGTCGAGATCGCCCGGGGTGCGACCAATGACGAGTTGGCAGCGACCCTCTTCATCTCGCCGGCGACCGCGCGCACCTATGTCAGTCGCCTCCTGACCAAGCTGGACGCCCGGGACCGGGTCGCGCTGGTGCTGCTGGCGCACCGGGCCGGGCTCGCCTGACCCTCACGCCTGCGACTGGAAGGCGTCAATCACCTGCGTTCGGTCACTCATCGTCGGGTATCGCTCCTTCGTCGTGCGCCGTCGGCCGAAGCACCGAGTCTGTCAGCCACCACGTCGGCTCGGGGCGCTGAACGCCGTGCGCATTGCTTGCGGCATCCGACCTACTCGTGTTGGCTTGTCGCCCATGACTGCGCAACCCGAACCGCGGCGCGCGGGGCTGCTCCCGGTGGCGTGGGGGGACGAAATCTACTGGGAGGAATGGGGATCCGCGTCCGGATTGCCCGCACTCTATCTGCATGGCGGGCCAGGCGGCTCGCTCGGGACGAGCGCCTATCGACACCGCTTCGACCTCGACCGGTCCGCGTGATCGGGTTCGAGCAACGTGGCTGCGGGAGGTTGACGCCACACGCGAGCGACCCCGAGACCCGCCTCGAACACAACGACACGAAACACCTCCTCGATGACATCGAGGCCCTGCGGACCCACCTCGGCATCGACACCTGGATCGTGAACGGGGTCTCCTGGGGAAGCACTCTGGCGCTGGCCTAGGAGACTGCTGAACAAAAGGCGCGCCTCCCCGGGGGTCGGGCGTGGGCCTGGAATTCTGGGCTCATGCAAGGTGAGGCAGATCGGCAGCGTGAGCT
>Ga0209607_1000897_pt1 | contig 25297 bp, 23 predicted proteins | sample AD_UKC117_MetaG_FD_184413 | JGI IMG/M metagenome (GOLD analysis project Ga0209607, IMG submission 184413) | Active sludge microbial communities of municipal wastewater-treating anaerobic digesters from Hong Kong - AD_UKC117_MetaG (SPAdes)... | ecosystem: Engineered > Bioreactor > Anaerobic >... | reverse complement strand
AACAACGCTTGACAAAGTAAAAAGAATGTTGTATTATATACTTACTTTATTCAGTGAAGAAAGTATCTTTTGAGGCGGTGGGTTTTTTGGTTACTTTGAATAAACGAAGAAAAGCGTTGGATATTATGTTCTTCCTTTTACCAAGTTTATTCGGTCTTATAGTTTTTCAAATGCTTCCCTTTGGGTATTCTTTTTTTCTTAGTTTAACGGATTGGGATGTTCTCTCTAAGATGAATTTTTTGGGGTTGGACAATTACATCGAAATCCTTAAAAGTTCCGAATTTTGGAAGGTTTTGGGAAATACCTTTTATTTCATCATTTTATACATCCCGCTGATACTCATTGTTTCTCTGGGATTGGCTTCGCTTTTGAATGTGAAGGTTCCGGGGAGGAAGATCTTTCGAGTTGTTTTTTACATTCCCGTTTTGACTTCCTGGGTAGCGGCTGCCTTGCTTTGGAGATGGTTGTTGAGTCCTTATTACGGGCCTATCAATGAAATTCTTCAATTCTTTGGGCTGAATGGTCCCAGTTGGTTGTACGATAAACACTGGGCTATGCCGGGAATTGTCTTTGCCAGTCTTTGGAAAGATATGGGTTATTTCGGGTTGATTTTCTTATCCGCCTTGCAGTCTATTGATAAGACTTATTATGAAGCGGCAAAAATAGATGGTGCTTCGGGTATCAAGAATTTCTTTAACATTACCCTGCCGTTGATTTCTCCTACCATGTTTTTTGTCATCATTATCTCAATTATTAATTCTTTCCAACTTTTCCCCCAGGTCATGATTATGACTCAGGGTGGTCCCTATGGGTCGACGCAAGTGATGGTGGAGAGGATTTATACATACGCATTTGATTATTACAAGATGGGCTATGCCACGGCTTTTTCATGGATTTTATTTGTGTTCATCTTTGTTGCCACGATTATTCAATTAAAACTTCAAAAGAAGTGGGTGCATTATGAGGGGTAGAAAAGTTGTTTTCAGACGGGTTGTTTTTTATGTTGTCGTAGCTGTATTGGCTGTTTTTGCGCTTTTACCTTTTTTTTGGATGCTTTCTACATCTTTGAAGGAAACCAAGGCGCTCACAACGATTCCCATTCAGTGGCTGCCGGAAAAACCAAGCTTCCAGTCCTATCTGGATTTATTCAAAATATTTCCCTTTGCCCGTTCAATATTTAACAGTCTGTTTATTTCCGTAGTGGGAACTTTTATCAGTGTATTGTCAGCTTCCATGGCCGCTTTTGTTTTTGGAAAAATTGATTTTAGAGGTCGAGAAATCTTATTCGGTTTTTTCCTTGCAACCATGATGATCCCGGGTAATTTGTTGATGATTCCCAATTATTTAATTTTGAGAGAGTTAAATTTGCTGGATTCATATACCGGTGTTCTCTTACCCAGTTTTTTCAACGCTTTTGGTACTTTTCTGCTACGCCAGAATATCAAATCTTTGCCGGACAGTTATCTGGAAGCCGCTTTTATGGACGGAGCTTCAAGGATTAAAGTGTTTTTCAAGGTGATTTTGCCGCTGATTAAACCCGCCTTGACCACGGTAACGGTGCTGACGTTTATGGGAAACTGGAATGCATATCTTTGGCCGTTGATTGTATTGACATCAAAAGAAAAAAAGACCCTCACGGTTGGATTGAGTCTTTTAAACGGGCAGCACGCCTCAGACTATAACATGCTGATGGCCGGTGCAATCATCTCGATTATTCCTATGATCGTTGTTTATGCCTTTTCACAGAAACACATCGAAGTTGGATTCAACGTCGGTGGTTTGAAATAAAACAAATCATCTAACGCAAAAAAGGAGAGGATTTTAAGTTTAAGAAGTGTCTATTGTTCGTTTTGATTGTAAGTGTTGTAGCAGGAATGAGTTTCGCAGTAACAACGGTTAATTTTATGAATTTTTCATCAGCGGGAGATAACACACAATATCTGGAAGAGATGAAAAATGTCTTTGAGGAACAAAATCCCGATATTAAGATTAAAATTGAAACGGTGGGTTTTGGAGATTATTTCACTAAGCTCATGACGCTGATTGCCGGTAACAATCCACCAGATGCGTTTGAACTCAACTACGAAAATTTCTACACCTACGCCAAAAAAGGTGTATTATTGGACTTGGCGCAGCCTATGGAAAAAGTAGGTTTTGATGAAAGTAATATCAATGAAATGGCTTTAAAGGCCTTTCAGGCAGACGGTAAACAGTATGGTCTTCCCTTTAGTTTCTCCAACGTTGTTTTGATCTATAACAAAGATCTTTTTGATCAGGCAGGCGCAGAATATCCGACACTGGATTGGACCTGGCAGGATGAATTAGAAGCAGCCAAGAAAATCCGCGACCTTCATCCCATGACCTTCGGGATCTATCAGCCCATACAGTTCTGGGAATTCTATAAAACGGTTCGACAGAATGGCGGCAGTTTATTGAATGACGATAAAACGGAATTTACATTAAACAGAAAAGAAAATATCGAGACGCTTCAGTTTATGGTAGATCGTGTTCAAAAGTACAACGTGATGCCTAACGATGCACAGCTTGCGGGAATGGGCGACTGGGATTTATTCATCTCTGGCAGATTGGGTATGGTTGTCACAGGCATTTGGGCGTTACCAACATTCATTAAAGACTGTGACTTTAACTGGGATATTCAGGTAGAACCCGGAAATATTGCTAAATCTACCCATTTCTTCTCAAACGGTGTCGTCATCAGTAAAGATGCCAAGAACAAGGAAGCAGCATTCAAATGGATTAATTTCTTCTCTTCCAGTAGAGAAGTAGCGAAGATCAGAATTGATGCCGGTTGGGAATTACCAGCGGTTACCTATCAGGATATTTTGGATGATTATATCTCCCAAACACCACCAGATAACCGGGAAGCCGTCTTCGAATCCTTGAATTATCTCGTTACACCTCCGGTAATCGAAAATATCGGTGAGATGACGGATATTATCAATCGATATCTGGAAGAAGCAAGGTACGGAGAGAAAACACCGGAAGAAGCCTTAAACGCAGCACAAGAAGAACTCGAAGAAAAAATCGATTTAAAATAACGATCAATGGCCGGTGCGCTTTGGCGTGCCGGCTAATTAATCAAAGTTAAAGACATTAGGAGGATAACGTGGCTAAGAAAGCAACAAAAGAAGTAATGAAAGATATTAATTTAAAACTTTTGTTGAAAGAGATTTATTATTCTGATGGCACAGACCGAGCTTCATTGGCGAAAAAAACCCAATTAAGTCCGGCAACTGTCACCAATCTTGTGGCCGAACTGAAAGAACAAAACAAGATTAAAGAAATCGGTAATGCCGTTTCAACGGGAGGAAGAAAGCCCATCCTTCTGGCGATTAATCCTGATTACATGTATGTCATCGGCATCAAAATTGGTTATCGGTATATCAATTTCATGCTGACGGATTTGAATGGGAATGTGAAATCCGTGGAGCAAAAGGCCTATGAAGAGATTTCCACCCCATTGATCATCGATGAGTTGAAAAAACGATGGCAATTATGGAAAAAGGAATACGACATGGAAATTCTCGGGATTGGTGTGGCGGTATCCGGTGTGGTGGATTCCATCAATGGTACGGTCATTAATTCCTACTTATTACAATGGCAGAATGTCAAACTTGCCGATTCTCTCAAAAAGGCATTTGCCGTTGATGTCCAACTATTAAACGATGTGGACTCCTTTGCGTTGGCTCAAATGTGGAAAGGGGAAGCCTATCGATACAAAAACGCTGCTTTCTTGACTCTGGGTGTGGGAATCGGTGGGTCGGTTATCCTAAAGGGAACACTGTTATCAACATATGGTGCGGTGACGGAATTCGGACATATCACCGTCAGAGAAGAGGGTATCAAATGCAATTGCGGCAGTAAGGGATGCCTTGAAGCGGAAGCCTCTTTTAAAGCTTTGGCAGAAAAAATCAACTTGGCAACCACTTCCGCTAAACTAAAAAGGGCTTTTCAAACCATGACGGATGAAGAAAGTGCAGAGATCGATTTTCTGAAACTTGCCTTGGAAACGGATCGACAGGCAGCGAATGTTGTATTCAAGGAATATGCTATGTTGGTGGGGATTGCTTTAAAAGATATCATTAATATTTTCAGACCCGATTATTTTCTCATCGGGGGAGAAGCCATGGAATTTTCAGAGTGTTTTTACCAACATGCTGTAGATTTTTCAAAAAAGAATTGTTTCAATGGATTATGCGACAATCTGGTGTTTGACAAAGACCAGATTGGTGAAAATGCATGGACATTGGGCTGTATTTACAAAGTGATCGATAGAAACATGTTTATTTCCAACATCAACCATTCATAACATTGAGGGGTGAGGTTATGACACATTTTATCCATTTGCCGTATGGTACACAAAATCCATATGACGGTGAATATAAATACGAAAGGGATCCTTTTATACCGATAGCAGGAGAAAAGGTCATTCTCAATTACGCAACCGATCGTGGCGTTTTGGGACAAAGAAGCTGGGTGGAACTGAAAGAAAATAACGGGAAGGTCAGAGTGATTCGTTCCGAATGTAGGAGAAATGTGCCGGAACAACCCCTGTGGCAGGCACAATTTGTTGCCCCTTCTGCTGGAACCGTCGTAGCGTATAGATTTGGATTTGGGAGAGGCTTGCATACGGCTGAATATTCGGACTGGTATGAATGTACAACAAAAGAATGGACAAATATTGAAAACAAATTTGAAAAGAATGAAGACGTGTTGTCATTCAATGCAGATAATCAGAAAAACTATAAAAATGATAGAATCAAAACGATCAACGCATTAACAGATGGTAAAGATTATTATGATATGACCTTTGTGATTGAAAGAAAACCGGGAGAAAAATTCTTTGGCCTTGGTGAGCACTATGATTCGTTGGCACTCAAAAACGAGGACTATTATGCGTTTGTGTATGATCAATGGAAAGTCCAAAAGAAAAAGGGATATGCCCCGGTACCCTTCATCTTTTCCGATAAGGGCTTTGGCTTATTCGTTGATACAGGTTATATGACCCAATATACCCTGATTGAAGACGAATTGCATATTCAAGTCTTTTCAAGGGATTTACCCGTCCGGGATTTACAAGTCCATTATTGGGAAGGCGAAAAACCCGTTGAATTGATCAATAAAATGTACAAGATTTCAAAACCCACATTACCGCCAAAATGGGCTTTTGGCCCCTGGCTATCGGCCAACCAGTGGAATTCACAAAAGAAAATGGAGGAAGTCCTTAAAAAAGTCACCGAATTGAATCTGCCTTCTACGGTGGCGGTAATTGAAGCGTGGTCAGATGAACAAAGTTTCTACATCTTCAACGGAGCAGAGTATGAGCCCGTGGAAGGAAATGAAGCCTTAACACTGAAGGATTTCACTTTCAAGGATCCCTGGCCGGATCCCAAGAAAATGGTGGATGATTATGGTAAAAAGGGAATCAGGATGGTGTTGTGGCAAATTCCGGTTTTAAACTCTCCGGAAAGTATCAAACAACAACATGAAAATGATAAGCAATATATGACACAAGAAAAACTCGTCGCTTTAAACAAAGATGGCAGTCCATATAAAATACCCAAAAACAAATGGTTTGAGCACAGTTACGTTGTCGATTTCTTCAAAGAGGGGGCCAAGCGTTGGTGGCAGTCCAAACGGAAATATTTGTTTGAAGAAATCGGTATTGCCGGGTTAAAGACCGATGGTGGCGAACATCTTTGGGGAAGAGACACCATGGTGGGCAATCATGAATCTGCTGCCAAGATGCGTAATCTTTACCCAGAAGCCTATTTTAGTGCGGCCAAAGAGCTGGTAGGTGAAGACAGCCTTCTTTTCAGCCGGGCAGGATACAGCCGTTCTCCACAATCAAGTATCTTCTGGGTAGGTGATGAAGATTCCGATTACAAAGCTATGCGTGATAATTTTGTTGCCGGCATGAATGTTTCTGTTTCGGGTAATCCGTTTTGGGGTTGGGATATTGCCGGATTCAGTGGCGAACTACCCTCAAAGAACCTTTATCTAACGGCCCTTTGGAATTCTATCTTTGTGCCCATCTTCCAATTCCATTCCGAAGATCCGGGCGATCCCGTTCCATCGGCAGAGCGCTCTCCGTGGAATATGGCTGAGGTTTATAAAGACCCTGAGATCATTAATATTTACAGGCGAGTTGTGTCATTAAGAATGTCACTATTGCCATATATTTATAAAGAGGCCGTCTATGCCGCTGAAAAGGGTGTGCCATTAACGACACCCGTTTTTGAAAAGCAAACCGATTCACAATTATGTTATTATTTCGGACGGGATATGATCGTCTTTCCAAATCTTTCCGATAAAAAAACGGTCCTGTCCGTTGAACTCCCTGCAGGAGGGTGGATCAACCTCTGGACCGGAGAAAAGGTGCAAGGAAATGAACCATTAACCTACACGATGGACAAATACCCGCTGGTTTTTGTAAGGGAAAATGCCATAATCGAAGTGAACGTGGATGAAAGCAAAGATTTGTTTACCCCAAAGTGGGGTTTGGAAGAGACAGGGGCCATCATCTTTGCCCCCAAAGAAAAGGCATCACACTTTCAAGATTATGGAAATGCTAAAATAAAATGGTTGGGTTATATCACCCATTCTTCCAGTGACGGTATTATTGACATCAACTGGGAAAAAATCTAAGGCTCAGGAAAGGAAGAATATGGATCTCGTCGAAAGCTCAATTAAGATCATTAAAGATAATCAACATGAAAGCGGTGCCTATATTGCCAGTCCCAACTTTTCTCAATACGGATTCAGCTGGTTAAGAGACAGCTCCTTTATTGCCGAAGCCATGCTTTATACCGGTGAAAGAGAATCCGCTTATCGGTATTTTCAATGGGTAGAAGGGGTGCTTGAAAGATATTCGGAGAAGATTATCACAACCCTGTCCAAAAAAACTGAAGCGATTAGCATTGAAGATTACCTGCCCACTCGTTATCGATTGGATGGCAAGCTGAACAATGATAACTGGGAAAATGCTCAAATTGACGGATATGGCACGTATTTGTGGGCGTTGAATGCGTATTCCAAAAAAGCGGGGTTTCCCTTCAAGGTTCAACCCATTCAATATATCACCGAATACCTGGAAAAATTATGGCAGCTCCCCTGTTATGATGCCTGGGAAGAGGAAAAATCAGCCGTTCACACCTCCACGTTGATATCAGTAGCGGCCGGATTAAAAGCCGCTGAAGAGCTTTTGCAAAAGAAAACTGCTTGGGAACAAGTTTACCGTTATATTGAACAAAAACACACCAAAGATGGACGACTCATCAAATCAACATTGAATGACGGGGTAGATGCCAGCCTTATATGGGCGATTTGCCCCTTTAAGCTCTGGGACAAAGAACACCCCCTTATCAAAAAAACCATCCAACAAATCGAACATGACCTCAATTTCAACGGTGGCGTTAAGCGGTATCTAAAAGACTCCTATTACGGTGGTGGCAGCTGGATACTCCTGTCTGCAAATCTGGGAGACTACTATCGGCAAACCGATCAAACGGAAAAACACAAACAGATCAAAGACTGGATCGAAAGACAGGCGACACACAAGCAAGAACTCCCTGAGCAAGTCAAAGAACACCTTTTATTTGAAGACTATTATGAAAAATGGGTCCAAAAATGGGGAGAAATAGCAGTCCCTTTGCTCTGGTCTCACGGGAATTATCTGAAGATGGTGGGGTGATGATTTTCTGATAAACAAACCATAGTCAGAACTGTTTACTCTATAACAGCAACTATTACTCTATGGGTTTTCTATTCAGAAAATAGATACAAAGGCTATGGATAAACAACTTTATATGCTAAAATATAGAATATGAAGTTCCTTCAATTGCTCAAATGCCATAACGCTTAACATGAATCGCTTTTCTCTGATTAAAAAATTTATAAAAGCCAATTATGGCGGTATTTATGATTCAACCCTTAGTAATATTCTAAATTCTCTTCAAAAGCACAGTATTATTGATGCAGAGTATGACAAAAGAAAAAAATCTATTATTTTCCCGACCCTGTTGTTCAAAGATATTGTGCAGGGATTCGTTTTTGAAGATTAGGAGGAGCATTAAAAAGTTAAGCATAAGGGATATGGATTATTGTGAAAAATCCTTCTCACTAATATTCAGTGACAAGGTTTTCTTGTTTCCAATAAAATAGAAGTACAACAAACAGCAGAGATAAGTTGAGCGTTAGTGATATGATATAATTTAACTGCTCAAAATCAAGATTTTAGCTGAAAGGAAGATTGTCTAAATGCCAACAATTAGTATGTTTTATGGGATAATTATTAGAATGTTTTGTGCACCTGAAGAACATAATCCTCCGCATTTTCATGCTTATTATGGTGAACATAGGGCAATTATTGATATCAAAACTTGTGAAATCAAAGAAGGTTATTTACCGAATAAACAGAAAAAACTTGTTTTGGCGTGGGCAGAACTTCGGCAAGAGGAACTGTTAGCAGATTGGGTATTAGCTATGAATGGTGAACTTCCTTTTAAAATTGAACCGTTGAAATAGAGGTGAAATGATGTATTTAGCAATCATTGATGTTAAACCATTAGAGAATTATCAATTGCTTTTGACATTTGAAAATAATGAAAAAAAGATATTTGATATGAAACCCTATTTAGATAAGGGCATTTTTAGTGAATTAAAAGATGAAAAGAAATTTCGAAGTGTGAGAGTTAGTTTTGACAGTATTGAATGGTGCAATCAGGCAGATCTGGATCCGGAATTTTTGTATGATAAATCAAAAGCAGCATAATTATTTTGACTTTTATGTGTTTTTAAAAAAACCAATAGCATTCAGATAAACATCAAAAACCTCCGTTCCTGCTGTTTTGATATCTCGTATAAGAGCTTATCCCCATAATCTTTTGACCCATGACTTAAAAACGTTTTTGCCTGTGTAGGTTCACCGGATAACGAAATATACTGCAATTTGATATGATGAGTATGGTTTTGTTTCTGGTATAACAAATTCCAGCTGATCCGCCTATTTGTTCTGGTAAAACTTAAAAGAGTTCATTTTTCAGTCGTATGTATACGTCTGTTGAGAAACAGAATTCGTAGATTGGAGAAGTAATAACAGTTATCTAATCTCGGTAGAAAACTCAGGATAAAAACATCTTTAAAAAAGACTTTCTTTCTTCCTCCTCAAACTCCCAGGTGCATAAATATCCAAACATCTCGGAAATATTAATCTTTTTACAAAAACGGCTGATCTTTGCATAATTGGGATCAGAAAACCGCTCGCTGAGCACATCTTCAACATCAAAACGCCAGGGAGTGGTTGAATAGCGAACGTACTGCCTGAAATAAACGTTGAGTTGTTCGAGTTTCTCAGCAGATTTAATAGAAGAGTAAAGCCTCATCAACAGTGTGATATGGCGCATGGCTCCCATTTCAGAGAAGAGTTGATTGACAAGAGTATATCGGGCTTTATAAAATGGATGTATGGTGTCATCATCAAATGCAAGTTGAAAGGCTCGATTGAAAAAGGCAATTCTTGCCACATCCTTTCTGATGAATTCATTAAGTTTTTTTCGATCTGAATCTGTCAAATCAAACCATTCTGAAAGATTAATCTCATTGAGAACAACGTTTGTCATAAAAGACTTCAGAAAGAGGGATTTTACTTTAAAGGCAGAAAACCGGTTAATCCTTTGCCAATGGTTTTGGAAGTAATCTTTTTCATTCATAAGTGAAAGAATATGGTTGACAACCTTTGGGTTTTTGAAGGAAAAAGTAACATTAAGAGCAGTAAAAATACCTTTGAGTGTTTCAACTTTGACAAATTTCATATCCCCATTTAAAATTCTGTACAAAGAGGTGTGCGAAAGTCCATGAATTCTGGAAAAACGTCTGGGAATTTTAATCTGCTCATTAAGAAAAGTTTGTAGACCTTTTCTGTTGGCAACCTCATCCGTTCTGTTTCCTTTGTTAAATGCAATCTTAAAATGTTTTTTTGCCAGTTGTATACTATCATGATATTCTTTTTTGCATGCCGGTTCAATTATCCGCAACTTTTTATAATAATTACAGAGCATCTCTGCTGTACTTAAAAAAACTTGTAAGCCTTTGCCATCACGGCAATAACAAGAATGGTATCAAGATAGTTCATCAAAACAACCGGATCATCAAACCAATAACCACAATGCCAGGCAAGCTGTTTGGCAATTTGATAAGATGTTTCCAAATCCTCTTTTCTCAGATACCAGCTGGCGTTGTTGAATCCAGAAACGATAGAAGTAGGGTGAGGATATTTTGAAGCATGTTCGGATGCTTCAAGAAATATCTTTGAAGCCCTTTTTACTTCACCCCGTTTTAAAAATGCCCTCGCCTTTGCCTTTAAAGAAACTGCGATATCTACCTCATCTTCCCTATGCAGGTCACTCCAGCTTCGGAATTTTGTTAAGTTATTTTGAGTATAAGAAGATGTTGTCATATCCAAGGATTGACCAATGATTACCCGATAGGGTATAGGAATTTTGTGGTATTCCTTTTTTAGTATTTCATAGACTTGCTGTGTTAATAACGCACGGTCTAAAGCTCTTAATACCTCTAATTTATTTGACAACAACAGATAATAAATGCCTTGATTTTGACACATTTCCAAAGCTGAATCAATTTCAGTCAACAACTCTTCCGACTTTAAGTGCCATCGTTTTTTTAGAATTCTGAAATAACACAGAATATCAGAATTATAAGAAGACTCCGAAAGAAAATTGATGAAAACTCTCGCATATTTTCCATAAGAAATGATTGGAACAATATGTTTTGTATACATCGCAACCAACCTTTAATATAAACTAAATTTCTTTATATTGTTACTGATTCTTGATGTTTTATGCTTTTCTACTCAAACGGTCTATTTAAAATGATCTTGATCGTGTTTTGTACCACGAATGTCTTAAAAACAATAAAGCTAAAAAATAAAACCCTTTATTTATGGCCTTTTCATGTTAACTGCAATGACTTGAAAGTCATATGGATTCCTTTATAATTATATCATGAGCTTTAATAAATAACATAAGGGGGATGGCAATGAAAAAGTATTTTTTATTAATGATTTTGGTGATTCTATCTCTATTTGTATTTGCGGATGGTGGAGAGAATGATGGAGATAAAACAGATTCAATCCCACCAATTCCAACAATAGGTGTTTCTGTAGAAAAGGAGAGCGACTTTTTGTAGTTATTATAGGAGGTGAAGAAATGGCACAAAATAAACCAAGAGATGATGAGTTCTTTAATTGTGGTGAAGAACATGAAAATCTGTATGTTTCTAAACTCTATGGTTCAAATTCTGAGAAAGACCACGTTTTTCTTGAAAAAAACTTGATAAAATATTTTATAGAACGAAAAATATTTGAAAATAATGCAAAATACAATATTTCTTAGAGTTATTTTTATATACAATAGAATAATGTAAGTGATATACTAAAACGGCCAAAAAGTGATCAATAAAAATGGTGAAAAAAGGCTAAAGATTTTGGTATTTTAGAATCAGCAAAAACCAAAAATTGGAGGCCAAAAAAACGAAAATCTAAATCTTTAAAAAAATGAGGTAAAAAAATGACACTAAAAAAGAACTTGAGTCTTTATTTTATAGGAAAGACAACATCTGAATTAGGTTCCGAGATTCAAACAATCGCAATTCCGTTATTCGTGCTTCAATTAACGGGTTCGGGAATGGCAATGGGGCTTATCTTTTTTTGGGGGATGATAGCAGGTTTAGGCACATTGCCTTTTGCCTCCGTTATTAGTGATAGATGGAATAGAAAAAAAGCCATGGCGATATTGGATATCGTTCATGGTGGTTTGATATTGATATGGGCTTTTTTGTCTCTTTTTAACCAGTTAAATATGGGGTATTTATTGCTGATAACCATATTACGAGGCGTGCTGTCAGGCTTTTTTCAGTCCTCTGCAAATGCCTTTTTACTGGATATTGTTGACAAAGAAGCCCTTCGAAGTGCTAATTCCCTTTCCCAAACATTCAGTGCCATAGCGAGAATTGCCGGACCGGCGTTGGGTGGGATATTATTCGGAACGGTGGGAATTACAGCCATTTTTTTATTAATGCTTTTTCATTTATCATATCAGGAATCAGTGAGTTTTTTATTGACTATCATTATGAAAAAAGAACGGATCGTTTAAATTTGAAGAAATTTTTTGTCGAATTTGGTGAAGGATTTAGTATTGTCAAAAACATAAAAGGTCTATTGCCAATGTTTCTTTTTGTGGCCATTTTGAATATGATTGATACACCGATTATCCCCATTTTAGTGCCCTATTTGGGTCGGGAAGTCTTGGGCATCAATCCTACTCAGATAGGCTTGTTAACAACGGTTTATACTGTTGGAACAATGCTTTCGGGTATACTCATCGCCACTTTGTTAAAAAAGGTCAAATCGAAAAAATTAGTGGCAACCGGTGTCATTTTAGCTCCGGGATTCCAGATCATCTTGGCTTTTATGATTTTCCCGCAAGTGATTGCCTTTTTTTCAAGCTTAATAGCGCTATATATTTTGGTTTTGATCATCTTCTTTATGATGGGAACCACGGATTCAATGGTGAATGTCCCGCTTTTGACGAGTCTGCAGATTCTGATTCCACCCAATGCAAGAGCAAGGGTCATGACGATTTTTGGTATCATGGCCTCACTGTTCGTTCCGTTTGGGGGAATGATTTATGGGATTTTGTTGGATAAAGTGTCCACACATATTATATTACTCGTTGTCAGTGTAGCAACAATGATCATTGGCTTGGTTTTTCTTTATTTTATTCCTTGGAAGCGTATTGAAAAGGGAGAATCGTGTTGAAAAAGGGTGGTTCCTGTTGTTTTTGTGTTTTCAAACAAAGAGTGGTTTATCTTGCAAAATATTAACATCAAAAGAGGTGTAAAAGTGGTCAAAGCAATCTACAGTAAGTACAGAAAGAAAATCATTTTCACATTTGTGATGGCATCCTTGGTGTCCTTATCCATCATTCCATATCCTCTGGTCATGCGCTTGTTTATTGACACCGTTATTCCCAACAAGAACATGAATGAGATTGTGATGTGGTCCGGTGTGTTGTTGGTGATCGTATTGATTCGAATCCTGGCAAACTTTTTTCAAAATTATACATTGTCAGTTGTCGAAGGGAATTTTGAAAGAGATTTGAAGATCACGATTTTCGAGAAAATTCTCAAACTACCCATGGCATTCTTTGTAAAAAACGATACAGGCTCGCTGATGTCAAGGGTATTAACAGACTCTGCCAATAGTACCGGATTGTTCAGAGACTATTATATTGTGCTCTATAGTTCCATCTTGAGTATAGCTGCTTCATTGGCAGCCATGTTCTGGCTGGACTGGTTTTTGACCCTGATGTGTTTCTTGGTCCTGCCGGTGTTGTTTGTTGTAACGGTGATTATGAATTCAAAAATGGCCATCGAAAGTCAGAAACTATCCGGGGTTTATGCGGACTGTTCCAAAGAGTTGAATCAAAGTTTATCCGCTGTTGAAACGGTGAAAGTGGATCACCTGTATTCAAAGGTCAATGCGAACTTTAAGCGGATGGTTAATAAACTCTTGAACTTAAACATAGCGATCAACAAATACGGTGCCCTTGCCGGTGGTATTATGACCGGTATCGTTTCTCTTGCCCCCATCCTGGTCTTTATCATTGGGACCCTTAGAGTCATCGATGGCCACACGAGTATTGGAACGGTAGTTGCCATTAGTTCTCTGATGATTTATCTGTTTTTGCCCCTTCAGGAAATCGCCCTTGCCCGGATCAAGATGCAAAAACCAAAAGCCATGTGGGAGAAGATCTCTGATTTGCTTAATGAACAAGAAGAGGATCTTTCCGGACAAATGACGAATGAAATGATCATAAACATGGAAGCGGTTCAGTTCGCATATGACACTCAGAATCATATATTTGAAAATATGAACTTTAACGTGAAGTCGGGAGAATCCATCGCCATCGTAGGAAAAACCGGTAGTGGAAAAAGTACCTTGTATAAACTGCTGGCAAAATTCTACCCGTTGGAAAATGGACACTTTACCGTAGGGAATATGGATTCCACGAAGCTTTCAACCGGCAGCTTAAGAAAGCGGATGGCGTATATCAACAGAAACACCTATATCTTCAACGGAACGGTGCAAGATAATATTGTGCTGAATGGAAAGCGTTCAAACGAGATGATAGAAAAAGCGTTGAAAATCGCCTGTCTCAACGATGAATTCACTCCTGATTCTGTTGTTGGCAGTGAAGGTAAAGCCATTTCAGATGGCCAACGGGTCAGATTGGCCATCGCCAGAGCTGTGATCAAACAACCTGAACTCTTTATGATTGACGAAGCCCTAACGGCCCTGGATCCATCAACGGAAAAGAAGATCTTAAAGAACCTCAAAGAGGCATTTCCCAAGGCAACTGTTATGATTATTACGCACAGAGACACCATTTTGGAAGCCCTGGATCGAGTGTTTGTGCTTCATGATAAACGATTTTCGGATGGGATGTCAGTGAAGGAGTTGTACGAGAACAAAGAATTTAAAACTCTTTTTATGTATTCTGATAACTGAAGCATTGTAATAAATAAATTGACATTTGTTTAAAATGATATAATTCATGAGAGGTAAAAATTGTATAGGATATAGTATTTTTGCGATTGTTGATTAGATGAGAAAACTACATACTGACACTATACAATTAAAAAGATAAACTTAAGTGGTGATCATTTGTACAATATTGAAGAATTTCAGTTTATGAAGGAAAATCAAACCTTTGAAAGAAAAACATAAAAATAAACCCAAAAGACCTGTCGTTTACAGGGACCATCCTTGATACACTCAGAAAAACTCTTGAATTTGTAGACACTCAAATAAAAGAATATACAAAACTTGGTAAAGATGGCAAATTTCAAACAATCCCCGAATACCCTGAATTTGTCTGGAAAGAATTGATCATTAATGCCCTTTGTCACAGAGATTATAGTATAAAAGGAACAGACATCCAGATTAAGATGTTCGATAATCGGTTTGTTGTTGAAAGTCCTGGGAAATTGCCCGGCTTGGTAAGATTAGATAATATTAGAAAAATACATTTTTCAAGAAATCCAAAAATTGCAGAGTTTTTAAAAAATTATACTTATGTAAAGGAATTTGGTGAAGGTGTTGATCGAATGTATACCCTTTTGGAAGAAGAAGGGCTACCTGAACCAAAATACGAGTCCATTGCTTTCATGCTTAAAGTAACGGTTTGGAATAGGAACGAAAAAGATGAACCGATAAATGAACCGATAAAATTGACAGAAGTAGAAAAGACAATCATTGATTTCTTAGAAAAAGATCCTGGTTTATCGAAGTCAAAGATATCGAAGATGATTGAATTATCAGAATCTTCAGTTAAAAGAATTTTTAATGACCTACAAAAGAAGGGGGTCATCAAGCATTTTGGACCAAATAAAACGGGATATTGGAGAATTTTGAACAAAAAAAACTAAAGAGAAAAGAAAGGATGAAATGATGATCAATAAAATCACAGATAGCTATTACTTCAAAGTATTCAAATATATCAAATACGTTAAAAAGGAAATCGTCTTTCTGCTAATTATAACCTTCATCAGAGGCACTGTAAATTTTCCCCTACCCAATGCCATTCAGATGTTTTTTGACGATTTGTCAGCCTCAAATGACAACCGCTTTTTTATCGATATCGCCTTCATCGTGTTTTTGATTGTAACTGGGCTTGTCATGGGGTATATTGGTAATATTCGAACACAAAAGATTGGACATCAATTAACACTGATGATTCGCAATACACTACTGAAAAAGCTTCTGTCTTTACCGTATAAAGAATTGATTACGCTGAAAACAGGAGATGTCGTCTCAAGGATTACTGGAGATAGCCTTGTTTTCAAAGAATATATCATGTCTGTTGTCATAGAACCCATTATTTCGGCCATTTTGATTGTGGTTTACATCATCATTTTGATGAGAATCAATCTAATGCTGGCACTGATCACACTCATCTCTTTGCCTCTGTTGAGTCTTGTGATCATGTTCTATCATAAAAAGACCACACAGGCTTCTTTTACTTATAGAGAAAAATACGGGTATCTCTACAACAAGCTCATTGAGCTCTTTACTTCTCTAAAACTGATCAAAGCAATGAATTTTGAAGAAAAACATGAGCATTTAATGAATCAGACATTTGAAACAGTAAAAAATTCAGGCATCAAGGTTGAAACACTTGCCATTCGTTCTACTTTTTTCAACTCCCTTATCACCGGACTCGGACAGTTAACCGTTCTCATTATTGGGGGCTTTTTAACCGTAAAAGGGAATATGACATTTGCTCAGTTTATCTCTTTTTATATGTTTTTACAGATGGCTTATTCTCCCATCCAAACCATCACAATCGCTTTTGCCTCTTATCAAAAGGGGATTGGGATGTTGAAAAGAGTCTTTGATGTGATTGATTTGGAAACGGAGAATAAAAGGCATATGTCTGGAAAATCATTTAAAACGGGAGATATTGACGTTTCAAATGTAGCGTTTGCTTACACAGAAGACAAAAAGATACTGGACCATTTTAGCTGTCGTTTTAAAGAAAAGGCCATCAATGTGATTGTCGGTCATTCCGGTGTGGGGAAAACAACACTGATGGATTTATTGTTGAGACTGTACACCCCTGTAAAAGGTAAAATTACCATAGGGGGGATTGATTTGAGTGAAGCATCATCAGAATCCTTTGCCAATAAGATTGGAGTATTCACACAGGAAACGGTTATTTTCGATGGCAGTATTGCCGAAAACATTGCTTACTACAAACCCGACAGCACTTTGAAAGAGATCAAAGCAGCTGCCAAAAAGGCGCATATCCATGATTATATACAAGGTCTTGAAAATCAATATGACACTCTGACGGGCGAGAGGGGAAATAAACTCTCAGGGGGAGAAAAAGCAAGGATCGCCTTAGCCAGAATTTTTCTGAAAGAACCTGAAATCATCTTTATGGATGAACCCACATCCAATATTGATCAGCAAACAGAAGAAATCATCTACGATTCTTTAAAGCGCTTAAAAACAAAATCCACGATCATCATGATTGCCCACAAAAAATCAGCTGTTTCAATTGCGGATTATGTTATTGATATGGAGAGGAACTGTTAGCAGATTGGGTATTAGCTATGAACGGTGAACTTCCTTGACTTCAAGCAGTCTCGTTCCATCATTCTGTTGTTTAAAGGTTCCTGTATAACTAAACATACCGATTCCTCGCCATTCTGGAAATGGAAAATACCTTTCTTTCTATTTCTGGTGGAAGAAATGTTATCAATTTCCTTTATTAAGTCTTTTTATAATCATTCATGGCTTCTTGGCTTAATGTAGTTAAAGATTTTTTCTCAAACAAGTTCTTTTGCCAAATCGTGTAATCAAAATCCTCTTTGATGATACTGGAAATAAATCTTTCAGCATCTACGGGACCTAATTTTTCTATCAAAGCATTGATACCATCTATTTTCAGCGCACTTTCTGTTTTCAACGGAAATCCTCCTCTAACTCGATAAAATTAACAGGGTTCATTATCTCTAAGTCATCAATTTTCTTTTTTAAAATACTAAGATCTCCGGTTTATTTTAGGTTTTATAAAAACATTTAATTATATCACAGGGAAAGGAATTGGCTTGGAAAGATGTATGTTAGTTTTATTCTAACCAATTGGCTACACTAGATGGAAGAGAACCTTTTTTCTATATATGTATACTAGAGTATAATAATAATGAATGGTAAACTATTTCAAAAATTGAAAAAGGAGGCTTTTGAATGCAATTAGATCATATTGATTCTGCTTTTAAACTTAAAAATGGGATAGATATACCAATATTAGGCTTAGGAACTTACAAGGCACATGGGGATGAATTATTTTCAGCAATTTTAGATGCCTTTAAAATAGGCTATAGAAGTATAGATACTGCTTCTTTTTATGAAAATGAAGAAGAAGTAGGAGAAGCCATTAGAGCTTCAAATATCGAAAGGAAAGACATTTTTGTTACAACAAAAGTTTGGAATGACGAACAGGGATATGATGAAAGTTTAAAAGCTTTTGATAGGAGTTTAGGGAGATTAGGTTTAGATTATATAGACATGTATCTTATTCATTGGCCGGTTGCAGGGAAATTCAAACAAACTTGGAAGGCCTTAGAGAACTTATATGAACAAGGAGCCGTTAGAGCGATTGGGGTTTGCAATTTTCTGGAGCATCAACTGCATGAGTTAATGAGTTCAGCAAATGTTCCGCCTATGGTAGATCAGATAGAACACCACCCAGAGTTAGTTCAACCATCTTTAAGAGAATTCTTAAAAGAAAATCATATCCAACAAGAAGCTTGGAGCCCCATTATGAAAGGTGGCGTTATGGAAATACCTCAAATAGTTGAAATAGCCGAAAAGCATCAAAAAACGCCAGCTCAAGTTGTTTTAAGATGGGATATACAAAACGGCGTTGTAACCATTCCAAAATCAGTTCACAAGGATAGGATAAAAGAAAATTCTGAAATTTTTGATTTTGAGTTAACTGAAGCAGAAATGAAAATGATAGATAATCTGGACAAAGCGAAAAGAATTGGTCCGGATCCAAAATCTTTTGATTTTTAAGAGAAAGTCAATAGGGACGGAGTGAGGCGGGATCAACTTTTTTAGGAAGGTAATGAAGTGGTTCTAAAAATTGATTTTGTGAATGATATTCCCGTCTATTATGGAGAAATGATTGACGATAAAGTTTTTGGGAAACTGGATAGTGTTGAAAACATCCTCATCAATAAAATAACCGCTTTAACAAGATTTGAACCAAAGGATATTGCAGATATATGGATGATTTCCAAGAAAAACACCTTTATATGCTAAAATAAAGGACATGGAGTAACTCCACCGGGGTGGAGTTACTCCAATAGGGTAGGAGGTGTTTCGTTTGCTGTTCTCAGTAGAACCAAAGAACAAGTCTTCAGATTTGTTTAATAGAGAAAAAGAGATCAACAATCTTACAGAAAGTGCAGAAAAAGATAAAATCATCATCTTGTACGGATTAAGAAGAATCGGAAAAACATCTTTGTTGAAAACCTATTTGAATACCACTGAACATTATCATGTTTTTATGGATTGCAGAGCTTTTTTTACTGAAAACAGAGTGGATAAGGCAAGGTTTGAGAACGAGCTCTTATCGGCATTAACGAATGAAATGAGACGCAATAAAATGATTGGTGTGCTAAAAAACATATCCTCGATTAATCTTAAGGGTATAGAGTTACAATTTTCCGGTAAAAAGAAGCCGCCAAGCCTTGCTGATGTATTAAAAGAAGTTGATTCTGTGCTTGAAAAGAAGTCCAAACGACTGATTATTGCCTTTGATGAAGCTCAAATCCTAAGATTTTACGGTAAAGATGGCAGTGATCTGCTGTATTTGATGGCTTATTGTTATGATAATTTGGACAACATCGTGTTTATGCTAACCGGTTCAGAAATCGGTTTGCTCTTTGATTTTTTAAAATTAGAAGATCCTGAAATGCCACTTTTTGGAAGATATATTCGAGAAATAAGTCTGAACAGATTCGAACCTTCAAAATCCAAAGAATTCCTAAAAAAAGGAATGCAAGAGTTGGGACACATCATTTCAGACAACGATCTGGAAAAAGTTGTGGCTCGACTGGATGGCATCGTCGGGTATCTGTCAATCTTTGGCTACGAATGTTACAGAAATGACTATGATGTTGAAAAATCCCTTGAAAAAGCGGAGAATCTTGCCGATTCGTTGGTCAAAAAAGAAATTAATTCACTCGTCAACAGATCAGCTAATTACGCCTATTGTTTAAATGCCATAGCGCTTAACATGAATCGCTTTTCTCTGATTAAAAAATTTATAAAAGCCAATTATGGCGGTATTTATGATTCAACCCTTAGTAATATTCTAAATTCTCTTCAAAAGCACAGTATTATTGATGCAGAGTATGACAAAAGAAAAAAGACCTATTATTTTCCCGACCCTGTTGTTCAAAGATTTTGTGCAGGGATTCGTTTTTGAAGATTAGGGGGCATTTTATTTTGCGATAACTATGAGTCAAAATTCAATTTTTTAAAAGAAAATAACCTTTTTCAAAACTGCGGATAACAGGAATTGGATCTTTTAGCTTGAGTCATTGTTTAAATGATAAAATGATTTTTTCTTTAGTAAGCGATTTTTGGGTTGTAAAATTTATAAAAATCAAAATAATATTTAATACAAACAACGATACAATGAAAATTATATATAAGGAATTCTGAGTCAAAACAATTCCCAAATTTCTCATTAAATTAAAAATTAAAATAAAAGCTGGTAAGAACAAGAAGACACCGAAAGAAAACGTTCTTCTGAATAAGCCAAGTTTTTTCGTTATTAAACAAAGGACAATAAAAAACTTAGAGACGTTATACATAAATAAAATAAACAGGCAATAAAACAAAATCAAATATGGGTTAAAGAGAATTAATTTCAAAGGGACAATATCAAAGAATATCGATAGAAAAAATAATTCAATATTTAAAAAGATAATGGGAAGCAAACAAATCAGAAAATTTATTTGGTTATACATTTTTATCATCACATCAAGTTGCATCTTATTTGCCAGCATTAATTCACATCTACCAGAAGCTTTATCTGAGATAACAGTGAGATCTATTGAAATAACATTTAGTTGTAAAAAGGCATAAATCATAATGATTAAAAAGCATGTCTGTACCACAAATACTATTCCTGGTTCTATGGAATTTCCAAATCTAAAAAAAGTATAACCCGAGATAACGAATAATATTGTTAAACCAATTAAAAATGAGAAATCCTTAAAAATATTTTTCATATAGACTTTTGTAATATCAAGCATTATGTCAAACCAACCTTGTCTTGTTAAAATAGAATTCCTCAAGATCATTAAGCAAATCATTATTTTCAATAGTATCTAAAATATTTCCATTTTGAATAATCGATATCGTATCACTGCATTTTTGAATTTCCGCCAAATCATGTGATGTGAGAATAACCGTTTTCCCTTCAGTTTTTAATTTAAACATTAAATCTCTTATTAATAACCTTGATTCAGGATCTACTCCAGATGTAGGCTCATCAAGTAAAATAATGCTTGTATCTCTTAACAGTGTTACTAAAAGTGTGAATTTTCGCTTCATTCCTTTTGAAAAATAATTTGTTTTTAAATCAAGGGAATCATCAACTTTTAAAAGTTTCGAAAGATGAAGAATCTTATTTTTTTGCCTTTCAAAATCAAGATTAAAAAAGCCACAAAAATATTCCAAATTTTCCCAAGCAGTTTTTGTTTCAAATAAATAATCAGTTTCGAGCATTGCAGATACGTCACCCGCATCATTTGAAAAATCAACAGTGCCACTGTCTTGTTTAAGTAACCCCAAAATAATCCTCATCAAGGTTGTTTTTCCAGCTCCATTTGGTCCGATTACAGCATGTATTGTGTTTGGTTTGACAGAAAAACTGATAGCCTTTAGAATTTTCTTTTGTCCTAACGTTTTATTTATTTGTGATACGAGAATAGAGTATCTTTCAGTTTTTTGCTGACTATATTTGTATACCATTTACATACTTCTCCTTTCTTTTGAGCACAAATAACCCCTCGTAAAACACAATTTGCACAAAAATATTTATGTTCACAATTTTTACATTCATCTGAATCCAATTAGTATATTTTTGATTATCCATCATGCAATGTTTTTGGCAAATACCACTTTTATTTTACCATAAACAACGGATTACCTCGTATGCGGCAAAGACCCCAGTTCAAAGTACGATAAGCCGAAACCTTATTGTATTTTGGGCTCAAACTCAGAATTTGATCACCTTGTCAAAATACCGTTTCGAGCTCTCCCGATGGCTGATACAGATGATGGTGCTGTTATTAAGTTCAGAGATGATATTTGAGATAATTTCAGATTCCATGCTTTCATCAACACTGGAGAGTGATTCATCAATCAGAATTAGTTCTGGGTTTCTGATCAGGTTCTGAGCCAACAAGATTCTGGCTTTTTCTCCACCGGAAAGATTATTGACGTTGAGAACCTGCTCTCCCTTATCTTTCAACTGCCTTCTCAGCTGTGTTATACTTATAATACGGTCAAAATCAAAGTTTCCTTTCTCACCGAGTAAAATATTTTCTTTCAATGACTGACTGAAAACACCGCTTCCTTGAAATGAAATCCCCACTTTTTCTCTGAATAGATGGATGTCTATTTCCTGCATGGGTATATTGTTGACGGTAACTGATCCGGAAAAACCTTTGGTCAATCCAAGCAGAATGTTGAAAAGCGTAGATTTGCCAATACCGCTTTCCCCTATGATGAGAACTTTTTCACCCTTCTGAATCGATATATCCGGGATATTGACGATTTGACCGTTGTTATGTTTAATATAGCACCCTTTCGTTTCTAGTCGTTCAAAGTGCTCAATCTTGTGATTTCCTGAACGCTCTTCTTCAAGCTGACAATATCTTTCGGAAGTCTGTAAGAACGGATGTGCTGAGAAATAGGTTAGTACTATTGAATAGATACTTTTAAACGAGAAAAGAAACAATGGGATAAAAGAATAAAGAACGATAATATCTCCAGGTTTATTTGTAGCGGTATTCGTAATACGCATAAGAAGATAAATGACAAGAAGTGGTGCAATTGAGCTGATGAGACTGGTCACACTTATCCAATAAGTTTCATAAAAAGAAGAGACCACAAAAGATTTTGTGAGTTTGGATTGAGCTTCTTCTAATTTTTGACCAAAATACACATAAGCGTTCTTAGCCTTTATATTTTTCGCTGAAGAAATTGTTTCTAGAGCAACCGCAGATGAATTTTTTGATGCGTTCATTATGTTCATTCGCCATGTGGTTAACTTCTTTTGCATCCAAAAAGTTAATAAAAAAGAGATGGGAATAACACATATAGAAAAGAGTCCCGCATAAATATTGATGTTTATAATAATTGCACCATATACAAAAAATTCTATTAAAGAAGAGGATAATTCAATAAAAGAAGAATAAAAACCAGCAGTTTGTTGGGCTGACATATTCATCTCTGTCCATATCTCAGGTGGGGAATTTTTTACAAAGTAAGAATAATCAGTTTTCATTAATTGTTTTACCGAGTGGGTGATGATGTTTTTTGCCCCTCTCCATCGTATAAAATTATCGAATACTGATGAAATTATATTTAATAAAAACATTATAACAAAAAGAGTGATTGAATATATCAAATGCAAAGAAAATACATTCAGTTGATTGTTTAGAATAGCTTGATTAAAAATTATTTTTAATTCGTTTGATACCAAATAGGATATAAAGCCAATTAAGATAGCTATGAAAATTTTTATAATTGTATTTAAAAGGTTTCTCCGATAGAATATATTAATAAGTTTCAATGAAATCCCTCCTGAAATCTTTTGTGTTTATTATTGTGTAAGTATCGTTGCACAGCATCTAAAAACAAGCTAAAGAACCTACTGGAACAGAGTTTTTTAGAAAATATAAAAATTCTGTTATGATTATAATTGAAAACATATGATAATCAAGTTCTTTGTTTTAGCAAAAAAGTGTGGGAAATAAACTTGTTCAGCTTTATAAAAAATATACGATGACGATGTATACGGGAATATTATCTTTAAAATGTTCTGTATGAGAGATTTCCATGAAAATAATTCTTTTAAGTAAATAAAAAGTAAAAGGTTGGTGACACATACGAATCTGGATCAGATATTGAAATCAACAACAAACACATTGTATTCACAGGCAATTAAAAACTTTCTGCACACATACACTGAAAATGCAGATTTAAAGACATATCTTGAAATACAGAAAAACAGTTCAAACAAGGTACCAAACGATATGACAGAAAAAATCAACAAGGCCATCAAGCAATGCAAAAGCACAGGAATCAAGTATCTTCTGCTGTCAATTCAGCTTGGTTTTACCCGATTAAGAGCAGACCAAAAAAATTTAAATAAAAGATTGTATCTGAAGTTGATAAAAGAATTTGGAAATGTTCCTGAATCCTGCAGGAAAACAGTGGGAAGGGCCCTGAAACTCAATAAGTCCTACAATTACATAGGCGATTTGAAGGCTTTCAGAATGTGGCGTCAAAGCCATCTGGAAAATGAATCGGATATCACCTTCAATACCCTTTCAAATGCAATCAGTTTGTCAGGCGAAGATTCTGTTAAATCATCCGTAACTTTTTATAGATCGTTTCAGGAAGCGCTGAAACAAAAGGATTCCTTTCGTATACTGTGTGGACTCAACAACGCAGCAAATGATATCTGGAAAATAAATCTGAAGGGAGCCGTTGAAATCTCGGAAGAACTAGCATATTATGCGGGTATTTATGCCGAACGGCATCATGTGATTCTGATTGCAGCCGGAACGATGATGCAAATTGCAAAACAGAATCAGGATTATGACAGTTTTTTTGAGGCTGCTGTCATAACGGATTATTATTATGAACGATTGGCAAAGAAGGCTCCATCTCTCAAAAAGATGTATCAGCCTCTGATTCGAATGGCAAGGAAATATGCCCTTGTCAGGAAGAAAAAGACACTCAGGAGAGAGGAGGTATCCAACACGAAACAACTTCGGGAATTCTTGAAAGAGAGGATCGGGCGAACGAATAGTTTTATCAAACGGCATGGATTATCGCATACGACGATTTACAGGCTGTTGAAAGGTGAGAGGCCGATCGTTCTGATTAAGACGCTGAAGGTGATTGTAAAGGCATTAGAATTAAAGACGTCTTTCGACAATCCAAAAGAAATAAATTATGTGTTGAGAGTGTTGGAAGCGGAGAATCTGTTTGAACGAAACCTTGAAAAGATAAGATCATTATCCGATTCTGAATTCAAACCAATCCTTTTGCGGGGTGCTTTTGCCGCATTAACGCATGAAAGAACAGATTATTTCAGAATTTTTTCTCTATCAGCAGACAGAGAAAGACTGATTGACTATGTAAAAAAGGATTATGACCGGATTGAATTTATCAATCAATGCTTTTATGCAGAAGGGAATTTTCACAACGGTAGAAATGAGCTTTTTGACATGCTCATAAAGGAAGTGAGGGACGAAACAACCATACACAGACTAATAAAATTTTGCACATCACTCAGAACAAATAAAGAAATAGAACAGCTGAACAGCTTTTTCAGAGAATATGTCAGGATTTCGACAGCCAAATTGGATT
>Ga0209607_1000896_pt1 | contig 25318 bp, 23 predicted proteins | sample AD_UKC117_MetaG_FD_184413 | JGI IMG/M metagenome (GOLD analysis project Ga0209607, IMG submission 184413) | Active sludge microbial communities of municipal wastewater-treating anaerobic digesters from Hong Kong - AD_UKC117_MetaG (SPAdes)... | ecosystem: Engineered > Bioreactor > Anaerobic >... | reverse complement strand
CTATGACCGGCGGCTGCTCGTCGGCGAAACCAAGCAAAGCGTGCTCGCTCCGCTCCTTCGTCTGCTGGACGAGGCAAAAAAGGAAATCCCGCAGCTTTGTGCAAAGGTTTCGTTCGCGCAGGGCGAACAGCGCTGCTACACGGGGGAAATCGTCCGCGGCGAACGCTTCTTTCCCGGCTGGTCGTTCAGCGAGGATGAACTGTTCGTGCAGGACGTGCTCAAAGGCCTGCGCGAAGGCGGCGTTTCGCCGGGCATTGCGCGCTATAACTTCTGCACCAACGGCAGCCACTACGCAGGCGAAGCGGGCATCCCGACCGTCGGGTTCGGCCCTTCGGCGGAGACGCTTGCGCACACGCGCGACGAATGGATTTCGCTGGATGAAATCAAAACCGCGCTTGGCGGATACGCGGGCATCCTGAACAGGCTTTACCCCGGAGAAAAAGCCTGACGCGCCGCACCCGGTTTTTCTTTTCAAAACCAGGCGGATATGCTATATTGAGCCTGTAACAGCCATGCCGGGTTTCCTTTTGCGTTCGGCGATACCGTATGGAGTTTTTGTATGAACCTGCATCGAAAAAAAATGATCGCCCCAATCGTGATTACATGCCTGCTCGCAGCCTATATGCTGGCGTATTTTATCGTACTGCTGGCCGTGCCGATGCCGGCCGTCGCCAAGGTGCTCATAGGGGCAATCCCGCTTGCGCTGCTCGGCGCGAGCGTCTATGTACTTTTGCAGCGAATCAAAGAGATAAGGAGCGGAGAAGAAGATGATCTTAGTCAATACTGATTACATCGGCGGCAAGGAGCTTGAAATGCTCGGGCTCGTCAAGGGCAGTACCATCCAGACCAAAAACATCGGCCGGGACATCACCCAGGGACTCAAAACGCTCGTCGGCGGCGAACTGACCGCCTATAACGAAATGATGAACAGCGCCCGCGCGCTGGCCACCAAGCGTATGGTCGCGGAGGCGGAAAAGCTCGGCGCGGACGCGGTTGTGAACGTTCGCTATGCTTCCAGCGCGATCATGTCCGGCGCGGCGGAAGTTATTGCATACGGCACCGCGGTCAAGTTCAAATAAGTTTTTTGCACACGGGTACGGCAAGCGGCGCGGACAGTAGTCCGCGCCGCTTTTAGGCCGTTAAAAAACCAGTTTTTTAACGGAATAACCGCTCTTTGCCTCTCACCCTTCGGGTTCCCGGGCGGCAAAGAGCACAAGGAACCCGCCCTAAACGGGCGATCGTACGGTGCCTGATGAACCGGCGCAGCCGGAAAAAACGGTTAATGGCTGCGGCCCTTAACAATCCCGGAGACTTTTTTGACAGGCTGAAGTGCCTATTCCTTCATTTTTGAGGGCTTCGCACCGGTCGTAACGGTGCGGATGCCGGTTACCTTACAGCCTTTTGCTTCAATCATTTCCCGCGTGCCCGCGTCGCTTTCGCGCGGGTCGCTTCCGCCCGCACAAAGAAACACATCGACCTCCTTGCCGGCGGGCAGCAGTTCCACGATGGAGTTGAACGCCGGCGCGGGGCACGCCGCCCAGACCGGGCAGCCGATCACGATTTTATCGAACGCACCGAGGTCGGCGTCCACCGGCCGGATTTTCGTGCGCCTGCGCTTGATCGCCTGCGGACAGCCGGGAATAAACGACCCGACCAGGCTGCGGTTCCGCTTCTCGCGCACGCGGCAGATCTGCGCGCCGAGTTCGCCCGCCAGTTTCTCGGCTTCCTTTTTCGTTGAACCGCCGAACGTGTAATACAAAACGATCGTTTTCAAGAGTTCGCTCTCCCCCGCTTTTTCGTACGGCGCGCGCCGTTTTTTCCCGCATGCCGCCGGATTTATTTTATCATACCCCGCTCCCGTCCGGCAAAAAAAGCTTTTGCGTTCGCCGTTCAGCGCCCCGCCATGGCGCGGTACTGTTCCGGCGGGAACATCGGCGCGTCGAGTTTCTCCTGCGTTTCGTCCGAAATCGCACCGTTTTGCGCGTATTCCCGTCCGGCTTTTTGCGCAAGCGCCAGATACCGCTCTGCAAGCGGCTTTGCCTCCGGCACGGACAGAAGCGGCGCTTCCACGCAGAGGATCATCGGGCAGTCCCGGCCAAACATCCGCTCAAACGAAAACTCCAGCGCGTCAAAGTTGCCTGCGCGATCGGGGAATCCGCAGCCGGAAACCAGCGCCATCTTCGCATGCACGCGCTCTCTTGCCGGGTGATGCGTGCGCCCGTCTTCGCCGACATGCTGCTTCGGCGAAGAAAGCGGCAGCAGCCGGTCGAAAACGGCCTTGCAGCTGGACGGCACGCCGTAACAGTACAGCGGCGTCGACCAGATCACAAGATCGCTTTGCCGGATGCGCTCGAGTATGTCCGCCATGCCGTCTCGCTGGACGCAGTTCCCCGGCGTTTTGTGCCAGCAGGCGTAGCAGCCGCGGCAGGGCTTCACGTCAGCCTGCATCGTGTCGATCGTTTCAACCGTTTCGGCGGCGTCTCCCATGCCTTCCAGAAACGCACGCGTAATTTTGAGCGTATCGCTCCGTTCGCCTTTCGGCGAACCGTTGATCACCAGTACCTTCATTATTTTCCCCCTCTCCCCGTTTCTCACAATTTGGCCGAAAGCAGCCCGTGCCGGTTGCAGTACGCGTACAGAACGCCGTGCCCGCAGATTGGAAGCCGCGCTTCGGCGGCCTGCTCCGGATAGAGCTTAACAAGCGTCATTTTGTCCGCCGTCACGAACGCGAAAAACGAAATATAATGCGTTTTCTCCATCGGGTGGCGCATGCTGACAAAATACTCGTTTTCAACCTGCTCGGCGCGCAGTTCGTGTTCGCCGTCCGCTTGTTCCGCCTCCAGCGGCGGCAGCGTCACCCCGCAGCAGGAAAACGCGCCCTCGCCAAGCGCATAGAGGACGTTTCCGCAGACCGGGCAAACATAAAAACGGCTTTTGCGGATATTGCCGCAGCGGTTTTGGTTGACCACGCACGCGCCGGAAAGGAGCTCCGCCACCGAAACGCCCAGCGTCTTTGCCAGCGGTTCGAGCAGGCTCACGTCCGGCAGACCCCGCCCGGACTCCCATTTGGAGACCGCTTTGTCGCTCACCGAAATCATCTCGGCAAGCTGCTTTTGCGTATATCCTTTTTTCTCGCGGAGGCGCTTAATCACCCCGCCGGTCACATAGTTTGTCATAAAAAGGTCGTCCTTTCCCGTTTACAGCGCTAGCGTACCATGGCGGCGCATTCTGCCGCAACCTACGCTTCGTATAGCGTAAAAAAAATCCCCGCCGGTTTTATCCGTGCGGGGAAAATCGCGCTCTAACGCGCAGAAATTCAGTTGTGCCCGTGGCGGTTCCCGCCGGACGACGGCGTCGTCGCGGTGAATTCGGCGTTCAGCGCGTCCGCAACGGCTTCCATGATGCCGTTGCTGCTGTAGGTCGCGCCCGAAACCGCGTCCACATCCGGCGACTGCGCGGTCAGGATTGCGCTCAGCACCGAGCTCTTCGCACGCTGGAAATACTGCTCGTCGTCACGGTAGGAGTCGATCACGATCTCGGTGATGTATCCGTTTTCGACGGTCACGCTCACCTCGGTGTCACCGCGGAACCCCGTCCCGGTCCCGGTGTAAACGCCGTCCGCAAGGTCGAACGGCCCGGCCGTTTCGGGAACGTCGGTCGCTTCGGGCGTCGCCGTCGCCTCGGGCGTGGGCGTCGGGGTCAGTTCCGGCGTGGCCGTCGCCGAGGCATCGTCCGTGTCGATCAGTGTTACGCCGCTTGTGTCGTTCAGCGCGCCGGATAGTGCGTCGCTCACCGCGCCGATGATGGCGTTGCTGCTGAACGTCGCACCCGAAACCGTGTCCACGTCCACGCTCTGCGCGCTGATGATCTGCGGGATTACAAGGCTTTTTGCCTGGTTAAAAAACTCCGCGTCGTCGCCGGTCGAAAGCACCTCGACTGCGGTGATATAGCCGTTTTCGACCGTCACCTGCACGCTGGTCGTGCCATGATAACCGCTCGCGCTGCCGGTGTAAACGCCGTCGGTAAACGCGCCGCTCGTCACCGTTTCGCCCGTTGCATCCAGCGTTTCGGTAACGGCGGCCGCCGCAAGGGTTTCCGCCGCAGCCGTGCTCGCCAGATTTCCCGCAAAATACATGCCGCTCATGGCGACGACCGCAACGGCCGCCGCGACGGCGGGTTTGGGGTTGGCCGAAACGTTGCCGCGCGGGCAGATATCCACGCAGTTCATGCAGTCGATGCATTCCGCCGAGGTCACAACGTCGCCTTTATATAGCGGAATCCCCATTGAGCAGCGCCTGGTACACGCCCGGCACGGGCCGCACGCAGTGCGCGGCTTTCGGATCTTAAACAGGCGGAATTTTGAGACGATTGCAAACACCGCACCCAGCGGGCAGAGATAGCGGCAGAAAAACCGCTCGATGAGCATCGATCCCGCCATAATCAGGAGCAGCAGCAGCGCGCCAAGCGACCAGAGCGCCGAAAGATCGGCCCAGCCCTTGTAGCCGGCATACATGCCGAACACCGTCCAGGGATTGGCCGTGCCGCCGAGCACCGACGCGCCGAGCGTCCAAATGAACAGCACGATTCCGGCCAGCAGAATGTATTTTACGCTCTTGAGCGCACGGTCCGCCTGCGGTGAAATCTTCGGACGCTTGATTTTCAGCTTGCCGCCGAGGTACCAAAGTAAATCCCCCATGCTGCCGAACGCGCAGAGGAACCCGCAGAAAAAGCGCCCCATCAGCGCGGTAATGACCAGCATGGACACCGCGAGCACAATCTGCCCCGCCATCGCCGAGGCGCTGAACGTGCCGCCGATGATCGCCGTGTAGATGCTCTTGAGGGCGGCGAACGTTGAAATAAACAGTCCCGGAAACAGCACGAACGCTGCAAGCTGAATCAGCCGCCGTGTCAGCATAAGCGGTGAAATCTTCTTTTTCTTTCTTTTTGTGATCTTCTTTTCTTCCATATTCTGTATCTGTATTTCTATGTATTTCTGTGTCTTTTTCTCAAACCTGCCGGAACACCCGTGCACCGCCGGGCGCGCTCAAAAGCGAAAACATCCCGCGCAGTGCGTCCGAACAGTAAACGTTCATCTCCTGCGTAACCAGCACCAGTTCAACGCCGCACTCAGCGGCGAGCAGCGCGCCTTTTTTTGCGCCCAGCACGAAGATTGCGGTTGAAAGCGCGTCCAGCGCCGTCGCGTCTTCGCCGATCACGCTCACGCTGTGCAGGCCGCTCTGCGCCGGGAATCCCGTCTTTGGGTCGAGAATGTGGTGATAGCGCACGCCGTCCACCTCATAATAGCGCTCATAGTCGCCGGAGGTTACAATCGCCCTGTCCTGCAGCGTGAGCTTGCCCATCGGGATGCCCGTGCAGCGGTCGGGATGCTGAATCCCGATGCTCCGCCCATGACCGACGATGCACACCGTTCCGCCGAGGTTGATCATTGCATCCGTCACGCCGCCTTCCGACAGGATGCGCCGCACTTCGTCCGCGGCATACCCTTTTGCGATGCCGCCGAGGTCCGCCGCCTGCCCGCGGCGCGCGAGCATGGCCGTTTTGTCCGCTTCGTTAAGGATGATTCCTTCATCGTCCGCCAGTTCCAGCGCGCGCTCGACCTGCGTTCTGTCCGGCACCGTGCCGCGCCCTGCGTGCAGCGACCAAAGTGCGCTCAGCGGGCGCGTCGTAACGCTGAACGCGCCGCCCGTCAGGCGCGAAAAGCGCTTTGCGGCGGCAAGCAGCTGCAGCGCGTCTTTTCCAACACGCACGCTCTTTTGCCCCGCGGCGGCGTTGAGACGCGCAATGTCGCTTTCCGGCTTGAACACCGAAAGCGCGTCGTCGAGCTCCAGCACGCGTTTTTCGGCGCGTTCGAGCGCGTCCGCCGGCGCGTCGCCATATGCGCGGATCGTGTTGAGCGTGCCCAGCGCGCGAAAAATCCTGGTTTGAACCGGCGGCGTTTCGGCCGCCGGATAATTCCGTAAGCATTCCATACGTCCAGTTTTACAGATTGCGGAAAAATCCGCAAGCACGCAAACATGGCGCATTGTGAACAATTACGGAGCATTTCCGGCTTCGCGTCAAATTTATGATTGCCGTTTTGTGAACGCACAGGCCGGATTTACGGGGCATCGCTGCGTCCGATTGCGTATTTATACGTCTTTTTTGATTAATTCAGCCATTTATGCGTTGTTTTTAAGTTTTATGCAGTTTATTTTCGTAAAAAGCGACAAAACCGCCTTGTGTTTTGGTCAAAAGTGTGCCATAATATTTTTTTCGGTGCGAAAGCGCACTTCGCGTGGAAAGGTGGCTCGTCCAGATGCGGATTCTGCACACCGCGGAAATCACGGAGGTTGTGCGCAGGCTTTGTCTGCGTGCCTGCTGTGACCTACCGCAAGACGTGCTCGCCGCCCTGACCGCCGCCCGCGAAACGGAAGCGCCGGACAGCGCCGCCCGTTCTGTTTTATCGCAATTGATCGAAAACCAAAAACTTGCGCGCGACTGCCGCCGGCCGATCTGTCAGGACACCGGCATGGCCGTCGTATTTGCCGACGTCGGAGAGGACGTTTTTATCGAGGGCGGCCTGAATGCCGCGGTCGACGAAGGCGTGCGCCTTGCGTACACCAAAGGGTACCTGCGGAAGTCCGTTCTCGACCCGATTACGCGCATCAACACGCAGGACAACACGCCCGCGGTGCTGCACGTGCGCTTTGTGCCGGGCGAAAAACTCCGCCTCACCGTCGCACCGAAGGGCTTCGGCAGCGAGAACATGAGCCGTCTTTTCATGCTTTCTCCGTCCGCGGGAACCGATGGGATCGTCTCCGCCGTCGTAACCAGCGTGCTCGAGGCGGGCGCTTCCGCCTGCCCGCCGGGCGTTGCCGGCGTGGGAATAGGCGGCACGATGGAGCAGGCCGCGCTGCTGGCCAAACGCCAGCTGCTGCGCCCGCTGGGCAGGCCCGCCGAACGGGCGGACCTTGCCGCGCTGGAACGCGACGCGCTAACGCAGATCAACGCCAGCGGAATCGGGCCGATGGGGCTCGGCGGAAGGACGACCGCGCTCGCGGTGCAGATCGGCGCGCTGCCCACACACATTGCGGGGCTTCCGGTCGCGGTGAATTTGCAGTGTCACGCCTGCCGCCACGCAAGCGAGGAGGTTTAGCAATTTGGAATACACCCTCCCCGTCCCCGTTCCGGCGGAAGAACTGAAAAAACTGCGTGCCGGCGACGTTGTTCGTCTCAGCGGCGTGCTGTATACCGCGCGGGACGCGGCGCACGCGCGCTTTGCGGACTTACTGCAAAAAGGCGAACCCCTGCCCGTGCCGAAAGGCGCATGCATCTACTATGCGGGGCCGTGCCCCGCCGCGCCGGGCGAAATCATCGGACCCTGCGGCCCGACGACGAGCAAGCGCATGGACCGCTACACGCCCGCGCTGATCGGCTATGGCGTCCGCCAGTTCGTCGGCAAGGGTCCGCGCGCACAGAGCGTCTGCGAAGCGATGCAGGGACGCGCCGTGCATTTTGCGGCGACCGGCGGCGCGGGCATGCTCTACGCCTCCCGCGTGACGGGCTGCGAGCTTGTCGCCTTCGGCGACCTCGGCGCGGAGGCGGTCTACAAGCTGACCGTGTCGGATTTTCCCGTGATCGTGTCGTTCGACCTGCTTGGCAACGACGTTTACACCGTCCATTCGGACCGGCGCTCCGTTTAGGCGGAACACACCCGGTCTGCGTATATTGGAAAGGAGCAAAACTATGGCTAACTGCGCAATCGTAGGCATCAACTGGGGCGACGAGGGGAAAGGCCGCATGGTCGACCTCATCGCGGAAGATTATGACGTGGTCGTGCGTTATCAGGGCGGCAACAACGCCGGGCACACCGTCGTCAACGAATTCGGCAAATTCGCGCTGCACCTGCTCCCCTCCGGCATTTTCCGCAAGGGCGTGACCAACGTGCTGGGCAACGGCACGGTCGTAGACCCCGAAAAACTGCTGGAAGAAATCGGCCAGGTCCGCGATCAGGGCGTCCCGATCTCGCCGGAAAACCTGAAGGTCAGCGACCGCGCGCCGATCGTATTTCCCTACCACCGCGATCAGGACGTGCTGGAAGAAGCGCGCCTGCGCGACGCAAAATACGGCTCCACCAAGCGCGGCATCGCGCCTGTTTACGGCGATAAATACATGAAAAAAACCATCATGCTCGGCGAATTGTTTTATCCCGACTACCTCAAAAAACGGCTCGCAGGCATCCTGGAATGGAAAAACCTGACGCTTAAAAACGTCTACGGCGGAAAGACCTATTCGCTCGGCGAGCTCATGGACTGGCTCACGGCGTTCGGCGAACCGCTCAAGCCCTATATCTGCGACGCGGGCGCGTTCCTGCGCGAAGCGGACGGCAAAAAGAACATCCTTTTTGAAGCACAGCTCGGTGTTCTTAGGGACGTGGACTTCGGCATCTATCCTTACACCTCCAGCTCGGCGCCGCTGGCGGCCTATGCGCCCATCGGCGCGGGCATGCCCGGCACGAAGCTCGATCGCGTCATCGGCGTGGTCAAGGCATATTCCACCTGCGTCGGTGAAGGGCCGTTCACGGCGGAATGGTTCGGCGACGAGGCCGAACGGCTCCGCAAGGAAGGCGCGGAATACGGCGCGGCGACCGGCCGCCCGCGCAGGGTCGGGCCGATGGACGTCGTCGCCACACGCTACGGCGTGGCCATGCAGGGCGCGACCGAAGTCGCGCTCACCAAGATCGACATCCTTTCCTATATGGACGAAATCCCCGTCTGCGTGCAGTATGAGCTGGACGGCAAAAAGACGGACGACTTCCCTTTCCCCGCGGCAATCGGCGCGGCCAAACCCGTGTTCGATTCGATGCCCGGCTGGAAATGCGATATTTCCGGCTGCCGCACGTTCGGCGACCTGCCGAAAGCCGCGCAGGACTACATCCTCTACATCGAGAAGGCCATCCGCTGCCCGATTACGAATATCTCGGTCGGCGCGGCGCGCGACGCGATTATCAGGAGGTAACGGCGCATGCGCGATCGGTACGAAAGTCCGCTGAGCAGCCGCTATGCTTCGGACGAAATGCAGCGGCTCTTCTCGCCGGACATGCGCTATTCAACCTGGCGCAGGCTCTGGACGAGCCTTGCGCGCGCGGAGCACGCACTCGGACTGCCGGTTACGCAGGAGCAGGCCGACGAACTGGCCGCGCATATTACGGACATCGACTACGAAGCGGTCGCCGCACGTGAAAAACAGGTGCGGCACGACGTGATGGCGCATGTCTACGCCTACGGCCTCGTCTGCCCCGGCGCCGCGGGGATCATCCACCTCGGCGCAACGAGCTGCTTTGTCACCGACAACGCGGATTTGATCATCTTTCGCGAGGCGCTCAAAAGCATCCAAAACAGCGTATACGCGGTGCTCTCCGCGCTCTCCGCTTTTGCAGAGCGCACCAAGGCGATCCCCACCGTGGGCTACACGCATTTTCAGGCCGCCCAGCCGGTCACGATCGGCCGGCGCGCGTGCCTCTGGATGCAGGATTTGTTCCTCGACCTCGAAGAGCTTTCCGACGTGCTGGGCGCAATCCGGTTTCTCGGATGCCGCGGCGCGACCGGCACGGAAGCAAGCTTTGTTTCGCTCTTTTCGGGCGACACGGAAAAAATCGACCGGCTCAACGAAATGATCGCCGCCGATTTCGGTTTCGATCGTCTCTACAGCGTGAGCGGGCAGACCTATCCGCGCAAGCTCGACAGCCGCATCCTTGGCGTGCTCTCCGGCATTGCGCAAAGCGCCTATCGCTTCGGCGGGGACGTCCGCCTGCTCCAGCACGACGGTATCCTCTCCGAGCCGTTCGGTTCGGCGCAGATCGGCTCCTCCGCCATGGCGTATAAACAGAACCCCATGCGTTCCGAGCGCATCTGTTCGCTTTCGCGCTTCGTGATGGCGACGGCGCAGAACGCGCCGATGACCGCGAGCTCGCAGTGGCTCGAACGCACGCTGGACGACTCCGCCAACCGCCGGATTTCGCTTCCGGAAGCGTTCCTCGCCACGGACGCGGTGCTCCGCCTCATGGCGAACGTCGCGGGCGGGCTCGTCGTGCACGAAGCCGCCAACGCGCGCATCCTCGGCGACGCGCTGCCGTTCCTCGCCACGGAAAACCTGCTCATGGCGGGCGTGAAAAAAGGCGGCGACCGGCAGAAACTGCACGAAATCATCCGCGAACATTCCGTAGCCGCAAAGCAGCGCGTTTCGGAAGGCGAGGCGAACGACCTTGCCGAGCGGCTGATACGCGACCCGGCGTTCCCGCTGTCGCGCGAGGAAGTCCTGTTTGAGCTCGACCCGCTCCGGCACGTCGGCCGCTCCGTGGAACAGACGGAACGCTTCCTCAGGGAACACCCCGTCCCCGTGGCAAAATCGCTGCAGGAAATTACGTTGTAACAATCCTTCGCAGAAAGGCCCGCGCTTGGAACGCGGGTCTGTGACCGTCAAAAAACCATTTTTTTGACGGGATAACCACGTTTTACCTCTCGCCCTTCGGGCTCCCGGGCGGCAAAACGCATAGAGAACCCGCCCTAAAGGGCGATCCGTTTCGCCGGATGAACCGGCGCAGCCGGAATCAACGGGTTAAGGGCCGCGACCCTTAACAATCCCAGGGACTTTTTTGACAGGCTGGGACCCGCGCTTGGAACGCGGGTCTTTTTGTTTCGGCAAGTGGAACCCGTGCGCCGGAGGCTCCGCCTCCAAACCACCGCTTAGGGTCAAGCCCTAAGAACCTTTTCTTTGCAAGCATCCTTAAGAAAATCAAGGATTTCTATGGAGCTTGTCCCTTGGTCGGGGTGGCGGAAATATCCCCTGCAAGAGTATATTAGTACTATAATAATTCTTGAAGTGTTTGCCGTATTACGTTATAATTTCATTGAATATTGAAACAATTCTCCAGTTTGAAAGGGGATGCCTCGCATTATGAAACCGCTGCAGCTGCTGGACCTTTCCATCGGGCCGGATTTGCACGAGCTCACCAAGCACGGCACGCCCGTCTTCCCCTGTGCGGGATACGACGAGGACCCGGGCAAATACCTCGCGGGCTACATCCCCTGGCACTGGCACGAAGAGCTGGAGTTCATCCTGGTTACCGAAGGCGAAACCTGCGTGCTTTGCGGCGAAACCGAATACTGCATCCGCGCCGGCGACGCAATCTTTGTCAACAGCAACGTGCTGCATAAGCTCCGGCGCGCGCACAGCGGCGAAGAAAGCCGCATCAACAGCCTGCTGTTCACGCCGGAGCTGGTTTCCGGCTTTCCGCAGAGCATCGTCCAGCAGCGCTATGTCCTGCCGCTGACGAAATGCGCCTCCCTCACGGAAATACTGCTCGATCACACCGTCCCCTGGCAGCGCGGCGCGATCGCGTGTTTTCAAGATGCGTTCGCAGCGTTTAAAAGCGACGACTTCGGCTTTGAAATGCGCGTCCAAATCGAGCTGATGCGCATGCTGTATAAAATCGTCGTCAACCTGCAGGATCGCATTCTGGAAAACGACCTCGTGCAGAGCCGGGATGCAGGCCGCATCAAGCAGATGCTCAGCTTCGTGCATGCGCATTTTGCCGAACCGCTGACGGTCGCGCGAATCGCGGAAGCTTCGTCCATCAGCGAAAGCGAATGCTACCGGTGCTTTCGGAAAGTGCTGGACGTTTCGCCCATCGACTACCTCCTGCAATACCGCATCCGCGCCGCGGCGGGCATGCTCGCCGGAACGGACATGAGCGTTTCGGACGTATGCTTTGCCTCCGGCTTCAACAGCCCGAGCTATTTTGCCAAGGTTTTTCGGCAGGAACTGCTCTGCAGCCCGCGTAAATACCGTCTGCTGCGCCGGTCCGGCGCGGCGGCCCGGACGGATTCGCGGGTGTGACGCCCGGCCATATCGCTATGCCGGGAATGCCGAAAGCGTCTTCTGTGACAAAAACACTTTCATATATCCCCGCATATGCGTTATAATGTTCTAACAGACGCGTTTTGCCGCCTGTTTCGGGCGTATTTTTGCTTTTGCTGTGCAAGGTTTGTTGACAAACGTTTTGTAACAGTAATATAATATCGATATAGTTTGATGGAGGTGCAATATGCGAAAAGGCTCACCCGTCTCGATTTCGAGGCAAGCGCTGCAGCGTATGCCTTATTACCTGCAGGCGCTGCGTACTGCGCGGGATTCCGGCGCGGAGATTATTTCGGCGCCCACCGTTGCGGCACAACTCGGCCTCAACGAGGTACAGGTGCGTAAGGATTTCGCCTCCGTAAGCAACACGGCCGGCAAACCCAAAACCGGCTTTCAAACCCGCGAGCTGATCACAGCCATCGAAAGCTGCCTCGGCTACGACAACTCCAACGACGCGGTGCTCGTCGGCGCGGGCAGTCTCGGGCGCGCGTTGCTCTCCTACCGCGGGTTTGAAGAATACGGCCTGAGCATCGTGACCGCGTTCGACGTGGACCCAAACCTCACCGGCGGCGAAATTTCCGGCAAGCAGGTGCTCCCCATGACGAAACTGCCAAGCATTTGCCGCAGCATGAACATCCATATCGGGGTTATCACCGTTCCGGCGTCCCAGGCGCAGGCCGTCTGCGACGCGCTGGTCGACAGCGGCGTGCTCGCCATTTGGAACTTTGCCCCCGTGCACCTCAGCACACCGGAAGGCATCCTGGTACAAAACGAAAACATGGCCGCTTCGCTCGCGGTCCTTTCCAAGCATCTTTCCGAGCAGCTCGAATCCGGCCTGCCGGACGAGTAAACCTCATTTTCGCAGATAAAAAGCGGCGCGCCCGTAACGGCGCGCCGCTTTTTATCTGCCTTAGCGCAGGCGTATTCCGCGTTGAAAAGTTTTTTGCCGGAAGGTATTGACAGCAAATTATATCAGTGCTATATTATCGATATCAGATAACCGATAATTAATTACTGGTATAAAGGAGATCAGAACTATGGCACGCTTTACACTCCCCAGAGACTTATATCACGGCAAAGGCGCGCTTGAAGCGCTGAAAACGCTCAAGGGCAAACGCGCGATCGTCGTTGTCGGCGGCGGTTCGATGAAACGCTTCGGCTTCCTCGGTAAGGTGGAAAACTACCTGCGCGAGGCGGGCATGGAAGTTCAGCTGTTTGAAGGCGTCGAGCCCGATCCGTCCGTTGAAACCGTCATGCGCGGCGCGGAAGCCATGCGCAAATTCCAGCCGGACTGGATCGTTTCCATCGGCGGCGGCTCCCCCATCGACGCGGCAAAAGCCATGTGGACGTTCTATGAATACCCGGACACGACGTTCGAGTCGCTCTGCGTCCCGTTCAATTTCCCGACGCTGCGCACCAAGGCGCACTTCTGCGCGATTCCTTCCACCTCCGGCACGGCTACGGAAGTGACCGCGTTCTCGGTCATCACGGACTATGCCAAGGGCGTGAAGTACCCGCTGGCCGACTTCAACATCACCCCGGACGTCGCCATCGTCGACCCCGACCTGGCCGAAACAATGCCGAAAAAGCTCACCGCGAACACCGGTATGGACGCAATGACGCACGCAATCGAAGCCTATGTTTCCACGCTGCACTGCGACTACACCGACCCGCTGGCCATCCACGCCATCCGCATGATCAGCGAATTCCTAATTCCTTCCTATAACGGGGATATGGAAGCGCGCGATCGGATGCACAACGCACAGTGCCTCGCCGGCATGGCGTTCTCCAACGCGCTGCTCGGCATCGTGCACTCCATGGCGCATAAAACCGGCGCGGCGTACAGCGGCGGACACATCGTCCACGGCGCGGCCAACGCCATGTATCTGCCCAAGGTCATCGCGTACAACGCCAAAGACCCCGACGCCGCAAAGCGCTATGGCGAAATCGCCCGCTGCCTCGGCCTTGAACCCACGGCGGAAGCGCTGATCAAGCACATTCGCTCCATGAACGAAGCGCTGGACATCCCGTCCTGCATCAAGGACTACGAAGGCGGCATCATCGACGAACAGGAATTCCTCGAAAAACTGCCGAAGGTCGCCGAGCTTGCGGTCGGAGACGCCTGCACCGGCTCCAACCCGCGCGCCATCACGCCCGCGGTCATGGAAAAGCTGCTCAAGGCCTGCTACTACGACACGGAAGTCGACTTCTAAAAAAAAGCATGTTCCCTCGGTTCGCCCGTGCCGGGAACCTGCCCCTCGCAAACGGGGCGGTTTCCGGTTCACCGGGCACAATGCGTTAAAATAGGGTTTTGTTATCACACCGGCGGATGGTCAAACCTCGAGCTAACAGACATCCTGTTCCAGACTGCAAACTGCCATATTTGCAAACACCAAAACCGCATCCCCGCCGACCATTCGCTTTTATTCGGACGGGAAAACGCCTCCGGCGAAGCCAGCCTCCTCTTCGGCTCGGCTTCGCCGCCTGCTTTTTGGCGGGTTTCCCTCACAGTAAGCGTATATCATCTCTTAATTTCGGAATTATAAGAAAAATTTGGGCTTTTCCGTCCGATAATGATATTGGGTACCCCTGCCAATTCATTACAGGAGGAAACATATGCAAACAAAGGACTATACCGTTACGCTCGATTTGCTCCGGACGCTTCCGTTCCGGCCGTTCGAGGTCGTCGAGGGGGACACCGGCAACGTTCTGCACGTTACCCTGCTCAACAACGGCGGCACGATGGACCTGAGCGGCTGCAAAATCTGCGTCATCTTCGCTTCCAGCACAGGCTTTGCCATGCAGGACGAAACCAGCGGCGTCGCTAAAACCGAGGAACCCGGCACCTTCGACGTTTCGCTTCTGCCGACGGCATACGGCGCGGGCAACGTGAGCGCGGACGTGCAGATTTACAGCGGAGAAAACGAGGAAACGCTTGTAACGAGCACGCGCTTCGACTTCCGCTGCCGCAAGTCGCTCGTCAGCGGGGAGATCATCCGCGCAAACGCGGCCTACCCGCCGCTGGTGGAGGCCGCGCGCGTCGCCAATGCGGCGGCGGCGAGCGCGCTCGCCGCCGCGGAGCGCATCGGCACGGACATCGGCGAACTGAACGTCCAGCCCGACTGGGCGGAAACCGATACGGATTCCGACGCGTACATTCAGAACAAACCCGCCATTCCGTCCGTACCCGGGGACGTCGGCGCGGCGGCGGCTTCGCACGCGGCGCAGCACGGCCCGGGCGGCAGCGACCCCGTCACGCCGGTTGCGCACGCTTCGCGGCATGCGTCCGGCGGCGCGGACGCCGTATCCCCGGGCAGCATTGGCGCGGCCTCGCTCTCCGGCGGCAAAGTCGCGGCAAGCCAGGCCAGCGCGGACACGCAGACGTATTCCGCAAGCCACACGCTCGCCCTTTCCGACGCGGGCAGGCTGCTGCTGATGAACCTTTCCGCAAGCGGCTCGGTGACGGTCCCGCTCAACGCGAACGCCCCGTTCCCGGTCGGCACGGAAATCGAAGTTTGCCAGTATGGCGCGGGCGCGCTGAGCGTGCTCGCCGCAAGCGGCGTAACGCTGCTTGCGCTCGACGGCGCGGCGGCGCTCGCCGGGCGGTATGCCTGCGCCGTGCTCAAGAAGCTCGCCGGCGACGTATGGCTGCTGGCGGGAGGCGTCGCATGAGAAGCTGCAGACGCACCGGGACATACTACGGCGGCGGCGACGTGGAGTTCAGCTACACCGGCTCCTATTCGTTCATCGACGACGGAAACGGCAATTACCGCATCAAGTTTTTTTCCAGCGGAATTCTGACCGTCTCCAAAAAAGTCGTGATCGACGCGTTCCTCATCGGCGGCGGCGCGGGCGGGAAGCGCTCCAGCAACTATGGCGGAGGCGGCGGGAGCGGACGCACGCGCACGCAGTCCGCTGTTACGCTGCTGCGCGGGACGAACTACTCCATCGTGGTTGCGGCCACGCAGACCGCGGAAGCAAGCAACGGCAATTCAAGCTCCGCCTTCGGCTATACCGCATCCGGCGGATCGGCCGCTTCGGCGCAGTACGGCGGCGCGGGCGGCAGCGGCGGCGGCAGCGGCGGAACGGAGTCCTATCAGCGCGGCGCGGGCGGCTCCAACGGCGGAAACGGCTCCGGCACGACGCCCGGCTCCGGCCAGGGCACGACCACACGCGAGTTTGGAGAAGCCGCAGGCACGCTCTACGGCGGCGGTGGCGGCGGCTATTACAAAGCCGGCGGCGCGGGCGGAGGCGGGAACGGCTACGCATATAACGGCACGTCCACCGCAGCCATGAGTGCGGCGAACAATTCCGGCGGCGGTGCGGGCGGCGCTTCCGGCGGCACGCAGTATAACTACGGCTACGGCGGCAGCGGCATCGTCGTGATCCGCAACAGCCGGTCGGCATAAAGGAGGAACACAAATGGAACAACCGCTGAATTACGCAATGATTGAAAACGGCGTTGTTGTCAACGTCATGTGGCTCTGTCCGGCGAACGCGGCGGACTTCCCGGACGCGGTCTGCGTCGGCGACCGTCTCGTCGCCGCGGGCGACGCATACACGGACGGCGTTTTTACGCGCGGCGGCGCAATCGTGCCCACCGAAGCGGAGCGGATCGCCGCGCTGGAAGCAGAAGCGGAACAATCCGGCGAAACAGTCTGACAAAGCGGCGCAAAAAAAGACGGCGGATTTTTCCGCCGTCTTTTCAGCATATCAAGCCGCCCCCGGGATTGTTAAGGGCCGCCGCCCTTAACCCGTTGATTCCGGCTGTGCCGGTTCATCCGGCGGAACGGATCGCCCGGAACGGGCGGTTTCTCCAAAGCTCTTTGCCGCCCGGGAGCCCTTAAGGGCGAGAGGCAAAGAGCGGTTATCCCGTCAAAAAACCAGTTTTTGACGGACTAAGAAGACGGCGGATTTTTCCGCCGTCTTTTCAGCTTATCGGTAAAATTCGACATTATAAAACAATCAAATTCGTCTTGTAAAGATGTGTTTTAAAGTTAAAATCCGTCAAAACCGGCGGCGTGTACGACGGTTTTGACACGCTTCATGCAGATAAGCCGACAAACGGCGCAGCCGTTCGAGGCTGACGCTGCATGGAAAATTCCGCAGCAGCGGTCCCAATCGAAAAGCAACTGCTTTTCGATTGACTAAGAAGACGGCGGAAAAATCCGCCGTCTTCTGTGTCACGAGAAATGGAGTTACTTGGGCAGTGTAGCGGTTCGTTACTGTTGCTCGATATTGAACTCGTAGTCCTTGCCGGGGAGGATCGCATTTACAACGATGCCGACGATGGCCGCGGTGGCCAGGCCGGAGAAGTTCAGCGTACCGATTTTCACAACGCCCCATACCAGTTCGGCGGAATTGGACCCCATCGCCGAGCTGGTCTGAATTCCCAGACCGGTTACCAGAATGAGCGCCGCAACCAGAACGTTTCGCATATTCTTGAAGTCCACTTTGTTTTCAACGATCGTACGAACGCCGGTCGCGGTGATCATGCCGTAGAGCACGATGGAAATACCGCCGATAATGGCCGCCGGGATCGTGTTTACAAACGCTTCAAAGATGCTGACGAACGAAAGGATGATCGCAAAGCACGCCGCAATGAACATGACTTTCGGATCATACACACGCGTGAGCGCCACAACGCCTGTGTTCTCGGAGTAGGTGGTGTTCGCCGGGCCGCCCAGCATGCCGGCGACGGACGTGCCGATGCCGTCGCCAAGGAGCGTACGGGTCAGGCCGGGGTCCGCGATGAAGTTCTTGCCGCAGGTCGCGCCGATCGCACAGATATCGCCGATGTGCTCGACCAGCGCCGCAACCGCAACAACGATGAACGTAAGCATCGTGCTGAAGTCGAATTTCGGAAGGAAAAACGGCGGCAGCGCGATTACATCACCGATGCCGTTCACTTTCAATCCCGAGAAATCCACCCAGGCCGGACCAATCGCGGTCACGATGCAGGCAACGATGTAGGCGCCGAAAATACCAATCAGCACCGGCAGGATTTTGACCATGCCTTTGCCCCAGATATTGGCGGCGATTACGATGATAATGGTCAGAATTGCAAGGATCCAGTTGTTGGCCGCCTGGTTGAATGCGAAATACGCAAGGCCGAGACCGATGAGCATGATGATCGGGCCGGTAACCACGGGCGGGAACAGCTTCATAATACGCTTTGCGCCAAAGATCGCAAACAGCAGGGCAAATACCACATACGTTAAGCCTGCGGATACGATGCCGCCGGTTGCGTACGGCATGCCCAGCGTGCCGGCCGCCGCGGTAATTGCGCCGATGAACGCAAACGACGAGCCGAGGAATACCGGGATTTTGCGCTTGGTGATAAAGAAGAACCAGATCGTTGCAATACCTGCGCAGAACAAGGTAACAGAGATGGACATACCGCAGATAATCGGCACAAGGACTGTTGCTCCAAACATTGCAAATACGTGCTGCAGGCCCAAAACGAGCATTTTGCCCGTTCCGAGTTCCTTAAAGCCATCGTAAATGCCTTCGACTTTGTTTTCCATTGAATTACCTCCTAATTATTTGAGTTCATTAGGTCTCCATTTCTCCGTTTATACCAAAAGAGCACGCTCGCTCTCGTGATACCGCTGCATATGGATTCAAGGGCACGCCTTTTATGCGGCAAGCCCGAAAACACAGGTAGTTCAGGGTTTTTCAAGGTGCTTTTCCTGTCGGATTGTCCAGAGGATTCCGGGAAGATCGATGATACAGACAAAACCCTATCTTGCCTAATATACACCGATCTCCCTTCATGCGCAAGAATTACTTCCCCTCGCGCTCGCGTTTTTCGCGGAGCGCTTTGAGCACGTCGTCCGGCGTAATCGGCATCTTTGTGAAGCGCACGCCGATGGCGTTGTACACCGCGTTTGCAATCGCCGGAGCGCCCGGCACCATCAGCGGTTCGCCCACGCCGCGCGCCCCGTAAGGCCCGGTCGGCTCGGCATGTTCGACATACTTGATCGAAAACTCCGGTATGTCGTCCGCCGTGGGGATTTTGTAGTCCATGAAGCTCTTGTTGAGCACGCGCCCGTTCTTGATTTTGAGTTCCTCAAAGAGCGCGGTGCCGAGCGCCTGCACCATCGCGCCTTCGGCCTGCGCGCAGTAGAGCGCGGGGTTGACCACCTTGCCCGCGTCGAAGCAGGAGATCATTTTCAGCACCCGGATCGAACCGGTCTCGGTATTCACCTCGACCTCGGCGGCGTTTGCGCCCATCGTCCAGTACGCGGCCGGGTGATGGATCGCAAGACCGGTCTTCTTGTCGGTGTTGATGTTGTTTTCCAGCGTGTACGTGCCGACGCCGATGGCCGGGCCGCCGTAGCCGGAGCCGTCCGGGAACGCGATGCCCAGCGCAAACTCCGAGATCGGATAGCGCCGGTCCGGATAGATGCGATGCACGACGTACCCGTCCTCAAACTTGAGGTCGCGCGCGACCGCGCCCATCTTGATCTCCGCAAGGCGCAGGATTTTGTCGCGCAGGTCCTCGGCGGCGCGTTTGACCGCGTTGCCCGCGCAGTAGGTGGTGCGGCTCGCAACCGTCTGCCATTCGTACGGCGTATAGTCGGTGTCGCCGCAGACGAACGTGATCGTTTCCGGCGGCACGGAGAGTACTTCCGCCGCGATCTGCGGCAGCACGGTCGAAACGCCCTGCCCCATCTCCTGCCCGCTGGACATGAGGATAAACGTGCCGTCCTCGTTCATGCGCAGGATCGCGCTGCTGCCGGCGTTGGTCGGCATGGAGGGCGCTTTCCAGCCGCCGGCGACGCCCTTTGCGCGCACGATGGCCGGGTTGCCGCTGGGCTCGCAGGGTTTGTCGTATTCGATGTCCTTGATGACCTCTTCCAGGCACTCCTGATAGCCCGCGATCTCCAGTTTTTCGCCCATGCCGGTGTGCCCGCCGGGACGCAGGCCGTTGATGCGGCGCATGTCCAGCTCGGAAATGCCGAGCGCTTTGGCGACCATGTCGATATTCTGCTCGATGGCGAAATGGATTTCGCACATGCCGAACCCGCGGTACGGGCCGCCGACGGGATGGTTTGTATAGACGCAGTAGCTGTCCGTCCAGACGTTGTCGATGTCGTACGGACCCGCGCTCGCCCAGCCGCCCGCTTTTGTGATGTTCACGCCGTATTCGGTGTAGGCCCCGCCGTCCCAGACGAACTTGTTTTTCACGCCGAGGATGCGCCCGTCGCTGCGCACGGCGGTCTTGATGAACGCATGCATGCCCTGGCGGACGTACGCGTTGACGAATTCGTCCTCGCGGGTGTACACCAGCTTGACCGGCCGTCCCTGGCAGTGCTTCGCCAGAGGGATGACGATGCCTTCGAGCGTCGTGCCGGCCTTGCTGCCGAACCCGCCGCCGACCGCGGGCGAAACCACGCGGATTTTGTTGAGCGGCAGTTCAAACGCAACCGAAAGCGCCTGCCGCACGGCGTACGGAGACTGACAGCAGGACCAAACGGTCAGCTTGCCGTCCGCGTCGTATTTTGCGATGCAGACATGCGGCTCCAGCGGCACGTGCTGTACATGCGGGATGTAAAACTCGTGCTCGAACACCCGGTCCGCCTGCTCGCAGGCCGCGTCGAAATCGCCTTTTCTGAGCACGTAGTGATGCGAAATATTCGTGTCCTTTTCCGGCAGGAAGATCGGCGCGATCTTGTATTTGGAGAGATTGGGATGGATGATCGGCGCGTCCGGCTTCATGCCTTCCAGCGCGTTGGTCACCGCGGGCAGCTCTTCGTATTCAACCTTGATGCGCTTGCAGGCCTCTGCCGCAAGTTCCGGCGTTTCCGCCGCGACGGCGGCGACCGCCTCGCCCATGTATTTTGCCGTGTCGCCCGGCTTGGCCATGAAGTAGCGGTCCTCCAGATAAAGCCCCGCCCGGTTGGGATACTCGTCGCCGCAGATGGCGCATTTCACGCCCGGCATCTTGAGCGCCTCCGACATGTCGACCGAGATGACCTTCGCGTGCGGATACGGGCTGCGGACGCACTGCGCATAGAGCATGCGCGGCATGTACATATCGTCCACAAACTCCAGTTCGCCCGTTACTTTGCGCGCCGCGTCGGAGCGTTCGAATGTTTTGCCTACATATTTGAGTTCTTCCATCAGTTCGCACCTCCCTCGTTCCGGCTCGCGACGTCCTCAATCGCTTCGATGATGCGGATATACCCCGTGCAGCGGCAGAGGTTGCCCGCAATGGCGTGCTTGATTTCCTCGCGCGTAGGGGTCGGGTTTTCGTTGAGCAGCGCCGTTGCGCTCATAATGAAGCCCGGCGTGCAGAAGCCGCACTGCAGCGCGGCATGGTCGATGAACGCCTGCTGCAGCGGAGAGAGGTTCCCGTCGTGGTCGGCGACGCCTTCGATGGTCTGAATCTCCATGCCGTCCATCTCAGGCGCAAGCACGAGACAGGCGTTGAGCGGTTTGCCGTTGACGATCACGGTGCATGCGCCGCATTCGCCCGCGCCGCAGCCGACCTTCGTGCCGGTGAGGTGCAGTTCTTCGCGGATGACGGTGAGCATCGTGCAGTTCGGCCGTACGTCCAGCTCGGTTTTTTCGCCGTTGATGGTAAAACAAACGTGGATTTTTTTCATACTGCTTTGCACCTCCTACCTTAGCTCTCTGAGGCTGTTGCGCACGATTACCTCGACCACGTCCAGCCGGTATGCTTTGCTCGCGCGGATATCGTCGATGGGTTTGACCTCGGTCCTGGCGAGTTTTGCCGCCTGTTCGATGAGCGCGTCGGTCAGTTCCGCGCCGCTGAGCAGCGCCTCCGTCTGCGGCATGCGCACGGGCGTCGGCGCGACCGCGCCGAACGCAAGGCGGTATTCGCCGCCGGCCTTCACGACCGTGCCGCAGATGGTCGAAAGGTCGACCTCCTTGCGGCGCGCAACTTTGGTAAACACGCCCTTTGCGCCTTCGATATACGGCACGCGGACCGCCGTGACGATCTCGTCTTCGGCCAGCACGGTCTTGCGCACGAACGTGATGAATTCCGTAATCGGGACTTCGCGCTTGCCGCGCGCGCTTTCCAGGCACATCACCGCGTCCATTGCATAGAGCGGCGTGCCCGTGTCGCAGAGCGGCGAAGCGTTAACGATGTTGCCGACGCAGGTTGCGCGGTTTCGCACCTGCACGCTGCCGATGGACTCCGCAGCGTCCGCAAGGAACGGGTAATACGCCTTCACGTTTTCGTCCGCCGCAATCGCGCCGGCCGTCACGCAGGCGCCAATCGTCAGCCCGTCCGATTTACTGAACGTGATGGCGTTCAATCCGGGTATCTTTTTAATGTCGATCACATAGTCCGGCGCGATCAGGTTCTCGCGCAGCTGGATCACAACATCCGTTCCGCCGTTGAACAGCACCGCCGCCTTCCCGTACCGCGCGCGCAGTTCGGAAGCCTCCGCGATGGTCTTCGGCTGTAAATATTCAAATTCCTTCATTTGCAACCCTCCAAAAAAGTGCCGTTTGCGTCCCGTCCGGCCAAAAATGCACGGCCGCCGGACGCCTGTTTCGTTTGTGTTCGGTCTGTTTTTCCCGTTTTTGAGGATGCGCAAAACAGCGTGCCATCAAAAAACAGGTCGCCTGATTCCCGCTGTGGCTGTGTTCCTTTGCGGTTGAGAAAATCTCCCCCGCGAAACGTCACCGCCGGGTGAAACGGTTTTTTCCCTCCGTCTTAGCTTATGAAACGGAGATTGCCGCGCCGCACGTTTTGGAAACGATGGACGGCAGCGTCACGTTGCGAATGTGTTTTTGTTTTTGCAGAAAGTAGTGAAAGTTATCCAGGTCTTTTTGAGAAAACGTCGTGTCGGGATGGTTGATCATCGCTAAAAATGTGTTTGCAGAATCGTAGAGTTGATTGGTAATTGCGTTATATTTATCCTTTGCCAGGCTTCCGTTGCTTGCATGCGACTGAATCTCGTGCCGGAGGAAATACAGGTCGCGCAGCGCGTCCAGCGCGTCCTGACCGACCGGGCGCGCCAGCACGGCGCGAATCCCGTCCGGCTGCTGCGCGGCAGGCCGCATGCGCAGCGCATCGCCGCCGGTGGAAACCACCAAAAGGGTTTCGCCGCATTCCAGCCCCGGCAGAACGCTGTCCGCCAGCTCGCAGTAACGCTCGGCAAACCGGTCGCAGATGGGATGCATCTTGTGCCTGCGGTAATAGGAAATCAAAAGGAAGATTCCCGCCATACACGCAACGATGAGCACGGCAAGCAGCTGTGGCATGAATTCGCCTCCTGTCCGGTTTAAAGGAGGGAAGCGGCGGGATCATTCAAATCCCGCTGCTTCCTGTGCTTATACCCGATTATACATCATCGAAACCGTCGAACGCAACGACGCGCGAAATGCAGCTCTCGCCTTCGACCAGCTTCCAGGGGAAGATGCCGATGACGCAGCGCTTGTTGGAGAGCTTCTCGATGTCGCCGCCGAGGCACTCCGCGTGGATTGCTTCGTAAGGTTTGCAGAACAGCTCGATATGCATGGCCTGATAGTGCTCCGGCCAGGGATACACTTCGTCGAGCGACTTGCCGTATTTCTCGCGGAAAATCTCGTCGCACTTCTTGGCTTCCAGCGGCTCCCAGTCGCGGATTTTCGTGTTCATCGGGTGGTCCGCGCTGCCGCAGTCCACGCCGATCCAGCGGATCTTCTTGTCGCGCACCCACTGAATGAAATCCAGCGACGGGCCGGGATGGCGCAGCATGTAGCGGCGCTCGTCGGCGGTCGGGGAATCCCAGCCGTAGATATGGTAGCCGGTGTTGATGATGAGCACGTCGCCTTCCTTAACGGTCACGCGGCGCTCGATGTCCTCCGGCGTGTAGATGCCGAAGTCTTCCTTCTGATCGGAAAGATCGACCACGACGCCCGGTGCGCAGAGCTTTGTCAGCTCCAGCGACGCCATGTCCCGCCCGGCGGTGTCGAAGTGCATCGGGCCGTCAAGATGCGTACCGACGTGATTCGAGTGCGTCATAAGCTGTCCGTTCGCGCCGTTGGGCGTGAGACGCTTGAAAAACTTCATCTGGAGCGGCTCGTAGGTCGGCCACGCCGGCGTGCAGATGCCGATCGGGATCGTGAGGTCGTACATCGTAATATCGGACCATTTGCTCATTGTGCTTGCCTCCTCTGATTGATTGTGTGCTTTTTTCTGTTGTGTGTTTTTTATTGTGTGTTTTTTCTATCGTAACTCTCAAAGAGAGCGCGAATCGGTTTGAAAAACAACGCTTATTCCGCCCAAGCCGCGGCGCAGGCCGCCAGCGCGGTTTTGAAGCATTCTTCCGGCGGATGCACAAGCCCCGCGCCGACCTGGCCCACGCCGGGGTCCTTATGCGCGATGCCGGTGTTGATGATCGGGCGGATGCCGGTCTCCATCACCTTGCGAATGTCGATGCCCGTCGCGCTGCCGCGGAAGTTGAGCGCGGGGATTTTGTACGCCTGCCCCTCGCCGACGGTGATTTCGTACATCTTGGTCGAGTAGTTGATCGCGTCGCTGACCTGCCCGCCGACAAACTGGACGATCGCAGGCGCCGCAGCCATGCAAAAGCCGCCGATGCCCGCCGTCTCCGTGATGCACGAATCGCCGAGGTCCGGCGCGGCGTCCTCTTCGTCGTAGCCGGGGAAATACAGCCCCTTGACCAGTTCGGCCGGCCCCGTGAACCATTTGTCCGGCCCGAGCCCCGCGATGCGGATGCCGAAATCCGTGCCGTTGCGGCACATGGTCGCGACCACCGTGCAGTACGGGATATCGAAAATCGGGTCCATCGTGCACTTCATGGCCGGCATGGAGATATTCAGGAACGTGTGGTTGTTGCCGTTGATGAAGTTATACGCCGCGATCTTCTGCTCCCGCGGCTTGCTGCAGGCCATGATGGCCGGCACAAGTTCGCGGATGAGCAGCGACGTGCCCGCTTCGTTGCGGTTGTGTCCCTCGTCGCCCATCTGCAGCAGCTTGGAGACCAGAACCTTGATGTCGATCTCCTTTTTGATCTCCATGGCCTCCTTGAGCACCGGATAGAGTTCCTTTTCCATCCAGCGCAGCCGGGTGATCACCTCGTCGTCGCACGCGCCGAAGCGCAGCACCTTGCCGAGGCCTTCGTTGACGGTGCAGTACGCGCGGTTGCCGAAGGTTTTGTTTTCCAGAATCCACACGGGCATGCTGTAGGTGACGACGCCCGCCATGGGGCCGACCGCGCTGTGCATATGGCACGGCTCAAACTTGATTTCGCCGCTGGCGGCCAGCGCTTCGGCTTCCTTCAAGTCCTTTGCAAGCCCTTCGTAGATCAGCCCGCCCATGACCGCGCCGCGCTGCGGGCCGCACATGCGTTCCCACGTGACCGGCGGGCCCGCGTGCAGGATGGTCTTTTTCGCCATGCCGGGGATCGTT
>Ga0209607_1000894_pt1 | contig 25361 bp, 26 predicted proteins | sample AD_UKC117_MetaG_FD_184413 | JGI IMG/M metagenome (GOLD analysis project Ga0209607, IMG submission 184413) | Active sludge microbial communities of municipal wastewater-treating anaerobic digesters from Hong Kong - AD_UKC117_MetaG (SPAdes)... | ecosystem: Engineered > Bioreactor > Anaerobic >... | reverse complement strand
CTATGACTTCCGGCTGCTCATCGAACCAGGCGCGATACTACAGCCGAGCTTCGTTTTCGATGCGGCGGGTGCTGCGGCGATCCGCGCTCGCCACAATCGTATCCTGAGCGACGAGGAGCACAACCTAGCCGAACTGTTTCGGCTGGACGAGGAGTTTCACCTGTTTATCGCAGGCTGTTCACGCAACGGGTTCGTCGTACAGGCCGTTGCTCAGCAGAACAGGCTGAGACGGCTTCTGGAATATGCATCCCTGATCGATACTGGCCGTTTGAACAGCTCATGCCAAGAGCATGTCGAAATCCTAGATGCGCTGCATGCGGGCGACCGCACCTACGCGGCTAACATAATGCGAAAGCACCTAGAGGCAGCCAAGGCGGCCCCACCCTCCTTCACGGTCGGCCGATGAGGCATCAACGTCGCTCGCGATACCTTACGCAGAAAAACTCGGCGCAAAGTTTGAACACCGCAGCCGCGCTTGGGTATTCAGCGTGTGTATCGAGTAAGAATCTTCTCCAGTTGTCGCGTTGCCCTTAAATTGGGTCATCCTCAATTTGTGTGGTGCAGAGGAAGCATTCGGGCCCTGAGCAAGTTCGGGCCGGCTCGCCCATACATCGCGCGCTTCAAGGTCTTCAATCGGTTGATCTGGCCTTCGGCTTGACCATTGCTCCACTCCATTTCGATCGTAAGCGGTCGCTGGGGACCACGGGTAGCTTATCTTGACAGCGTGAAGTTCCACGGCAGCAGATCGTCGAGGCGGCTTTGCGGGTGGCCGTTGGCGAGCGCGGTGAGGGTTGCCTTGAGATAGGCGAAGGGCTCGATGCCGTTGATCTTGCAGGTTTCGATCAGCGAAGCGATGCGACCCCAGGCGTTGCCGCCTTCGTCGTGACCGGCGAAGAGCGCGTTTTTGCGATTTAGCGCGATGGGGCGGATCAGGTTTTCGACCCTGTTGGAGTCGATCTCGACGCGGCCGTCGGTCAGGAAGGTTTGCAACCCGTCCCAGTGGTTATGGATGTAGGTCAGCTTTTCGCCGAGCCGGGATTTTGCGGAGATCTTGCGGCGCTGCGCCTGCAGCCAGTCACCGAAGGCGGCGACCAGCGGCGCGGTGCGGGTCTGACGGGCCGAGAGGCGCTGACCGGGCGAGATGCCGCGGATGTCGGCCTCGACGGCATAGAACTCGGCGATGCGGCGCAGGCCGTCGGCCGCGATTTCCGATCCGTCGCGGTCAAAGACTTCTTTCAGTTTGCGCCGGGCATGCGCCCAACAGTGCGCCACCCGAATGGGTGCGCCGCCTTTGCGCGAGGGTTTGGTCAGCCGGTTGTAGCCCGTATAACCGTCGATCTGCAGGATGCCATCGAAGCCGGTCAGGAAGGTTTCGGCATTCTCCCCCGCGCGGCCGGGGGCATAGAAGTAGACCACGCCGGGCGGGTCCTCGCCGCCCCAGGGGCGGTCATCGCGGGCCAGCGCCCAGAGGTATCCGGTCTTTGTCACGCCCCGCCCCGGGTCCAGCACCGGGGCTGTCGTCTCGTCCATGAACAGCTTGCCGGACCGTTTGAGGTGCTCAGCCAGCCGGTCTACCACCGGTTTCAGGTGGAACGCAGTCTTGCCGACCCAGTCGGCCAGCACGGCCCGGTGCAGATCAAGGCCCGCCCGCGCGAGAATCTGGCTCTGGCGATACAACGGCAGATGATCGGCATATTTGCTGACCAGCACATGGGCGAGCGTCGCTTCGGTCGGCAGGCCACCCATGATCAGATGGCTGGGGGCCGGGGCTTGGGTCACGCCATCGGTGCAGGTCCGGCAGGCGTATTTGGGGCGGATCGTGACAATCACGCGCAACTGGGCCGGCACGATGTCCAGCCGCTCCGTGCGGTCTTCGCCGATCTTGTGCATGACACCGCAGCCACAGGGGCAGATCAGGCTGGCGGGTTCGATGATCTCTTCTATGCGTGGAAGCCCTGCGGGCAGATTGCCGATGGTGCGCTTTGGGGCAGGCTTCGATGTCCCGCCCCCCGCCTTGGCGGCGCGCGTTTCCTTCTCCGCCTCGACCTCGGCCAGCGCGATGGACAAGTCCTCGAATGCCAGCTGCCGCTCGTCCTCGGTCAGCTTTTCCGAGCGTTTGCCATGCAGGGCGTGGTTCAGTTCGGCGATCAGATGCTCTTGCCGACGGGTGATTTCCGTCAGTGCCGCCACCGTTTCCATCAACGCCAGAACAGCCGCACGTTGCGCGGCAGGGATGATGGAAAGGTCGATGGCGGGTGCAGTTTGCATGGGATGGAGCTACCATAAAACCCCAGCAAAAACACGCAAAACCAAGAGGTTGATTCACTCTGCCGCAGCCGGCGGGCGTGCCTCCAGCGCTTTCACTTTGCGCCAATCCAGCCCGGCAAACAGCGCCTCGAACTGGGCATGATTCAGCGCCATCACCCCGTCCTTGATCGCGGGCCAGGTGAACGTTGCATCCTCAAGCCGCTTGTAGGCCATCACCAGACCGGTGCCGTCCCAGTAGAGCAGCTTCAGCCTGTCCGCTTTACGCGAGCGGAACACAAACACCGTGCCGGTGAACGGATCCTTGCGCAATTGCGAGGACACCAGCGCCGCCAACCCGTCATGACCCTTCCTGAAGTCGATGGGCTTGGTCCAGACCAGAACCCGCACCCGGTTTGACGGGAACATCATGGACGCGCAGCCAAAGCACGCACAACCGACGCGATCCGATCAGGGGTGGCTCCAGCTTCCAGACGTATGATCACCGCCCCTGTGACGATCTCTGGTCGGCCCGGTTCCGGTTGCCCCTCGCCATCCGGTGCGGCGCGGGACCCATCCTCGGCGGGACCGACCAAAAGGGCCGCAAACTCCATCGGATCTTCCGGCGCAGGCAACACCAATCGCCCCTGTCGCGCCAGCGTCCGCCACGACGATACATGATTTGCGGGCAAACCATGCCGACGCGCCACCTCGTTCACCGACGCACCCGGCTTCAGCGTCTCTGCCACGACCCGCGCCTTTACATCATCCGGCCACCTCCGGTTCCGACGGCCTCGACCGCCAACCGGGAGAACCTCTATTCCAGACTCCATGGAGAAACTCCGTCCTGATCAACATCAGCCTCCAATCAGCCGATTACGACCAAGGCAGGAAGGTGGGGTTCAGGCGACGCTTACTTTGCTCCTCGATTGCCATGCGAAGGTTCTGCACGATATGAAACCGGTCGGCGACCTGTTCCGCCTGCGGCGCTCCTTTTCGGGCGGCTTGGGCGTAGAGACCGCAGCGATCCCGGCTTATGACTTCCACCTCAGGATGACGCCTTAGCCAGTCGGTGCATGTGACGACATCACGATCTTCGAGAACATCGATGACGGCGCGACGCTCGAGGTCGATGATGATCGTCCCGTAGTTCTGCGACTTTCGCCAACTCCAATCATCGATCCCGATGATCCGTGCGCGTGGTGGAACAACTTGAGCTGCGCGTAGCAACTGTCGGAGAATAGTATCGTCACTGACCCGGATACCCAGTCGCCGCAAGAGCCGTTCAGCTGGGGTGCCGCCAGCGGCGTGCGCCACATGGCCTAAGAGTTGCGCCTGTCGAGACGTCCGGCGCGCATAAGGGGTCGCCACCGCCGCCTCGCGATCGGAGAACGTGCGGCGGCGGCAATCCGAGTTCAAACATCGCCATCGACAAACCCTGAGCTCGATCCAAACCGCTTGGCCCTGAGCAGGAAAATCCTCGATCCGCCGGCACCTCCAACCATGTCGCTGTCTTGAGGGCGTCCCGCACTCAGGGCAGGTGCCATTCGGAGCCAGTCTGCCAGATACGACCCATGCACCCGTCTCAGACTGGCGGACCTCACCAACCTCCACGTTGGCGGTTGGAGCCCAATGCTTCTTCGATACCACGGCCTGATCCCTTCAATCTGTGAAACTCGGTCAGACCGTGACACACAAATTGAGGATGACCCGAATTAAGGGCCACGCGACACCAGGCCACGAACAGCGGCTGCACCCCCGCCCCCGTCAGCAGCTTGCCGGCCGTGTCGCCGCAGACGATCGCCGTGGTGGCAAGGGCGACAAGGCCAAGAACCGTCAGGGGCGCAGGGCTCTGCATCAGCATTTCCTTCAGTCCGCATCGGCGCGCTATCCGGCAGCGCGCAAGGCCGGATCTGAACACCCCGCGTCCCCGGCTGATGCAAGCCTGCCAAGTCCCGCAGACGCAGGGCGGGGCGGCAGGCCCACGGGCAGCGACCTGAGTTTGCAGGCAGGTTCAGAACATTGCCCAGCCAGATACCCGGAAGAAGGGAAATGATGAAGCCTGCGCATCGGGACACGGCCATGAAGACGTGACATACCGGGCCGCGCCCCGCCCGGTCCGCCGGTCGTGGCCGGATGGCAGCGGCGACCGGTATCCGGGGGCGTTGATGTAGAGGGTCAGGATAGGCCGGAGCCGCCAACAAGGGGGGCAACGGGCCACGGATGGCCCGCACCCGGAGCCCTGCCCGGTCGCCCTGCCGCCTTGTCGCAGACCGGGCAGAGGCAGACCGGGCAGAACAGCCGTTCCGCCAAAGGCATGAGGGCACCGGACCGATCCGCCGGGACCGGCGGCAGCCCTCAGGAACGGCGAGTGCCGCCGATTCCGGGGTTGAAACGCGCCAAGGGATCGAGGCCCTCGTAGAAGGCGGCAAGCTGGGGCTTGGCGTGATAAAGATGGACCACGTTGTGCTCGGCCGGGTATTCGGCACCCTCGGCGTCCAGCATGGCCTTCTGGAAGGCAGCGGGATCGGCGCCCTTCTTCAGCACGTAGTCCAGATGGAAGACGTGGCAGAGGAAATGGCCAGCGGAAAGGGTTGCCGCCACCTGGTCCGCCCATTCCGGCGGCACCGGCTTGATCCAGTCGCGGTGGGGATCGCTGCGTCATGGGCGTGAGCTCCAGTCGGATCGGCGATGACGGGGCGGCCCGGATGCGGGATGGTCCGGGATGCGGATGACGGGCGGGACCGGCCTCAGCCGCCGATCATGAGGATATGCAGGAATCCGGGGCCGTGCGCCCCCCGGACATAGCTGCCCTCGATGTCGGTGGTGCCGCTGGGGCCGGTGATGAGGATGGCGTTGCGGGGCTGGGGCTGTCCCGCCATGCGCGCCGCATAGTCTTCGAGATGCGGCAGCAGGCTGCGTTCCTCGAGCACGACGATGTGGTGCAGCGGCAGGAAGGACAGCAGGATCGGCGCATCCGCCCCGGAGTGGATGACCAGCGACCCGGTCTCGGCGATGCCCCAGAGGGCAAGCCCCAGGGCGGCCGTCTGGTCAGGCGCGACGGCGTCATGGGTGTCTATGTCCGTCCAGTCCAGAGCGGCAAGCGCGAGACCGTTCAATTCCCTGGGGTGCATTGTTTGCCGAAGCGGGCTCTACTCTCTGCCATTCTTGGCAGAGGAGAGGCAGGATGCGCTGGAAAATCAGTATTGAGGGTTCGGGCGAAATCACGCAAGGTCACCGGTTAGAGTTTGAGATCGCGAAGAGCCTTGACGATCTGGCCGCCGGTAGCCTGGGCCTGTCGGCTGACGACGGCAAGTCCATCTTGGCATCACTTCAACGGTACTTCATCGAGCAGCAGTGCGCCCTCTATGTTTTGTTCCGACGTCATTGCCAGGGGTGTGGCGGAACGCGGCCGAGCAAGGACTATTCGGCCAGAACGATCCAGACAGTTTACGGCGCTGTCACCGTGGAGAGCCCTCGGCTATACCCCTGCCGCCGCTGCATGCCCGGTGTTGATTTCACAATCACTCCAGTGTCAGAGCTCTGCCCTGACCGTGCAACTGTAGAACTGATGACGCTCACGGCTAAGCTTGGCGCACTCATGCCTTACCGAGCAGCGACAGAAGTTCTGGCCGATTTTCTGCCTGGGCAGATGCCAACTCGGCACACGACCCTGCGACATCGCACTTTGACAGTTGGTAAGCGACTGGAGGAAAAGGAAGAACAGCGCATGTTCTTTGAAAAAGTCGACACGCAGGAACGTCGTCAATGCGAGCTGCCGCTGCCTGGTGACCCAGAACGGGAGTTTGTCCTTGGCATCGATACTGCTCATATCCCGCAAGTCCGCGGCCATGAAACGCGAAGTTTCGAAGCTGTCATCTGCCACGCAAGCAGGGGCGGGGTCGGATCCGACCGAGGAATCTTGTTCGCGTTTTCGGGCACTTCGCGAAAACGCATGCGTGCAGAAGGGCTGCTTGCCCTCAAACGTCTCGGATACGAAGGCAAGGGCGATGTTACCGTGATCTCCGACGGTGAGGACTGTCTGAAGCGCTTGAAATCCGCTCTCCCGCAGCCAGCCACGCACATCCTCGACTGGTTTCACATTGCCATGAAGCTGCGACCAATCGAGCAGACTGCCGGGTGGTTGGCGCGGCGGCTGCCGCCGAACGAGCGGGAAGAGCTTTTGGAAGACATAGCAGCGGTGAGGTGGCGTCTTTGGAATGGTCAAACAGACAGGGCAATTGACCTGATCGGTCGCCTGTTTCAAGACTTGAAGGCAGATGAACAGGGCAGCTCCGCGATCGCCCCGCTACGAGGCGGTCTGTTGAACCTGCGCATCTACATTGAGCAAAACCGCGGTTCCATCACCAACTATGGTGCGAGATATCGCGAAGGGAGGCGGATCGCCTCCACGGCCGCTGAAGCGAACGTCAACAATCTTGTCGCAAGGCGGATGGTCAAGAAGCAGCAAATGCGCTGGTCAGTACGCGGGGCAAACCTGCTCCTTCAAGTCCGCGTCGCCCTTGCCAATGGCGATCTTGCGGAACGTCTCGCCTACAGGCCGCCAGTTCAACCAAGTCAGACCATCATTTCACCATTCGTGCCGCTACCGCTCTTTCAGCGTGCCGCATGACCCCAGCTAGTTGAACGGTCCCAAGATGCTTGACCCAAACCCGCCGAATAAACCTAGATCCCTTGGTGCGAAGAACTCCACCTTGACCAGACGTAGTACATCGTTGCTCCGCGGGTGATGTTGAGCAACATCAACGCCGCCCACAGTCCGTGATTGCCGAAGCCTGGCACAAGAATGAACAGCGACAACACATAGACAGCGACCGAGATGATCATGGTCTGCATCATCTGCCGCGTCATGGTGGCGCCGATGAATATCCCGTCGAAGATGTATCCGGCGGCGCTGAGGATCGGCGCTGCAATCAGCCAGGGCAGATAGTGCTGTGCTGTTGCCCGCAATTCCTCCGAGGTTGCAAGAAGGTGGATGATTGCCAGACCGAAAAAGGCAAAGGCAACCGAAATCAGTACTGCGGCTCCTGCCGCCCAGAGTATCGTGATATGCGCGGCCTGGCGCAGGTGATCGGATCGGCCGCGACCGGCAGCGCCGCGTTGACCCACGGCCTGTCCGACCAGACTTTCGGCAGTGAAGGAAATTCCGTCGAGGGCGAAGGCTGCAATGGTCAGCAACTGCATCAGAACCTGATTTGCGGCAAGTTCCGCGTCGCCGAACCGGGCGCCCACGAAAACGAAGGTGGTGATCGACAGTTGCAGGATGACCGAACGGATCATGATGTCGCGGTTGACCGAAAACATCCTCCGCAGTGCCGACCTGTCGGCGAACCGGCGCGCTGTCGGCCCGACATTCTGCAGCACGGCGGCGCGGCAGACCCAGAGGCCGATGGCAAGACCCAGCCACTCGGCAATCAGCGTCGCCAGCGCGACCCCCTCGACCCCCCAGCCCAGCCCGAGCACGAACCAGAGCGAGAACACGGCATTGAATCCGCTGATGCAGAGCTGCAGCATCAGAAGGGCACGCGTCCGTTCGACCGCGATCAGCCAACCGGAGATGGCATAGACCGCAATAGTCGCCGGCGCGGCGAAGATGCGGATGGCGGTATATGTCCGGGTGAGGGCATTCACCTCCTCGCTCGAACCCGCTGCCGACAGAGTGAGATCGCCCAGCGGCCATTGAAGCAGTATCAGTGCGCTGCCAGCGAAGGCCGCGACGGCCAGGCCGCGCCAGAGAACGGCATCACGCTCGGCAATATCCCCTGCTCCATGGGCCTGCGCGGCAAGGCCGGTGGTGCCCATGCGCAGGAAACCGAAGACCCAGTACATCATGGTCAGTATCGTGGAGCCAAGAGCGACCGCGCCTATCGGTGCGGTCTCTCCCATCTGGCCGATCACCGCGGTGTCGACCGCTCCAAGCATGGGGACGGTCATGTTGGAAATCATGATCGGCGCCGCGATGCGCAGCACCCGCATGTGCGTTATCGGCCTGGCGGTGTCGTTGCCGCTCATCGCGGATCACTCCCTGGCAATGCGCATGGCGCTGTGCCGCGCAAGGCGACCGGCGCGCCGCACCTGGAGCCATGGCAAGGCGGAGGGGCTATTCTGCGACCTCCCGGACGGCAAAGCGGGAAAGGCCAAAGGCCCGCATCGAGGCGGGAACCGCCCCGTCGGCAATCCACTTCGCTGTCTCGGACAGGTGGATCGCGGCAAGCGAGACACCGCTATGGCAGGTGACCAGAAAGGCGCCGGGGGCAACCTCTTCGTAGATCGGACAGGCATCGGGCGACATGATACGCAGCGCGGCCCAACTGCGGACCACGTTTACGCCGGCCAGCAGCGGGATATAGCCGATCGCGTTGCGGGCGATCCGGCCCGAGACCTCCTGGTTCGTTTCGAGATCGAAGCCCACGTCCTCCCAGCTGGTACCGATCAGCAGGGTGCCATCCTCGGTCTGGCGGATCTGCTCGATCACCGTATGGAACAATGGCGGCACCCTTTCGGTGACGAAAATCTGACCCTTGACCGGCTTGACTGGGATCTCTGCGTCGAGATGCCGGCCGAGGTCGGCATTGCCCAAACCGCTTGCCAGAACGATCCGCCCCGCAAGGACTTCTCCGAGCGGCGTCACCAGCCGGTAGCCGTCGGCAGTCGCACGAATGGCGGTCACCCCGGCATTGGACACATAGGTGCCGCCGAGAAGACGAAAGCTGCGGTGCAAGGCATGGAACAGCCGCAGCGGATTGGCCTGGCCGTCATAGGGCGAGTAGCTGGCTCCGGCGACCTTGCTGCCGATCTGGGGCACCAGCTTCCGCAGACCGGCATTGTCGAGCATCTCGTAGTCATAGACGCCGCCGTAGCGACCGGCGACCCTGGCCATCTGCGCGGCGCGGTCCTCGAGATCGCTGTCGGTCATGCACATGAATATCCCGCCGGGCTGGGTCAGGCCGGGATCTATGCCGCTCACCTCTTTCAGCCAGCCCGCCAGCCCGGGCCAGATATGCGCTGCCTTGCGGGCCCATTGGGCGTAGTCGGGCAGCAGGTCGCCTTTCCCCTGCACCCAGACAAGGCCGAAGTTTCCCCGGCTCGCCCGGATCGCCGCATCGCCTTCGTCCAGCAGGATGACATCCTTGTTCAGCTGCCGCAGGCCCGTCGCGATGGACACCCCGACCAGCCCGCCGCCGATGACCACGACTTCCGCCTCATGCCGCATTGTCGGCCTCCACCCTGTCGGTTTCCTTCGGTTCGGCATCGGGGACCGTAGCAAGCTCACTCAGAGACATCGGCTTCAGCGGAAAGCGGATATGGAAAGCACCAACCGTGCCATTGTCGATGCCGGTTTCTTCCGAGATGATCCGGTTGACCAGGCTGCCGCAGGTCCGGCCCTGGCAAAGCCCCATGCCGCAGCGCGAGAACACCTTGGTCTGCGCAGGACCGATTGCCCCGTCGCGCACCGCCTGGCGGACGCTTTCCGCGGTCACCTGCTCGCAGCGACAGATGATGGTTTCGTCGGCTATAGGGGTGACCCGGGCAATCCCGGGCCGGTAGGCTGCATCGAGAAAGCCGCGAAAACGCCGTTCTCGCGCGAGGGCGCTCTGCAGCCGTGTGACCGCCGGGCGAACGGCATCCGCCCCGGTCCGGCCCAGATCCGCCGCGATCTTCAGCGCCGCAAGCTCGGCCGTCAGAGGCGCTGCCGAAGCGCCGAGAACACCCGCGCAATCGCCCACCGCAAAGACATGCGATCGGGAGGTCCGCCCCCATTCGTCGGTGATCGCCTCGGTACAGGACTGGGCTGCGTTCCAGCGGTGCTGGCAACCCAGCGCCATCGCCAGCTGGCTATTCGGGATCACGCCTTCATGGCACAGCAACATGTCGGTGGCCAGATTGCCCGCGACACCCGTGCCGGTGACATAGCTGACCGAGGCCAGCCGTTCGCCATCGCCATGAGCCTCGATCCGGGTGACGTTGCGTATGACAGGAACCCCCGAGTGCCGAAGCCTGGCCATGTAGCCCAGCCCCTTCCTCACCTGTGACCAGCTTCCGAACAGTGCGGGCAGGTGCGACAGCGCGACGCGGGTCGGACTGCGAACGGGGTTGGTGTCCAGCACGGCCAACGGCGGTGCCCCGAGCCGCATCAGCTGGTCTGCCAGCAGCAGAACCAGCGGCCCGTTGCCACAGAGCAGATAGCGCCCGGACGGCACGAGACCGGATTGCTTCAACAACAGTTGCATTGCGCCGGCACCCATGACACCGGGCCGGGTCCAGCCGGCGAAGGGCATCGGCCGCTCCATCGCCCCGGTCGCAAGAACGATCCTTCTGGCCCGCAGGCGCGTGACCGCTTCGCCTTGACCGAAGGTAATCATGTTTCCGTCGATGCGGATGACGCTGCTGGCACAGCGGATGTCGATCTGTGCCCTGGCAAAGGCCTGCGTCATCGATGCGCCCTTGCGATAGTCCTCTCCGATACCGGATCCACGGGCCAGCGGACCGCGAAGCGCGCCGCTGAAGATGTTCCCGCCCGGGTCCGGCCTTTCCTCAAGGACAATGGTGTGCAACCCATGGGCGTGCAGCACGCGCGCGGCTGCCATGCCGGCGGGGCCGGCACCGATGACACAGACGTCGCAATCTTCGGTCATTCGTCAAAACCCCGCGATCCGGCGCAAACCCATCTGACGGACGATCCGCATTCCGTCCCTGGCCTCCACCAGGCAGCCTTGACGGTTCGGGACTCCGTCCACCTCGACGAGACATTCGAAACAGACGCCCATCATGCAGAACGGCGCGCGCGCCTCTCCGTTCAGAACGGAGCGACGATAGGGATCGTTGCCCGACAGCAGGACAGCGGCAGCGACGCTGTCGCCGCGGCGAAGGACAATCTCGGCGCCGTCGACCGTTACGGTGACGCTGTCGAAATCATCCGTGGCGGGTAGTGCCTGCGGGATACGGCGGAAGGACGCCACGGCCGGTCTGGCCGACCACGGCCGCGCCCCTGTTTTGCATGACATGGCCGGCTCCTCAACCCAGGGCCGCGATGGCGGTGACCTCGATCCGGTAGGGTCCGTCCAGATCGCTGACTCCGATGGTCGCGCGCGCAGGCAGCGCAGCGGCAGGGAAGCGGCGCTTCCAGACTTCGTTCATTGCGGCCTTGTCCTTCATGTCGGTCAGGAAGATCGTGGCGCTGACCACCTGCTCGATCCGGGCGCCGACGCCTGCAAGACAGCCCTCAAGCCGATCGAGGACCTGATCGGTCTGCACCGCGATATCGGCATGGCCATCGACCGCCACGATACCGGAGAGGTAAGCGGCATTGTTGGCCACAACGACGCGGTGCAGCAGAGGGCTTGGCTCGTGGCGCAAGATGGTCATCGTCGGAATCTCCGTAGATATCATTCGAATGCGCCGACGCGTGCAGCGTCGGCCAGATGGCAGGCCGCAAAGCGGCCGTTTCGCTCCACGACCGGGGGAACCGTCGTGCAGATCTGCTGCGCGACCGGACAACGGGTGCGGAAACGGCATCCCGATGGCGGATCGGCCGGGCTGGGAACGTCACCCTCGAGGACGATCCGTTCGCGGTGCCTTTCGAGACGCGGATCGCTGTGAAGCACGGCGCTCAGAAGCGACCGGGTGTAAGGATGGATCGGGTCGCCGTAGAGATCACCGCTGCCCCCGCTTTCCATGATCCGACCCAGATACATCACATAGACCCGGCTGGCGGCCTGGCGGACGACCGCAAGGTCATGGGCGACGAAGAGGATCGCCACTCCCTTCTCGTCGCGCAGCTTGAGGAACAGGTTCATCACCTGGGCCCGGATCGACACGTCAAGCGATGCCACGGGTTCGTCACAGATCAGCACCTTCGGATTGACCACCAGCGAGCGCGCGATGCAGGCCCGCTGGCGTTGGCCACCGGAAAGCTCGCGTGGCTGACGGTCGATCACGTCCATCTGCAGGCCGACCTCGGCCAGCAGTTCCCGCGTGCGCAGTTGTCTCGCGCGCGCGTTGGACTCGCCTGCGATCTGCATCGCCTCATCCAGGGCGCCGCCGATCGTCTGATCGGGAACCAGAGCGGTGTAGGGATCCTGAAAGATGTACTGGGCCTGTCTGCGGGCCGCGCGCCGCTCTCGACCGCGCAGGGCCAACACGTCCGCACCGCCAATCTCTATCCTGCCGGAACTCGCCCTCTCCAGCCCGACGATCGTCCGGCCGAGAGTCGATTTGCCGCATCCCGATTCCCCGACGAGGCCGACGATCTCGCCCTCTCCGACATGAAGCGAGACGTCGTCGCAGGCGCGGATCTCACGCTTTGTCGCCCGGTCCTCGAAACTGACCTTCAGGTTCTCGACCTTGAGCATCACATGACTCCCGTGGTTGCGCGGGTGGGGGTGGAGAGGGTGTCGAAGGGCGCCCTTAGGCAGGCGGCCAGCTCGCCTCGCGGCATGGCCTGCAGCCGCGGGCGGAGAAGCCCGCACTCTTCCACGGCATGGGTGCAGCGTTCGGCAAAGGCGCAGCCCCTGGTGAGGCGCGACAGGTCCGGCGGCAGACCGTTGATCCCCTGGAAGGGGGATCCCAGCGGAATATCCAGATCGGGAACCGAGGTCAGCAGCCCATGGGTGTAGGGATGCGACGGATTGGTGAGGACGGTATCGGCCTCACCGATCTCAACGACGGAACCCGCATACATGACCGCGACCTGGTCGGCCATGCTGGCGACCACCCCGATATCATGGGTGATCAGAACGATTGCCATGCCGATGCGCTTCTGCAGGTCCTGCAGCAGGCCGATGATCTGTGCCTGCACCGTCACGTCCAAGGCGGTCGTGGGCTCGTCGGCGATCAGCAGTTTGGGTTCGGCCGCGATGGCTGCCGCCAGCACCACCCTCTGCCGCATCCCGCCCGAAAGCTCGTGCGGATACTGTTTCAGACGTTCCATCGGATCGGGGATGCCCACCAGCCGCATAAGATCTGCCGCATGGGCCTCGGCCGCGCGGGGTGTCAGACCGAGGTGTTCCTCGCTGACCTCCATGATCTGGCGGCTGATGCGGCGCGCCGGGTTCAGCGCGCTGAGAGGGTCCTGGAAGATGACGCCGATGTCCTTGCCTCGGCAGGCGGCGATGCTGGACTGCGCATCGCTGACGACAAGCTTGCCGTCGAAACGGATCTCGCCATGGATATCGGCGGTCACCCCCTGGGGAAGCAACCCGAGCGGCGCCTGGTTCAGCACCGTCTTGCCGCTCCCGCTTTCCCCGACGATGGCAAGGGTCTTGCCGCGTGCGACGCTGTAGCTTACCCCCCGCGTAACATGGACCGAACTGCGCTCGGTATGCAGGATCACGTTCAGGTCTCGAACGTCCAGGATTGGGTCTGCAGTTCCCGTAGCCATCAGGCCTGCTCCTTCATCTTCATCTCGCTGCGGCGACGCAACAGCGTCCGCGCCTTTATCTTCCTGGGGGCCTTCAGCAGGGCCAGGCCTTCTCCGAGCAGGTTGAAGCCGATGACCATGATCGTCAGCGCAAGCCCCGGCAGGATGACCTGGCGCGGGCTTCCCTCCATGTAGGGCAGCGCATCCACCAGCATCTGCCCCCATTCCGCCATGGGCGGCTGCACCCCGAGGCCGAGGAAGCTGAGCGTGGCGATCGCAAGCGCCAGCACGCCCGCATCGGCACTGGCATAGACAAGGACCGCGCTCAGTGCCGTGGGGGCGAGGTGACGGAAAACAATCCGCGAATGGCTTGCCCCCAGAACCCGCAGGCTTTCGATATGCGGCTGGTGAACGGTTGCCGCGACGGTCGCCCGGCTGAGGCGCGCATAGCTCGGCACCCAGGCGATGGTCAGCGCCAGAACCATGTTCCAGTATCCCGGACCGAAGACGCCGATTACCGCCAGCGCGACGATCATGCTGGGGACCGACAGGCCAAAGTCGACGAACCGCATCAGCACCTCGTCGACGACACCGCCGACATAGCCCGAAATGGTTCCGATCAACCCGCCGACGCACATTGCCAGGCAAACGACGATGGCGACCGCAACAAGTGTGGTCTGGGCGCCAAGGATCAAACGGCTTGCCGTATCGCGACCCAGATGGTCGGTGCCCAGCCAGTGCGTGGCCGAGAAGCTCTCGCTGCTGGCCATCAGGTCCTGGGTCGTCGGATCATGGGGGACGAGCCATGGCCCGGCGATTGCCAGAATGAGGAAGACCGATACGAGGCCGAGGGAGCTGATGCCAAGTCGGCGCAGATTTCTTAGAATACCGGACAATTCATGCGCTCCTTGGACGGCGTTGCTTCGGGTCGACCACGAGGACCAGCAGGTCGACGATGAGGTTCACCAGGATAAAGAAGATCGAGAACACCAGCAGCGTCGACTGCAGCACCTGGAAGTCCCGGAACCGCGCGGCATCGACGAAGTAGGAGGCGACGCCCGGCCAGGCGAAGATCGGCTCGATCACGATGGCGGCCTGGACCATGAAGGCGAAATGGATGCCGAAGGCGTTGATCACGATCGGCAGCACATTCGGCACCGCATCCCTGAGCAGGATGTGTCGTCGGCTCATGCCCTTGGCCAGGGCGGTGGTCACATAGGGGCGGTTCATCGCATTTTCGAGGGCAACGCGGGTCACCCGGCTGATCAGTGCGCCGGGGACTACCCCGATTGCGATCGCGGGAAGAATCCAGGAGGACGGACCCGCAAAACCGTAGGTCGGAAGGATCTGCAGATGCACCCCGAACAGATAGACCAGCAGGGCCGCGATATAGAACTTCGGCAGCGAAGCACCGACAAGCGCCAGGCCACGCACCCCTTGGTCGATGATGCTGTTCGGGCGCAGGGCCCCGACAAAGCTGAACAGCAGGCCGATGGTCAGGGCAACGGCGCCGCCGCAAAGGATCAGCACGATGGTTGGTGCCGCGCGGCGCACAAGCGTGGGTCCGACAGGTTCACCCGTCCGCAACGACTGCCCGAGATCACCGGACACCGTGTCGCCCATCCAGCGGCCATAGCGGACCAGGATCGGATCGCGCAGCCCGTATTCCCGCTCGATCTGCTCGACGACCTCGACCGACACAGTCGCGGAACGTTGTTCCGCGATGACGAGTGCCACGTTTCCGGGAAAGGCCGCGATCAGCAGGAAGCAGAAAACCGAGGCGATGCCGATGAGGATGCACGCGCCCAGGGCGCGCTTGTAGACAAGTTTCAACATGGGACGCCCTATATCCAGAGTGGGTTTCCGCAGGCGGCAGGCCGCCTGCGGAGATGCCTGCTCAATTGGCTTCGAGGGTTATTCCCTCGAACGGCATCTCATACTCCGTGGGTGGGATTGCGAAGCCCTTCACGCGCGAGGAATGCGCCCAGATCCGCGACGCATGATAGATGGGCGCGATGGCATGGTTGGATTCGAGCCAGTCGAAGAAGCCCTGGTAGGCGGCCTCGCGCTCGGCTTCGGGCGCGGTAAGCGCCTTGAGAACCAGCGGATCGAGATGCTCGGCATCCATGAACATCTTGCCGTCGGTTCCGGTACGGTAGGTGCTGAGGAAATAGGTCGTCAGCGACCCATGCGGATCGTAGGGCGCACCGGCGGTGATGAAGAGCGCCAGATCGTAGTTCATCTGCGGAATGTCGTCGTGGCGGCTGACATGGTCCACCAGGCGGAGCGTCACCTCGATGCCGGCGTCGCGCACAAAGCTCTGGATCACTTCGCCCAGTGCCCGTGAACCGGCCACGGCGTCTTCCGAGATCACCATCTCCAGCTTCAGCGGGACGCCGTCCTTGACGCGGGTCCCCTCGCCGGTCCATCCCGCCTCTTCCAGCAATTCCTTCGCCCGCTCCGGATCGCGCACAGGCACGGGAATGCGTCTTCCCGAATTGGGGATCACTTCGGCAAACAGGTTCATGGTCGGCGTCGCAAAGCCCTGCAGAAGCCGCTCTGCGATCGCACCGCGGTCGAGACAGATGCTGATCGCCTCGCGCACCCTGGGATCCTGCAGGATCTCCCGCTGGGGGTTGAAGCCAAGCACCAGCGTGTCGGTTCCCGTCGCAGACTCCACGACCGCCCCGCTGGACTGCAGGGTCTTGGCGTCCTGCGGGCTAAGAGCCGCGACGAAGACGCCGCCCGTGATGTCGATGTTCCCCGAGCGCAGCGCATCGACGCGGCTGCGTGCGTTGGGAATGACGATCATGTCGACCTTCTCATATTCGGGAAGTGGCCCCCAATAGCTGTCGTTGCGGGCAAGCTCGGTTCGGGCGTCGTTGTTCACGATCACCTTCCACGGGCCGGTGCCGATCGGTTCGGCAAAGGTGCCATCGGCAGCGACGCCTTTCGGGCTCATGAAACGGACCGGGCGAACGGTGGTCAGTTCGGCCAGCGCCGAGGGGACCGGTTCCTTGAGATGGATGACCACCTCATGCGATCCCAGAATCTCCAGCCGGTCATAGGCAGCCGAGATCAGCAGCCAGCTATGGTCGTCCTTGCCGATCCAGCGATCAAGGTTCCATTTCAGGCTATCGGCGTCCCAGGGCGTTCCGTCGCTGAACGTGACGCCCTGCCGCAGCACGAACCGCAGCTGCAATCCGTCTTCCGAGACTTCCCATGCCTCGGCAAGGGCCGGTTCGATCACGCCGCCCGCGCCATAGCGGATCAGCGGCTCAAAGATCATCGACTGCACCGACCAGATCGCCTTGTAGACAACCGGATCAAGGTTTCCGGTCTGACGCCCCAAAGCAATTATCAGCGTTCTGGACTCGTCCTGGGCAAAGACCGCGGTGGTCAGCCCGGACAGGACGGCAGAACCGACCAAACCAGAATGCAACAGAAATCTGCGACGAGATTCGTTCATTTTGCGCTTCCCTGTTTCTCGGTCATCTCCTCGCGGGCAGTCGCCGTCTATGGCGATACTGCGATTTCGCGCCGTGACCTGGAGTGTTAGCAAGGGGAGCTTCCGCCCATCGGATACCAAATTCAATGCGGTTTCACGGCGGAGTTCATACTAAAAGGTTATGAAGTGGGCGGGGCGCTTGCCTGGTCTGCAGACTGGGCACATGTTAGCTAGCCTGGGTGTGTGACGGCTTGATGATGCAGGCTCCGGCAGCGGACGAGGAGACCGATGGAGAAAGGATTCACCAGCCGGGAGGTAGAGGCTTTCGCAGCAGTCATGCGGCACGGCACGATCACCAAGGCCGCCGATTTTCTTGACATCTCGCAGCCCGGGGTCAGCAAGTTGCTTGCCGGGTTCGAGGCGAAAGCCGGGTTCCAGGTATTCCGTCGCCATCGCCAGCGGTTGATCGCCACCCCCGAGGCGGTCAGCCTCTTCACCGAGGTGGAGCGGTCGCTCATATCGGTGCAGCAGATCTTCCGTGTCGCACGCGACATCCGCGACATGCGTTCAGGGCGGCTCAATGTGGGTATGCTGCCTGCAATCGGCAGCAGCCTGGGTGCATTGGTGATGGCGAGCTTCCTCGAGAAGCATTCGAGCCTTTCCGTCACCCTGCATGTGCGCGCAACTCAGACGCTTCTGGAATGGGTCGGGCGCGGACAAGTCGATATCGCTCTCGGGGTCACCGTGGAAACGGCCAATCCAGCAGTACTTCGCCGGCAGCTGCCGCCAGTCCCGATTGTCTGCGTCATGCGCAAGGATCATCGACTTGCGCAAAGGAGTATCGTCTCGATCGCCGACATCGTTTCCGAGAAGGTCGTTTCGCTTTTGCCGTCAGATCCCCTGAGTATGCAGATCTCGAGCATTTGCCAAGCCAACGGTCTGTACTTGCATCCGGGTATAGAGACCAACCTTGCGAGCGCCCTGCTCGGTCTCGTCTCAGCCACTGGTGGTATCGCGGTGATCGACAGTTTCTCGGCGGCGATCATGCCCTCGCCGGATCTGGTAGCCAAGCCATTCCAACCACACCTGCAGATCGGCTACAGCATTTACCGCCAGCGTGGTTCGGTGCCTTCCCAGATCGCCGAGGCCTTCGCCGAGCATACCGTAAGCTACTTGTCACGGATGGCCAAAACGGTCTGAAATCTGCATCTTTCGGCATTGGCTTGATACTGTAGCCGCCCCCTGTAGCATCTGTGTCAAGGTAGGTTTTGCGGATGGCATGGTGCCAAGCAGGGCGGCAGCTCCGGTGTAGTCGTTCACCTGTCCCGCCGTGAGGAACAGGCTGCGCGGGCGACCCTGGCCGTCGCAGACCGCGTGCAGTTTCGAGTTCAGGCCGCCCTTCGTGCGTCCGATATGCCGGGGAAGAGCCCCTTTTTGAGCAGGCTCGCCGCTGTCCGGTGGGCCTTGAGGTGCGTCGCGTCGATCATCAATTCTTCGGTCTCGCCGCCACCCCGCGCCAGTTCCACGAAGATGCGGCCGAACACGCCCAGTTCGCTCCAGCGGATGAAACGGTTGTAGATTGTCTTGTGTGGTCCGTAGCTTGGCGGGACATCGCGCCATCGCAGACCGTTGCGAATGACGAAAATGATGCCGCTGATGACCCGGCGGTCATCCACCCGCGGTATCCCGTGCGACAGGGGAAAAAACGGTGCGATCCGGGCCATCTGGGCTTCGGTCAAAAGGATCAGATCGGTCATGGCGACACCTCCTCCGGTGCCACCAGTGAATCAATGACTTGCCATCCCCGCAAGCGATTTAATGGGTCCATCTCTATTCGGCGGGTTTGGGTCAAGCATCTTCGAGCTGTATCCATCTTGCTGGTATCTGATGTCGATCGCGGGCCCTCGCTTCTCTTCGGGATCGGCACAGCGGCCCTCCCATCATGGGATCAGAAGAGTAAGGCGGTCCAATCTGACTCGCGTCCTGACAGCGGACTTGCTGCCGACCCTGGACCCATTGCGAACTCGCCTCACCCGTCGTCCCGCGAAGGACATCTTCCCACCAGCGGTGGATCCCTTCTCCTTTCCGGTCTTGATCAAGTCTCAGCGGCACCTTCGCGCGACCAGCGGAACTCGCTGCCATCGATCCACATTCTGTGCATGATGACGGCGATGCGACGATCCAAGGCAACGACCGCCTTCTTCAAGCCACCCCGCCTTGCGACGGTCATGGCCCAAGCTTTCAGCCACGACCACTTCTTCACGCGTGTCAGCTTGGACTGGGCTGCTTCGTAGAGAAGGCCTCGCATCATGCCATCGCCACACAACGAGACGCGGCCGACCCGCTCACTTTCGCCGGACTGTTTGAGCACCGGGGTTAGCCCCAAGGCCGGGCCGACGGATCGGGAGCTTCGAAAGCGCGCCGGGATGTCGATGGTGCTAATGAAGGCGAGCGCCGTCACCGGGCCAACGCCTGGGATTGTCATCAGCCGCCCGCAGGCCGCGTCGTTTCCGGCAATCTCAAGGACTTTACCATGCAGGCGAGAGAAGCGGTCGCGCAGCTTCCGCCTGGCGGCAAGCAGGACGTCGATGAACTCCTCCAGGTCAGGCATCTCTTCGGTGAGATCCTTGATCCGCGCCTCGAACTTCGCCGCACCGACAATGCCGACCTTGAGCCCGAAGTTGCGAAGCAAGCCGCGGATGTCGTTCTCGATAGCGATTGCCTTCTCCTGCAAGAGCTTGCGGGCCCGCAGCAGAGCCCGACGCTTCTGGCTCGCCAGCGTCTTCACATGCACCGGACGATACAGGTTGACGCGCATCATCTGGGCAATCCCACCCGCGTCATTGCGGTCGCTCTTGTTGACTTGCGCCCTCAGGAACGCCTTGGTGTGGCGCGTCTCGACGCAGATCACCGGCAATCCAGCGCGCGCCATACCCTCGAACAGCCACTGCGACAGTGGGCCAGCTTCGAGCCCGATCCTTTTGATACGGAGACCTGTCTCTGCCAAGGCCTTCGACAGATCCTCGGCATGGCTGATGACCTTGGTTTCTCGGCAAATTCGCCCGTTCTCATCGACGATGCAGATGGCGGTCTCTTTCACCGAAGCATCCAATCCGGCATAGTGTCTCATGCTGCGCTTCCTCCCTGATGCTTGTGGCTGCTTCACACAGACCACGTTCTACCATCAGCTCGAAGCGCAGCACCTCCACGAACGCCGTCGTCGGGGATGGGGCGAAAGCCGAATACCCCATCTGAGCCTAGGTGTTTAGTCCCGGCATCTGGTGGATCGGGTCGAGGATGAATCGATCTGGTTCTGATGTCCAGATTCTGCAGATGTATTCGTAGGGCGTGAGCCCGCTGAGCGTCTTTAGTCGGCGTGCGAAGTTGTAAGCTGCCAGGAAGTCCGCGAGGTGCGTGCGCAGCTGTCCGTGGTCATCGTAGTGGTATCGCTTTACGGTTGCGTCCTTGATCGTGCGGTTCATCCGCTCGACCTGGCCGTTCGTCCACGGATGGTTCGGTTTGGTCAGCCGGTGCTCGATGCCGTTGGCCTCGCAGATCATGTCGAAGCGCATCGGCCGGGAGTAGATGGTGTTCCGGTTCCGCGGCTGCTCTGCGAACTGGATGCCGTTATCCGTCAGAACCGTGTGGACCTGATAGGGCACGGCCTCGAGCATGTGCTGCAGGAACTCCCAGGCTGTCTTTCTGTCAGCAGTTGCAACGAGTTGAGCAACGACGAACTTAGAGGTCCGGTCGATGCCGACGAACAGGTAGAGCTTGCCCTCGGCGGTCTGCACCTCGGCAATGTCGATATGGAAGAAGCCGATGGGATAGCGTTTGAACTTCTGTCGCTTGGGCTTGTCCCCTTCGACATCTGGCAAGCGCGAGATGCCGTGCCGCTGCAGGCACCGATGCAGCGCAGACCGGGTCAGGTGCGGGATCGAGGGCTGAAGGGCATAGAGGCAGTCATCCAGTGGCAGAAGAGTATGGCGCCGGAACGCGACGACCGCCGCTTCCTCGTCCTCGGTCAGGACCGTCGAGCGCGGTTCCTTCGGTCCGGTCTTCATATCCTCGACCGATGCCCGCTTCCGCCACTTCGCCACCGTCTTCGGATTAATCCCCAGCTCCCGGCTCAACTGCGCGAGCGAAGCTTGCGATCGCTGTATTGCTGCTCTGACGGCGTGCGTGGTCGTGGCGCTCCCGTGACGAACTTGTCCCATGCTGCTTCCTTCCATTCCTGCGAAAGGATCGCACCATCAAACCCTGGGATCAAACACCTAGGGGCACCTCAAGAACGGCTACAAATCTAGGGGCACCCCGCATAGGTATTGCCCGGGTCGTCGAAGATCGTCCCGCCTATACCGACGGGCTTGGCGTTTCGGTCGCGGCGGGCAGCCTGACCTTGACCGAGGCCAGTGCCGGGCTCGACTTCGAAACCTCGTTCAACGTCTCCGATGGTACCTCGCGCCTTACGGGTGGCGTAGCGGCGATCTATTCGCTGACCGACCAAGACGGCATAAGCGACAAACGCACCCGCGGCCGGGTCAGCCTGGGCTGGCTGAGACAGTATGATGACGGCCTCACGCTGAACTTCGATGCAAGCTACGACGGGATCGGCGCGTCAGACATCGGCTCGCTCGGCGTGGATTTCCGGGTCTCGCTGACCTTCTAGAACCGTGATCGTCAGCTATCCGGGTGGGCATTAAGGACTGCAGCCTGACACAAAATCTGAACCGATGGCTGACCGGCGAATCCTCTGTCTGTCGGACAGCCCCGATACACGCATCTGCCCTCCGATCTGACCATTCGACCGTGACATGATCCTCGACGCCTGACATTCACAGCTTCGCAGCCCAGACCCTGAACCTGCCCTGCCCCGTAACTTCCCGAACCAGCCCGCGGGCGGTGAGAAGGTCAAGGTTGCGCAGCACCGCTGCTCGGCTGGCCCTGGTCTCGGTTTCGGCCAGCGCCGCGCCCAGCATCGGCTGGGCGGCGAGGGTCGCGATCAGGCGGGCGGGGGTGCGGCCCGACAGGTCCGCCGTTTCCGCCTCGCCCCGCTGCCGCCAGGCGGCGAGCCGGTCAAGCGTCATCAGCGCGGCCAGCACGGCCCGGTGTGCCCCCTGTATCCAGGCGGCAAGCCGCCGCTCCGGCGCGCCGCCCGCGCTCAGGCCGCCGAACCCGGTCAGCGCCTGCGGCAGGAAGGTAAGATCGCCCTGCCCCGACGCGCGCCCTAACCCCGCGAGCCGCGCGCCCAGCACCGCAGCCTCCAGCCCGGACAGATGCGCGGGCCGTTCGTCCAGGCTGCGCCACAGGTGGAAGGCCGCGCAGGCCCGCACCACCGGCGACAGGTCCGCGACGCCCGCCAGCGCCCCGGCCACGTCCCGGGCGAACCCGCTGTGCTCCTGCCCTCCCTGGCCCTGCCCCCCTTGACCCTGTCCGCCCTCGCCCAGCAGGTCGGCGACCGTGGCCTCGACCCCCGCGGCGCGTGGCGCCATCAGCCGCCGCGCCGCCCAGGCGGTTCGGATCAGCCCCTCACCGCCCGCCTCTGCCGCACCGATCCGATACGACAGCCACAGCGCCAGCCGGTCCCCCCCGATCCGGTCGCCCGTCCACCAGCTGACCGCTGCCGCCTCCTCCAGCGCCAGCCGCTGCACCGCGCCCTCCCCCGGCCCCCGCAGACGCTCGGCCAGACGCCCGGCGTCGAACGCCAGCTCCGCCAGATCGGCAGCAAGCCCAGCCTCCGCCGCCCGCCAGTCCCCGGCACGGACAAGCGACCCGCCCGACGCAGGCGGCAACGGCAGACCCTCTCCCGGCTCTGCAGGCAGGAACCAGAGATCCTCACTCTCCGCCCCGTCATAGGGACCGGGCAGTCCGGCATCGTCGTCATGGTGTGTTGGTCGAGGGATATTCATACGCGCAATATTACATGATTTCGCGCGCTACCAAAGCAGATCACTTGCGATGAGAATACACACTATAAGTCTGCCTTATCATGGCTGTTGCAGTCGCAGAGGAACCGGGGCAGTCTGGGCCCGGGAAACTGCCAGGAATGTGCGGATCAATGGTCAGACGCAGCGCTCAGCAGCCGCATCCCGGCAATGCCCGCCGCCTTGCGGTCGAAGGTCGCGGTCTCGCGGCAGCCCGCGCCCTGCCCCGCCAGGGCGACCATCTGGTCGGCGAAGCCCGGCCCGCCCTTGCGGTAGCGATCGGCGGCCAGCGCCACGCGGTCGCCCGCCTCGATCACCAGTTCCTTCGCCTCCAGCAGGCCGTCCAGCGCCCGGGCAATGTCGGGGCGGCCAAGGCCATAGGCCCGCTCCAGCACCCAGACAAGCTCGACCAGAACCTCCCGGCAGACATAGCCGGGCTCCGCCTCGGTCAGCTCGCCGATCAGCGCCGTGGCCGCCCTGGCCTGATCCGGGTCGTCCTGCACCAGAAAGCGGACCAGGACATTGGTATCCAGCCCGATCACTGCCCCGATTCCTGGCCCGATTCCTGGCCCGTGGCCCCGACTGCGATCGCCTCGTCCATCTCGTCAAGGCTGACCACCCGCCCGGTCCGGCCCTTCAGCAACCCGGCAAGGCCCGCGACCGGCACGGACCGCACGATCCGCACCTCGCCGCCGTCCAGGATCAGGTATCGAAGCTTGTCGCCGGGGCTCAGCCGCAGCGCCGCCCGCACATCCCTGGGCAGCGTGGTCTGGCCCTTGATGGTGACGGTGGATTCCTGCATGGCAGCCTCCAAGGCGATTTTACATATCGCATTACATATGGCAGTTTTGCCTTCCCGATTCAAGGCCCGGCCATGACAGCGCTCGCCCTGCCCGCCTATGCCCAACTCTCCGAGGCCGACGAGGCTGCGCTGAGCGATCTGTTCCGGCGCGGCACGCCGCCCAACACCCTGCGCGCCTGGGAGCGCGACCTGGCCTATATCGCCGCCTGGAAGATGGCCGCCTTCGGCCGCCCCCTGGCCTGGCCCGAAGAGGAGAAGGTCGCCCTGCGCTTCATCCTCGACCATGCCCAGGACCTGACCGACCGCCCCGGAACCGCGCAGGACACGGCGCTCGAGTTGATCGCGATCGGCCTGCGCGTCGCCCTCACCTGCCCCGCCCCCGCCACGCTGGACCGGCGCATCGCCTCCTGGCAGGCCTTTCACCGCATGCGCAACTTGACCTCGCCCTTCTCGGCGTCGCTGGTGCAACAGGCACGCCAGAAGGCGCGCCGGGCCAATGCGCGGCCGCATGTGCCCAAATCGCCCCGGCCGGTGACCCGCGACATCCTGGAAGCTCTGCTCGCCACCTGCGATGACAGCCATCGCGGCATCCGCGACCGGGCGATGCTGATGCTGGCCTTCGCCTCGGGCGGGCGGCGGCGGTCGGAGGTGACCGCGCTGAATGTCGAGGATATCGGGCGCGATGATTTCAAGGCCAAGGGCCTCCTCTGGATCCGGCTACTGGAGACCAAGACCACGAAGAAGGACCAGGCGCCGAGGCTGCCCTTGAAAGGCCGTGCGGCGCGCGCAGTCGTGCATTGGCTGGAGGTGATGGGTCTGACCGAGGGACCCTTGTTTCGACCGGTCAGCAAGTCGGACCGACCGCTGCCCCGCCGACTCGCATCCGACGCGCTCCGGACCATCCTTCGCTATCGCCTGCGCCTGGCAGGCCTGCCAGAGGACTTCGCGACGCCGCACGGCCTCCGCGCGGGCTTCCTGACCCAGGCGGCGCTGGACGGCGCGCCCCTGGCCGCCGCAATGAAGCTGAGCCTGCATCGCTCGGCCGTTCAGGCCCAGAAATACTATGCCGATGTGGAAATCAGCGAAAACCCGGCGGCAGACCTGCTGGGAGACTGAACTCGCGGCGAAACGGTCGTTTATTGATGGCATATGAAACTGCAAACGTCGGGTTTTCATGCTCCTGATAGGCTATGCACGTGTATCCACGGACGAGCAGACCCCCCTGCCCCAGTCGCAGGCTCTGAAGTCCGCAGGTTGCGCCGAGATCCATGAGGAACAAGCCTCTGGCGGAAATCGTGCCCGGCCCGTGCTGGCCCGAGTTCTGGAGCGGATCGGCAAGGGCGATACGCTGGTCGTGGTGCGCCTCGACCGCCTGGCGCGGTCGCTCTCGCATTTGCTGGAGGTAATCGAACAGTTAGAGGCAAAGGGCGCCTTCTTCCGATCGCTTACCGATCCGATCGACACTTCCTCGCCGCAGGGCAAGTTCACCCTACAGGTCTTGGGCGCCGCAGCGGAGTTCGAGCGGGCTCTGATCCGCGAGCGCACCAAGGCCGGGCTCGCCAG
>Ga0209607_1000893_pt1 | contig 25420 bp, 22 predicted proteins | sample AD_UKC117_MetaG_FD_184413 | JGI IMG/M metagenome (GOLD analysis project Ga0209607, IMG submission 184413) | Active sludge microbial communities of municipal wastewater-treating anaerobic digesters from Hong Kong - AD_UKC117_MetaG (SPAdes)... | ecosystem: Engineered > Bioreactor > Anaerobic >... | reverse complement strand
AACAGCCAGGCCGCCAACGGCATAGACGGCGCCAACGGTCAGGACAGTCGTGAAGAGTCTCATGGTCAGGGGTTCGGTGCCAGCCCGCGGACGGGTTGGTGTGGTCGTGAACTTCTGCGGCCCTTCGGGTTTCAGGGGGGAGTCGAGCGTGGTCGCCCGCTGCTGGGTGGGGTACTGCCCGAGTCGGTTGAACGGCGTCTGGTCCTTCCCGGTCGCCTGGGTCGGGGCGATCCGCTCGGGATCGTCGACCAGCGCAGTTGACCGTGGGCCAGCGTCGTGTCGTTGACGGCATGCCCGTCACAGCCCGACGTGGCCATTGGCTGGCAGACGCCCCTGCCACCAGAGCATCTACGCCTACCGCCATCACATGAGGGCCGCAGCGGGGGCGGTGAGGCCCTCGGCGGCCCCGATGTGATGGCCACGGCGTGCACTCTGGGGCTTATGTCCCATTTCTCCCATCAGATGGGGGCCGCAGCGGCGCCGAGGGTGCGACCGGTGGCCCCCATCTGATGGCCAGGCTGGACCGAACCGCCCCCACCACCGCCCGCGGCCGGCAAACACCTCACCGACCAGACGACACCCCCTAGTCCGAAGCACCACTCTTGCTCGCCATCGCGATATCGGACACACGCTGGCATGCGTTGGGGTGTGGCTCGGTGACCATAGGCAGGGACTGCATCGAGCACATCCCACCCCGCCGGCTTCAGAACCGGTCGGCCGAGGCGATCATCCGCGCCACCACGGCGTCCACGGTGTCGGGGCGCAACCCCATCCCGAGATGGGAACCGGGAACCTCGATGTTCTCGGCGCCAGGGACCACGCATGCCCGCCAGTCCACGATGCCGTCGGAGGTCGTGTAGTAGCTGATCAACTCCACGTCCTGCGGGAACGGACGGTGCGTTGCCAGCATGTAGGGGCACGTGCAATCCCGGGTCACGCACTGACGCTCCCGCAACTCGGGGTCGCGCTGGTGCACCACCTTGAGCACCCCGACCACCGGCTGCGGGATCTCGTAGAAGGCGAATTCGTCGTTCAGGGGCGCACCGAGACTCACGGCCGTGCTGACCAGTTCGGGATGTCGGGCGCCGAGTCCGCGAGCGAGCATCCCGCCCCTACTGTGCCCCACAACCATCAGACGCCGGCCGTGATCTGCGTCCACCGCCCGTCTGGCTACTTCTGCCAAACGGTCGACGGCCCGGTCCGAACAGCGCACATTGGCCAGCATGTGCGATCGCACCACACGGAATCCGGCGCGCTTGACCGCAATCTGCATGGGCAAAGTGGCGGCATCTCCGAACCCGAAACCAGGCACCACGAGGACCTGGCGGCGGATCGGGGTCTGACGTCGTGACGGCTTGGGCAGCGCCTTCTCGAAATCGATGATCTCCCCGGCGAACCTGCTCTCGGAGGCCACCCGCGCCACCCACCCGGGCAGCGACTTCAGTGCCCCCGGCAGACCGTGCGGGGCCCAGTGCACCTCGGGCAGGTGAAGATCACGCCAGTCGACCATGTCTGCGGACCTCCTGCGGTGTTGGGACTGCCGGACCTGCGAGGCAGACTACAGACATGACCAGCACCGTCACCGAACGCACCGAACGCGCGCGCAACATCGTGGCATCGATGCGGGTCAAACAGGACCCGGTGCCCCGGCCGCCCGGCCCGAACGGGCTCAAGGCGATGTGGACGATGATGGCCGGGCGCAGAGCCCCGCACGAGTTCTTCGGGGCCCTCGCCGCCCGCCACCAGCCGGTCGTGCACGTCGCCCTCGGCGCGGAACACGTGCACATCCTGTTCTCGCCGGAAGCCATCTGGGACGTCTTCGTCACCAACGGCCGGCACACGCGCAAGAGCCTCGGGCTACAACTGACCCGGCCGCTGCTCGGGGACGGGCTGCTCACCGCGGACGGAGCGACCCATTTGCGCCACCGGCGTGCCATTCAGCCGCTCTTCCACAACAAGCGGATCGAGGGCTACATCGCGGAGATGACGGCCGCCGCCGACCTCACCAGCGGTTCCTGGTCCGACGGCACCGTCATCGATGTGGCCCATGCCATGTCGGAGCTGACCCTGGACGTGATCGGGCGCACCATCTTCGGTCTGAACCTGCGGGCGGAAGCCCAGGACATGGCACAGGCGCTGAACACGGTCCTGGAGGGTTTCGCCCGGGGTATCGGCCCGTTGGCCTCCCCCCTGTCCCGGGTCCCCACTGCACAGCGGCGCCGCGAGATCCAGGCGATCGAGGAACTCGACGCGATCGTCGGGCAGATGATCGCCCAGCGCACCCGTGACATCGGCGACGGCTACGTCGGCAGTGACCTGCTGACCATGATGCTCACATCGACCGACGATGCCGGAGAAGCGTCCTTCACCGCCGAGGAAGTGCGCGACGAGGCCATGACATTGGTCCTTGCCGGGCACGAGACGACGGCGCTGACGCTGACCTGGGCATGGCATCTGCTGGCAACCAATCCGCAATGGCGCGCCTGGCTGACCGAGGAGGTCGACGCCCTGGCCGAACCCCCCTCGACGGCAGACCATTTACGCCAGCTACCGCGCACCTATGCCGTGGTCGCGGAGTCGATGCGCCTGCACCCGCCGGCGTGGATCATCGGGCGTTGGCTCGACACCGACCTGCGGGTGGCCGGCTGGGACCTGCCGCGCGGGAGTGTGGTGCTGGCCTCGCAATATGCCATGCATCGCGATCCTCGTTTCTGGTCCGACGCCCACGCGTTCCGCCCGGACCGCTGGTTGACCGGCGAGGGCACCTTCGACGAGCGCGCGCCGAGGGTTCCACGTGGCGTGTGGTTCCCGTTCGGGTTCGGGACCCGTCGGTGTATCGGTGAACACTTCGCCTGGACGGAGGCTGTCGTGCTGCTGGCGACCCTGGCCCGCCGATGGGAACTCGACGTCCAGGTACCGGCCGACCCTCCCATGATGTCGGCCATCACCTTGCGCCCCGACGTGCCGATGCCGACTGTCGTGCGGAGCCGCTGAATGGACCCCCGGGTCGAATGGTGGCGATCGGTCAGCGCTGCGGCGAGGCCCGAGCAGCCCGTGCTCGTGGTGGTGCTCGACGACGAACCCGACGCGGTGTCGGCGCTTCCGCCCGGATTCAGCTCACAGTGGCGCGTCGATACCGAGAACGGACTCACGCCGACTGCCAGAGTCGCCGAGCATCTGGGGGTGTCCCTTCATTTCGCGGACTCCGGACAATTGCCCACGGGCCACGACCTGGTGCTGCTGGCCGACGTAGGACGCGGGATGACCACATCCGCCGCGCAGGTGGCATGCACCCATCTCAACGCCGAACCGCAGACGGCGATCGGTTACGGCAGCGGAATTTCGGACATCGACTGGATGCGCAAGGTGACCGGCGTGCGCGCAGCGGCACAAGAAGCTGGCAGTCCGCCGGCCGTGCCCGCCGCCGTCAGACTCCTCGCGGACCTGCTGGTCAGCGCGGGAGAGGCTGGAACGCCGGTCCTGCTGGATGGGGTGGTCGGCGCGGCCGCAGCGACAGTGGCCGAGGAACTGCCCCCGCTTCAGGCACCGATTCTGGGCCAGGAACCGGCACATCGGCTGTTCCTGGACCATCTGAACCTCGCGGCATGGACGACTGGCGGCATCGGACCCGGCCAGGGGTTGGGCGCTCTGGGCGGTCTGGCGGCCCTGAACGTGGCCCTCCTAGCCGCGGACGTGTGAGGCGACGAAGGGCACTTTCACGACCTGCGCCGACAACCGCCGCCCCCGGACCTCGATCTCGACCTGGTCATCGACCTTCACCGACGTGCGCACCCGGGCCAGCGCAATACCCGTCTTCAGCGTCGGGGAGAACGTTCCGCTGGTGGTGTAGCCGCACTCCCCATCGGCTGTCCACACCGTCATCTGTGGGCGCGGGATCCCCCGCTCCACCATCCGTAGACCCACGATCTTCTGTTCAGCCGGGGTCACAACGTAGGCATCGCGGCCGTTGAACGGACCTTTGTCTGCAACCACAGCCCACCCCACCGAGGACCAGCGCGCAGGCACCGACGGTGACAGTTCGTGACCGTGTAATGGGTAGCCCATCTCGGTGCGCAACGTGTCGCGGGCCCCCAGCCCGCAGGGCACGGCGCCCGCGGCAATGACCGCGTCCCAGACCACCCCGGCCGCATCTGCCGGGACCAGGATCTCCACGCCCCGTTCCCCGGTGTAGCCCGTCCGGCAGACCGTGCTCTCGACCCCCGCGATCCGCGCGGTGGCGAACGACATGTAGTCCAGGTCGGGCACACCCAGTGGTGCCACCAGCGCATCCGAGGCTGGGCCTTGCACCGCGATGATCGCCGTCTGCCGTGTCACATCGGTGACCTCGAGACCGGCCCTTGCCACCGCATCGGCCACCGCCGCGCAATTCGCAGCGTTCGGCACCAGGATGAACTCGTCGCCACCGACCCGATATGCGATCAGGTCATCGACGATCCCACCGTCGTCGGTGAGTAGCAACGTGTACTGCGCCTGACCGTCGGTGATGCGGGTGAGGTCGTTGCTGAGCACCTCGTTGAGCACCGCACTGGGTCCGCGGACCGTCAGCGTTCCCAGGTGTGACACGTCGAAAACACCCACCGCCGAGCGCACCGCAGTGTGCTCGGTGACGACCCCCTGGTACTCCAGGGGCATCGACCACCCCGCGAACTCGGCGAATTTCGCGCCCGCGCTGACGTGGCGGTCGTGCAAAGCAGGGAGAACGGCTTGCGGGTTGGACACGGCTCCACGCTATCGGGTGCCCGCGACACGTAGGGTGGCACTGATCAAGGAGGTCTGACCTGTGACAACTCTTCGGATCGGTGACGCCGACGTCACCGCGACCCGGGCTCAGGTGCTCGTGGTGGGCGTCGCGGACAAGGACGGCCTGCAAATCGTCAGTGGGGCGTTGCCCGCGAACGTGCGACGCAGCATCGTCCGGGACCTCGAACGCATCGGCTGCGACGGCAAACTCGGGGACACGTGGCGTATCCCCGCCCCGGGCTCCTTGGCCGCCGAGTCGGTGGTCGCCGTCGGAATGCCATCCAAACCCGACACCATGCAACTGCGCGAAGCGGCCGGTGCCGCGGTCCGGTCAGCCGGATCGGTGAAGACCATCGCTTTAGCGCTGCCCAGCAGCAACCCGCAGGCGCTGGCCGCGGTCTGTGAGGGCGCCCTTCTGGGGGCCCATGTCCCGCTGCGGCTGTCGGGCAAAGCAATACCCGAAGCGCCCGCAGCGATCGTCGTCGCCACGACGGCACCGCGAGGAATCCGCGCGGCGACCAAGCGCATCGCGGTCGCCGACGTGAAGGCGACCGGCCTGGCCAGGGACCTGGTCAACGAACCCCCCGGGCACCTGACCCCGCAAGCCATCGCGGCCAAGGCCAAGCAGCAGTTCAAGAACCTCCCGGTCAAAGTCACCGTCTGGGACGAACAACGTCTTGCCAAGGAGTCGATGGGCGGCATCGTTGGGGTGGGCCAGGGGTCGGCGAACCCGCCCCGGCTGATCCACCTGGAGTACGCCCCCAAGGAAGCCACGCGTCACCTCGCCTTCGTCGGAAAGGGGATCACCTTCGACTCCGGCGGACTCTCCCTGAAGCCGGCCAAAGCGATGGAGACGATGAAGTGCGACATGGGTGGCGCCGCAGCAGTCCTCGCCGCCACTCGCACGATCGCAGAGGCCGGGCTACCGGTGCGGATCAGCGCCTACCTCGCCTGCGCGGAGAACATGCCCAGCGGAACCGCCCAACGGCCCGGCGACGTCATCACCATGCGAAACGGCTCGACAGTCGAAGTGTTGAACACCGACGCCGAAGGCCGCCTGGTGATGGCCGACGCGATCGCACTGGCCGCTGAGTCGAAACCTGATGCCATCGTCGACGTGGCCACCCTCACCGGGGCACAGATGGTCGCACTGGGCTCACACATCGCCGCCGTCATGGCCAACGAGGACGACCTCGCTCAGCAGATCCGCGACGCCGGGGCCAGCGTTGGCGAGCGCTTCTGGCCGATGCCGCTGCCGGACGCGCTGCGGGCGAGCCTGAAGTCCCGCGTCGCCGATCAGAAGAACATCGGCGAGCAGATGGGCGGCATGCTGGTGGCCGGGCTGTTCCTGCAGGCCTTCGTCCCCGAAGGGCAGGCGTGGGCGCACTTGGACATCGCAGGTCCTGCCTGGAACGACAGCGCTCCCCACGGCTTCACACCCTCGGGCGGCACCGGTTTCGCCGCGCGCACGCTGATCGGCCTGGCCCGGGGCTGATGCGTGTCGGGCAGGGAAACCTCCTGCCGACGCTGCCCGGGGACTTCATCGCTGGCGGCCGCGCGGCCAGTGCGCCCTTTGGTTGAGGGCGACGTTGTTGGGCGGTTTCGCCGGCGAGAGTGCCCAACAACGTCGCCCTCACGGGGGCACTGCCGGTCCGGGGGAACGTCAAGACCGAGGCCGGGCACATCGCACGACTGATGGGGACGCCAATCCACGCGCGAAAGCGCCCTACGAGAGACTGGGTTTCGTGAAGGTTGCCACGCAACATCTGCTCACACCTCGCCGGTTGTTCGGATTTGGCTCTGCCGACGAGATGCGCAAGGATTTCGGGTAGCCCCCAGAGCGCATCTGCTGAGAGGATGCGTAAGGCGACGACAAAGAGGAGAAACGTGTCCGAGGACCTGTTCGACATCGTGATTCTGGGTGGCGGCAGCGGAGGTTATGCCTGCGCGCTGCGCGCCTCGCAACTGGGCAAGAAGGTCGCCCTCATCGAAGAGGACAAGCTCGGGGGCACATGTTTGCACCGCGGGTGCATCCCCACCAAAGCGCTACTGCACGCTGCAGAAGTTGCCGACTCGACGCGCGAGAGTTCGGCCTTCGGTGTGCAGGCAACATTGCAGGGCATCGACATGCCCGCGGTGAACAAGTACAAGGACTCCGTGGTCAGCCGCCTGTACAAGGGGCTGCAAGGTTTGGTGAAGAGCCGCAAGATCACCTATGTGACCGGCACCGGGAAACTCGTCGGCCCGGATTCGGTGGAAGTGGGCGGCGAGGTCTACAAAGGCCGGGCCGTCGTGCTGGCCACCGGGTCCTACGCACGCTCGCTGCCGGGTTTGGACATCGGTGGGCGGATCATCACCAGTGAGGAAGCGCTGGAGATGGACTACGTGCCAGACAGCGCCATCGTCCTGGGCGGCGGGGTCATCGGCGTCGAGTTCGCCAGCGTGTGGAAATCCTTCGGCACCGATGTGACCATCGTCGAGGCCCTCCCCCACCTGGTGCCCGCAGAGGACGAGGCCTGCTCCAAAGCCCTGGAGCGCGCCTTCCGCAAGCGCAAGATCACCTTCCACACCGGCGTGCGTTTCTCTTCGGCGGCCCAGGACGACAAGAGCGTGACCGTCACTCTGGAGGACGGCAAGACCATTACCGCTGACGTGTTGCTGGTGGCGGTGGGTCGTGGCCCGCGGACCACTGGCGTGGGATACGAGGAAAACGGCGTCACCCTCGACCGCGGCTTCGTGCCGGTCGACGCCAATCTGCAGACCAACGTGCCCGGCGTCTATGCGGTCGGCGACATCGTGCCGGGCCTGCAGCTGGCCCACCGCGGCTTCGGGCAGGGCATCTACCTCGCCGAGCACCTCGCCGGACTGAACCCGGCCCCCATCGACGAAGCGGGTATTCCCCGGGTGACGTACTGCGAGCCGGAGGTGGCCTCGGTCGGCTACACCGAACCTGAAGCGAAGGCCAAGTTCGGCGACATCGAGACCTACGAGTACAACCTCGGGGGCAACGGCAAGAGCCAGATCCTCGCGACCGCCGGGTTCATCAAACTGGTCCGCCAGAAGGACGGTCCGGTCGTTGGGGTCCACATGGTGGGCAGCCGCGTCGGAGAGCTCATAGGTGAGGGTCAGTTGATCTACAACTGGGAGGCGTACCCGGAGGACGTGGCGGCCCTCGTCCACGCCCACCCGACCCAGAACGAAGCAATGGGCGAGGCGCATCTGGCGCTCGCCGGCAAACCCCTCCACTCGCACGCCTGATTCCAAGGAGACAACTATGGCGACGTCGGTCACGATGCCCCAACTCGGTGAGAGCGTCACCGAGGGAACTGTCACACGCTGGCTCAAGGAGGTCGGCGACGAAGTCACCGCCGATGAACCGCTGCTGGAGGTCAGCACCGACAAGGTCGACACCGAAATCCCAGCCCCGGCCAGTGGCGTGCTCACTGAGATCAAGGCCGGCGAGGACGACGTTGTGGAGGTCGGTGGTGAACTCGCCGTGATCGCCGACGCCGCGGAGGCCGGCTCAGCCTCCTCCCCGCAGGCTCCGGAATCTGAGCCTGCATCTGAGCCGGCGCCTGTGGCCGAACCTGCCCCTGCTCCGGATCCAGCACCCACCACTGTCACCTCCCCGACGTCCAGTCACGCAGCGGCGGGCAGTGTGAGCGTCGAGTTGCCCGCGCTGGGCGAAAGTGTGACGGAGGGAACCGTCACCCGATGGCTCAAGCAGGTCGGCGACGAGGTATCGGTCGACGAACCGTTGCTGGAGGTCAGCACCGACAAGGTTGACACCGAGATCCCGTCCCCGGTCGCCGGAGTGCTCTCGGAGATCCGGGTCAACGAGGACGAGACCGTCGAGGTGGGGTCGGTGCTCGCTGTGATCGGCTCGCCCGGGTCGCAGCCGGCCACCGCACCAGAGCCCGAAGCGGCACCCGCGCAATCGGCTCCAGCACCGGCGCCCGAAGCTCCCCCACCAGCGCCGGCACCCCCGGCTGCATCTGCGCCTGCCGCGCCTGCCGCGGCCGCTTCGGAGGCCTCATCAGATGGCGCCTACGTCACCCCGATCGTGCGCAAGCTGGCCAACGAGAAGGGAGTCGATCTGTCAACCGTCAAGGGCACCGGCGTCGGCGGCCGGATCCGCAAGCAGGACGTACTCGCTGCCGCCAGCGCCAAAGCGACCCCGCCTGCTGCTCCGGCGGCTCCCAGTGCACCAGCCGCGAAAGCGCCCGCCGCCCCGCAACCCAACTTGCATCTGAGGGGCCGGACCGAGCCGATGAGCCGGCTGCGAAAGGTCATCGCCACCCGCATGGTCGAGTCGCTGGCGGTCTCCGCGCAGTTGACCACCGTCATTGAGGTCGATGTGACGCGCATCGCCCTGCTGCGCAATCGTGTGAAGGACGACTTCTTGACCCGTGAGGGTGTGAAGTTGTCGTATATGCCGTTCTTCGCGAAGGCTACCTGTGAGGCGCTCAAACAGTTCCCGAACGTGAACGCCTCCATGGATATCGACGCCGGCACCGTGACCTATCACGACGGCGAACACCTCGGGGTTGCTGTGGACACCGAACGGGGTCTGCTGGTGCCGGTCATTCGCAACGCGGGTGACCTCAACATCGCGGGCCTGGCGCGCAAAATTGCGGATCTCGCCGATCGCACGCGGACCAACAAGGTGAGTCCCGATGAACTGTCCGGTGGCACGTTCACACTGACCAACACCGGTAGTCGGGGCGCTCTGTTCGACACCCCCATCATCAACCAGCCACAGGTCGGGATCCTTGGCACCGGTGCCGTGGTGAAGCGAGCGGTGGTCGTCACCGACGACGTAGGCAACGACTCGATCGCGGTGCGGCACATGGTGTTCCTGGCACTGACCTACGATCACCGACTCGTTGACGGCGCCGAGGCTGCCCGTTTCCTGTCGACCATCAAGGATCGACTGGAGTCCGGCGAGTTCGACGCTGACCTGTAGGCGCCTGGTTGCGCGCAGTCCCAGGTCCGTCAGACTGGGCACATGCGGATAGGAATCACAGGTGCGTCGGGCCTGATCGGATCGGCGCTGGCCGAACACCTGATACAACGGGGCGATCAGGTTGTGCGGTTCGTGCGCCGGGAGGCGGCGTCGGACAGCGAAGTGACCTGGCAGCCCGGCCAACCGCTGGACCCGTCCTCACTGGATGGACTCGATGCGGTCGTACATCTGGCTGGTGCCGGGGTGGGCGACAAGCGGTGGAGCGACGAGTACAAGCGGATCATCCGTTCGAGCCGGGTGGACGGCACCAACACCATCGCCACCGCAATGGCGCAGGCCGTGGAGTCCGGCGGCCCACGCACCCTGGTGTGCGGTTCTGCAATCGGCTTCTACGGCGACACCGGTGCCCGGCCGACCGACGAGAGCGGGCCGCAAGGGGCGGGTTTCCTGGCCGGTGTTGTGCGCGACTGGGAGGCCGCGGCCTCACCGGCGATCGACGCCGGGGTGCGAGTGGCCTTCGCCCGAACGGGACTGGTGGTGTCATCCGAGGGCGGCGCGTGGCAGAAGCTGTTCCCGATCTTCAAGGCCGGGATCGGCGGCAAACTGGGATCCGGTGACCAGTACTGGTCCGCGATCTCGCTGACCGACGAGGTGCGCGCCTTGTGTTGGCTGATCGACAACGAGATCAGCGGCCCGGTGAATCTGGTCGGACCGGATCCGCTGACCAACGTCGAGGTCACCAAGGTCATGGGCGACGTGCTCAAGCGGCCCACGATAGTTCCCGTGCCGGGATTCGCCCTCAAGATCGTGCTCGGAGAGTTCGCCGAGGACACCCTGGCCAGCCAGCGCATCGAACCGGCGGTCTTGTCGAAATCGGGCTTCACATGGCAACACCCGGATATCCGATCGATGATCGAGGCGGCCCGCTGAGGCAGCGCCGGTCTCCATGCCTCCGAATAGAGGTTGGAGTCAGGTACATCCGTTGGAGATAGGTACAGAGGTTGGACTTGCGCGGCCCGATTGACTCCAACGGATGTGCGGTTGTCCAACGTGTGTACCCAACTCCAACGGCTGTGCACGCCCGAACCCACACCGGCGGATATCAACTGGCCAGCGTCTCACAACGCAGCAACGCCGCAGACAGGTTCGCTAGCTGCAACAGATCCGACTGCTGCCGCCACGCAATCCGTAGATCGGACTCGCCGCGCGTCGAGGGGTGCCCCCGGAACGGGTCGTGCAGATCCCACCGGCTTCCCACATCGATGAGCACCACCCTGCCCACCTCGTCGAATCCCACAGCGGAGGTCAGGTCCCCGACCCACAACCCTGCCTCGTGGATCGCGCGGATCGCCTCGTGAATGCCACCGCACCTCGGTAGGCACGGCCCTGGCTGCCCATGATGCAAACCGATGCTGGCTGGCCCCACGGAAACAGCCAGCAGCGGGCGAAGGTGACTGTGCCGCACCGAAAGCAGGGATTGCAGCAGACGCTGGAGGCGGACATCGTGCTCGATCGTGGTCAGCATTGATCCAGACTGCCGTGCTTTCGGAACCCGCGAGAGGTTTTCCACATCCGGCGGCGGGCATGGATCCGTGCGGCAGGCCTACCCTTGATACGTGTCGTCATCGCTGAACCAACTGCAGGTGCGCCACTTGGGCAGAGTCCCCTTCCTGGAAGCCTGGGAAATGCAGCGCGAGATCCACGCTGCGGTGGCCGGTGGGGACATGCCCGACACGCTGCTGCTTCTGGAACACGATCCGGTGTACACCGCTGGGCGCAGAACCCAGCCTGAGGACCGGCCCCTGGATGGCACCCCCGTCATCGACGTCGACCGCGGCGGGCGGATCACCTGGCACGGACCCGGCCAACTGGTCGGGTATCCGATCGTGCATCTGCCCGAGCCCATGGATGTCGTGGGCTATGTGAGACGACTCGAGGAACTCTTGATCATCACCTCGGACAGATTCGGGGTCACCGGGCAGCGGGTTTCCGGTCGTAGCGGAGTCTGGGTTGCGCACACGCCCGCGCGAAAGATCGCCGCGATCGGCGTGCGCGTCGCCAAAGGTGTCACGATGCACGGCTTCGCTCTCAATGTGGACTGCGACCTGTCGGCATACGACCGCATCGTGCCGTGCGGCATCCGCGACGCGGAGGTCACGTCCCTGCACCACGAAACCGGCAAGGACGTTTCGGTGGACGAGGTGGCTGCACAAGTCAGCGCGCTGGCCGGGATCCTGCAAGCCCGGGAGGCGCCGGCGTGAGGATCTTCGGGATCCTGCTGGCAGCGTTGGTCTGGATCTCATGCTGGCTGATCGCGCCCGCCTCGTGGTGGCTCAACGAGACCATTCTGGATGAGCAGGCCTTCGCTGCTTCCATGCAGGAAGTCCTGCAGATCGAGGATGTGGACACCCAGATCACCAACCGGGCCACGGCACAAGTCATGGCCGATGCGCGGGCGTTCGTTGACCGCACTGTGCCGCTGTTCGCGGCACAGGCCGACGCCCTGCTCGACCGGGCCGAACCGACGGTCCAAGGCCTGGTCAACCAGGCCGTCAACTCCCAGCCCGGCGAGCGCGTGATGCTGGGTCTGGCCGCAGAGGTCCACAACACGTTCCTCGCCTGGCTCGACGAGGACACCTTGGGCAGGCCTGGCCTGCAGGCCGATCTTTCGCAGGGCCGGGCGGTTCTGGACGTCGACGAATTGCTGGCCGGTCAGAGTGTCAACGTCGGACCGCTGGTGATCCCGCTGGACGCCTTGGACCTGCCCGGCCTGCAGGTCCCGGTGCCGTTGCCGCCGGACTGGATGCGACTGCCGGTCAACCTGCTGCGGTCGGCCTCCGTCCCCGCTGTGGTCGGCATCGTCGTGGCAGGCGCAGCACTGCTTGCCTTCGATCGCGGCCGGACCCGCGCACTGGCCGTCGCCGCGGGCGTCACCGCCACCATGTGCGCAATCGCAGTCGCGGTGCTCCAGTCATCGTGGACCCTCAGCGGCGCGGACTCCGCGCAGTGGACGATCACCCGTGCGATCGGGGAGTTGATGGTCCGGCCCTGGATCACCGCTTACCTGTACGTCATCGGCGCAATGCTGTTGATCACCATCGGTGGTCTTGTGTGGGACCGTCACCGTCTGGTCGCCGCCCAGCATCGCGCGTAGGCTTGCGACATGGCGACTCCCACGGCTGACGGCCGCAAACTGCTGCGTCTGGAGGTGCGCAACGCCCAGACCCCGATCGAGCGCAAACCGCCGTGGATCAAGACCCGTGCGGTCATGGGCCCGGAGTACCACGAACTGCGCAAGACAGTTGCGGACGGCGGCTTGCACACCGTGTGCCAGGAAGCCGGATGCCCCAACATCTACGAATGCTGGGAGGACAGGGAGGCGACATTCCTCATCGGCGGGGATCAATGCACCCGGCGCTGCGACTTCTGCCAGATCGACACCGGGCGTCCGCAGCCACTGGACACCAGCGAACCTGTGAAGGTTGCGCAGACCGTCGCCCAGATGGGACTGCGCTACGCGACCGTCACCGGGGTCGCCCGCGACGACCTGCCCGACCAAGGTGCCTGGCTGTACGCGCAGACCGTTCGGGAGATCCACGCGGCGGTCGCCGGATGCGGGGTCGAGGTGCTGATCCCCGACTTCAACGGCGAACCGGCGCTGCTGGCGCAGGTCTTCGATGCTGCACCCGAGGTCCTCGCCCACAACGTCGAGACGGTACCGCGCCTGATGAAGCGCATCCGCCCGGCCTTCCGGTACGAACGATCCCTGGACGTGCTGACGCAGGCTCGTGCTGTCGGACTGGTCACGAAGTCGAACCTGATCCTCGGAATGGGCGAGACGATCGACGAGGTGCGCTCGACCATGCAGGACCTTCATGAGGCCGGCTGCGACCTGCTGACCATCACCCAGTACCTGCGGCCCACCGTGCGCCACCATCCCGTGACCCGATGGGTAGAACCGGCCGAGTTCGACGATCTGGCCGAAGTCGCGCAGGAGATCGGTTTCCTGGGCGTGATGAGCGGGCCGCTGGTGCGCTCGAGCTACCGCGCGGGCAGGCTCTACCGGCAGGCCGTCGCCGCGCGCGTCGGGGCCACCCCGACGACCACGTAGGCTTGGCCCATGGCACGCAAGGACGGTAAACCCGGGCGTCTGGCACAGATCCGCCAGACCTACCAGATGACCAAGAGTTCGGATCCCCGGATCGGCTGGATCCTGCTCGGATGGTTCCTGCTCCCGCTGGCGATCGCGGTCGTGGTGAGCTTGCTGCTGAACAACTGGTGGCTGGTACCCCTGGGTTTCACCACTGGACTGCTGATCGCCGCCATCGTGCTGGGCCGCCGCGCCGAACGAGCCGCCTACGCGCAGATCGAGGGACAACCGGGGGCCGCGGCCGCAGTACTCAACACCTTGGGCAAGGGATGGTTCGTCGCCCCGGCCGTCGCGGTCACCAAGAACCAAGACATCGTGCACAGGGTGATTGGGCGACCGGGAGTGATCCTGGTCGGTGAGGGAACCGGTTCCCGGATCACCAACGCCCTGCGCAGCGAGCGGCAGCGGGAAGCGCGCTTCGTCCCTGACGTCGAGTTCCACGAGATCGTGATGGGCCGCGAAGAGGGGCAGGTCCCCATCGGCTCAATCGTGAAGACCGTCAAGAAGATGGAAAAGACCCTGACCCCCGGCCAGGTCACCGAGGTCCGCCGCCGGCTCGAGGCGCTGACGAATTCGCCGCTGCCGATGCCGAAGGGACCCATTCCCAAGTCCACCCGAGCGATGCGTCCACCCCGTAGGTAGCACGTCGGCGCAATATGGCCGAAGATCACCCTCAAGCGTTCTCGAGGTGCCCCATCCGAACCGCGACGGACCCGACGACCTTGTCGTGCAGTCCACGCTGATCCCGGTCGAAGACCAGCGGCGGCACCACCAAGCACAACAACAGCGTGCGCAGAGCGCTGCGCAACGGATCAAGCCGTCCGTGGACCAGACTGATCACCCGGATGCCCAGGATTCGCTGACCGAAACTCGACCCCATCAGGGCGGTCAGTAGTGAGACCTCCACGAAGAAGATCACCAGCGGCAGGAACGCGGGCGGCTGTCCGGAGCTGATGAGATTGGCAACCAGCAGACACGCGAGCCAGTCGATGGCCAGCGCCACGAACCGGCGCGTGAAGCCCGCGACAGAACCCAGTCCAGTTTCGGGCAGCCCGAGCCGCTGGCCCTTGTACCCGAAGTCGTAACCCTGGTCCTCAAGGCTGGCACGGGGACCTTCGAGCCAACCGGCCACATCCCGCCGGCTGAAGTCCCTGCTCTTGTCGCTCACGAGGTCACGGTAACCCGACTTGGGCCGGTGGGCAGCACGTACTGCTCGGCCAGGGCCGCGCATCGACGAAACGCTCTGCGCAGGATATCCCCCGCTGAGCTGCCACCCAGGGCTTCTGGGCCCAAAACCGGCCACCCCACTCCCTGCCTGTTGCCCGACGGGAGACGCCCAGGATCGCCATCGTGACCCCTTTTCGCTGAAATAGTTGAGAACAATCTGCCAAACAACGTTTTCCGCAGCGTTCGTGGCATGTACGATCACGAAATGGTCCCGGGCACAGGACAGGAGAGTCATCACATGGTTGCAGGCCAGTGGATCGCCGGTAAGGCGGTAGCAGGTTCAGGGGACCCGCTTGACATTCTGAACCCCGCCACCGGCGAGGTCGTCGACACCGTCACCCTGGCCACCGCCGCCGATGTGGACACGGCAGTCGCCGCGGCCAAGGCCGCCTTCACCGCATGGTCCACGGCCACACCGGGCGAACGCAGCACCGTCCTGCACGATCTGGCCGCACGGATGTCGGCACGTGCTGAGCAGTACGTGCACACCGAGTCCGCCCAGGCCGGCAAGCCGATCCGGCTCGCCCGTGAGTTCGACGTGCCCGGCTCCATCGACAACGTCGAGTTCTTCGCCGGCGCCGCGCGCCACCTGCAGGGATCGGCCGCGGCCGAATGGGATGGCACGCACACCTCGACAGTGCGTCGCGAGGCAGTCGGTGTGGTGGGCTCGATCGCCCCGTGGAACTACCCACTGCAGATGGCGATGTGGAAGATGCTGCCGGCCGTCGCAGCTGGCAACACCATCGTTCTCAAACCCAGCGAACTGACTCCTCTGACCAGTCTGATGGTGGCCGAGGATGCCACCGCCGCGGGTATGCCCGACGGAGTGTTCAACGTGATCACCGGCACCGGCCCGGTCGCCGGCGAGGCGTTGATCGGGCATCCGGATGTGCGGATGATCTCCTTCACCGGGTCCACGCGGGTGGGCCATCGGGTCGCCGAAGTCGCCACCGCCGGACTCAAACGGCTGCACCTCGAACTCGGAGGCAAGGCCCCGTTCGTTGTGTTCGAGGACGCCGATCTTGAGGCTGCGATCCAGGGTGCGGTCGCGGCCAGCCTGATCAACACCGGCCAGGACTGCACAGCGGCCACTCGTGCCTACGTGCACCGCAGCCTGTACGAACGATTCGTCGACGGCGTCGCCGCAGTGATGCGCGAGGTCGTCCTGGGCGACACCTCTGAGGAGTCCACCGACATCGGCCCGTTGATCAGCACCGCACAGCAGGAGAAGGTCGCGGCCATGGTCGAACGGGCGGTGGCCGACGGGGCCAAGATCGCCTGTGGCGGTTCCATCCCGCAGTCCCCTGGTTCGTTCTACACCCCGACCCTGGTCACCGACGCCGCCCAGGATTCCGAGATCGTCCAGGAAGAGGTCTTCGGGCCCGTCCTGGTCGCCCTGCCCTTCGACGACGACGAGGAGGCCATCCGTTTGGCCAACGACACGCCGTACGGCTTGGCCGCGTCGGCGTGGACCACCGATGTGGTGCGCGCCCACCGTGCCAGCCGGGAGATCCAGGCCGGCTGTGTGTGGATCAACGATCACATTCCGATCGTGTCCGAGATGCCCCACGGCGGCTTCAAGCAATCCGGCTTCGGCAAGGACATGAGCATGTACTCCTTCGAGGAGTACACCCAAATCAAGCACGTCAGCATGGACATCACCGGACAAAGCCACAAGGCGTGGCACCGCACAATTTTCGCCGATCAGCAGAAGTGAGCACTAAGGTAATGCCCAAACCACTCCCAGGGAGATCATAAAGTGACCGCCAAACACCCAGACCCCAAGATCGAGTTCCTTCGTCAAGCCATGTCCCGTCGTGGCTTCCTCGGAGCCGTGGGCGCGACCGGTGCGGCTGCAGCCCTCGCGGCATGCGGCACTGGCGGATCCACCTCCGGCGACACCGATGGCGGTGACAGCGGCGGAGGCGACAGCAAGACCATCACCTGGGCCAACTGGACCCTGTACCTGGACTACGACGAGAAGTCGCGCGACTACCCGACTCTCAAGGAGTTCGAGAAGGAGACCGGCTACACGGTCAAATACCGCGAGGACATCGACGACAACGTCACGTTCAACGGCAAGGTCGCCCCGCAGTTGGCCAACGGCCAGAACATCGGCTACGACCTGGTCACACTGACCGACTGGCTGGCCGCCGAGTGGATCTCCAAGGACTTCGTCTCCGAGATCAACGACGCGAACGTCCCCAACAAGACCAACATCCTGCCCGCCCTGGTCGATGTGGACTTCGACCCGGGGCGCAAATACTCTCTGACCTGGCAGTCGGGCTTCGGGGGCCTGGTCTGGAACAAGGAGCGCGTCCCCAACGGACTGCGTACTGTCGAGGACCTGTGGGCCCCGGAACTCAAGGGCAAGGTCGTCGTCCTCTCGGAGATGCGCGACACCGTGGCCATGATCATGATGAGCCAGGGTGTGCGCGTCGACGAGCCCTTCACCGACGAGCAGTTCAACGCCGCCCTGGCAGTTCTGGAGGAGCAGGTCGACTCCGGACAGGTCAAACAGGTCAAGGGCAACTCCTACAAGGAAGACCTGATCAACGAGCAGGCGTGGGCTGCGATGGGGTGGTCCGGAGACATCTTCCAGATCAACGCCGAGGAGGGCGACAAGTGGGAGTTCGCGCTGCCCGACACCGGCGGCACGCTGTGGTCGGACAACCTGCTGATCCCCAAGTCCGCCTCGAACCAGACCGGCGCTGAGGCGCTCATGGACTTCTACTACCGGCCCGAGATCGCAGCGCAGGTGGCGGCCTACGTCAACTACGTGTGTCCGGTCCAGGGCGCGCAGGAGGAGATGCAGAAGATCGACCCGGCGCTGGCCAAGAGCGAGTGGATCTTCCCGACCGACGAGATCCTCAACAACTCCCAGGTCTTCCGGCCACTCACCCCGGAAGAACAGGTCGCCTACGCCGAGGCCTTCGGGCGAGTGATCCAGGGCTGAAATGGCAAAACATGACATCACACAGGCCGAAGGCGACCTGTATCTGGAGAACTTGACCAAAGCCTTCGGGGACTTCAAGGCCGTCAACGACCTCTCGCTGCAGGTGCCGCAAGGCTCCTTCTTCGCATTGCTCGGCCCCTCGGGGTGCGGCAAGACGACGACGCTGCGCATGGTCGCCGGACTCGAAGACCCCACTGCTGGGAACATCCGCATCGGGGATTCCGACATCACCTACACCAAGCCGTACGCACGGCCGGTGAACACCGTCTTCCAGAACTACGCCCTGTTCCCGCACATGGACATCTACGAGAACGTGGCATTCGGATTGAAGCGGCGCGGGGTGAAGGACACCCAGAAGCAGGTCGACGACGCCCTGGAGCTCATCCAGTTGTCGTCGGTGGCCAAACGGAAGCCGACTCAACTCTCCGGTGGTCAGCAGCAGCGGGTCGCTCTTGCCCGCGCGATCGTCAACCGTCCGGCGGTGCTGCTACTCGATGAACCGCTGGGAGCCCTGGACCTGAAATTGCGCCGACAGATGCAGCTGGAGCTCAAGCGCATCCAGACCGAAGTCGGGCTCACCTTCATCCACGTCACCCACGACCAGGAGGAGGCCATGACCATGGCCGACACCGTGGCGGTGATGAACGAAGGTGTCATTGAGCAGATGGGACCGCCCACCGATTTGTACGAGTCCCCGAAGACGGCGTTCGTGGCCAACTTCCTCGGCCAGTCCAACCTGTTCCCGGCCAAGATCGTCGAACTGTCCGGCGAAGACCTCATCCTCGAGGACATCGACGGCCGGTACATCATGCCCATGAGCCGCGTCTCGGACCGTGTGAGCACCACTGCCGGAACAGGGGTGCTGGTCGGTGTTCGGCCCGAGAAGATCGCAATCACCCGATTCGCCGACGCCGGAGAAGCTCCCACGCACGGCAACTTCGTGGACGGCCACGTGCTGAGCATGAGTTTCCTGGGCGTGAGCACCCAGTACGAGGTCCGCACCAGGGGCGGGGACATGATCAATGTGTTCTCGCAGAACCTGGACGTGCACAATGTCCTCCCCCCGGGCACCGAGGTTCGACTGTCCTGGCTGCCCCACCACGGCTTCGTTCTCAGCGGTGGCGAGGACATCCACGCCGGTATGGATCAGGCCAGCTGATGTCGGTCGCAGCCGCCATCGGCGACACGATGAAGGATGCGTCCGGACAGGAACCGCCGAAGAAGGCGGGACGGTTCGTCCCGTACATGCTCATGGCCCCGGGCATGCTCTGGTTGGCCATCTTCTTCGTCGTCCCGATCGCGTCGTTGTTCCTGACCAGCCTGCAGACCCCGGTGCCGGGCGGTCAGGTCGGCGAGTTTGAACAGACCTTCAATTTCGCGAACTACGTCAACACCCTCACAGACGACACCTACTACGTTCCGCTGATCCGGTCCTTCGTCTACTCCGGCATAGCAACCCTGCTGGCCCTGGCCATCGGTTATCCCCTGGCCTACGCGATCGCGTTCAAGTCCGGCAAGAACCGCAACCTTCTGCTGGTCATGGTGATCGCGCCGTTCTTCGTGTCCTTCATCCTGCGCACGATCGCCTGGCGGCAGATTCTGGCCGACGAGGGTTTCGTGGTAGGCATATTGCGATCCATCGGTTTGGTCAGTGAGACCGGTGGGCTGTACCCCTCAGCGTTCGCAGTCATCATGGGTCTGACGTACAACTTCCTGCCGTTCATGACCCTGCCGATCTACGCCAGTCTTGAGCGGGTCGATCCACGCCTGATCGAAGCATCCGGAGATCTGTACGCACATCCGTTCACCGGTTTCCGCAAAGTGACGTTCCCGCTGTCGATGCCCGGGGTCGTCGCCGGGACACTATTGACGTTCATTCCCGCGGCCGGCGACTACGTCAACGCCGCACTGTTGGGCAGACCGTCGAACACCATGATCGGTAACCGCATCGAGTACACATTCTTGAGCGTCAACGACTACCCGACCGCCGCTGTGCTGTCGTTCATCCTCATGGCATGCATTCTGGCCATGGTGCTGGTGTACGTGCGCCGGGTGGGAACGGAGGACCTGGTATGAGTTCGGCCACCGCAACCAAACCGCCGCTCGGCTTCCGCATCCGATCATGGCTCGGCGACAACGCCCTGCGCTTCTACGCCGTGATCGCATTCATCTACCTGCTGCTGCCGGTCGCGTACACGTTCGCGTTCTCGTTCAACAACGCGGGCCGCACGAACCTGGTGTGGAACAGTTTCACGCTGGACAACTGGCTCAACCCCTGTGGCGCGCCGCAGGTCTGCCCATCGGTGGTGAACTCGATCACGGTCGCATTGATCGTGACGTTGGTCTCGACCTTCCTGGGGACACTGATCGCGTTCTCGTTGGTGCGCTACCGGTTCCGCGGCCGTTCGACGACCAACCTGCTGATCTTCCTTCCGATGGCCACTCCCGAGGTGGTCCTCGGCTCGTCGCTGCTGGCACTGTTCTTGAACCTGTTCGTGCCGCTGGGATTCAGCACGGTGGTGATCGCCCACATCATGTTCTGCATCAGCTTCGTGGTGGTGACGGTCAAGGCCCGTCTGGCGAGCCTGGACCCGCGTTTGGAGCAGGCTGCGATGGATCTGTACGCCAGTGAGCGCGAAGCCTTCCGGCGCATCACGTTGCCGCTGGTGGCACCGGGTATCGCCGCAGCAGGCTTGTTGGCCTTCTCGCTGAGTTTCGACGACTTCATCATCACGAACTTCAACTCCGGGCAGTTCACCACCTTCCCGAAGTTCGTGTACGTGTCGGCGACCCGCGGAATCCCGGCGCAGGCCAACGTCATCGCCTCGGCAATGTTCTTCATCGCGTTGGCGATTGTTCTGCTCGCGCAACTGTCGAGCCGCCGACGCAAGGCAGCCTGATGCCGTTCGCCCATACTGCGGGCGATCGGGCACGAGCCGCTCTGTCGCACACTCGCCACGAGCCGTTCTGGTTGGCACATGCCGATAGGCCGGACCCGCGGCCCTCTTTGGAGGGTGTCGCCCGCGCCGATCTGGTGATTGTGGGTGCTGGCTTGTCGGGACTGTGGACGGCTGTGCGGGCCAAACAGCGCCGCCCCGACCTCGATGTGATCCTGCTCGAGGGGGGCCGGATCGCGGGCAGCGCCTCCGGACGCAACGGGGGCTTTGTGGCCGCCTCGATCACCCACGGGCATCTCAACGGCATCGAACGCTGGCCCGACGAGTTCGGACAGCTCCACCGCATGGGCCTGGAGAACCTGCGCGGCATCGAGCAGACGATCGAGGAGTTCGGGATCGACTGCGACTACCGGCGCGCGGGCGAACTCGGCGTGGTCACCGAGACCTACCAGATCGAACACGCCACCGACCATGTCCAGCGGGCGCGTGCCTACGGCGCCGAGCTCGAATGGTGGGATGCCGACCGGACGCAGGCCGAGGTCCACTCCCCCACGTATCTGGGCGCCATCCACGACCCGGACGTCGGTATCGTCGATCCCGCCCGTCTCAGTTGGGGGCTGGCCCGGGTCGCCGAGGAGCTCGGCGTGCGTATCCACGAACACAGCGGCGTGGAGGCGCTGACCTCCACCGAGGTGGGCATGTCCCTGCGGACGTTCGGTGGCAGGGTCGAGGCGAGCATGGTGGCGCTGACCACCGCGGCCCACGCACCGCTGCTGAAACGACTGACGGCCTTCGTTGTGCCCGTCTTCGACCACGTGGTCATGACCGCCCCGCTTCCCGCGCAGACGCTGGCGAGGATCGGATGGTCGGGCCGCCAAGGCATCGGGGACTCCGGCAACCAGTTTCACTACTACCGGCTCACGCAGGACAACCGGATCCTGTTCGGCGGCTACGACGCGGTGTACGAGGCCGGTGAACGCCCGGGATCGCACCTCGAGCGTGACGACGAACTCACCGCCCGCTTGGTCCAGCACCTGCACGACACGTTCCCCGCAGTCGCCGACCTGCCCATCGATTTCGCCTGGGCCGGAGCCATCGACACCTGCTCGCGGTTCAGTGCCTTCTGGGGCTCGGCGTACAAAGGGCGCGTGGCCTACGTGGTCGGATTCACCGGGCTCGGAGTGGGAGCCTCACGGTTCGGCGCGGACGTGGTGTTGGACAAACTCTTCCACGAACGCACCGAACGCACCGCCTTGAAGATGGTGCGCAGCAAGCCCCTGCCGTTCCCGCCGGAGCCTGCGCGACAATTGGTCATCGACATGACCCGGCGTTCCCTGGCCAAGGCCGACGAGCAGCAGGGCCGGCGCGACGTGTGGTTGAAGACACTGGACCGCCTCGGATTGGGTTTCGACAGTTAGCACGACCGGTCATCACCGGCTTACACAGGAGAGATAGCAATGGCAACGTCCATCACCCACTGGATCGACGGACGCACCTGGGACGGACCCGCGCAGCGCCACGGGGACGTCTACGACCCGGCCACCGGGCAGATCACCAAGACCGTCGACTTCGCGTCCGTCGACGACGTCAACGCGGCGGTCGCGTCGGCGCGCGCCGCGTTTGAGACGTGGGGCCGCTCGACGCTGGCCAAGCGCATGGAGGTCCTGTTCACGTTCCGCGAGTTGCTCAACGCCAACAAGCAGGAACTTGCCGAGATCATCACCAGTGAGCACGGCAAGGTCGTATCGGACGCCCTCGGCGAGGTCAGCCGCGGGCAGGAGGTCGTCGAGTTCGCATGCGGCAACGCCCACTTGCTCAAAGGCGCCTACTCCGAGCAGGTCACCACCGGCGTGGACGTCTACAGTCTGCGTCAGCCGCTGGGCGTGGTCGGCATCATCTCCCCGTTCAATTTCCCCGCGATGGTGCCGATGTGGTTCTTCCCGATCGCAATCGCCGCGGGTAACACGGTGATTCTCAAACCCTCCGAGAAGGACCCCTCAGCGGCCATGTTCCTGGCTGACCTCTGGAAGCAGGCAGGACTGCCCGACGGAGTGTTCAACGTCGTGCACGGGGACAAGGTTGCGGTGGACACGCTGCTCACGCACCCAGACGTTGCGTCGATCTCGTTCGTCGGTTCGACCCCGATCGCGCAGTACGTGTACGAGACGGGGACCGCGCACGGCAAGCGGGTGCAGGCTCTCGGTGGTGCCAAGAACCACATGCTCGTGCTACCTGACGCCGACCTCGAACTCACCGCGGACTCGGCAGTCAACGCAGGCTTCGGTTCGGCCGGGGAGCGCTGCATGGCGATCTCGGTGATCGTGGCTGTGGAGCCGGTCGCTGACGACCTCATCAAGGCGATCGAAACCCGCATGGCGGGATTGCGGATCGGCGACGGCCGCCGGGGCTGCGACATGGGACCGCTGGTGACCGCCGTCCACCGGGACAAGGTCGCCGGCTATGTAGAGGCTGGCGTCTCCGAGGGCGCGACGCTCGTGGTGGACGGCCGTGAGGTCCAGCCCGACGGTGAGCCAGGTGGCTTCTGGCTCGGACCCACGCTGTTCGACAATGTCACCCCAGACATGAGCATTTACACCGATGAGATCTTCGGACCGGTGCTGTCGGTGGTGCGCGTCGAGTCCTACGAGGAGGCGATGGAACTCATCAACTCGCATCCGTACGGCAACGGCACGGCGATCTTCACCTGCGACGGTGGCGCGGCCCGCAAGTTCCAGTCCGAGGTGCAGGTCGGCATGATCGGCATCAACGTGCCGATCCCGGTGCCGATGGCCTACTTCTCCTTCGGAGGCTGGAAGGCCTCGCTGTTCGGCGACACCCATGCGCACGGGGTCGAGGGTTTCCACTTCTTCACCCGCGGCAAGGTCGTGACGTCGCGCTGGCCGGACCCGGCGCACGGCGGCATCAACCTGGGCTTCCCGACCAACGCGTGAGCAAAGGTTGAATGGATTCGACCAAATAGTGGTCGAATCCATTCAACCTTCCGACCGTATGCGAGGCTGAATCCATGAGCCGAGATTTGAGCAGGCGTCAGTTCATGGCGGCCCTGGCCGCAACGGCCGGGCTCGCGGGCTGCGGCACACGCTCAGCGGGTCCCGCGCCATCGGTTTCGGTGAGCCAGGACCCCAACGACAAGAGCGTCGTGTGGGCGAACTGGACGCTGTATTTGGACTACAACCGCAAGCGGCAGGCCTACCCCACCCTCGAGAGGTTCGAGGAGCAGACCGGCTACACCGTCGAGTACCGCGAGGACATCGACGACAACGTGTCGTTCAACGGCAAGGTGGCACCACAACTGGCCCGCGGGATGGACATCGGCTACGACCTTGTGACCCCCTCGGACTCGCTGATCGCCCCCTGGATCAAGAAGGGATGGGCGGCGCCGCTGGACAAGGCGAACATCCCCAACTCGGTGAACCTACTGCCCGAACTGGAGGATGTGCCGTTCGACCCCGGTCGCGTGTATTCGCTGACCTACCAGTCCGGGTTCGGCGGCCTTGCGTGGAACAAGGAGCGGGTGCCCAACGGACTGCGCACCATGGCTGACCTCTGGGACCCGGCACTCAAGGGGAAGGTCGTGGTGCTCTCGGAGGTGCAGGACACAGTCGGTCTGGTGATGCTCGATCAGGGCGTCGACGTCACCGGCGACTTCACCGCCGACCAGTTCATGAACGCACTCGACGTCATCGAGGAACAGGTTCAGAACGGGCAGATCAAACAGATCAAGGGCAACTCCTACAAGGAAGACCTGATCAACGAGCAGGCCTGGGCCGCCATCGCATGGTCCGGCGACATCTTCCAGATCAACGCCGAACAGGGTGACAAGTGGGACTTCGCACTGCCGGAAAGCGGTGGCACGCTGTGGTCGGACAACTTCATCATCCCCTACACCGCCACCAACAAGTCCGGCGCTGAGGCGATCATCAACTACTACTACGACCCCGCCGTGGCAGCCGAAGTGGCGGCTTGGGTCAACTACGTGTGCCCGGTGAAGGGTGCCCGCGAGGAACTTGCCAAGACCGACCCGGAACTCGCGCAGAGCGAGTGGATCTTCCCGACGCCTGAGTTACTGGCACAGGCGCAGGTGTTCCGCGACTTCACCGCTGATGAGGAACGGGAGTACACCGCGGCCTTCGGTCGGGTCATCCAGAGCTAGTCCGAGGCCCACACACTCACGCCTGTCGCTCGATCCCCAGCTGACCGGGACACGCCGCGGTGCGGCACAAGAAGTATGACGAGGGGAATCTCCGTGCTCGGGTCCTGACCGTCCCCTGCGGTCCACTGGCTCCCCCATCGCAGTGGACTGGTGAGAAAAGGGCCTTCGGATTTCAGGGGGGAGTCGAACGTGGTCGCCCACTGCTGGGTGCGGTACTGCCCGAGTCGGTTGAACAGCGTCTGGTCCTTCCCGGTCGCCTGGATCGGGCCGATCCGTTCGGGATCGTCGA
>Ga0209607_1000888_pt1 | contig 25473 bp, 17 predicted proteins | sample AD_UKC117_MetaG_FD_184413 | JGI IMG/M metagenome (GOLD analysis project Ga0209607, IMG submission 184413) | Active sludge microbial communities of municipal wastewater-treating anaerobic digesters from Hong Kong - AD_UKC117_MetaG (SPAdes)... | ecosystem: Engineered > Bioreactor > Anaerobic >... | reverse complement strand
TGCCGCTCTACCTGGGCTTCTTTCAGTTCGTGCATAACGTCCGCATTCGGGGCAAAGGCTTGCTCAGACCTCTCTTGGAACTGCTGGTCGCCTAACAACGCCAACTGACTGGAATCCATATTGAGCCTTGTTTTTTTACTGCTATTCATTTAGGTTCGGATGCGAGGGATTATCACGTCGAGTCATAATTTCCTTGAGCAATCTTCGCATCTCCGCGGTCTCCTGCTCCAGGCGTTGTCGCAGATCGATTTCGGTTTCCAGGCGAACCTGCATGATTTCCAGAGCATGTCCGGCTTCTTGAACCTGTTGTTCGCGCCGTTTAAGCGTCGCGTCAAGCGTCTCCAGAGTTGCAGTAGTTTGCTCCAGCCGTTCCTGGACGTTGGTGAGATGGCGCTGTAATTCACCACGTTCCCGTTGAATACTTTCCAGTTGATGCGTCAGCGTTGCTTCGTGTTGTAGGCGATTTTGCCGTTCCGTGGCGAACGACTGCTGTTCTGTAGTCCGCTCGGCGCGCTCCCGATCCAGTAATTGCATGAAACGCGCCTCATTGACTTCGCCGCGCTGGCGTTCGTATTCAAGCCGCTGTTCCGCTTCCTGGCGCTGCTGATCAAGATCATTGCGTAATTGTAGAAGGGTAGCGTTCATCTGCGCGATTCGAGAATCGGTTTCCGCGCGCATTTCTGCAATAGAAGTAGTAGCCGCCTGTACTCGCTCTTCAGCGGCTTGGGTCGCTGTTTCCGCAGCGGCTCGACGTTCCTGTTCCACAAGCAGGCGATCAGTGAGTTCGCGTTGCATAGTTTGAGCAGTTTCCCACTGATGATGCGCCTCAGCAGCTTCGGCCTGCGCCTGTTGCGATTGGGCAATGGCGGCGTCGCGAGCCTGTTCGGCGGTCGTAACGGCTTGCAGGGCGCGGTCACGTTGCTCTTCGAAAGCCGCTTCGGCGGACTGTACGGCAATTTTCCAAAAGGTTTCCATGGCCGTAGTTACAGTTTCCGGCACCGTCGGCGGCAATACGGCGCGAGGCGCATTAGCCATTTGTTGTTGCCAACGCTTGAGATGCTCGCTGATGGTGGTGTTGCTGCCGGTGCCGAGGACTTCGCGCACCCGTTGGATGGTCGGATTCAAACCGCGACCGAGCAGCGTTTCAGCAACTTCCTTGACTTCTTCATAACGGATTCCTGAACGGGCCATATCGGATTGCTCCTGGGTGAAAAGTGAAAATCGCTGTAATAATATCAAATATTATTATTACATATTACGTTTTTTTACGATCTATTTTAGGGTAAAATTCCTGATAATCACCATTATCAGGAATTACATTATGCTAAATTAATTCTTAAAAATTACCGTGAAAGCAACCGATTCTGACCTTAAACTTAATTGTTATGAACGATACGACCAAGATGCCCGTTTTACCGCCCGCCACACCGCAACCACTGGAAATATTTCGGGTACCCGCAGGTTTCGACGGACGCACCGGCAGCAATCGCGCTGGTCCCGATGTAGTCTGCCAATTGGCTGCAAGTAATGACATGGAAGCCATTCAAGCTTGGCTGGCTGAATTTCACGATTCCCCACAGACCCTGCGCAACTACCGCAAGGAAGCTGAACGTTTGCTGCTGTGGGCTTTACTTGAACGCGGCAAACCGCTCTCCAGCCTGACTCGCGAGGATTGCCTGTTATACGAAGCATTCCTGAACGACCCGCAGCCCCGCGAGCGCTGGTGCGGAGTCAAAGCGCCACGTTTCAGTCCCCAATGGCGGCCGTTCGTGGGACCATTAAGTCCCGCCAGCCGCCAGATGGCCCTGCTGATCATCAATTCCCTATTTAGCTATCTGGTCACAGCCGGATATTTGGCCGGCAACCCGCTGGCATTAGCCCGCCGCCGCACCCGAAACCATCAATCGACCCGACAGGTGGAACGCTTTCTGGAACAGGACCAATGGCAGGCGTTGCTAGCTGCTGTCGACGCCTTGCCGCGCGACAGCGAACGCGACTGCCAACACTACGCCCGGGCAAAGTATCTGGTGGCCCTACTTTATTTGCTCGGCCCCCGGGTCAGCGAAGTCGCCGAACACACCATGAGCAGTTTTCAGCGCATTCGTGGTCGCTGGTGGTGGCAGGTCACCGGCAAGGGGCGCAAGGAAGCCCGGGTGCCGGTCAACGAGGATTTGCTGGCTGCCCTGAGCGAATATCGGCGCTTCTACGGTCTCCCTCCCTTGCCCGATCCAGATGAATCGACGCCGCTAGTCATGAACCTCAAGGGCGCCGCCGGCATTGGCGACAATATGATTTACCGCATCGTCAAGAGCCTGGTGATCCGCGCCGCTGCCCGTTTGGAAGCCGATGATCCCCATCAGGCGGAAAAACTACGGCGCGCTTCCACCCACTGGTTCCGCCACACCAGCATCACCCACCAGGCTGATGCAGGCATCGATCTTCGCCATTTGCAACGCAATGCCCGTCATGCCCGTCTCGACACCACCGGCCTTTACCTGCACGCCGAGGAAAACGAATGGCATGAGGCCATGGAGCGCCATCGCCTCAAAAGGCAAAAGGAGTGATGGAATAGCGGAACCTCATTGAATCAGGAACGGTCTTGAACGAAAGCCGGCAATCCGCCGGAAAGTCCCTACCCATAGAGATCAAGCCATGCGAAACTGGATTGCTGCGATGATACTGAGCCTGACACCCTTCCTGGCGCTGGGCGCAACCGGCAAAGTTATCACTTATGAAGTCAACGGCCAACCTTATGAAGGCTACTTTATCAACCCCGGCAAGGACGCCCCGTTCATCCTGATGATCCACGACTGGGATGGCCTGACCGATTACGAAGTCAAACGCGCCAACATGCTCGCTGAGAAAGGCTACGCTGTGTTCGCAGCGGATTTGTTCGGCAAGGGCGTGCGTCCGACGAAAGACGTTGATAAACGCCAACATACCGGTGAACTGTACAAGGACCGCGAAAAAATGCGCGCTTTGATGATGGGTGCCCTGGAGACCGCCAAGGCCAACGGCGCTAACATCGACAACGCCATTGCTATGGGCTACTGCTTCGGCGGCGCGGCGGTGCTGGAGTTGGCCCGTTCCGGCGCAAATCTCAAAGGCTTCGCCACCTTTCACGGCGGTCTGCAAACCCCAGAAGGTCAGGACTACGCTAAAACACGCGCCCCTGTTCTGATCATGCATGGCGGCGCGGATACCGCTGTTACCATAGATGACGTAGCCACCCTCGCCAAAGAACTGGAAGCCGCAAACGTTCCTTACGAAATCGCCGTCTACAGCGGCGCGCCCCACGCCTTCACCGTCTTTGGCGAAGAGCGTTACCGGGAAGACGCTGATCAGAAATCCTGGGCACTGTTCAACCGATTTCTTGAGGCAAATCTCAAATAGCCACATCCTGTCGCCGCTGTATTTGACTATCAGGGGTCTTGCGGTCAGCGGCGGCTATATTCAGCGCGCTCTGACAGGCGCGAACGCCGGGTTTATTCATCTCGCCGGTTGCAAGAACGGCGCTCAGATCGGTAGTATGCAAGTAATTTATTCTCCAAACTCTTTATAACCCTCAATCGCTGGGGAATTTGCATGAGCGTCACCCACCTGCCACCCGCTGCGGGTCTCTACGACCCACGCAATGAACACGACTCCTGCGGCATCGGCTTCGTCGTCGATATCAAAAACCGCAAGAGCCACCAACCCATCTCCCAGGGTCTGGAAATCCTTGCCAATCTCAGCCATCGCGGCGCAGTCGGCGCTGACCCTCTGGCGGGCGACGGCGCAGGCATCCTGTTGCAAATTCCCGACGCCTTCCTGCGCGCCGAGTGCGCCGATCTGGGCATCGACCTGCCCGCCCCTGGCGACTACGGGGCTGGCATGGTCTTTCTGCCTCGTGATAACCAGGACCGCGCTCAGAGCGAAGCTGCTCTGCAACGCAGCATTACTGCCGAAGGACAAACCCTGCTGGGCTGGCGCGATGTACCCACCGACAATAGCTGCTTGGGTGACAGTGTGCGTTCCTCTGAACCGGTGGTTCGGCAAATTTTCGTTAAACGCGAAGCGAATTGCCCTGATAGTGACGCCTTCGAGCGCAAACTGTTCATCATCCGCAAGCAGGCGCACCGCTCCATTTGGCGCGGCAACGCCTTCGGCGACGATCAACAGTTTTATGTCTCTTCATTATCAGCCCGGACTATCGTTTATAAGGGCATGATTCTGGCCCGGAATATTGGCATTTATTTCCCGGAACTGCGCGATCCGCGCCTGGAATCGGCGCTGGCCCTGGTTCACCAGCGTTTTTCTACCAACACCTTTCCTTCCTGGGCGCTGGCGCAACCGTTCCGCTATCTCTGCCATAACGGCGAAATCAACACCCTGCGCGGCAATATCAACTGGATGATGGCTCGCCGCCACGGCATGACGTCCAAAGTGCTCGGCGCTGATTTGGACAAGCTCTGGCCGCTGATCGGCGACGGCGCGTCCGACTCCGCTACTTTCGACAACGCCCTGGAGCTGTTGATAGCGGGCGGCTACTCCCTCCCCCACGCCATGATGCTGATGGTCCCGGAAGCCTGGTCGGATAACCCGCTGATGGACCCCCATCGGCGCGCTTTCTACGAATACCACGCCGCTCTGATGGAACCCTGGGATGGTCCAGCCGCGATCGCCTTCACCAATGGCCGCCAGATCGGCGCGACCCTGGACCGCAACGGCCTGCGCCCCGCACGTTACTTGGTCACCGACGACGATCAAGTGATCATGGCCTCGGAAATGGGCGTGCTGTCCGTGCCCGAAGAAAAGATTGTCAAGAAATGGCGGCTGCAACCTGGCAAGATGCTGCTGATTGACCTGGAACAGGGCCGCATCATCGACGACGACGAAATCAAGGAACAACTGGCGTCGAAGCATCCCTACCAGACCTGGCTGGACGCCACGCAAATCCGCCTGAAGGACCTGCCGACCGAAATCGGTTCGATGCCCCCCGATCCGCAGACCCTGCTGCGTCGCCAACAAGCCTTTGGCTACACCCAGGAAGACATCCGCGCCTTCCTCACGCCGATGGCGGTCAACAGCGAAGACCCGATTGGCTCGATGGGCCGCGACATCCCGCCCGCTGTGCTGTCCAGTCGCGCCAAGCTGCTCTATGACTACTTCAAGCAAAAATTTGCCCAGGTGACCAACCCACCTATCGATCCGATCCGCGAAGAACTGGTCATGTCGCTGGTGTCCTTGGTCGGTCCCCGCCCCAATCTGCTCGACCTGGAAAGCGGCGGAACCCACAAGCGCCTGGAAGTCAAACGGCCTATTCTTGGCAACATCGACCTGGAGCGCATTCGCCGCATCGAATACCACGTTGACCGCGCCTTTCGCACCGAAACGCTCAGCATCTGCTACCCGGTCGAACGCGGCGCTGGCGGCATGGCCCGCGCCCTGGAGAATCTCTGCCGAGAAGCCGCCGACGTGGTGCGCCGGGGCTACAACATCCTGATCCTCTCTGACCGCGAGATCGACGCCGACCACATCGCTATCCCCGCCCTGCTCGCCACTGCCGCCGTGCATCATCACCTGATCCGCGACGGTCTGCGCACCGAGGTCGGTCTGGTGGTAGAAACCGGCGAAGCTAAGAAGGTTCACGACTTCTGCTTGCTGGCCGGCTACGGCGCGGAAGCGATTAACCCCTACCTGGCGCTCGACACGCTGTCCGCCACGCTGGCGCGCGGCCCGCAGAAGATGAGCGAGAGCGAAGCGCATGAACACTACACGAAAGCCGTTTCCAAGGGCATCCTCAAGGTCATGTCCAAGATGGGCATTTCCACCTACCAGTCCTACTGCGGCGCGCAAATCTTTGAGGCTGTCGGTCTGGCCAACGACTTCGTCGACCGCTACTTCACTGGCACCCAGGGTGTTATTGAAGGTGTCGGACTCACCGAAGTTGCCCGGGAAGCAGCGCAACGTCACCGTCAAGCCTATGGCGACGCACCGCTTTATCGCGAAGCCCTGGATGTTGGTGGGGAGCTTGCCTACCGCATCCGCGGTGAGGATCACGCCTGGACGCCGGAAACCATCGCCCTGTTCCAGCACGCGGTGCGTTCCGGTGACTACGCGCAATTCAAAGCCTACAGCCAGATGATGAACGACCAGCAGGATCGCTTGCGCAACCTGCGCGGCCTGTTCGAGTTCCGCTTCGCCAATCAACCGTTGCCCCTGGACCAGGTGGAGCCTGCCAGTTCCATTGTCAAACGCTTCTCCACCGGCGCCATGTCCTTTGGCTCCATTTCCTGGGAAGCGCACACCACGCTGGCGATCGCTATGAACCGGCTCGGCGCAAAGTCCAACACCGGCGAGGGCGGGGAAGACGCCAAGCGCTATGTCCCCCTGGAAAATGGTGACCTGGCCCGTTCAGCGATCAAACAGGTTGCTTCTGGCCGCTTCGGCGTCACCACGGAATATCTGGTCAACGCCGACGCTATTCAAATCAAGATGGCGCAAGGAGCCAAACCCGGCGAAGGCGGCCAGTTGCCCGGCCACAAGGTCAACGACTGGATTGCCCGGGTCCGTTTTTCCACCCCCGGCGTCGGCCTGATCTCTCCGCCCCCGCACCACGATATCTATTCCATCGAAGATCTGGCGCAGCTGATTTTCGATCTGAAAAACGCCAATCCGCAGGCAGACATCAGCGTCAAGCTAGTCTCGGAAATCGGCGTTGGTACGGTTGCCGCCGGCGTTGCCAAAGCTCACGCCGACCACGTCACCATTTCCGGCGAAGACGGCGGCACCGGCGCCAGTCCCCTGACCTCTATTCAACACGCCGGTTCGCCCTGGGAAATTGGCTTGGCCGAAACCCATCAAACCCTGGTGCGTAATCACCTGCGCGGACGTATCGCGGTGCAAGCCGATGGCGGCATGCGCACCGGGCGCGATGTGGTTGTGGGCGCGCTGCTCGGGGCCGATGAATTCGGTTTTGGCACCATCGCCCTGATTGCCGCTGGCTGCGTCATGATGCGCAAATGCCATCTGAACACCTGCCCGGTCGGCGTCGCCACTCAGGATGAAGCGCTGCGCAAGCGTTTCCCTGGTCAACCGGCTCACGTTATCAACTTCTTCACCTTCCTGGTGGAAGAAGTGCGCGAACTGATGGCGCAACTCGGCTTCCGCACCTTCGACGAGATGATTGGCCGCAGCGACCGGCTCGACATGCGCCGGGCGATCCATCACTGGAAAGCGCGCGGACTGGACTTCAGCCGATTACTGGCCGTCCCCCCGGCGCCCCCCGGTGTCGCGACCTATCATTGCGAAACGCAGAACCACGGTCTGGAGCACATCCTGGACCATCGGCTGATCGCCCAGGCGCAACCCGCCCTGGAATCCGGTCAACCGGTGCGCATCGAAACCCCGATCCGCAACACCGACCGCACGACCGGCGCTATGCTCTCCGGGCAGATCGCTCGGCGCTACGGTCATGCCGGTCTCCCGGACGATACGATTCACATCCACCTGCACGGCACTGCCGGACAAAGCTTCGGCGCATTCGTCGCCAAGGGCGTCACGCTGGAACTGGCTGGCGAAGCCAACGATTATGTCGGCAAAGGACTTTCCGGGGGACGGCTGATCATCTACCCGCCCGCAATCAGCCGGTTGCGCCCGCAGGATAACATCATCGTCGGCAATACCGTCCTCTACGGTGCCATTGCCGGCGAATGCTACTTCCGGGGCGTCGCTGGCGAGCGTTTCGCCGTGCGCAATTCTGGCGCTTTAGCCGTCATCGAAGGAACCGGCGATCACGGCTGTGAGTACATGACCGGCGGCATCGTGGTCGTACTGGGACCGACTGGACGCAACTTCGCCGCCGGCATGAGCGGCGGCATTGCCTACGTCCTCGACGAAGCGGGCGATTTCGCTCGCCGCGCCAATCCGGCCATGGTGGTGCTGGAACCGCTGAACGATGTAGAGGAAACCCTCAAGGTCCGCGTTTTGCGGGATGACTGGCGCGCCTTGGCCGACGCGGAATTACCGGAAGACCGGTTGCGCCACGATGCCCGGCGCTTGCAAACGCTGATTGCTCGCCACTTCCTGTACACCGGCAGCGAACCTGCGCACCGGGTGCTGGAGCATTGGCGCGAACTGTTGCCGAAATTCGTCAAAGTCATGCCGCTCGACTACCGGCGCGCCTTGCAGGATTTACAGGCCCAGGCGGCGCGCGCCGTTCAGCAGGACGAAGACGAAGACGCCAGCGTGGCGGCGTGAAATTTTTAAGTTTTAAGTTTTAAGGTTAAAAACTTATGGGTAAGCCTACCGGTTTTCTGGAAATTCCACGCCACGACCACGGCTATGCGCCGGTTGATGAGCGTGTTAAACACTTCCGCGATTTCATCGTTCCCCTACCAGAGCCGGACGTTCGCGAGCAGGCGGCGCGCTGCATGGATTGCGGCATTCCCTACTGCCATCGCGGCTGTCCGGTGCATAACATTATTCCTGATTGGAACGATCTGGTGTATCGCGGCCACTGGCGCGAGGCGCTGGAAGTTCTACATTCCACCAACAACTTTCCCGAATTCACCGGGCGTATCTGCCCCGCGCCATGCGAAGCGTCCTGCACCCTTAATTTCAACGATAATCCGGTCACGATCAAGGATATTGAATGCGCCATTATCGACAAGGGTTGGGCTGAGGGTTGGGTGACGCCGCAAATCGCCGCGCATCGCACCGGAAAATGGGTCGCAATTGTCGGTTCTGGTCCCGCCGGTCTAGCCTGCGCGCAACAGCTGGCGCGGGCCGGTCACCGGGTTGTGGTGTTTGAAAAGAGCGACCGCATCGGTGGGCTATTGCGCTACGGTATTCCTGACTTCAAACTGGAAACGTCGCAAATCGACCGGCGTCTGGCGCAAATGCAGGCGGAAGGCGTGGAATTTCGCCCCAATTGCCACGTCGGCGCTGACGATCTTCCCGCCCGGCAATTACTCGCTGAATTCGATGCCGTAGTGCTGGCCGGTGGGGCTGAACAACCACGAGATCTGAATGTGCCGGGTCGTGAGCTGACTGGCATTCATTACGCCATGGATTTTTTGACCCAGCAAAATCGCCGGGTTGCCGGTCACGCTTTCCCGGTCGAACAGGAGATTCTCGCCACGGACAAACAGGTTATCGTGATCGGCGGCGGCGATACCGGCTCGGATTGCGTCGGCACCTCGGTACGGCAAGGCGCACAATCAGTAACCCAACTAGAAATTATGCCTAAACCGCCGGTGCAGGAGAACAAATTGCTGACCTGGCCGAACTGGCCGCTCAAGCTACGCACCTCCAGTTCCCACGAGGAAGGCTGCGAACGCGACTGGGCGGTTGCTACGCAGGCGTTTGTCGGTGAAAACGGGCATGTGACTGCAATTCGGGTCGCCCGCTTGGAATGGCAAACCGTGAAGGGGCGACAAACCATGGTGGAAGCGCCCGACAGCGCCTTCGAGATCAAAGCGGACCTGGTGTTGCTGGCGATGGGTTTTGTTCACCCGGTTCAGCAAGGCATGTTGGAAGAACTGGGCGTCGCCCTGGACGAGCGCGGCAATGTCCGCGCCGGGACCAGCGACTATCAGACCTCGTTGAACAAAGTGTTCACCGCCGGCGACATGCGGCGCGGTCAATCGCTGGTGGTCTGGGCCATCCGTGAAGGCCGACAATGCGCCCATGCCGTCGATGAATTCCTGATGGGCCATTCGGAATTACCGGTTTAATCCATCACTGAGACGCTGACCATGAACTGGCTGGAAGTGTGTGAACATCCGGCGTTGCAGGATTTGCCCTTCAAGATCGAGCTGGATGAAACCGGGAAAATCATCATGGCGCCGACCAAGGTTTATCATTCGATTTATCAAGGGGAAATCGCTTATCAGTTGCGCACCCTCTCACCGACGGGCAAAGCCTTTGTTGAATGCGCGATTGCTACCCGCAAGGGCACCAAGGTGGCTGACGTCGTATGGGCATCCCCGGAACGACTCGCGACCATCTGGCCAGAAGTGGAATGTTCGGTCGCCCCGGAGCTGTGTGTCGAGGTGCTGTCTTCCACTAATACCGGTAAGGAAATGCGGACCAAACGGCAGTTGTATTTCGAAAAAGGCGCGCTGGAGGTTTGGCTGTGCAACGCCGATGGCCATCTCAGTTTTTTCGGCCCGCATGGGCTGTTGAAAAAGTCTGTCCTGTTCCCCGATTTTCCAGCCAAAATCGAACTCTAGCGTCAGAAAGCCAACGTCATGGAGAAAAGAACACCCTGCTTCAGCGGAAAGTAACCTGTTTCAGACGCCTCAAATCTCCATAATCCCTGCCTACCTCGAAGGCCACTTCAATGCCCGCATTCGCCGCACTGAGCCGAGAACGTCATGCCCATCAAGGCTGGAAGCGCCATACTAGCTATACCTTCACCGCTAAGGAGGCGGTTGTGCCTCTGGTGGGTGCGGAACTGCCCAAAGTTTTGCCGAGCATGCCAATCGCCTTCATTCAGGAACAGACTCATTATCAACTGGTAGGCGTTCTATCCCTGCAACCGGGGAGCAACCTGCTCGTATCCGCCAGCGGTCAGTGGCTCGGTCCTTATATTCCCGTAGCTTGGCGCACCTATCCCTTCCGCGTATTACGGCCTCAAGGAAGCGAACAGTCGGTGCTGTGCGTAGATGAAGACAGCGGTCTGATCATTGACGCCGCCAATGCCGATGAACGTTTTTTCAACGACCAGGGGGACCCGGGCGTCGCCATTCGCGATATATTGAATTTTTTGACGCAGGTCGAGGCCAACCGGGTTGCAACTCAGCGGGGGGTCGACGCGCTTGCTAGGGTCGGGATCATTGAACAATGGCCGCTCCAGGTGGATCAGGCAGGACAAATGCTCTCGGTGACAGGTCTCTACCGTATCAATGAAGTTGCCCTCAACGCCCTGGATGACCAAGTCTTTCTCGAACTGCGTCAACACCAATCCTTACCCGTGGCCTACGCGCAACTGCTATCCATGAACCAGCTCACTGTTCTGGAGCGCCTGAGCCAGATGCAAGCACGACGGGCCGAGCAAATACAAGCGCAGCAACAGGCTAATTCACTGGGAGATCTCGACAGCTTCGGACTCACGCAGGAAGACGGTATCCTGCGATTCGATTGAGCACGGCGCCTCCCTATTTACCTTGATGAACATTCTGTTTGTCCACCAGAACTTTCCCGGTCAATATCAACACCTAGCCCCCGCCCTGGTTGATCAGGGCCACCAGGTGATGGCGATATGCCAGGGCAACCCGAGCCGAGCGGTTCCCGGAGTTGACATTCACGGTTACCGGTTGCCACGAGGAAACACTCCCGATGTGCATCCATTCGCCATCGAATTTGAATCCAAGGTGCTGCGTGGAGAGGCTTGTGGGCGGCTGGCTGAGAAATTACGAGAGTCAGGGTTTATCCCGGACGTAACCCTGGCCCATCCAGGCTGGGGGGAAGCGCTGTACCTGAAAGACGTATTCCCGGATACGCGACTGATCTGTTTCGCTGAATACTATTACCGGGCTTCGGGGCAAGATATAGGGTTTGATCCGGAATTTCCCGCGCCCACCTTCGCCGATCGGGCGCGGTTACGCACCAAGAACGCCAACCTGGCGATAGCCTTTGACGTCATGGACTGGGGAGTAGCGCCAACCGGCTGGCAAGCTTCCACACACCCGGCATGGGTGCGAGAAAAGCTCAGTGTGATCCACGACGGGATCAATACTGACGTTGCCGCCCCTGATCCAGCCGCAGAGATTCACTTACCAGACCGGCGCATCTGTGCGCGCCCAGGTGATGAAGTCCTCACGTTCATCGCCCGTAACTTGGAGCCGGTGCGCGGCTACCATATCTTTATGCGCGCCCTGCCTGACATCCTGGCTCGACGCCCCAGGGCGAAAGTATTTATTGTTGGCGGCGAAGACGTCAGCTATGGCGCGCGACCCGAAAGCAGCTCCTACCGGCAACGCTATCTGGATGAAGTCGCCCGGCGGCTCGACCCCTCTCGGGTCTTTTTCATGGGCCGGGTGTCTTACAATGTCTTGCTGCGGCTACTGCAAATTACTCGCTGTCATGTCTACCTGACCTACCCTTTTGTGCTGTCCTGGTCGATGCTTGAGGCGATGAGCGCCGGGGCGTTGGTAGTAGGTTCTCGAACCCCGCCTGTTGAGGAAGTGATCATCCATGAGAAGAATGGCCTCCTGGTTGATTTCTTCGATATCTCCGAGTTAGCGAACACGGTCTGCTCGGTCCTGGCCGATCCGGACGCCTATGCAGGACTGCGCCTGAAAGGCCGACAGACCATTGTCGAACATTATGATTTACAACGAATCTCCCTCCCCGCCCAGATCAGGTTATTGAAAGAATCAGCGACCTGATCCACTTCATCCAAACAGCTCAAGAGCGAAATGCAAACCGACACTTACTGGACGCGATTCATCGCTGTGCGCGAGCAATCCCCACTGGTTCATAACATCACGAATTTCGTGGCGATGAATAACACCGCAAATGCATTATTAGCGATCGGCGCATCGCCAGCGATGGTGCATTCGATGGACGAAGTCGAAGATTTTGTAGCGATCAGTCAGGCGCTGGTGATCAATATAGGTACGCTGTACTCCGAGCAGGTTGCAGCCTGTAAACTGGCGGCGGTAAGCGCAAGCGCCAAAAACATTCCCTGGGTTCTCGACCCGGTGGGCGCTGGAGCAACGCCCTATCGCCGCACAGTCGCCAGCGCCCTGACCCGGTTAAGACCCAAGGTGATTCGCGGCAATGGTTCGGAAATTCTGACCTTGACTCGCGAACAAGCGCTGAATGGCCAAGGTCGCGGGGTGGACAGCCTGCATGACTCGAATATAGCGCTGGATGCGGCGCGCCAGTTAGCGACCGAAATCGGTTCGGTCATTGCGGTAACTGGAGCTGTGGACTATGTGACGGATGGCGAGCAAGTCATGGAGATTCATAATGGTCATCCATTGATGACCTGTGTAACCGGATTAGGTTGTTCAGCCACTGCAATCATTGGAGCATTTTTGGCGGTAGAGCCGGACGCATTATTGGCGACCGTTGCAGCGCTGGCCGTTTTTGGAGTCGCAGGTGAAGTTGCCGCAGGTTGGGCGGCTGGCCCTGGTAGTCTACAGGTGGCGTTGCTGGATGCCTTATATGGTCTTGATGAAGTCACATTTAAAAAACATGTTAGGATAATTGGGCGATAAGAACCCACTCCAGGTGGTAGATATCGTCGCGCGTAACAGCGCGACGTGGAATTCAATTGATCATTCCGGGTAAAACTTATCATTCAGAACATCATCTTCACCATATGGACACTGCTCAGGAAAAACGGACTCATCCAAACCGGTCTCTTTTGCGGCTAACAAAAGAGCATCACCATAAGCCTCGACTCTAAACTCGGATAATCTACCCTGCAAGCTCGGATTATCCTTGAGTAGCCTTTGCAATTGACGGCGCTGCTCTTTAATCGTCAACTGCCAACTACGCCCTTGAAAAGTGGGTTGGTATTGCCACTTTAATAAATGCGCCATTAACACCGCTAATCGATTAATGAGTTCACGCCGTTCACTTGCGCCCATGCTCTCAATTTCCTCGATCAGTCCACTAACATCCAACTCATGCCAGCAGTTTGATTTGAGCAAACGAATCTGCTGTTGAGTCCAAGCATAAAAGTCAGTGTTATGAAGTGTCGTGGTCATACTAAATATCTTTCACCAATTATCTAAAATACTATAGGGACCTGTTCCAGTTTGCCTGACAACTAGTGAGGCAGCTCAGAATCCGTCATAGTTTCACTGTGTAACGCCTGAATTAGAGCATATCACATGAAAACCTTGATTTTACGAATTTTAAGTTATTATTCCTGAAATCTATATTCTATGAACTTTCTCCATCCACAAAATAGCCAAAGTCGAGGTGGGTAATGCTACTCAAACCCGATCCAGACCTGCCTGCTGGAGACGAGCCAGCAGCCGCGCGATCTCTTGCTCCGTCACAAGGCGAGCCTGATGTTCCTGTATGGTTCTTCGAAGGTTTCTATGAAATGTGGGGTTCTGGGCCAAGATCAGCACATTAAATCGGCACTGTCTTTTTAAAGATCAACGGGTTGAAGCCACGAGCCGCCTCCGGATCGTCTGGCTTCACAAGAACTTTCGAAGAACCGACTTTTTTTTATTCCCGTGTTCTTTTACAATTCGTCTTAAATACTGGCTTTTGTACCTTATGCCTGTTCAACCCTAACTTATGTTGAAGCAATCTTTGGCCCAGTGCTGCCAACGCAGTGTACAGTGGCTTCGCCGGATCCATGCCTATTCACTGCAAGTTCGCCACTTGCCTGCCCCAGTTGAACCGGTTACGGAAGAGCAGCACTTGATGCCCTACGATGAGCATCTGCTGGAGCGCAGCCGGACGCAGTGGCAATTGGGTGATTGGGCCAGCCTGTGTCAACTGAATCCGGGCGCGTTGCAGCATCACCCCGATCAGGCGAAGCTAGCGTTATTGGCGGCGGCGGGGCATCTGCAAATGGGCGAGCCAGCCGCCGCGCGACAGTGGATCCGCCAAGCGATGGAATGGGGTGGCGACCAGCGGCTGATGAACCGGATATTGATTGCTGGCGTGCACAATTCACTGGGACGCGCTGCGACTGTAGCCGGAAAATCGAACCAGGCGCTGCATCATTTTCGGCAGGCGTTGGCAACCGGGATACCAGGCAGCGAGGTCCGGCTGTTGGCTCCGACGCGGGCGCGTCTTCAGGCAATGCAACTCGGACTGGCCGGAGCCGTACCCTTCCTAGAGAACCTAGAGTCTGCTTCGACGGTGGTTACCCGAAAGATCGAGCAGCAACTGCAGAAAATGCAGACGACGCTGGAGAAGAAGCAAGCCGATAGCGCCAACGCTCTGACCCAGATAGAAGCGTTAATTAAAGATTCCCACACTGAATAACAGACGAACTGGTCGATGTTTGCCGCACTACGCACCCTAATCAGCCGCTGGATCACCCCACCGCTAGATCCAGTGCCAGACGGTGCCCCGCCGACAGCGAGGATTGTCGCTGTTCACTACACACCTTATTGCGAAAATTTGCTGGAGAAAGCCCGAATCCAATGGCAGTTCGGCGACTGGCAAAGTCTAGCCCAATTGCAACAGGACCAGATTGAGCACCACCCAGACCGAGCCAAGCTGGCGCTGCTGGCGGCGGTTGGGCGGTTGCAAATCAGCGCGGATGCCGAGGCTCGGCAGTATGTACGGTTAGCTCAGGATTGGGGGGCTGGGAAAAAGCTTGTTAGTCAGATTCTTATTGGCGGGGTATATAACAGCTTAGGTAAGGCGGCAGCGCTGGGTGGGCAAAAACAACGAGCGCTGGGACATTTTGAGCAGGCAGTCGGTATCGGTATACCAAGCAGCGACAAGCCATTCACCCAAGCTCTTGAGGGGCGACTTGACCAACACCAAAGCCACACAAACACCACTATACAAGCTCTAAAGATAGAACATCAGTTCGAACCCTCTGCACGAAATCAACTTGCCCGCCCGTCGCATCAGCAAATTGAACACATTGAAGTTTGCCCGAAAAATAAAGGTACTGAGATAGACAAAGTCACGATATCCTCAGAAAAATGTAGTTCCATTAATTTATCTGAGATAGAAAAAGCAAAGATTATTTCTAAGTACGGAGGGTTTTCTAGTGAAAAATATTGGGAAGAACGTTATAAAAATGGCGATACATCAGGATATGGCTCATATGGGAGGCTTGCTCAATTCAAAGCAGATATTATTAACAAATTCATCGTCGAGAAAAATATCCAAAATATCATTGAATTTGGTTGTGGTGATGGAAATCAGCTGTCTATGATCAATGTAAGCCACTATATAGGCATTGACGTAAGTTCTACCGTTATCGAAAAATGTAGAAAAAAATTTGGAAATACTTCTTTTAAATCTTTTTATACAAACAATGAATATAAAGCTGTTCTTCTTAAGTCGGAATTGAGTATGTCTTTGGATGTTCTATTCCATTTAATAGAAGATGATGTCTTCTCAGACTACATGACTATGCTTTTCAGTGCAGCCGAGAAATATTGTATTATTTACTCATGCAATGATGATTGGAGCGAAAAAGACGCCGTACATGTTCGACGAAGAAGATTTTCTAAGTGGATTGATGATAATATTCTTAATTGGTGCCTATTTAGGATTGTTTATAATAAATATCCATTCGAGAAATATAAGAGTAGTACGATATCTTCTTTTTCAGACTTTTATTTTTATAAAAAAATAAGCCTTATAAAATCTACCAAGTAATAAGGATCGAATTTGACATGAATGAAACTGAATTAACAAAAGCCAACAAGCTTTTTCGAAAAAAAAAATACATCGAGGCGCTTGAACTTTACTCTAAAATAGTGCTTGACAATCCCAAAATGGCGTGTTTTCTTGATGTCAATATGAATATTTCAAAGAAAAGAGCGTCTGCTGTATCGTCCTGTAACTCGATAGAAAGAGATTCAGAAGAATTCACTAATGGTATATTTGTTGGTATAGCAAGCATTCCATCTCGTCAATTAGCCTTAAAGGAGACTATCGAGAGCTTGATTCACCAAGTGGATAATATTGGAATATATCTAGATGGGTACGCTAACATTCCAGAATATTTATCTCACTATGGTAGCAAGATAAGGTATATTCATTCTGATGATATAGATAGGGATTTGGGAGACGCGGGTAAATTCTTGTGGGCTGAAAGACATCAAGGACATTATTTTACATGTGATGATGATTTAATTTACCCACCTGATTACATTGATAGAACCATTACTTGTATCTGGAGTTATTCTAACCCTGTAGTAATCGGTTGGCACGGTAGCCTTATATTAAATCCATTTAAGGATTTTTATGACAAAGATTCGAGAAGAGTGTTTTCCTTCCGGACACCGAGAAGCAAGAATCTAAATGTTCATATTTTAGGAACTGGTTGTTTGGGTTTTTATACGCAACACATTACTGTGAAGCTTAATGACTTCGAAACCCCTAATATGGCTGATGTTTACTTTGCATTATTAGCGCAAAAGCAGCGAGTGCCATTAATAGTAATTCAGCATGAACGCGATGAAATTATGGAGATCAAATCATCACAAGATATCTCAATCTACAAACATAGCTCTAATGAAACATCGAATTCTCGACAAAATACTAAAAAGATGCAAAATTTTTTGGTATCGAACCATAGATGGAATCTAAATCTTCCTGACCATCGCCTTCGAATAGCGATTATTGGCCGCTTCAAAATAAACCCAAAGGGCGGGATATTTAAAAGCTCTAGATTACTTGCAAATTCTTTAACAAATCTAGGTCACGATATCGGAGAATATTGCATTTCCGATACTAAGAAATTAGAAGCCCTAACTGTTGCACAACCATTCCCTGACCTCGTTCTAGCATACGCACCAGATCCACAGCGACCAGATTTTGGCGCACTCCTTGATCTAATAACTGACCTTGCTCGAAAAGGCAGTGTGTGCGCTATAAATTTTAGCATAAATTCTACACACGATCGCAGTAAATGGATCGCTGAATATGTGCGAGTTTGTAATGTTGAATTTGATAGACCTAGGGTATTTGTGGCAGCTTTTACAAACTCTAGTTCTCTAATCGACTGTCATTTGAGATCTATTTCCAAGTATATCGTTACTATTCCAAAAACATTAGATCCAGGTGTATTGATTGAAAAATCTTATGCCAACAGAGAAGGTATATTTATCGGCGATCTTGCGAAACTACTTAATCAGGATATAACATTCGATGATGCTAGGAAATGGATCGAGCAAATTCGAATAAGACTCCCTCATGTGAATATTTATGCACTTAAACACTACCATACTAATAAAGTTTTTTTAAATTACATCAAAATTATTCCATATGAACCTAGTGGTTTGTCGAGTATACTGAGCAATTTCAAATTGTGCATCTGTTTAACTCCTGGTGCTACATTTGAAATGATACCTGTAGAAGCTGCCATGTTAGGTACACCAGTCATTCACCGAGAAATGCCTCAATCTCTGAGTGAGTATCTATCTCCGGTTAGTATAGAAGCTTCTAATCCTTATGAGTTTGGCCAGATTTGTGCTCAACTTTATGAGCGTGAAGAATTATGGAATAGATTCAGTCTAGCATCTAAAGGACTTTACAATGCATTACATGTTAATAATATCTCTGCTGCAATTGAGATTGGTATAAGAAAATGTATTAGCAGGTCGAAGCTGCCTGAAACTAAAGAATGATGCACAGAAAAATGGTTCTTCGAGGATTTCTTTGTCATGTTGGTGCTACCTCTTCCAAGACCAATAGGTTGGAGCCAAGATCTGCACCTGAATTGACTAGCTCCACAAGAATCCTCAAAAAAAATATTTTTAATTTACCATTGAATGACCTCATTTTTCAAAAAAGCTCAATCGGCGTTTGATTCTGGCGATTATGCTCTAGCCGTTTCACTCTACGAAAAAGCGATAGCCGATCACCCCGAGCTTGCCGAGGTTTATCGCTTCAATCTGAAGCGCGCACGCGCGAAGTGGATCGGGAGCGCACCGCTCATTGATCAACAAAAGCCTGCCAAAGGTAGTATTTACCTACAAGACCTTTATCGTGAGGTAACCCTAGCGTTAGCGAACAACCCCGTAAAAATAAAGCAATCCTGTCCCCTCGTATCGGTGGTCATGACAGCTCACAATGTAGCCGATTACATTGAAGCAGTGTTTATTTCCTTGTTACGGCAAACTTGGCAACCGCTGGAAATTATCGTAGTGGATGATGCCAGCACCGACGAGACCTGGCACATCCTGCAACGCATTCAGGGGACGCATCCAATCGTAATCCGGCGCCTGAACACTAACCTCGGCACCTATTTTGCCAAGAATTATGGCGTCCAGATGGCCAATGGGGAATTCGTCTTCTTCCAGGATGGCGACGATCTATGTCATCCGGAGCGCATTCGCCTGTCGATGCAGGAATTGAATCAGCCCGGCGTCGTATGTGTACAAGCCAGCTACTCGCGCGTTTCGTTCCCCGAGGGCCGCGTTTATCCCGTCAATGGCCAGGTCAAAAAACTCGGCCTGATTACTCTGGGGCTACGCAAATCGGTTTTTGATCAGATCGGTTACTTCAATTGCACTCGCAAGGCGTCCGACGACGAACTGTTTCAGCGGCTGCAAGCCTATTGCCAGACGAAAGGCGGCGAGATTCGCACGCTGGATCTGCCGCTCTACTACAACACACTGCGCGAAGGTTCACTATTCACCGACATGATCAGCAACGACCATGTTGCCGATGGTCATATCGACCAACGCCCTTCCCCGGCCCGGGCGGCTTATGTCGATGCCTTCAGACGCCAACAGGCCGAATTAAGGGCTGATCGGTTCCGGGATTTTTACCGCTATCCCGTACTGCGCGACCTGATTGAAGTAGCGCCGGACCTATCTTGCTTGCCCAATCCATGCCTGCCGGTAGTGGCCAGTTTGTGTTCAGTGCCAGAGCGCGCCGAGTTATTAAAACTCACCCTCGCCAGCCTGACACCACAGGTCGATCAATTGCACCTCTATCTCGATCGCTACGATGCCATCCCGGAGATAGTCCGGAACTGCCATCCCAACCTCTCGGTGGTTCTTTCCCGCGACCGGCCCGGCTTGCGGGACAACGGTAAATTTCTACCGTTTGAACCGCTGAAAAAAGAGTGTTATTACTTCACCATCGATGACGATATCATTTACCCGCCGGATTATGTGGCGGCCATGATTCGCAAAATCGACGAGTACGGTCGCCAAGCCGTTATCGGGGTCCATGGCATCCTGATTCCAGAGCAGGCCACCTGTTATTTTTCCGGTTTTCGCAAAGTACACGGGTTTATCCAGGCCCTGGAGCGTGATGCTCTGGTGAATATTCTAGGCACCGGCACGGTAGCATTCCATTCCGGTCTGCTCCAAGGTTTGCGGCTTGACCATTTCTCAACCCCCGGCATGACTGACTTGTATCTGGCGTCGTTCTGCAAACAGCGCGGCATCCCGATGCTCTGCATAGCGCGCCATAACGAATGGCTGATCGAACAAGAATCGCCGAATCAATCCCTGTTCGCCGAATACTGCCAAGCCGATGAACCACAATCCGCCTTGATTCGCAACACCCGGCCTTGGGGCTATGCCGCAATTCGCCAAGCGGTGTCCGCCGTAGGCCGTCGGACCAACCCCGATTTGCCGGTTGCCCATGAAAAACTGGCCGCCCTGATGCCCGTGCTACACCCATGCCTTTAGTCAACGACTTACGACCGTGGCGCTTACTGCTGCGGATACTCGGGTTCATTCCCAACGCCGCCCAGGTATCGGACTTCCCCGTTATGCCGGGTCAGTGGGAATCGCCCCGCCAGAATGGACACATACGCCTCCCGCAATTGCCCGCTAACCCTCTCAAGTCCAAAACCGGTCAATGCCCTTTGACGACCGGCCTCCCCCATGCATTCAAGCCGCGCTGGATCGCGGCACAGCTCCCGTAACCGGCTCGCCACACCTGCTACATCCCCAAATGGCAACACAAAGCCATTCACCCCATCGCGCACCAATTCCGGCAACGCCCCCCAATCGTAAACCACGACCGGTCGCCGGGCCGCCATCGCCTCCAGGATCGTCAAACCAAATGTCTCCTGAAAGTGTGACAAACTGACTACCACATTCGCTTGGCTCACTGCCGCCTGTGGCGTTTCCGCATAGCCAGGGAACGTTAAATTCTCCGGCAATGGCGGCTGAGCGGCCCGCAACGCCTTAATATGCGCATTCTCCGGCCCAATCGACAGCAACGCAATTCCTGGTTCAATCTCCGCCAGCAACCGCGCCAGCGCCACGAAATCCATCAGCCCCTTCTTGGGCTGATGGCTGCTGATCAACGCCACCTTCATCCGCCCCGGCTCCACCGGATTTGCCAGATCCAGCGCCGCCAGATCCACAGTATTTCCCACCCGGTACGTTGCTCCGGGTTTATAAAAAGCCCGCGCCGTAAACGCCGAATTAGCAACCACCACATCAGCGCGTTGCAACACCCGGCTGCGAATCTCATGCGCCGATAAACCAATCGCCGCACACAGATCAGGATCATGAGCCAGCGACTCATGCACATGCACCGCCACCGGCAAATGAACCCGGCGAGCCGCCAGCGCCGGCTCCCGCAACATGATGGTATTCACATGCACGACATCCACAACATGCCGGATCATAATCGCCACTAAGCGCTCCACCGCCCAAGCGCAGGGCGGAACCGAAGCGCTCCATTGTTCATAAGGCACAACACCCACCCACGAACATCGTTGCCGTAGCGCCTGCAAATACGCTGGATTTCCATCATCCGGAACAGTCGCTAACACATTAAAATCCAGCGCCGCAAACGCCTCCAACAACCCCAGCAGACTGCGCTCCGCGCCAAACAACTGACAGCCAGCAGAATGTCCACACACCAGAACCGTCGGTCGACCAGCAACCTGGGGCTGCTCGCCAACCCATTCTGGCAACGCCGCCCCGTCATAGCCCAATCGAGCGCCTGCCTTCAGATAATGGATGATCGGCAGCCATCCGCCCTCCTCGACCTGCGGATAGCGCGCCAAATAGTGTCTGGAACAAAAGGCTGGCCCCGGATCACGGCCCTCAGAAATGCCTGCCGTCAGATAATGTTGCAACAATCGTTCACTCCCCTCTTGCGCCAATAGAAGAGGGGTTGGATGAGAAGCATTAAATTCGCCAGCCTCGCACACATCTGGATAATGACGCGCATACCAGTCCGCATCGAACAAACCCGAGCGCTTAATCAGGGTTCGATCCGCTTCATGCAAACCCGGTCGCGACTGCGCTACCCGATAAGCCATCGTTTCCGCCAATGCCAGGGTCCGGATGCGCTGAAACGTCACCCGGGGCACCATATCGGGCGGATAGCGCAGCAACTGCCGGTTCACGACCAGCAATTCCACGCAACACGCGGCATCTTCCGGCACCAGCACCGTGAACCGTCCTTCAACCACTCGCGCCAGATACCAGGCGGACATGGGCAACAACACCGGGCGACAGTAATCCGGCCAATGGAACAACGCTACCCGTTGACCCGCCTCCAGCAAATAGCTTAACAACACGCGAGTCCGCGTAAACACCTGGGGATCGTCGCTCAAATCCGCCATCAGCACCTGATCATACAATCCCTGTCCAATTGCTCGCTCTGCAACTCGGTCTCCCTCTGACGAGAGAGCCAGGGTCAATGCCAGGGGATCGGCCAATTGATGCCAAGCCCGATACAACTCACCGTACCACCGGCGCAATCCGAAATACCAGGTGTGCAAGTGGGTGGCGCGAGCGCTCGTCAGCGAATCCGCCCATTGGCGAGCAAAAACCAATGGGGCGTCCGGGACGATCAACTGCACCGATTGCTGGCCAAATACCGCCATCATCCGCTCATAATACTCAGAATCAGCCCCCACTCTAGCCTCATCCCAACGTCCCAACCGTTCCAGTGCGCGACGCCTGAATAGAAATGTCGACACGCTGGGATGAATAAGCTGGCTCTCCATGCGCGGGTATTGAAAATGCAAACCGCTATCGGCGCGCACCCAATGTGCGAGCACCCCCATTAACTCTGGATTCTCCAGCAGCGTTATAACGAGTTGCTCCAGTTTCTGCGGGTGTGACCAGTCGTCCGCGTCATGCGTCGTGATAAATTCGCCGGTCGCTACGCGCAGACCGGCATTGCGCGCTGCGTAAGCCCCCCGATTATCGGGCTGCCGGATGACCATAAGGCGCGAATCCTCCCTAGCCAGCGCCTGAATCTTGGCCAGGGTGTTATCCGTGCTGCCATCGTCCACCACGATGATTTCCAGGTGCGCCCAGGTCTGGGCCAACAGACTGCGCAGCGCTGTACTCACAAACTGCGCCGCGTTATAAACCGGTATAATGACGCTGATGGTCGGCTGTGCATCCAGCGCCAGACTGCAAGCTGGTGTTGACGCCGCTGTCAGATTATCCAGATCAAGCGGCGCGGATGGGTTCTCCTTGGCCAACTGCGCCAACCCCTTCGTTTCGAACACTCGGTTAACCCAGGCCAACCGTACTTCATCGCCACCCTTCTCACCTGGCAACCCTTGGGTCACATTGGCCGCCGCTAGGCACAGATCAGGGATGGCGCCATAAAATGCCAGAGCTGCTTGCAGCGCCGTTTCGGCTTCGACGACGCGCCCACCGCGCAACAATACCTCGATACGCAACAGGGGAACGCCTAGATGATCCAGGAATGCAGGCAAAGGCGGCTGTAACACATCGACATAACGTCCTGCGTTTGACCAATCCTGATGGCTAGCGAACCAGCGCGTCAACGCCCACGCCGCACTGAGGCGTTCGATTGCAGAAGTCGTACTGGATTGGCACAGCGCCTCCAGCGCTGGCAACGCCAAACCGGAGAAACCGCCCCACAGTTTGTCGTCCAACGCCAAGGCATCAACAGCCTTGGGTAATCGACCCTCAGCACGACCGTACTGTTGATAATGTTCGACAGGATCCATGCCTGCCGCCGCGACATCTGGGTAAGCTGCCTGATACCAGACAGCATCCACAGCATCGAAATTGTCATCCATTCAATGCTAAACGACCAATAACCATCCGTGAGCGAGTTAACAGAGCCTGTGATGATTTAAGAGTCATCAACAATTCACGGTTTGCGAGAAAATAGGATTCCAGTTCTTCCTGAACCTGATGGAGTTGCAACAACAACAACTCATTTTCTTGTTCAAGCTGCTTGTATTGTTCGCTGGCTTGGGCTGCCGTAGTTTTCGACTCATTGAGCGCCTGGCGGATCTTGGCCAGCTCCCCCTCCAACTGTTTGACTTTCGCAGCCTGCTGCGTCGCCTGCGTCGCCCGATCCTGCTCCAATTGCTTACGTTGTTCAGCCGCCTGGGTAACGGCGGCCTTCGACTCATTGAGCGCCTGGCGGATCTTGGCCAGCTCCCCCTCCAACTGTTTGACTTTCGCGGCCTGTTGCGTCGCTTGCGTCGCCCGATCCTGCTCCAATTGCTTACGTTGTTCAGCCGCCTGGGTAACGGCGGCCTTCGACTCATTGAGCGCCTGGCGGATCTTGGCCAGCTCCCCCTCCAACTGTTTGACTTTCGCAGCCTGCTGCGTCGCCTGCGTCGCCTGATCCTGCTCCATATTCGCGATGCGTTCGCGGCTCTCCAGAAAAGTTTTCTCTAGCTCTTCCTGAACCTGATGAAGCTGCAACAACAATAACTCATTTTCCTGCGTCAACTCCTTATACTGTTCTTCTGCCTGGCGAGCGGTAGTCTGTCGCGCTTCCTGGAATTGCTCCAATTCTTTCTTCTGCTGGTCACAAGTGGTCCTGGCCGCCTGTAACCCAACATCACCTTCCTTGACCGCCGCTTGCAAAGCGCTAATGGTTTCTTCCTGCAAAGTCAATCGCTCCAGCGCCGCAGTTAAAGCCTGACTGTCTTTTATTGTTTGCCCCAATGCTTGCAAAAGCGTTTGAGGTGGCGGCGACAGATCATGCCGAAACAATGGATTGCCTTCAGGGAGCCAAGCCACAGCCTCAAGCGCCTCGAATACATCCCAGTACTGGGGCGCTATCCACTCGAAAAGCTTGGCCAGAGCTAAATCCAGTCCCGGCGGTTGCTTTTTCTCTCCTCTTTCATCTTCATTTGCAACAGGAAAGGGAGTCGGCTGATCAGCGATTAGCCCGAGTTTTGCACCTAACCGGGCGACGTTCACTTGGTCTGCATTCACCAACATCAACTGTTGGCCCAGGATTCCGCGCAGGCGGAGCGCGATACACTGTTGAGCCTGCCACTCCATCAGATCTTTTTCGGAAGACCAGGTCAACAGCAGCGTCCAGGGTGCGCGATACAGCCAGACCCAACGTCTCTCGGTAACTTCCGAATCCGCAGATTCTGCAGCAACCATAAAATCAGCCGGCGACAGCCATTCAAGCGAATTCTCAGTGGGTTGAATCGGCAGAAGTTGGCGACAGGTTTCCGCATCTAATCCGGCTATAACAATTTTCATTTGGTTATTTATTTGGTTATTTATTGTCATGTTTTCATAATCCTGGTTCGCGCAGCAGCAGATCCTTGATCAGTTCGATCTGAGCCTCAGCCTTGATAAGCTCTTCCTGAAAGAGCTGCTGGCGTTGAGCAGTTTCGCTGTTTTGTGCTTGAAGCTGTTGAATCTGTTTTTTATCTTTACTAGTTTGCTGTTGTACAGCATCCAGATTACTTTTATGGTCAGCAGCGGTTTTTTGCGCCTGTTCCAGTTGCATAGTCAAGTCAGTCCTCTCCTGAACTAACGTGGCTTTTTCCGCAGTGAGCGCCTTGACCTGGCCTTGATGTTCCGTCAACGCTTTCCGGGCTTGCGTCAATTGCTCCGTCAGCTCAGTTTTCTCTCCAGCCAG
>Ga0209607_1000885_pt1 | contig 25490 bp, 23 predicted proteins | sample AD_UKC117_MetaG_FD_184413 | JGI IMG/M metagenome (GOLD analysis project Ga0209607, IMG submission 184413) | Active sludge microbial communities of municipal wastewater-treating anaerobic digesters from Hong Kong - AD_UKC117_MetaG (SPAdes)... | ecosystem: Engineered > Bioreactor > Anaerobic >... | reverse complement strand
AATGGACTGGGAACGGCTTGCAACAGAAGCCCGGCAATGCACCGCTTGTGAATTGTGCGCGACCCGCACTCAAGTGGTGTTTGGCATTGGCGATCGTCAGGCGGAATGGCTGGTCATCGGTGAAGCGCCAGGCGCTGATGAAGACCGGCGAGGCGAGCCGTTTGTCGGACGGGCAGGTCAGTTGCTCAACCCCATGCTATTGGCGATTGGCCTGCAACGCGAGCAGGTGTATATCGCGAATATTTTGAAATGCCGTCCACCGGAAAACCGGGAACCCACGCCAGCGGAAGCCGTGAAATGCCGCCCGTTTCTGGAACGGCAAATCACCTTGATTCAACCACGCATCATTCTTGCGGTAGGCCGGATCGCGGCGCAGAATCTGCTGGAAACCAACACGCCCATTGGCAAGCTCCGCGGCCGGGTCCATCATTTCGGACCGGCGCGTATTCCCTTGGTCGTCACCTATCACCCCGCTTATCTGCTGCGCTCGCCCCGTGAAAAGCGCAAAACCTGGGATGATCTGCGCCTGGCGCGCCGCACCTTCGCGGCTGAATCGCCTGATCCAGCCTGGAGACCTGTTGATTCATGAGTGCATTACCCTGTATCACCCCGCAGGAACAACCGGGCATCAGCCAGTTTCGCAAGATGCTTTATGCTGATTTGCGGGAAATTCTCATGATTGAAAAGCGAGCCTATGACTTTTGCTGGACCGAGACGATCTTCCGCGACTGTATCCAGGCGGGCAATCACTGCCGGGTGATGGAAGTCCCGCACAGCTTCATACAGGCCTACGGCGTGATGTCGGCGGCCGCCGGCGAAGCGCATATTTTTAACCTGTGCGTACGGCCGGAATTGCAGGGACGCGGCCTAGCGCGGCGCATGCTGGATCATCTACTGGAACTGGCGCATACGGTTCAAACGCAAACCGTTTTCCTGGAAGTCCGCACCTCTAACACGGCCGCCTTGCAGCTCTACCAAGCGGCTGGTTTCTGTGAGATCGGTATTCGATATGGCTACTACCCCGCCGCCAAGGGCCGGGAAGACGCGCTCGTGATGGCAAAGGAACTCTGATACAGCATGATGATAGTTGCCATGAGAAGCGCACGGTTCCGGGCACAGGCCGCAGAGCTCTGGCCTTGACTATGCCGCCCATTCGTCAGGCGATGCCCAGCCGCTAACCCAGCCGGGGATTTGTTCCGGCAGCATAGGCCGGGCGATCGCGTATCCCTGAGCGAATTCGCAGCCCAGATCCAGCAACTGGCGGCCATGTTCAACCGTTTCCACGCCTTCAGCGATCACCTTGCACCGGAACGCAGCCGAGAGTCCGATCACACCCTTGACAATCGCCAGTGCATCGGCGTCCGCCAGCATATCGCGCACAAACGACTGGTCAATCTTTAGCAAATTCACCGGCAGGTGTTTGAGGTAGGTCAGCGAGGAGTAGCCCGTACCAAAATCATCCAAGGCGAAACTCACGCCCAATTCCTGGCAGCCGGTGATAAGGCTAGAAACTTCTGTCATGTTTTCCAAAATGGCCGTTTCCAGAATTTCCAGCTCCAAATTGTCTGGCGGCACGGTTGGATAGTTCGCCAGCAGCGTTCGTAATTGGGTAATGAAATCAGCTTGCAGGAAATAGTGGCCGGAGAGATTGATGCTCACCGGCAAATGTAGACCGTGCGCCACCCAAACGGTCATTTGCCGCAGCGCCTCATTCAATACCCATCGACCCACCGCGCAGGCTAATTCGCTGGTGTCGATGGCGGAAATGAACCGGGCCGGAGATAATAAGCCTTTCTGCGGGTGTTGCCAGTAAATCAGCGCTTCAGCACCGGTCACTACACCCCGGCGCATATCAACCTTAGGCTGGTAATAGAGGCGGAATTCCTTCGATTCCAGCCCGCTCCGAATCTCCTGCAGCAGTGCGCGATAGTCGCGGGCTCGGTGATCAAGACCGGTATCGAACCATCGATACCGGTGGCCGCCGGCCTGTTTCGCGGCATACATGGCCTGGTCAACATGACGCAGTAACGTGTCAGGATCGGCGTTATCATCGGGGTACAAGGTGATCCCCAGGCTAGCCTTGAGCTGCACGGGCTGATCGATCACGATAAAGGGCGCTTGTAGCGCGGTCAGCACCCGGACAATCACCTGCTCACATTCTTCAATGCCGGTGAGCTCCCCCAGCAACAATATAAACTCATCGCCGCCCAGCCGGGCCACGGTATCGCCGGTGCGAACACACTCCTTTAAGCGCTGGGCGACTTCGATCAGCACTTGATCGCCCCATTTGTGGCCGTAGGTATCATTAATCGGTTTGAAGTTATCCAAGTCGAGGCAGCAAATTGCGAGCCGCTTGTTATCTCGTTGAACCTGGGCCATGGCTTGTTGCAATCGGTCCACCAGCAAGAAACGGTTGGGCAACAGAGTCAGTGCATCGTGATAGGCAAGATGTTCCATGTGTTTGCGCGCACTGATGTCCACCATAGCGATGCGGCACCCATTGCCTTTGCCAGACGCACCACCTATGCCCTCAAGCTGTAGATGACAAGGTGGTGCGCCGTCGCGCGCCAGGGCCACCTCGCAGCTTTCCTTGGTTACGTTAACCCGCAATTTGTCAAAAAAAGCGTTGAAAATGGGACAGGTATCTGTGGAAATAAAGGATGCTAATCGTTGGCCGATTAAGCGAGTGCGCTCCAGACCAAGGAAGGTGGCGCCAGCGAGATTAATCTCCCGGATCGTGCCGTCACGGGCAAGGGTCGCATAGCCGACTGGCGCAGAATCATAAAGATCGGTGTAGCGTTTTAAACGCTGTTCGAGTTGCTGGCGCGTCTCCTGCAATACCTGATTTCGCAACTCCAATTCCAACTGATGGACTTGCAGCTCACGAATCAGCCACAATGCCTCGCTTACGTTCGATAGCAGCGGGTTCCGGTGAAGCACACGTTGCTTGATCACCGTTTCGGCGCGGCGGCGCAATCCGGTTTTATTCCATGACAGACTCTGATCTTTCTTCATGACGCGAGCTCCGCACACTAACAATGCGCAAACTTCCTAGCTCCGATCCATCCGTTCAGGATCGCCTATCAGGCCAACACAAAAACCTTGTAAATTGTCCAGTCTATTTGGATAGAATAGACTACATAATGCGAAATAACCTCTAAAATCAAAAAATCCCCATGCCTCACTCCGGCCTTACCCAAGACGTCACCTTCGTATGACCAACGGCTGACCCTGCCGGAACACTTGGCCGTTTACACCCAAGCCTCGCCCATAAGCCGGCGGGCGCCGGAAACGGATGCCTACGCTACCGGGAGATCATCACTGCGAAGTAGCCCTTGATTAGGTCTGTAAAGTCCTTTCGTCCAGCATTACCCGCAAGGATCGGGCACTGAAACTGCCACTCTACGCCCGCTTCGGCGCACCGCACATTTGGCTCATTGATCTAGACCTGCTGGCGCACACATTTTCAAGCATTTGATTCAAAATATAATTTGTTGATTTTTTCCGCGATTTTCAAGGATGCAGAGACCGTCATCACGCCCTCTTTCGCCATTGTGCCGTTTTCCATGATGGTGCTGCGGGACTCAGTTCTCTTTAATCTTCACTAAGCAGCGGGATATTTTCCCGGTTTGTCACCCAGCATCGATTGAAGCCACGCCAATTCACCGGTTTTGTCCGTAAGCAGAACGCTCAACGCATCCCGCGCCTGGCGCAGTTCCTCACTGTCAGCCCAACACCGGACGCAAGCGCTGCTCCAATGCCTCCGCTGACCGATGCACCGGCACCGGTGATCAGAAAAGTATCGGGCAAGGCCGATGGCAATGGTTTCACTGGCTGCACCGGCATAGGCTTTGACATGCTGCGGTTTTTTCAGAGGGGTGATCAAGGAGTAAATATCGAGTGGTTTAATATGTAATTAACTATAAGATATATGATTTTTTTAACATACTATTTTAATGAGGCCGGGTTACCCCCTGCGTATTAACCCATCCGCATCTCTAATTGATTTCAGGACTACCTCATGGGTTTTTCCCTTAGCCCCACTTCACAACTGCTGGGCTGGCTGGCAGGCTGGACCCTTCTTGGCCTAGCGCCAGTATTTTGGCCCGTGTGGCTTCCGTATTGGCTGCTGGCGGGTAGCTTGTTACTGGCCATCGCTGCGCAGGACGCCTTTGCGCTGCACCTGCGCCCACCCCTGCAGGTCGAACGGCTGATCTCTCCGGCATTGCCTTTGGGCACATGGCAAGCAGTGCGGCTACGCATCACCAATTCTCAACGGTACCATCGGGCAACCCTGACCATATTTGACCACTACCCGGCAGCGGCCGCCGATTGCAGCGGCCTGCCGCAACGGCTAACGGTCGAACCGGGCGGCTGGGTTGAACTCCGCTACCGGGTGCGGCCGGTGGTCCGCGGCGAATGGACCTTCGCACCCGTGCAAGCCTGGCTGGAATCACCGCACGGGTTGTGGCGCCGCGATGACCGGTTAGGAGAACCAGCAACTGTGCGTGTCTACCCGGACTTTGCTGCGATTGTCCGCTACATCCGGCTCACTTCGGATCAGCGTGAAACATTGCTTGGCATTCACCCTCGCCGCCGGCGTGGCGAGGGCCACACCTTTCTGCAATTGCGTGAATACCGGATCGGCGACAGTCTGCGCCAGATTGATTGGAAAGCGACTGCCCGCACCCGTAAACCCATTGCTAAGGATTATCAGGACGAACGCAACCAAACCGTGTTGTTTCTGCTCGATTGCAGCCGGCGGATGCGCGCTCAAGATGACGATCTCAGTCATTTTGATCATGCCCTCAACGCGATGATCCTGCTGGCATATGTCGCTCTGCGGCAAGGAGATGCCGTTGGTGTGCAAAGCTTCGGCGGCACACATCGCTGGCTGGCACCGCGCACGGGCCCAGGAACGCTAACCCCGCTGATCAATAGCATCTACGATTTGCAACCGACTCTGGAACCCCCGGATTATGCCGAGGCTGCGCACCGAACCCTGATCCGGCAACGTAAACGGGCGCTCATCGTATTACTAACCAACCTGCGCGATGAGGATCAGGATGATCTACGTCCAGCCATCGCGTCATTAAGCCGCCGGCACTTGGTATTGATCGCCAATCTGCGCGAACCGGTGTTCGATGAGTGGCTGGTTCAACCTATTCGTGACTTGCCTCAAGCCCAGCTATACGCAGCGGTTTGTCATTACCTGTTGCAACGGGAACGTATACAGGAAGAACTGCGCCATAGAGGGAGTATCGTCTTGGATACCCCGCCACAACGCTTGCCAGCCGTCATGGTCAACCAGTACTTGGATCTTAAACGTGGCGGGCGGCTGTGAAAGGAGCAAATTGAGTGATCGGCTTGACGGTCAGCCAGTTTTTTATGATAAAAAGCATCTCCTACCGCTGGCGTGAAGGTCACGAATGAACCGCCTGCGCCTTTAGACGGTCAATATGGGCAGATTCCACACCTTAAGGAGGTTCTTACCACCATGATGCAGAGAAATGACGTACTGACCAAAGCACCCATTACATTGACGCCGGAAACAGCAGTGGCCGGCAACAAGGTGCTTCGCAACACTTATTTATTGTTGTCATTGACGTTGCTGTTCAGCGCCATCACGGCAGGCGTTGCCATGGTCACGAATGCCGCGCCTTTGCACTGGTTGATTACAATGGGCGGTTACTTTGGCCTATTATTTGCGGTCACCCGCCTGCGCAATAGCATCTGGGGTTTGGCAGCGGTCTTTGCCTTGACGGGTTTCCTGGGTTATACCCTGGGGCCCATCCTGAATTTTTATCTCAGCCTGCCCAATGGTTCGCAAGTGGTCATGACCGCTCTGGGTGGCACAGGGGTAATTTTCCTAGCCCTGTCAGGCTATGCAGTCGTCAGCCGCAAGGACTTTAGCTTCATGGGCGGGTTCTTGATGGTCGGCATCCTGGTCGCTTTCCTGGCCAGCTTGGGCGCCGTGCTGTTTAGTATCCCGATGCTGTCGCTGGCGGTATCCGGGATGTTCATCCTGCTGATGTCCGGCATGATTCTCTGGCAAACCAGCGAAATTATCCACGGCGGCGAGACCAACTACATCATGGCGACCGTCAGCTTGTACATCACGATCTTCAATCTACTCCTGAGTCTGCTGCAAATCCTGGGCGTCATGTCCGGCGATGATTGATCGAATCTTTCGTTGAGCCGTTACCCAGCCCCGCGAACGCGGGGTTTTTCGTTTCCAGAAACAAAAAGGGCCGGGCAAGGTGCCCGGCCAAAAACCACCAAAGGAGGATGTGTAATAGACCAAGCAGAAGCCATTGCCTACTACACGGTGATTATTTTAGCAAAAAATTAAATTAAACACACGATTTTTCGTTGTTTTTTGGCAAAAAACAACAATTTATTGTATAAACAACAGGTTATACCCCAAAATTTTGCTGCACTGCCAAAAAAACTGGCATCTCCGGCAAAGGAGGCAACACGGAATCATCAGACAGCGCCAAAATCGCATCGATCAACCGGTCTGCTTCATGTACTCCGCCATAATTCATCAGCATCCGCGCCTTAGCGATCAACTCAACAGGCGATAATGGGATTTCAGGATCGCCTTTGGCATGGGTCCGCCGCACGGTCAACCGTTCTCCCCCGCGGGTAATCACGGTGACCGCGCTGCCCCACGCATAGGGATAGGCCGAGGCGTAAGGTTCAGCCAGACGCAACGTGACCCGTTCCCGCAACGCCGCCAATTCTGCCCGTGCCGTCCCGGTAAACGCGGCAAAATCGATAGCCTCCCGGTTCAATGCCGCTGCAACACAGTGCTGGAGTGAAAATTTGGCTTCATAATCACTTTGCGGCAAGGACCGGTCGCACACGTCCAAAGCAGCAGCGTAGGTCTCCACCTCAACCTGCTCAATCGCCTCGGCCACGACCTGATGACGCAATTCACGAGCCGCGTCGATAGCCGGATGGGTATGCCGGCAGGATGGCCAGGGTTTAATCGACGTTTGCAGCAACTGCCAAGGTGCCTCGGGGTTGCGGGTTACCGCCTCCGGTTCAGCGTCAGGGCACGTAGCAGTGAACCATCCTTTAGCGCCTTCCAGGATATTCGGCGGTCCAGTAAACCCGAATCGAGCCAGATCCGCTGCTAACACCCCGGCTTCCGCCGCTCGTCCAGCATGTAGATGCTTGGTCATAGTGCCTGCTTCCAGAAACTGCCAGAGACCCGAAGATTGAGTACCTGCATTGCCCAGAGCATGAACGGCTGTCGCAGAATCAAGCTGCAGCAGGGCTGCCGCCGCCATTGCTGAACCATAAGGTCCGCACGTCGCTGTGTTATGCCAGATGCGATAATGCGAGGGACCAACTGCCATACCAATCCGGGTCACAGCCTCGAATCCCCATAACACGGCCTTCAGCATGGCATGGCCGCGAATGCCTTCCCGGACGGCGACGGCCCAAGCTGCCGGTACGACGACGCAGCCAGGATGCACCACCGAAGCACGGTGGAGATCGTCGGTTTCCAGAATATGAGTCAGCGATCCGAGTAAAAAAGCGTTACGCTCGGCATCGGTCACTCCGGTCGCTCCTGCCCAGCGCAGCAGAATCGCCCCCGGTTCACTGATCCGTCCAGCCATGGCATTGGCCATCGCATCCAGCGTCAGCAAAGCAGCCTGCTGGAGATCAGCCGCAGCAACCGGTTTGGCCATAATCAGCTCGGTCAGTTGTTGGGTGAGCGTGGTTTCGGACATGGTTGCAGCGCTCCAGAATTAGATGAAATTAGAAATCTTCTATTGATTGTAGCTGTCCTGCTGGAGAGAAACCGTTATCAATCCTTCCAAGGGCATTTACATTGCTGGTATTGCTGCCAAACTTCCGCGAATTGATGTTCATGCACGTCCAGCCGGCAGCCATACCAGCCCTCGATAACTTGCCGTGCAGCGGAGGCGGTGGTCAATTTTGCCTCGTCTAACAGCCGCCGGGCCACCATGATGTCATTTATAATCCCCAAGCAGTCCTGCAAGTGAGACATCGCTCCCAGATAAGCCTTAACGGCCAGGGCAGGATACAGACTGGAGAAAAAATCCAGTGCATAACGCAATTCCTTAATACGGATACGCAGGATATGTCTTTCTTCAGCCGGCAACTTCGCAAACATTTCACCTCGCCTTGTGACCCGCTGATGATTGCGCTCAAGCAATGGCGTCGAGAAATTCAGAACAGGCTCTTCCAGCCGCATGCGCTGTTTATCACTCAAACTGCTGTGCCAGGTGCGGTGATCCAACCAATCGGTAAGGCGTTGCAAGAGTAAAGAGTAATGGGATTGTTCCAAGGCCTCGCGCAGTGTTTGATAATGGCTTTGCCGGATCGCCGCAGCCTTGTTCCGGAACAGCAGTAAGCCACGCTTGCGGGGAAAATGGGCAAGCATCGGCGCCATGCCTTCCTCCAAAAACACATCCCAATCCCGGGCTGGCCCTAGGTACCCATTCAACCAGCGAATGTCCTCAACCAGCACCGTGCTGGCTTCACGAGGAATCAAGGGCCGGAAGGTTTTTAGGCCAGAGCGCAGCCGCCGGAAGGCCACCCGCATTTGATGAACCCCCTCAACCTGCGCATCCAGCACCGCTGGATGATTAGCCTCAGCATGCTTCAAACAAGCGCTGATGATAGCGATGAAGGCATCTTCGCTACAGGCCGCGGCAGTCAGTTGGACTGGACTGGCCTTAACAGGGTGTGGAATACCAGCCGGCTGGCATTCTTTTAAGCGATTAATCATAGCTAAATCAACTTACTAATAAAAAATGAGAAATTCCATCATGGATTAAGACGAAGACACCTTAAAAGACCGGCGCCTATCCTCTCCCTTGATAACAAATACCCGTCTTCTCCTGATACCTAACTTTTGATCTCTAAACAAGATGGCCGGAACACCCAGACCGCAATACAATATCCTTTTATTCTTTACCCCATTATTCTTGACCCTAAAAATGGATCACTTGAATTCCACCGAATTGAAATACTGACGGAGCTGTGACGTTGTGAAACTTCAAATGTTGCTGAGTGCTGTTGTGCTGGTGAGTCTTTGTGCAGGTCCGATCGTCAGTTGGGGCGCGCCGAATGTACCTGAAGCGACCCCAGCCACCACACCACCGCCCAAGCGGTTCAATTTTGCTGATGTGCGCCGCCGCGCCGAAGTACTGGCTACCCAACCCTTCAAAGCACCTGGTAATGACTTGCCGAAATTTTTCAAGGAATTGAATTATGACCAATACCGGGATATCCGATTTCAAGCGGATAAAAGCCTATGGCGCGCCGAGGCACTGCCTTTTGAAGTCCAGTTTGTCCCGCTCGGATTCCTGTTCAAGCAACCGGTCGCCATCAACGTGGTCGAAGAAGGCGCAAGCCAGCCGGTTGAATATGCCAATGATTTATTCGATTACGGTAAAAATCAGATTCCTGACGATGTACCCAAGGATCTCGGCTTCTCGGGATTCAAGGTACTCTATCCGCTGCACATTGACGGCCGGTACGACGAGGTCGCGGTGTTTCAAGGTGCCAGCTACTTCCGCGCTGTTGGCCAGAATCAGAATTACGGCATTTCAGCGCGCGGCCTCGCGATTGACACCGGTCTGCCCAAACCGGAGGAATTTCCCTATTTCCGCGAATTCTGGCTGGAAAAGCCCGACAAAGATGCAACTGAGCTAACGGTCTATGCGCTCCTCGATAGCCAGAGCGTAACCGGCGCCTACCGTTTCATGATCAAGCCGGGCGTCAATACCCAAATTGAAGTCAAGGCCAGTCTCTTTGTCCGGGAAAAGGTCCAGAAATTCGGGGTAGCGCCACTGACCAGCATGTTTTTTCATGGCGCACTGAATGAGCGTTTCTTTGACGATTTCCGCCCCCAGGTGCATGACTCGGATGGTCTGCTGATGATGAATGGCAACGGCGAATGGATCTGGCGGCCGCTGAACAATCCGGCCCGGCTGCGCATTAGCGCCTTTCAAGATCAAAATCCACACGGTTTCGGATTACTGCAACGCGACCGTGATTTCGATGATTATCAGGATCTGGAGGCACACTACCATATCCGCCCCAGCATTTGGGTCGAGCCACAAGGCCAATGGGGCAAGGGTTCGGTACAGTTGATCGAAATTCCCAGCGACGCCGAACGTTACGATAACATTGCAGCTTTTTGGGTTCCTGAAAAACCGGTCGAACCCGGCCAGCAATTGGAATACAACTACCGGCTTTATTTCTTCTTGGAGATGGCTAACCTGTCGCCAGGCGGGCGCGTATTGAGCAGCCGGATCGGGGCAAGCGGCGCCGGCGATTTGGATCCTTCGCACCGGCGATTCGTGATTGACTTCGGCGGCAATGCCCTCGCCCAGCTGGCAGACGATGCGCCGGTTGAGGCCATGGTCACTAGCTCCAGCGGCCAGATCAAAAATGTAGTAACGCACAAAAACCCCTATATCAATGGCTGGCGGGTATCTTTCGAACTGCTGCCACAGGAAGGCGATCCAGCTGATTTGCGCTGCTTTCTCAAGCTCGGTAACAATGTGCTGACTGAAACCTGGAGCTACCAGTGGACCTTGGCAAAGTAGGTGCGCTTCGATCACATTGGATAACGCCAGCGGATTCTTTATCCGATGAAAACTGCCTGGACCGCCTTAGAAATTACTGGAAGGCGCTTGGCGTGAGCGACTCCAATCTAGCGCTGGCTTTGAGTGAGCAAACGCTGCGGCGATTGCCGGAAATTCCGGAGAATGAAGCCTCCAAAACGGCACACGCTATTATTGCCGCAGGTGAATTGCTCGATGACTGGCTAGCGACAGCACTCGAACTGCCCCGGCCCTCGCCAGAACTAACCGCAGCGCGAGCGGCGCTCTTAAGCGGAGTGACGCCAGATTGGCCTACAGCGTTGTTCGCGCCACCTGGCGCAGCAGGCACTGCCCTGGAGCGCTTGCGTGCGGCGATTGCGAAACCGGTACCGGCGCCCAGCCCCAGTGCCATGCCTACGCAGCGTATTGAGCTTTTTTCATTGCTGGGTTTACTTCGCCGCTGGTGGCCAACATCCATCAACGCATAACCTAATTCTTTCCTCCGTTCTGGAAACTGTTATGGCGCACTTTCCCCGACCCGCGGTGGTAGGACATACCGTTCGACGGTTCGTTTTTTTTCTGCTGGTGATATTGACTTCACTGATTGCGTTGGGCCTGCTGGTCAGTGTGTTTCAACCCAATGGCTTCAGTCCGATGGAACTCCTGCTGCTGTTCTTGTACACGATCCTATTTGCCTGGATCTGTATTTCCTTCTGGACGGCATTCATGGGTTTCTGGGTGATTCTATTTGGGCGCGACCGCTGGGCAATTTCCCGCCAACCGCTGGATATCCCGCCTGATTCCGCTACCTCGCCACCACGCACCGCCATTTTGATGCCTATCTATAACGAGGACTCGGAACGGGTATTCGCCGGTCTGCGCGCTATCCATCAGTCGTTGACGGATACAGGCCAGCTCGATGGTTTTGACTTCTTCATTCTCAGCGACACCCGTGATCCGGAGGTCTGGGTTGAGGAAGAGCTGCGCTGGCAGGATATGGTGTGGTCGCTGGACGGCAAAGAGCGCATTTTTTATCGCAACCGGCCAGAGAACACCAGCCGTAAGAGCGGCAATCTGGAAGATTTCTGCACGCGCTGGGGCGGGCGGTACCGTTACATGATCGTTTTGGACGCCGATAGCGTCATGCAAGGCCAAACACTGGTAAAGATGGTGCGGTTGATGGAACGCCATCCTCACGTGGCGCTGATTCAAACCCCGCCGGTCCCTGTCAACCGCGAGTCGCTGTTTGCCCGCATTTTGCAATTCGCCAGCAGCCTCTATGGGCGGATGTTTACCGCTGGCTTGAATTATTGGCAACTCGGCGAGAGCAACTATTGGGGCCATAACGCCATTATTCGCATCCAGCCGTTTTTGGAGCATTGCGGCCTGCCAAAGCTGCCAGGCCACGAACCGTTTGGCGGCGAAATTCTCAGCCATGATTTCGTGGAGGCGGCGTTGCTACGCCGGGCCGGTTGGGAGGTATGGCTGGCCTATGATCTGGAAGGCAGTTATGAGGAAATCCCACCCACGCTGATTGACTATGCCAAACGCGACCGCCGCTGGTGTCAAGGCAATCTTCAGCATCTGCGGCTGGCATTTGCTCAAGGCTTCAATCTGTTAAGCCGGCTGCATTTCTTGATGGGCGTCATGTCCTATGCTGCTTCGCCGCTGTGGCTCCTGTTTCTCATCGCCACCGGAGTCGAGGCATTTATCCAGACTCAGCAGGAACTGGTGTATTTCTTCGGGGAAAACTGGATGCCGGTCTGGCCAGTGTCGTTTGCGGTGGAAATGACCACGGTGCTATTGGTGACCCTGACCATGCTGTTTCTGCCCAAGCTGCTGGCATTGCTCCTGCTGCTCAAGGAGAAACGCCTGCGCCGTGCGTATGGCGGCATGTTCAAGGCATCGCTCAGCGTCACCCTGGAAACTGTCTTTTCAGTCCTGACCGCACCGGTGCTGATGCTATTCCAGACCAAGTTTGTGCTGGCGATCCTGATGCGCCGGGCAGTAGGCTGGCCGCCACAGCAACGAGGTGATCATCAGACGGGTTTTGTAGAGGCCGTGCTGACTCATGGCGGCCATACTTTGATCGGTGTGGCTGCCGGAACATTGAGTTATCTCTACGTCCCAGCGTTCTTCTGGTGGTTTACGCCGGTCTTGCTGGGGTTGGGATTGTCGATCCCCGTATCGATGCTATCCAGCAGCATCGCTTTGGGCCGCCAGGCGCGCCGGATGGGCCTGTTTTTGACGCCAGAGGAGACCGATCCGCCAAAAGTATTGCAGGATTTGGATGAGTATCTGCAAGAAGATGAACCGGTGTTGCCGGTGCTGCGGAAAACGGCATCCAGCCGCTTCCTGCAAGCGCTGACCGATCCCTATGTCAACACCTTGCACCGGTCATTATTGCCAGAAAGTGAATCGCCCAGTAAGCGCCGCCGGCATTATCTGGAAGGATTGATTCATCAATTGGAGGAAGAAGGGCCGGACAGTCTGAGTTCCATGCAGAAGCGTGAACTGATTGCTAATCCAGAAACTCTCCTGCGGTTACATGCCTTGTTCTGGAGCCAGCCACCACTCAACAATGATGGAATGCTGCTGGAGAATCGTAGGGCGGGTTAGGGCATCCGCCCATAACCCGCCTTGGGGGGAAATCCCACGGAATCGGCGGGTTACGCTTCGCTAACCCGCCCTTGTATTGTGTTTCTGTGGGGGCTGTTCATGATAAGACGGCCTGCACAGGGAGACCGGATGCCGTACCCGCCCTGGAGCGATCGATAAGGAACTTTCATAACACTCACCCTCGAAATCGACGTTATCTTATTTACCAAGACGAAAGATGCCCTCCAACACCCCGCTTTCAATACTTGCTTCAACTCCACCTGAACAATGTGGCACAGTGATCGCGGTGCGCGGCAGCGTGGTAGACGCCTGTTTTCCTCGTCAATTGCCCGCCCTGCGCCAGCAGTTGCGTGCCGGACGAGAGGAGCTGGTGATCATCGAAGTGAGCGCTCATCTAGCTGCTGACAGGGTGCGCGGCATCGCCCTGACCCCAACGCAAGGCTTGGCGCGTGGCGATCCGGTGCGCGATTGCGGCGGTCCATTGACGGTGCCGGTCGGGCCGGAATTGCTAGGGCGGATGGTCAACGTGTTCGGTCAGACGATTGACGATGGCCCCGCGTTGGCCGGCGCGGAACAACGCTCGATCCATCAGCCACCGATCCCCTTGGCACGGCGGCGGGCCGGTTTGGAGATGTTCGAAACCGGCATCAAGGTCATCGACCTCTTGTGCCCGCTGGAGCGTGGCGGTAAAACCGGCTTGTTTGGCGGCGCTGGCGTTGGCAAGACCGTGATTATCACTGAATTGATCCACAATATGATGGGCCGCTACCAGGGAGTCAGCCTATTCTGCGGCATCGGCGAGCGTTGCCGGGAAGCAGAGGAATTGCATCGAGAGATGCACGCAGCGGGGGTCCTGTCGAATGCCGTATTGGTGTTTGGTCAGATGGATGAACCACCGGGCGCCCGTTTCCGGGTTGGCCATGCCGCATTGACGATTGCCGAATACTTCCGCGATACCGCCCACCATGATGTGTTGTTGTTAATCGATAATATCTTTCGCTTTATTCAAGCCGGTTCGGAAGTGTCGGGGTTGATGGGCCGCATTCCTTCGCGGGTGGGTTATCAACCGACCTTGGGTACCGAGCTAGCAGAACTGGAAGAGCGGATTTGCAACGCCGCGGGTGGATCGATCACCTCGGTACAGGCGGTCTATGTGCCCGCCGATGATTTCACCGACCCCGCCGCCGCTCACACATTCGCCCACCTGTCTGCCTCGCTGGTTCTGTCGCGCAAGCGCGCCAGCCAGGGTTTCTATCCAGCGGTGGACCCGTTGGCCTCCGACTCCAAGTTACTCACCCCCGTGCTGGTTGGCGAACGCCATTACCGGATTGCCCAGGCGGTGCGCCGGACGCTGGCCGAGTACGAGGAACTCAAGGATTTAATCGCCATGCTCGGGCTAGAGGAACTGTCGCTGGCCGACCGGCGCACCGTCAACCGTGCCCGGCGCTTGGAACGCTATCTGACCCAGCCGTTTTTTACCACGGAGCACTTCACCGGCCGCTCCGGGAAGAGTGTGCCATTGCCGCGCGTGCTGGACGATTGCGAGCGGATTCTCGTTGATGGTTGCACCGGCTGGCCGGAAGCAGCGCTGTATATGATCGGTGATCTGAGCGAGGTACGGCGCTGATGCATCTGAAAGTATTGACTCCGGTCCAAACGCTGGTGGATGAACCGGCGGTGCGGGTTCACGCCGAAGGGCTGGAAGGGTCTTTCTGTCTATTACCACGCCACCGCGACTGGGTAGCAGCCTTGCAGCCGGGCATCGTTGGCTTCACTACAGTGGAGGGCCAAGAGCGGTTTTTAGCCGTCGATCAAGGAGTACTGACGAAATGCGGCGCCGAAGTATTGATTGCGGTACGCCGGGCGGTGCGGGAGGATGATCTGGCCCGGTTGCGGCAGGTAGTGGAAAATGAATTTCGCCAATTGGATGAACAGGAAAGGATCGCTCGCAGCACGCTCGCCCGGCTGGAAGCAGGAATGATCCGGCAGTTTCTAAAGCTGGGAGAAGGCCGGCGATGACGGCACCTTTCATGCCCGGCCCTTCTTCCAACAGCGAAAAGGGAAGAAAGAGTGATCCTTTGCCAGAACAAATTAAGTACAAAGCAACCCGTAAACTGCGGGCGCGCCAAGCGGATCGATCGAGCGTCTGGTTCGGGCTGGGACTGTTTGGCGCTGTGGGCTGGTCAGTGGCCTTGCCGACAGTGCTCGGTGCTTTGCTGGGACTGTGGTTGGACCGGAACTGGCCGGGCCGGCATTCCTGGACATTGACGCTGCTAGCCGCTGGGCTGGTGCTCGGTTGTGCTAGCGCTTGGCAGTGGTTGCAGAAACAGCATCCACCGGATCGGGATCAACGCGATGACTGAGATAATCACCTGGGTATTGGCTGCACTGGGCGGTGCGGTGCTGGGTTCGTTCTATTTCGCTGGCCTGTGGTTTACCCTGCGCCGGCTGCCTGGCCATCCGCATCCTGCGCTGTGGGTGGCAGGCAGTTTCATCCTGCGGCTGGCCGTTAGTTTAGCGGGGTTCTACGTGATCCTGGGTCCGGATCGCAACTTGACCCGGCTGGGGATTGCGCTGCTGGCGTTTCTGGCAGCGCGGGTTGCCTTGACTCGCGGGTTGCCGCCGCCAACACCGGAGCTTCGACCATGAACATTAGCTCTGATCAAATCGTGCTCTTCGAATTCGGCTTCATTCGCATCAGCGCCACCCTCGTATTTACCTGGCTGATCATGGCGCTGCTGGTGCTGCTGGCTCGCAGGATCACCCGCCGCGTGATCCATGATACTGTGCTGCCGCCTTGGCAAAACCTGCTAGAGGTTCTCGTTGAGGGGATTCAGGGACAAATCCGTGATGTGACCCGTCAGGACCCGGCGCCCTATCTGCCGTTTATTGGCACTTTGTTCATTTTCATTGCTGCCAGCAATCTATTGGCCATCATCCCCGGTTTCGAGCCGCCGACTGGATCACTGTCCACCACCACGGCCCTGGCGCTATGTGTATTCATCGCAGTACCGCTCTATGGCATTCAGCGCCGGGGGTGGCGAGCATACCTGAAAAACTATGTCGAACCCACCCCGGTTATGCTGCCTCTGAATATTATCGGTGAATTGTCCCGCACCCTGGCGCTGGCAGTGCGTTTGTACGGCAACGTGATGAGCGGCGCGGTGGTCGGGGCAATTCTACTAATCATCACACCGTTATTTTTCCCTGTGCTGATGCATGCGCTGGAACTCCTGACTGGGTTGATTCAGGCGTATATCTTCGCGATTCTGGCAACGGTTTATCTGGCAGCAGCGACGGCGGCGCATGAGGATTCTCCCCCGCCTCCAACCCCTCTCCCTACAAAGGGCACGAGGAGCATTAACGAACATTGAAGGGTAACATTGCCTATGGATGCCACACTCATGATTGGCCTTGTCTCCATCATTACTGCCGGTCTTACGGTCGCTATCGGCACGGTCGCTCCAGCGCTGGCGGAAGGACGGGCGGTAGCCCAGGCGCTGGCCGCCATCGCTCAGCAGCCGGACGAAGCAGCGATATTGAGCCGCAGCCTGTTCGTTGGGCTAGCGATGATTGAATCAACAGCCATTTATTGCTTCGTGGTTTCGATGATTCTGATCTTCGCCAACCCGTTCTGGAATCATTTCGTCGCTGTTACCGGTCAGTAGCCATGCAGATTGATGGATTCACCGTCATCGCTCAGATCATCAATTTCCTGATTCTATTATGGTTACTCAAGCGATTCCTGTACGGGCCAATTACCGGGGCGATGACTGCCCGCCAGCAGAAGATAGCGGCAGCTCTGGACGATGCCCGGCAAAAAGTGGAACAGGCTGAAGCGGAAGCCCGGAAATACCAGACCCAACGGGCTGAACTGGACGCCCAACATGACAAATGGCTGGAACAGGCCCGCCAGGAAATCAAAACACGCCGCGAGGAATGGCTAAAACAGGCCCGCCGCGAGATTGACGCGCAACGCGAAGAGTGGCTGATGGCTTGGCAGCGGGAGCAAACGGAAAACCAGCATACCCTGCAACGGGAAGCAACCCGCCGGCTCACCGAGGCAGTTCGCCATGCATTGCGCGAGTTAGCAGACGCCGATCTGGAGCGGCGCATGCTCGAACCGCTACTGACCCAGCTACGCACCTTGGATATGGCTGAACGCACGGCGCTGGCGCAGGCTGCCCAGGGAGGCTGCACTATCAACACCGCATTTCCTTTGGATATTGCCTTGCAGCAACACTGCCAAGCTGCTCTAAGCGAGCTGCTGGGAGATGGCATTACGTTTACCTTTCATCACGACCCGCGTATGGCTTGCGGCATCACCTTGGAAATGCCAGGGCACCGCTTGGCCTGGACGCTGGACAGTTATCTTGACGGCTTTGGCGAAACGCTGGCCAAGGCATTAAATTCACCAGTGCCGGCCACGAGCAACTCCGATGAGCGACGCTGAAAACTGTATGCTCTCTTTGATTGATAGAAGAGGCGTGCATGGCATAGGTATCGAGCCGCTCTTCACTCCTTTCGACCAAGCGTTAGCCACCTACCGCCCGGCCCCGTCGGTGGTTGAAACCGGCATCGTGGAACAGGTTGGCCAAGGCGTTGCAAGGGTCAGTGGCCTGCCAGCGGTAGAGTCCATGGAATTGGTGCGTTTTCCCAACGGTATTCTCGGCATCGCTTTTAATCTCGATCCTGACGAAGTGGGCGTGGTACTGCTCAACGACAATAACGGCCTTAAGGCCGGTGATCCTGTCGAGCGTACCGGGCGCGTGGTCGATACCCCGGCCGGCCCGGAATTGTTAGGACGGATCGTCAATGCGCTGGGTGAACCGCTGGATGAGGCCGGTTCGTTCGTTACCGCTGAACGGTGGCCTCTGGAGCGGCCGGCTCCAGCCATTATGGAACGGGCTCCCGTGAGCGTGCCGCTAGCCACTGGTCTCAAGGTGATCGACGCTGCTATCCCAATTGGACGCGGTCAACGAGAGTTGATTCTCGGCGACCGTCAGACCGGTAAAACCGCGCTAGCGGTGGATACGATCCTCAACCAAGCAAGTCAGAATGTCATCTGCGTCTATTGTTCTATCGGCCAGCGTGGCGCGGCGGTGGCACGGGTCATTGATGATCTCCGCCAGCGCGGCGCGCTGCGCTACACCTTCCTGGTGGTGGCGGCCGGTGAAGACCCGCCTGGATTGCAAGTCTTGACCCCCTATGCTGCGACTACGATGGCCGAATGGTTCATGACGCGGGGCCATGATGTATTGATCGTGTACGACGATCTGACCCGCCATGCCCAAGCCTATCGAGAACTGTCACTGCTGCTGCGCCGCCCGCCAGGCCGGGAAGCCTACCCCGGCGATATTTTTTACCTGCATTCGCGCCTGCTGGAGCGGGCAACCCATTTGCGGCCAGAGCATGGCGGTGGCTCACTATCAGCGTTGCCGATTATCGAAACCGAGGCACAAAACCTGTCGGCTTACATTCCGACGAACTTAATCTCGATCACCGACGGGCAAATCGTACTGTCTCCAGAGCTAGCACGGAAAGGGATTTTGCCAGCGGTCGATGTCGGTGAATCGGTATCACGGGTGGGCGGTAAGACCCAGCTGCCAGCCTACCGGGCTATTGCCGCCGAACTGCGATTGACCTATTCCCAATTCGAAGAATTGGAAAATTTCGCCCGTTTCGGCACCCGGTTGGATGAGGCGACCCGCCAGACCATTGAGCGCGGACGCCGGGTGCGGGAAGTGCTAAAGCAACGGCAATATCAGCCTTTGCCGGTTGCCGAACAAATCGCCGTGTTGCTGGCAGTCACCGAAGGCGTGTTTGATTCAATACCGTTGGAGCAGATGACAGTGGCAGAACAAGCTGTGCGCGCCCAGGCAGTCGCCCGTTGCCCTGAAATTGGCGCACGCATCACTTCAGGATCGCCGCTGAGCGATGCTGAGCGGGATACCTTGCTTGCGGCAGCACGGGCTGCGATAGTTAATCTTAAGCCTGATGCAGATACACAATCTCTTCTCCCTCTGGGTAAAAGCTAGCGCGGGGAGCCGGTACCATGCCTACCCTGGAAGCACTGCGCCATACCCTGGCCACCGTCGAGGAATTGCGTTCCATCGTCCGCACCATGAAGGCACTAGCAGCCGTCAGTATCCACCAGTATGACCGGGCAGTGACCGCACTGGCGGATTATGATCGCGCTGTACGGCAAGGATTGCGGGTAGTATTACGCGAGCAGATGGTAGAAGCCCAGGCGCAACGTCTGGCGCTGGCGGACGCAATACCGGAAATACCATCCACCGCTGGCAGCCCGCCGGCAACCGGCGCGGTGGTCTTCGGTTCCGATCATGGGTTATGCGGCCGTTTCAACGAAGTACTGGCCGAACAGGCCGCGCTGACCCTGCGCGCCTGGCCGGAGTCACATCGCTGGGTCCTGGCGGTGGGCGTCCGGCAGGCGGCGGCCTTGGAAGAACAAGGCTTATCGCCTCAGCAGTCGTTTTACACACCAGGCGCTGCCAATGCCATCCAGCAGACCGTGCGGCAAATATTGCCGGTACTGGAACAGTGGCAAGCAACTGGAGTAGCTGGGATTCTGCTATTCCATAATCGTCATCAGGGCGCCAATAGCCATAAACCGGCTTGGGTGCGGCTGTTGCCGCTGGATACCGGGTCCCTAAGCCACGGGATGTCTCCACCAGGACGCTCTCTACCTGGCTATGCGGCTGACCGGACAGCGTTGCTGCCGGCGCTACTGCGGGAATGGCTATTTGTAGAATTGTTCCGGGCCTGTGCTGAGTCGCTGGCCAGCGAACATGCCAGCCGCTTGCTGGCCATGCAAGCAGCTGAACGTAACATCGCCGACCGGCTGGCAGAGTTGAATGTGACTTACCGCCAGCAACGTCAGGAGGCAATTACGGCTGAACTGTTGGACGTGGTCGCCGGCTTCGAGGCAACGATGAAAAATGTATTTCCCTCTCGCCGCTCTGTACGTTCAAGGATGACTGCTACCAAATAGCCTGGATAATATGCACACGATCTATGAGCGATATTTTTGAGTTTCACTAAAATGTCATTCCAGTGAAAACACCTTCTCTGATTATTGACGCCTAAGGAAGGTCAGATGAAAAAGCAGCTATCAAGTAACAACTTTGATAGGCTATTCAGCTCAACAACGGCAAGCGGATTTTATCAATAACATGCAAATTCTGGTCAGCAATGACGACGGCTATCAAGCGCCGGGCCTGCTCTGCTTGGCAACCGCACTGCGTGAACTGGCAGAAATCGTCGTGGTTGCTCCCGATCGCGACCGCAGCGGCGCCAGCAATTCTCTGAGCCTGAAGAATCCTCTCTATGTCACCCGCCACGAGAACGGGTTCTACAGTATCGAAGGTACGCCGACTGACTGTGTCCATGTCGCTATCACAGGTCTGCTGGAACAGGAACCGGATATGGTAATCTCCGGCATCAATAACGGCCCCAATCTGGGTGATGACGTTATCTACTCCGGCACGGTAGCAGCAGCGATGGAAGGCCGCTTCCTGGGTCTGCCAGCGATTGCTATCTCACAGGCATCATTCCAACCGCAGCACTTCGCGACCGCAGCCCGTGCCGCGGTCTGGTTAGTCAACCGCTTACGGCAGCGGCCATTGCCATCCGATATCATCCTGAACGTCAATGTCCCTGACCGGCCCTGGGAACAGCTATCCGGCTTTCAAGTCACTTGTCTGGGTCATCGCCACAAGTGGGAGCCGGTCATCAAAAGTACCGATCCGCGCGGCCGGCCCATCTACTGGGTTGGCCCCGCCGGCCCTGAACAACAGGCCGGTCCCGGCACTGATTTCCATGCTGTGCGCGCCGGCTATGTCTCAATCACCCCTTTGCAAGTTGACCTGACCCGCCATGGCGCCATTGACACTCTCAATCAGTGGCTAAATGAAAAATCTCCTGAAATCACTACCCAAAAACGATGACGCTCAAAATGCTTACAATTCTACTGGTAGACTTAGCGCTTTTGAAAAGCTTATCATTGTTGGACGTTTTTTAGCGCGGAGCAAGGAAGAAAATCATCCGCCATTCTCAGGCTTAAACATAAGTGAGCTATGTCAGCTTCATCACTATCTGATAAGTGTGGCTTAGCGATCAAAAAAACAATAAACAAAGACGCGGCTGATCATCTTCCGGCCCAACGTCAAAAGCGAAGTTCCACCAAGCGAAGCATGTCGAGGAGGTTATCGATGTCCCGACGGATCAGTGCCTGTCTGGAAGAAACGGTCGTATGTGACGACGAAGTGATTATGGAAGATCCCCTGTTGGACGAGGACAAGTTGGAAGAGAATGAAGACGATGAGATCGTCATTGGGGAGGGAGAATTGCAGGAAGCCGCAGAGCCTGCCTGGTCATCCCCGACAGCCGCCACTCCCCGGGAAGTTACTCTGGAGGAGCTGGATGCGACCAGGATGTATTTGAGCGAGATAGGTTTTTCTCCACTATTGACCGCTCAGGAAGAAGTTTATTTCGCTCGCCTGGTCATTCAAGGCGATGCCGCCGCCCGTAATCGCATGGTTGAGAGCAACCTGCGTCTGGTAGTCAAAATTGCCCGTCGCTACATGAACCGGGGTCTCAGCCTGCTCGACCTGATCGAAGAAGGTAATTTGGGGCTGATTCACGCTGTCGAAAAGTTTGATCCTGAGCGCGGATTCCGGTTCTCGACCTACGCGACCTGGTGGATCCGGCAAACCATCGAGCGGGCACTGATGAACCAAACCCGCACCATCCGCCTTCCGATCCACATTATCAAGGAAATCAATGGCTATTTGCGTACTGCCCGCCAGCTGACGCAGACCTTGGATCATGAACCGAGCACCGAGGAAATTGCTCAGGCTATGGGCAAGTCAGTGCTGGAAGTGAAGCGGATGCTGCAACTTAACGAGCGGGTCGCTTCGGTGGATACCCCGATCGGCAAGGATGAAGACCGTTCGCTGCTGGATGCTATTCCCGACGATAACAATACCGATCCCTCACAGTTACTGCAGGATGCCGACCTTAATGAAAAACTGGAATCCTGGCTGGATCAGTTGAACGATAAGCAGAAGACCGTCGTAAAACGGCGGTTTGGATTATGCGGCCAGGAAAAAGCCACGCTGGAACAGGTTGGCAATGAAATTGGCGTTACCCGCGAGCGGGTGCGGCAGATTCAGATTGATGCCCTGCGTCGACTGCGTAAGATTCTGGAAGGCGAAGGGTTTTCTCAAGATTTTTTATAAATAACCAACGTCCCCTTTCTACTGGAAGCGAGAACGGGGACGTTGATGCCTGATCAATCAATCATCAACAACGCTGCTGCAACCCGGCGGTCCTCCAGCATAATGATGTTGTAGGTCCGGCAAGCGGCAGCGGTATCCATCACTTCCACACCGATCCCTTGCGCCAGCAAGGATCGGGTTAGCTTTGGATGCGGGAATCGCTGGCGGTCACCTGTACCCAGCAATACAATTTCTGGCTCCAACGCCACGATCGCTTCGAAGTGTTGCTCTTCCAGATCAGCAAAGGTTTGAGGGGGCCAATCGGTAACCAACTGATCGGGGGTGACAATCACACTACAGCATATTTGCTGCTCGTTGACATTGATCCAGCCTGGGCCACGGCTTTTGATAAAATGTCTACTTGTGTCGGTATTGAGACTGAAACGCATGAAAAACTCCTCTGAATCCCGGAGATAAGGACCAGAAAGCCCCAACCCAAGCCGGATTTACTGATCTACCGTATTCGCCATTGAGAGCCGCCGTGACTGCGGATGTTCCAACGTGGCTCGTGGCGTTCCTCGCCTCACCGTGAGAATCCATGATGACCGAGACATCTCCCTGTACCATTCACGCCCTCGAACTGGGGCGCATGAGTAATTTTATCTATGTAATCGGCGATCATGCCACCAACCGCGCCGCAGTCGTTGATCCGGCCTGGGACGTGTCTGCCATTTTAGCCATTGCAGAACGGCACGGCTTGCGGATCACCGACATTTTATTGACGCACAGCCACTTCGATCACATCAACGGCGTCGAGGCATTGCTGAACGCCCGTGATGCTCAATTGCACCTGCTTCGGGCTGAAGCAGCATTCTGGAATAACTATCTGGATTTACCAACTCTGCATGAGGGCGGCGATCGCATTCAGTTAGGTGAAACCGAGATTGAAATTTTGCATACTCCAGGGCATACCCCTGGTTCAGCTTGCTATCGGTTGGGTAATCAAGTGCTGACTGGCGATACGCTGTTCGTATTCGGCTGCGGGCGCTGCGACCTTCGCGGCGGTGATCCCGAACAGATGTATCAAAGCTTGCGCCGGCTGGGCGAGCGGTTGCCAGGCAATACACTTATTCGCCCTGGCCACAACTACGGCATCGTACCGGTATCGACCATGCTCGAACAACGAGAGGGTAATCCATTCCTGCATTTCGACAATAGTCCAGGTTTCGTCGAATACCGGATGCATTTGCATGACCGCGAGGAGCCGTACCGGCCGGAACCGCACCCCCATCGCCACTAATCGAACGAGGATGTTCCCGTTCGAGCCGATCGGCATTGTCCGTTCCTGTTTCCGGGAAAAATTTGGCATTCCCCGCCAGCCAGGATTAGTGCCAGCGGCACGGGCAACTTTGGAATTGCTGCCGGCATACGCGCAACCGGCAATCGTGCGTGGATTGGAAGATTTTTCCCATCTGTGGCTGTTGTTCGTATTTCACAGCATACCAAGAGGACGCTGGCAGCCCACAGTACGGCCACCACGGCTGGGTGGCAATCGACGGTTAGGCGTGTTTGCCACCCGCTCTCCATTCCGGCCTAATCCGCTGGGATTATCAGCTGTCAAGCTGGAGCAAATTGTGATTCGCTCTGGCCGGATCACGTTGCACTTGGCGGGGGTGGACCTGCTCGATGGAACGCCAGTGCTCGATATCAAGCCGTACATCCCCTATGCAGACTGCCTCCTGGAAGCTACAGGCGGTTTCGCAGCCACAACACCTGTTACCAAACTGACCATTGAATTCAGTCCTCAGGCAACTGCATTTTGCGTAAACTGGCCGGATGGCGATTTACACCAACTGATTACACAGGTCCTGCGTCAGGATCCACGCCCGGCGTATGAGCAGAGCAATGCTGCACAACAACAATACGGCATGAAACTCTATGATTTTGATATAAAATGGAAAATTTCTGATGGAACAGTGTATGTGATGGAAATTTTGGCATAGCTGAAACGCAAGGTCCGGCTCACACTACGATTCTTTGCCGGCACGAGGAATGCAGGTTTCTATGCTGGAGATATGCTTGCTGCTCACCAGCAATAGCTAGCCATAGGCCGCCAGAAGCGTAAAAAGGCTTTCAGCCAATGTGCTGGATTCAGCCAAAGGTTAGTTATCTTTCTTTTGCATAACACTTATGGATAATCAAATACCTTCCGGGGATGTGTATCAGCCCGCTATAAATCGAGGCTGGTGGGTCATCAGGGTTAATGGGATTTATATTGCGTTGTTTTTCCTATGGACCCAATTTCACTGGGGTGGCGAGCAGCATCAAGTTCTAATTGGTAATCTGGCTTTTGCACCGGTCGAAATTTCCTGGATCGCCATGTGGTGGCGAACCGCCATGCATCCGGCTTTATCACGACGCGCTCGTTGGGGATGGCGATTGCTGACGGCAGGCGCGTTATGCTATGGCATCGCTAGTTCCATTATCTGGAATTACATGGAGCTGGTACTGCAGCAACAACCTTACCCTTCGATGACGGATAGCCAGCTTGTTTTTGAATGGTACATGCCGCTGTCCTTGACCCTATATGTAGTTTTTCCACTCCTATTTTTTGGATTTATCCTGCTTACTGAAGCGTTTAAAAGCCGTGCCGAATTATTCAAGTTCTTTCTCGATACCGGGATCGTGCTGGTTGGCCTTGGCACACCGGTCTGGTATTTCTTGGTACGGCCTATCGTAGAAATCCATTCAAATGCCTCAGAAATAGCGCTGCTCTTACAATACCCAGCCACCACGCTTGTGCTGTTGTTCATTGCTCTAATTATTCTCTTTAAAAATTCAGGGTCGCGTAATAACGCTCCTCTGCGATGGCTGGCACTGGCCATGCTCGTTGCCTGTATAGCGGATATAGCATTTAATCATTTGATCCAGGAACACACCTATCAAACCGGCGATCCGATAGATACCCTATATTTAGTAGCCGACTTGCTGCTGATGACCGGGGCACAATGGGAATATGTCCACGCTTCTGCGGACA
>Ga0209607_1000881_pt1 | contig 25514 bp, 18 predicted proteins | sample AD_UKC117_MetaG_FD_184413 | JGI IMG/M metagenome (GOLD analysis project Ga0209607, IMG submission 184413) | Active sludge microbial communities of municipal wastewater-treating anaerobic digesters from Hong Kong - AD_UKC117_MetaG (SPAdes)... | ecosystem: Engineered > Bioreactor > Anaerobic >... | reverse complement strand
GAGATTCGCTTAATGGTGGGCAGCACCAGCGCCAGCGGCGCGCCGCCGACCGGCCTGTCGGTGGCCGCGCCACAGCCCGGCGGTTTCGTCGCCAGCGCGGTAAATGCCTGGTCGGCGCTCGTTTTGCTGGGTATGGTTTTGGCTGGCGTCATGTTGATGTGGAACCGGCAGCAAAGAGGCCAGGCGTCATGAAACAGCGCGATTGGATCAAAATTTTAACGGCCGTGTGCCTGATTTGCCTCGTGGTCGGTGGTCTGGCGCTGGCGCAGAGCGGCGGGACGTTCCATCTGTTGCAGTCCACCGTGGATGGCGGCGGTGGTTCCAGTTCCGGCGGCCAGTTTTTGGTCCGGGGCACAGCCGGCCAGGCGGATGCCGGCAGCTTGAGCGGCGGCGACTTCCAGCTAAACGGCGGCTTCTGGCACAGCCGCGGACCGGATTTGGTGTACCTGCCAATCGTTGTGCGCTAAAAGAGTGGGCCTGTCTTCCGGGTAAATATGCGGCGTGGTGCGTGCTGCGTGATGCGTGACAAAGAAATTTCACGCATCACGCAGTACGAATCACGCACCACGCCGCACGATCTGAATTTTAGCCGCTGTCTCTACCGCATGATGATGGGCAGCGAGACCCGGTATGGCGCGCTGCTCGTGTCGTAGACGATGAGGGACACGTCGTCGACGTAGAGGGCGGTACGGCCGTTTGCCCCATCGTTGTACGCGCCAAACAGCAGCATGAGCGACTGCCCCCTGTAAGCCGACAAATTCACCTGATAGCGCTGCCATGCCTGGGCGTTGCTTACGTCCCAGTACAGCGTCTGCCGCAGCACCTGCGTGGCCGGGTCCAACAGCAGCACGTACTGCGCGTCGCCGCTGGCCGGCTGCGCCGGTTGGTCGGCCGTGGCAAACCGGTTTTCGGGGAAGAGCGCGGCCTGGGATACGGCCGTGGCCTCGCCCGACGCCGGGTAGAGATAAAACGACAACGTCGCCCCCGACCCGGTGGCCGGTATGGTGACCACCTGCCGCGCTGAGGAATAGCCGTAGACGTTGGCTTCGTTGTCCAGACCGACCTGCATGGCGCGACGGCCGTCATACACCACCTGCTCCGAATATTGCCCGGTCACCGGCGTCATAGGCAGCTCCCAGCCGCCGGCCCCCTCAAAGCCGCCGTTGATGATCACGTCAAAGGCAAAGGTGTTGTAGCGCCAGACGCCTGCGTCCGTGCCCACATGCACCCGGCCGGCCTGATCCACCAGCACGTCCCGGAGCCAGGGTGATCCGGGCGGCGCGCCCACCAGGGACCAGCTCATGCCGCCGTCCCGCGAACGGTACAAATCTTGCCCCGTTACCACGTAAGCCAGGTGGTCGGCGGCAAAGTTGGGCGAAAAGGCCACGCCGCCAATCCCTTCCTCCGGCAGGCCGGCCATCGCTTGCTGCCAGTTGACGCCGCCGTCGGTGGAGCGGAAGAGCGCGTAGTGTTGGGTGTAATCGGGCGGATTGGACCAGGAAGCGGCGGCCAGCAGGGTATGGTCGGCGGCAAAATTAGGCGACACCGCCATTTCGACGATGTATTGATTGCCGTTCAACCCGGTGAGCGCCTTGGCCCAGGTGGCCCCGCCGTCCGGCGTGCTCCAGAAGCCGTTGTCGCTGCCCACGAAGAGACGGCCGTCGCCCGGATAATTAGGCGGCAAGGCCAGGCGGGTGGCCCGGCTGCTGTCCGTTGGCCAGTTGGGCAGTTGGTTCCAGACGTCGCCGCCGTCGGTAGAGCGCTGGACACGGCCGTTATTGCCTACGCCAAAAATCGTGCCATCGCTGGCGAAATCCGGCGAGATGGCCAGGCTGGGAATGTTGTCACTGCTATACACAAACTGCCAGGTCGCTCCGCCATCCTCCGAACGGTACAGGGATGCGCCAATGCTCAGCGAATTGTCGTTGACGGCAAAGAGGGTGTGGTCGGTGGCCACGTCCGGCGAAATCGCCAGGGCGGTGATGCCGTAGTAGGTGTCACCGGCTTGCAGGCCTGTGGGATGCCAATTTTGACCGACGTCCCCGCTGAGATAAACGCCGTGGTCTACCGTGCCCGCCAGCATCACCGACTCGTCGGCGGACAGGGCCAGCTTGGGCGTGCGCAGCACAGCCAGACCCTGCGACGGCTGCTTGACGACGCCGCTTGCCGGATCGGCCGACAGCAGGCGATAAACGCCGGCGCGCGTGCCCACCAGCAGCACGGGCTGGCCCGGCCACTGGGGCGACATCGCCAGCGTAAGAATGGACTGACCGGCGTACTCGGGCACGGCCGTCCAGTTCATGCCGCCGTCAGCCGACCAGTAAAGTCCGTTGTTGGTCCCGGCGAACAGGGTATGGTCGCTGGCAAAGTCGGGCGAGACGGCCAGGGCGTACACGGCCGTTACCCCCGTTCCCACGGTGCGGGTGATCCACTCCTCGCCGCAGTCGTCGGAAAGGTAGATGGCCGCCCCGCCGGCCCACAGCGTGTGGTCGGCGGCAAAGTCAGGAGATACGGCCAAGGCCGTGACGCTCGTCGAGAACACCCCCGTCCAGGTAAGCCCCTGATCAACCGATTTATAGACGCCGCCATTGCCGCCGCCGAAAACCGTCTGGTCGGCGGCAAAATTGGGCGAGTAGGTCGGCAGGCCAATCGATTGGGCCACGACGTCCCACGTCTGCCCGCCATCCTGGCTGACGCTCAGGCCGCCGCCCAGAGCCATCATGTGGCCGCTGCTGCCAAAATCGGGCGCGACGGCCACGTCGTAGACCATGTTGATGAACGCGCCGGTCAGGCCGTCTACCAGCGTCCAGGTGGCGCCGCCGTCCGCGGAGCGGAACAAGCCGCCGCCGGTGGCCGCAAATACCGTCTGGTCCGTGGCAAACTCCGGCGAGAAGGCCACGTCGTGCAGGGCGCTGGCGTAGTCGATGGTTTCCATCCCGGCCGACGAGGCTGCCCAGGTCTGGCCGAAGTCGGTCGATTTGAAGACGCCGCGGCCGGATTCGGTGATTTGGAAGCTGGTGAACCACTCGCCGCTGAAGGCCACGCCGTCATTAGCAAAAGCGGGCGAGACGGCCAGGGCGTTGGCTTTGCCGCCGCGCGGGCCACTGCTCTGCCAGGCGCCTGGCTCAGCCAGGCTGCCCTGCGGGATGGTGAGCGAGTGGATGCCGGCGTCACCGGCGGCGAAGACGTCGAGCGAGTGGGCCGGCGTGGACGCCAGGGCGTTTACGGCCGTGCCGGGCACGCCCCCATCCACCATCTGCCAAGCAGTGCCGCCGTTGGTGGAACGGTAAACGGCCGTTGCCCCCGCCGCGCCATAGCCCACCCCCGCCAGTACCGAACCATCCACGGCAAAGGCCAGGCTGCTCACGGTGAGCGGCTGGCCGTTTTGCTCCGCCGGAATGCCGGTGGCTACCTGCTGCCAGGTGGACCCCCCGTTGGTGCTGCGGTAAACGGCCGTGGCCGCGCTGGTATTGGGGCGCGCCGCGGCGTAGACGGTGCGGCTGGCCCCATAAACCGGCGAGATGGCCAGGGCGGTGACGTAGGGCGTCTCCAGCACCCGGTTCCAGGTAACGCCGCCGTTGGTGGAGCGGTGTACGCCGTCATCGCCCATGCCGGCAAACAGGGTCTGGTCGCGGACGTAGTTGGGCGAGACGACCAGGCGCTGCACGTTGCGGCCGGGCGCGACCAGCGTCCAGGTCGCGCCGCCGTCGGTGCTGCTGTAGACGCCGATGGCCTGGGTGTAGCTCATGGCCGCGGCCCAGACGGTATGGTCGGCGGCGTAGTTGGGGGAGATGGCCAGGGCGGTGAAGGCGTAGGCGGTGGGATGAACGGCCGTCCAGTTGGCCCCGCCGTCCGTGCTGCGGTAAATACCGCCTTCCACAAAACCATGCTGCCCGATCATCCCCGCCACGGCGAAGGCCGTCTGGTCGGCGGCGAAATTGGGCGAGAAGGCCACACTGTTCAACCGCGCCAGCCGCCCGCTGACCTGCCGCCAGTTCGCGCCGCCGTCGTTGGAAAGCTGGATGTTGCCCGCGTCGTCGACGATGACGCCGCTGTCGAAACGCAGCTGCTCAAAGTAACCGGTCCCGGCCAGCATCACCTGGGGATCATTCGGTGAGAGGGCGAAAGCGCGCACGGCCAACTGCGGCAGGCCATCGTTCATCTGCATCCAACTGTCGCCGCCGTAGGGCGAACGCGCCAGACCGGCGCGGGTGGCGGCGAAGACCACGCCGTCCCAACCCTGATTGGGGGCCAGGGCCAACGCCTGCACGCCGCCGCCCAACAGTCCATCCTGGAAAGTCATGGCCGGGTTGTACCAGCCGGCGCTTTCCCAACTCGCGCCGCCGTTCTGCGAGCGGTACGGTCCGGGGTCGGCGACGCTGGCGACCATCACGGCCTGATCGGTGGCGAAAGTGGGCGAAAAGGCGATACTGTAATCGCCGGATGCGGTGAGGGTGGGGCCGACCAGGGCATTCCAGGTTGCGCCGCCGTCGGTGGAGATTTTTGTTTCGCCGGCGGCGGTGATGACGATGAGCAGATGGTCGTTGGCAAAATCGGGCGAGACGGCCAGGGCGCTCAGGCTGCCGTTAAGGCCAGTGGGCTGCCAGACCGCGCCGCCATCAACAGATTTGTAAAGGCCTTCGTTGGGAACCAGGGCAAAAAGTGTCTGGTCGGCGGCAAAATTGGGTGAGAAGGCCAGGGCGTTGACGTCGTGGGCCGCCAGCCAGCCGCCGGCCTGAGCAAACGTGTCGCCGCCGTCGGTGGAGACATAGGTGTGATTGTCGACGGCCGTTAACAAATACACCATCTGGTCCACGGCAAAATTAGGCGAAACCACCAGGGATAACCCGGCGGCGAAGGAAGCAGGCGACGACGATGTCTGCCAGCTCGCCCCGCCGTCGCTGGAGCGCTGCACGGTGTAGCCGGTGGTCCACAGGCCGCTCAGGGCGAAGAGGGTGTGGTCGTTGGCGAAATCGGGCGAAATGGCCAGATCGACCACTTCCCCATCGGCCAAACCGGTGGGCGACCAGGCGAAGGCGTCGTTGCTGCTGCGGTAGACGCCACGGCCGTGTGTGGCCACAAACAGCGTGCGGTCTTGGCCGTAATCGGGGGATAGGATTACGTCGGTCAGGCTGCCGCCGGTGGGGCCGGGCAGAGTCTGCCAGGCGCTGGATGGCAGTGTCGGGGCTGCGGTGAGCGGTTTTTGGGCGATGATCAAGGCCAGGAGGAAGGAAAAAACAAGGGTGAAACCGAACAGGCGTTTGGTAATCATTTTCATTCTCGCGGAATAGGAAAATGGGGATGGCGTTCGCCATTTTCGATGGGAACCGGCCGGTCTTGACACGACGCGCCACGGCAAGACGGCCGTTGCACATACCCTTGCATCATAACATAGGAGCGGGGGGGTGGCTGAAGAATTTTATGCCATTTTCACGGGGGAACGGGTGGCGTGGAGAGCGGGAAACGGCCGTTTTCCCGGCCTCGCTGCGGCCAGGACGGTAAAATCGAGTATCATTACCATAACCACGATGCTCAAGGAGCGGTCATGCGGGTCAATAATCATTGGGTTTTGCTGCTAACGTTCATTTTGTCTCTGCCTTTGTGCTGTCTGCCGCTGCTGTATTTCCCAGCCACGCCGTTATTCGCCGCCCAATTCCAGGTGACCAATGCCGGCAGCGAGCCCGTTTACATCACGCCGGTGGGCCAAAGCGGCGACCAATCGTACGTGCTGCTGCGGACGTTCAACCGTTTCCCGTACATCCCGCTCTTCAAAAAAGGCGACCTGCGCCTGGCTCCCGGCGAGACGCTGCGCCTAACCAGCGAAGCCGACGAAGACCTGACCTTCACCGGCATTGCTGTGCGTGACGCCGCCGGGAATTATCGGCAGGTTTCGATAGACCGGCCGTCGCTGGACGTGGCCGCCGGCCAGGACGCCCAATTTACCATTGGGCCGTTGGAAACGCTGGCGCCGATCACGCCGGGGCTGCTGCTAACGGCCGTTAACAGCCAGAACCGCAACTGGTTTGGTTTTTCGGTGGTGGTAGCCGGGCTGCTGCCGCCCATTTTGCTGGCGGGCTGGATTTGGGCCTTTGTCCGGCGGCCAAGAGATTAGTCGGAAACGGCCGAACGGCCGTCTGAAATTGAACCTGGAGAAAATCATGCGCGCCAACCTGTTAACCGACGAACACCTGATGTTCCGCGATGCCTTCCGGCGTTTCGTGGAGAAAGAAATTACCCCCCACCATGCCCAATGGGAAAAAGACGGCATTGTGCCCCGCGATCTGTGGCAAAAAGCTGGCGCGGCCGGTTTTTTGTCTATGGACGTGGACGAGGCGTATGGCGGCCTGGGAGCCAAAGATTTCCGATACAATGCCATTATCAGCGAAGAGCTGGTGCGGGCGGCCGCTTCCGGGCCGGGTTTTGCCGTGCATACCGACATGGTCGTGCCCTACATCAGCCAGTTTGGCACGGAGGCGCAGAAGCAGCGCTGGCTGCCCGGTCTGGTTGCCGGCGAGACGATTGCCGCCATTGCCATGTCGGAGCCGAACACGGGCAGTGACGTGGCGGGCATCCAGACAACGGCCGTGCGCCGCGGCGACCATTACCTCATCAACGGCCAGAAAACCTTCATTTCCAACGGCATCCTCAACGACCTGGTCGTCGTAGCCGCCAAAACCGATCTGGCGGCCGGAGCCAAAGGCGTCAGCCTCATCGTCGTGGAGCGCGGCATGAGCGGCTACGAGCGCGGGCGCAACCTGGACAAAATCGGCATGCACGCCCAGGACACGGCCGAATTGTTCTTTCGCGACGTTGAAGTGCCGGCCAGCAACCTGATCGGGCAGGAAAACATGGGCTTCATTTACCTGATGCAGCGCCTGCCCCAGGAGCGCCTGACCATCGCTGTGGGAGCCATCGCCGCCGCCGAGGTCGCTCTGGAATGGACCGTCGCTTACTGCCAGCAGCGCACCGCCTTTGGTCGCCCCATCGGCAAATTCCAAAATTCCCGCTTTAAGCTGGCCGAAATGAAAACCGAAATCGAAATCGGTCGCACCTTCATCGACCACTGCATCTTGCTGCACAACCGGGGCGAACTGTCCGTGGAGCAGGCGGCGATGGCCAAATGGTGGACCACCGACCTGCAAGTCCGGGTGATTGACCAATGTTTGCAGCTTCATGGCGGCTATGGTTACATGCTGGAATATCCCATCGCCAAAGCCTACATCGACTCGCGCGCCCAAAAAATCTACGGCGGCTCCAATGAGATTATGAAAGAAATCATTGGCCGGGCGATGGGGTTTTAGGATAACGGCCGTTGCCCCATGAAAGCCTTAGTCGTCGACGATGATCGCGTGATTGCCGACCTGGTGGCCTTTACGCTGCGGCGCGAAGGTTATCAGGTTAGCCTGGCCTACGATGGCCCGGCGGCGCTGCAGCGTTGGCAAGCCGACCGGCCGGACGTGATTGTGCTGGACGTGAATCTGCCGGGTCGCGACGGCTTTGCCGTATGCCAGACCATCCGCCAGCAGCAGGACCACACGCCGATCATCATGCTGACGGTGCGCGGCGATGAGGATGACGTGGTGCGCGGCTTGCAGTTGGGCGCCGACGATTACATCCACAAGCCATTTAGCCCGCGCCAGCTTGTGGCGCGCGTGCAGGCTGTGTTACGCCGGGCGGGTACAGAAATAGCCCCGGCGGTGCATCAGGTGGGCAATTTTCGGCTGGATACCAGCCGCCGGGAGGTGCGTATCGGCCAGGAAACGGCCGTTACCCTGACGCCGCTGGAAACGCGCCTCCTGGATTACTTCCTGCTCAACGTTGGCCACATCCTCACCAATGAGGCGCTGATCGCCCAGGTGTGGGGCGCGGAGGGCGGCAGCCGGGAGATGCTGCGCCAGTTGGTGCGGCGGCTGCGCAGCAAAATTGAACCGGACGCGGCCAATCCCACCTACATTGAAACGGTAGCCGGTCTGGGGTATGGGCTGAATTTGCCGCCGGACGGGTAACGGCCGTTTTGTTCCCCCTCATTTTGTCACAGCTTTATCACACGCTTATCACCACGTCTGTCATCGGTCAGGGTTAGCCTGGAGGAAATGGAAGGTGTGGTGATGTCTGGTATGGCGTCTTTGGTAGATGAACCGTATGGCGCGGCGGCTGATCAAGAGCCGCGAATGGCTGCAGAAGAATTTTTTGGCCGGCGCTTGTTGCTGTGTGCGCCGGATGGCCTGAATCCGGATCAGGCTGCTTTTGCCCAGGCGATAGCCGACAGGCTGCACGGCAGAATGGACATGCTGCCCGCGATGACGAGCTACCGCGCGTTGGCGGAGCTGGCCACAGGGTACGATCTGCTGCTGTTGGGGGAGAAACGGCCGTCGTGGTGGCGGTTACTGCTTGGTGAACCGGCCGGTGGGGCGGCGCTGCGCCACGTGCCCACGTCGCTGCTGCTGATGCGCCGGGCGCGCTGGCCGCTGCGTCACATCTTGTTTGTGTGCCGCGCGGAGGCCAGTGACGAGTGGGCGCTGCCGTGGGTGCAGGCGTTGGGGGCGGCGGAAACGGCCGTTACCCTGCTGGTGGTCGTGCCTTGTGTGCCGGCCCTCTACCGGCTGCCCGGCCCGTATCCCATCGGCCTGAAAACGCTGCTCGATCCACACACCACCTCGGGCCGGCGCGTCCGCAGCCTGCTGCAGGCGCTGGCCGATGTTGGCGTTCAGGCCCGCATCCGCCTGCGCGATGGCGAACCGGACGAGCAAATTCGCCGGGAAGCGGGATCGAATCTGTATGACCTGATCATCATGGCTGGGGAGGGACACGGCCGTTTACCGCGCGCGCTGTTGGGCGAACTGGTGTCGCCCATGCTGTCCTGGCTGGCAACGCCGCTGCTGCTGGCCAGGGAGCGGCAATTCCAGCCGTAGGCCGTTTACGCCAATGACACAGATTTTATCTGCGCCATCTGCGAAATCTGCGGATTAATTTCAAGGGAGAACGGTGTATGGAAGAATCGTTAGAAACGACCCTGACGACCGAAGAAACGGCCGTTAGCCCCACCTCGGTCGAAATCCACCCCACCAAAGCGCTCTGGCAGCGTATTGCCTGGGGGAAAATTTTGCTGTTTATCGTTAGCATTTTTTTGTTTATCCTGGGCATCACCCAGATGAAAGAAGGGGCGCGCGACCTGGCCCCGCTGATCCAGAGCCAATTTTCGGTCAACAATCCGGTTAACAGCCTGGGTTTTGGCTGGTTGTTTGCCTATGTCATCATGAGCGGGTCACCGGTGGCGGCGGCGGCGCTCACGTTTTACGACGCCGGGGTGATCAGCCAGATGGGCGCTTTCACGATGATCACCGGCAGCCGGCTTGGGGCCAGCTTCATCGTGCTGTTCATCGGCTTCATTTACGTCCTTCGCGGGCGCAACAAGCGCGACAGCCTGGGGATGGGGCTGCTGTCTCTGTCGGTGACGGGCAGTACGTATTTGATCGGCCTCCTGGTGGGTGTTTCCTTATTGCAGTCCGGGGTGTTGAATTCGTTTCAAATGCAGTCGGGGGCAATTTTGAATTCGGTGACCGACCTGATATTTGATCCGATGGTGGCTTTTCTGCTGAGTTTTTTGCCGCGCTGGGCGTTGTTTGTCACCGGTTTAGGCACCATCATGATCAGCTTCAGCCTGTTCGACCGTTGTCTGCCGGAAATGTCGGTGAAGGAGAGCCAGTTGGGGCGCATGTCGCGGCTGATTTATCGGCCGTGGGTGATGTTCTTGTTAGGCGCGTCCATCACCCTGATCTCCATGTCGGTGAGTGTGTCTTTGAGTATTTTGGTGCCGCTGAGCCACCGGGGGTTTGTGCGCCGCGAAAATGTGATCCCGTACATTATGGGCGCCAACATCACGACGTTTATTGACACTTTGCTGGCGGCTGTGCTGTTGAATAATCCCCCGGCGTTTACCGTGGTTTTGGCGGAGATGGCCAGCATTACCATTGTGTCTATCCTGATTTTGGCATTTATTTATCAGCGGTACGCGCGGGCGATGCTGCATTTTGCCGGGTGGGTAACGGCTAATAACCGGAACCTGACTTTTTTCATGGTGTCCATTTTACTTGTGCCTGTTATTCTTTTGTTGGTGTAAATTGTGATGGAGGATGATGACGTGGTTATGCGAGTACTCATAGCAACGGGAGGCGCGCCTCATTCGGATACGGCCGTGCGGCTGGGCAGCCGTCTGGCGGTCCAATTAGCCGGTTCGGTCACGCTGCTTACGGTGGTGAAAAGCGAGAGCGACCACGACCGGGGAATAGCCGTTCTCCAGACGGCAATGGGCTTGCTGCATGAGGGGGTAACGGCCGTTGCCACCCAGGTCCGCTATGGCCACCCCGCCGAAGAAATTGTCGCCGAAGCGCAAGAAGGCGGCTACGACCTCATCGTTCTTGGCTCTCGCCCCCAGCACGATCTGGTCACGCGTTTGCTCGGATCAGTTGCCCGCCGCGTAATCACACACACTGCCTGCCCCGTCCTGGTGGCCAAAACCGAGCCGGCCGCCATGCACAACATCCTCATTTGTGAAAGCGGCCGAGAGCCGCCGTTATTGGAGCGCCTGACCGAACAACTGCCGGCGCTCCTGGAGCCAGAAATAAAAATAACTGTCCTGCACGTTATGTCCCAGATTATCGCTGCGCCGGGGGTGCCGGAATGGCAGCTTCACGCCAACGCGGTCGAACTGATGGCCGAGCATACCCCGGAAGGCGAACTCCTGGAGCATGACGTGCTGCTGCTAACCGAAAGCCAGGCAACCCCACAGGCGAAAGTCCGCCATGGCCTGGTGGTGGATGAGATTGTCGCCGAAGCGAACAGCGGCGTCTACGACCTGGTGATCATCGGCGCGCATACGCATACAGGCGCGGCCTGGGAGCGCCTGCTGCTGGATGACGTCAGCCGGTCGGTGGTTAATCAGGTGGCTGGGGCGATTTTGGTTTTGTGAGGAACGGCCGTTTCCCACCCCGGCCAAACGACCGAGAATTGACACCCTTACCCGCTACGCACTTGAAAGGCTGCCGCCGGTTTCACCACCGTGCCGCCACTGGCTCGGTCTGGAGAGCATCCCTGCGGGCTGAGAGGCAGCCAGAGCAACTGCGTAAGCCCAAACTCTTTTTTCTGGGTGCAAGCCAGAAAACCGTACTATAGACTTTTTGGCCGTCATCTATTAATGTAGGCATATTCTGAAAGACGACAGGCAGCTGCTAACAGAATCGGCGCCCGTTCAATTTTGGATGATTACTTTGCCATGAGATTGAAACAAACAAGCGCCACCCGCGTGACACACGTCTTATATCTGGGTCACGACGAGCAAATTTATAGAGAAATTAGCGATTGCGTGGCAGACTTCGCCGATCTGTCGCTTAGCTATGACCCAGATCCGGAAACGATTTTAGCTGACAGCTATCGCGGGGCCGCGCCCATCATACTGCTCGACTTCGACCAGGTTCTCCAGCAAAGCGCAGAAACCTTTGACGTCTTAAGGCAGCGATTGCCAGATCAACACCTGATTCTTCTGGCCGATGACCTGACCCTATCCAGGGCGGCGTATCTGGCCGAGGAACACGGGCTGGATTATATTGCTAAAAGCCAGATCACCCCGGAAATTTTGCGGCGGGCCATACGATATGGCCTGGATCGGCAGCGGCTGCGCACCGAATTGGCTTTCATTCACCAAATTGGGCATCATCTTGTTTCCACAGTCGATCTGAAAGAAGTCCAAGCTATCGCCCTTGAGGAAGTTCGCAGCCTGTTAGACGTCATGGCCTGCTCCATCTGGCTGCTTGATGAGGAAACGGGGGAATTGGTGTGCCAGCAAATTGCCGGACCCGGCAGCGAGCGCATTCGCGGCTGGCGGCTGCAGCCCGGCCAGGGGATTGTGGGTTGGGTGGCCCAGTTTGGCGAGGCACTGCTAATCCCCGACACCTGGCGCGATCCGCGCCATTACACCCAAATTGATCAGTCAACCGGCCTGCCTATTCGCTCGACTCTTTGCCTGCCGCTGAAAACCAAACAAAAAAACCTGGGCGCATTGCAGTTGGTCGATAAGGAGGTGGGGAAGTTTTCAGCGTCTGATCTGCTGCTGCTGGAACCGGTTGCGGCGACAACGGCGATTGCTATTGAAAACGCGCAGCTTTTTTATCTGGCGCAGCAAGAAATTGCCGATCGGGAACGGGCTGAGGCCGCTTTGCGGGATCGGAATTGGGAATTGGATCGCCTTTACCGGGCTTCGGATGCTTTGTTGGCCAGCACCTCTCCCGACATGACCCGGTTGGCTGAGTCGATTGTGCAGACAGTCCAGAAGGAATTTGCCAAAACCAATTGCAGTCTGGTTCTGCTCAACCCGGAGACTCACAAACTGAATCGTGTGGCAGCCATTGGCCCATATACCGCAGCAGTGAAACAATCTCAGTTGTCGCTGACCGGAAAAGGATTTATTCCTGAAGTGATCCGGTCTGGGCATATCTCGAATTGTGGAGATGTCAAGAGCCACCCGGCTTATACGCCGGGCTGGCTGCTCGCTAATTCAGAGTTGACGATTCCTCTTAAAATTGACGGACGGGTGATTGGGGCGCTGGATCTTCAAAGCGCCGATCACCACGCTTTTAACGCAGACGATGAGCGGCTCTTGTCTTATTTTGCCGATCGCGCGGCTTTGGCTTTGCAAAATGCACGTCTGTTTAATGAAACGCAGCGCTGGGCCAAGGAATTGGACCTGCTCAATCACATCGTGTCGACAATTACGGCCGGCGTCAGTAAGACGGAAATCTTCGAGACAGCTTGTACGGACCTCGCCCATTTTTTGAATATGCCGTATGTTTTTGTGGCCATTTTGGCGGCCGACGGCCGTTTCCAAACCATCGTCACCGAGACAATACCGTCGGCCAGCCCGTCGCAAATCGACGTGCAGCTGCCCACCAGCCCCAACGGCATGTTCCAGTCCGTTCTGGAGACCAACACACCCTTCGTTAGCAGCGCGTTTGACCTGTGTGCCTCAACCGAACTGGAACCTTTGTTGGCGGTGTTTACGGCCGTTTCCGGCCCGGTCAGTTTGCTCGTTGTCCCTATCGCCATTCGGGGGAAGGTTGCCGCCGGCAGCCTGATCTTGGTCGCAGACGCACCGGATGCCGTCACCGCCAACACAGCGTCTCTGGTGAAGGTGGTGGGTGAAGAACTCGGCCGCGCTCTGGAAAACATTCTTCTGTCGGATCAGCTAAAAGCGTATGCCGCTGAATTGGAGGCGCGCGTGGCGCAGCGCACGAGTGATTTGCGCATAGCCAACACCCAACTGGTTCAGGCGCTGCAATCCCGCGACGAATTTTTGGCCAGCATGAGCCACGAGCTGCGCACGCCGCTTAACGCTATCCTGCTGCGCTGTGAATTGATCCATGAGGTCAGCAATCCCACGGCAGAACTGGCCCGTTCGCTGAATGGCATCGAAGAAAGCGCCCAGCATTTGCTCGAGTTGATCAATGACATTCTGGACGTGGCGAAAATAGAGGCGGGCAAATTAGAGCTCATCCTGGAAGCGGTCGATGTTAACTCTGTTTGTGTGAGCAGCATCCAGATGGTCAGGCATCTGGCGGAAGAGAAGCAAATACAAATCGTGGAGGGGTTTGGCGAAACGGCCGTGCGCCTCAACGTCGACGGCCGTCGGCTGAAACAAATCCTGGTCAACCTCCTCAGCAACGCGCTCAAGTTTACGCCAGAGGGCGGCATGATCGGTCTGGAAGTTTTGAGCGACGCCGACAAGAAACTGGCCCATTTTGTTGTCTGGGACAATGGCATCGGCATCGCCGCAGAAGACATGACCAAATTGTTCAAACCGTTTGTGCAGCTTGACAGCAGCCTGGCCCGAAAATATCCCGGCACAGGCCTGGGCCTGGCTCTGGTGCAGCGCCTGGTGAGCATGCATCAGGGCACCATCCAGCTAGAAAGCACCCCTGGCCTGGGCAGTCGCTTCATCGTGACCCTGCCCTGGTCGCCGTCTGAAGGCGAAGTGGTCCGCGGTGAGCTAATAGCCGCCGGGATTCCTGTAGCCCTGGAAGAAAACTCGCTCTTAGTCACCCCTACGGCCGACGTCAACACCGCCACCATTCTACTCGCCGAAGACAACGAGACCACAATTGAGGTGCTGGGTGAATTTTTGGCGATGCAGGGGTATGAAGTCATCCTGGCGCGCAACGGCCTGGAGGCTGTCGAGCTGGCCGGGCAGGAACAGCCAGACCTGATTCTCATGGATATTCAAATGCCCGGTCTCGACGGTCTGGAAGCAATTCGCCGCATTCGCGCCGAATTACTGGATCTGCCTACGGAGATCGTCGCCATGACCGCCCTGGTGCGGTCTGGCGACCGCGAGCGCTGCCTGGCAGCCGGAGCCAACGGTTATATTAGCAAGCCAATCAGCTTTAAGGATTTAAATCGAATTATCCAGAAGCATGTATCTACAAAAATATGACAACTAACAACCTGCCCCGTATTCTCGTCGTGGACGACGATTCGATTGTTCGTGAAACATTTTCCGAATTATTGGCTCTGGAAGGTTACGAGGTTGCCACCGCGTGTGACGGCCTGGAGGTTTTGACCAGTGTGCCTCAGTTTCGGCCGGATGTGATTTTGCTGGATGTGATGATGCCCATCATTGATGGGTACACGGTGTGCCGGCGGCTGAAAAGCAACCCGGAATGGCAGCATATCCCCATCATCCTGGTGACGGCCTTGGACGGCCGTAATGACTTGCTGCGCGGTTTGGAAGCCGGCGCGGACGAATTCCTCAGTAAACCAGTTGATCGCGCCGAATTGCGCGCCCGTTTGCGCACCATGCTGCGCATCAAGCGGCAGTATGACAGCCTGCAAGAAGACGTCAAAATGCGCGAGGACTTGATCAACATGGCTGTCCATGATATTCGCTCACCGTTAACGGCCGTCATGATGCACTGCGGTCTCTTGAATCTCACCGGCCAAAATCTGACCGACAGGCAGCGGCATTCCATCAACACCATCCGCTCGCAGACCCAGCAGATCAACGCCTTTGCCAATGATTTATTGGTTCTGGCTAAAATGGAACATGGTCAGTTAACACTCCAAGAAACGGAGGTCTCTATTGCGGAGGTGATCGGGCGGCTTCGGGAGCAATATGCGCTCCTGGCCGACGCGTTGGGCGTCAAATTCGAGACCGAGATGGAGCAGCAGCGCTACCCGGTGAAGTTGGACCCCGGTTTGTTTACGCGCACGGTGGATAATCTGCTTTCCAATGCGTTGAAATTTTCCTCGTCGGGCGAGAAAGTAACCCTGCGGGTAAGCTATCCAAATGGCACGACCGGCGGGACCAGCGGGCCCAAGCTGCGCGTCGAAGTCGCCGACGAAGGCCCGGGCGTGCCAGTCGAATACCGCGAAGTCATTTTTGACAAGTACAAGACGCTGGATGCGAAGAAAGAGGGCGTATCGCAAACGGGGTTGGGGCTGGCGTTTTGTAAGATGAGTGTGGACGCGCACAACGGCCGTATCTTTGTCACCGACAACCAGCCGAAAGGATCTATTTTTACGGTAGAAATCTAAGCGCTTGCCAGCCAGCGCTGCACGTGGGCGTGCACGGCCGTTTCTGCGTCTGCTTCGTCGAGATTAAACCAGGTAATGGCCGGATCATCCAGTCGAAACCAGGTGCCCTGCTGCCGGGCAAACCGGTGGGTCTCAAATTTAATCCGTTCGACGGCCGCCGCGAGGCTCATGTCGCCGTCCAGAAAAGCGTTGAGTTGTTGGTAGCCCAGACCACTCATGGCCGGTAGGGAACGGCCGTAGCCTTTCTCTCGCAGCTCTTCCACTTCCGCCAGCAGTCCGTGGGTCATCATCTCGTCGACGCGGGCGTCGATCCGCCGGTAGAGGGTTGCCCGGTCGCACGTCAGGCCGATCTGGCAGATGTCGTAGGGCGGCGGCGTCTTGCGCTGCAGGGCAGAGATGGGCCGTCCGGTTACCAGGGTCACTTCCAGAGCGCGGATCACCCGGCGCACGTTGCGCGGATCGATGCGGTCAGCGGCCTCCGGGTCCAGCGCCGCCAGCCAGCGGGCTAATTCCGGGCCGCCGACGGCCGTCAGCGCTTGGCGCAGGCGCGGCTGCGGCGCAACCCGCGGAATCCCCCAGCCCTCCACCACGGCTTTCACGTATTGGCCTGTGCCGCCGACTAAAATGGGCAGCCGACCGTGAACCAACACGGCCGTTATCGTCCGATAAGCGACCTGCTGATACTCACCGAGCGTCACCGTCTCGTCGGGGTTGCAGATGTCGATGAGGTGGTGGGGAACGGCCGTGCGTTCGACGGCCGTCGGCTTAGCCGTGCCAATATCCATGCCGCGATAAAACAGGCGTGAATCGGCGGAGATAATTTCCCCGCCCCATGTCTGTGCCAGGCGGAGGGAAAGGGCGGTTTTGCCAACGGCCGTTGGCCCTACCAACACCAATAGTTTGCCCTTTCCTGGTGGCCAATCGTTCAAGTGCTCATCCATTCCCTGATCGCCAAACACCAAGTATCACCAGCCTAGCACCGCGTTGGGAATATGATCACAGCGCAGCAGTTTGCCCGACTTATCCAGTTCCACCGCCACCAGATCAATCCGCCAATCCACGTCCAGTCCATGCTCCAGGGTGTATTCCTCAGCCACCGCCAGCAATTTTTTCTGCTTGGCGGCGGTGAGCGCCTCCTCCGGCGCGCCCATATCCCGGCCCCGACGCGTTTTGACTTCCACAAAGACCCATTCCGCTCCCGCTCGGGCCACCAGGTCGACTTCGCCGTGCTGGCAGCGCCAGTTGCGCTCCACGATCTGGTAGCCTTTTGCCTCCAGATGGGTGGCTGCTAACGATTCGCCCCAGCGTCCCAGCTTCTGGCGTTCATTCATACTGCACCTCATTCTGCATAATGGTTTGGGCCAAACCGGCGATCTTTTGCGCGGCTTGCGGCTGCGCCAGCGCCCGGCAGGCCTGGCGCATGGCCTCCAGGCGCGCCGGATTGGCCAGCAGGCCGGCAACCTGTTCGGCCAGGCCGTGAATGGTCTGGTCGCCTTCCAGGGCGCAGCCCGTTTTGGTGAGCAGCCGGGCGTTGGCCTTTTCTTGGCCCGGCCCGACGCCGGTCAGCAGCAGCGGCAGGCCACGGGTCAGGGCTTCGGCTACGGTCAGGCCGCCCGGCTTGGTTAACAGGACGTCGCTGGCCGCCATCCATTCTTCGATATGCGGCACGAAGGGCAGCAGGACGACCGAAAAGGGCAGTTGTTGCGTCAGGAGCCGCAAGCTGTCAAGGCTTTCCTGGTTATGACCGGTGATGACGATCACCTGCCAATCGGACACGGCCGTTCCGGCCGTCGCCCAGTGGTGAAACAACCGCTGCATGGTCTGGGCAATTTGCGCGTACGATTCGCGGCGTAATCCGCCGGTTATGGCCAGCAGGGTTGGCTTGTCGGCCAGATTGAGTTTGCGCCGAAAAAAGGCCGGCGGCTCCACGGCGGCGGCGAAGCGCGCGGCTACGGGAATGCCCAGGGGATAAATCTTGTGCAGCGGAAAGCCCCGGGTGAACAACTGGCGTTGGGAAGCGGCTGAGGCAACGACAAACGCGGTCATCTGGTCGACGGGCCACAGGCCGTTGACCATAAAATCGGTGAGGACGTTCAGGGTGGGGCGGGAACGGCCGTCTCGCTGCCACAGCAGGCTCAAAATCCGCGCCGGCAGGGCATGGGTACATACGCACAGCGCCGGCTGAGTGAGATGGAGCAGATCGCGCACAACGCCCAGCAGGTCGGTCAGCACCAGCAAATGATCCAACGGTTTTAAGGCTACATCGTCGGCCCAGTATTGATCGTAGGTTGAGGCAGCAAATTTGAGCATCCAGGCGTTCAAATTGTTGGCCAGATTGGGCAGCCGCGGCGAAAGGGTGGCCAAAAAATCGGCCGTATGGCAGCACCAGCCAAGCTGTTGGCTGAAGGTTTCGGCCAGAACTTCGGCTGCCCGCCGGTGACCGGAGCCAATCGACACATACAGGATCAGTGCATCCACGCTGCTTAATTTCCTCCATGCAGCATCAGGCAGGGAGCGCCTGGGGATGAGCCAGCAGCCAGCGGTGTAAATGGGCCAGCCCCAGCGTGCAGGCCCACTGGTTGATGTTGTCCGGGTGGCCGCCGAACGAACGCTGCGTGACGGAAATGCCATGAGCCGTCGCCAGGTAAACGCTGAGCTGCAAGCCGCCGGGCATGACGTGGTTGTGTACCAGCAGGCCGAGGTTAACGGCCGTTTGCCCTACCAGCGCTTCAGCCGCATGGCGGCACCATTGGGTCAGGGTCTCATCTGGCGCGGGGAGCGTCAGATGCAAAGCCTGCGCCAGTTCCGCCTCGTCCGCAACCGGCAGCGGCACGATGCTGCCGCCAACCGCATTCGCCTGGGTCAGCAGGCGGGAGAGCGCCTGATTTGTACGGCATTCGGCGATCGCCAGGCGATACGCGCCCCGCCTGAGCATGGCCACAATGACATCCTCCAGCCGATCCTCATTCTGGCCAAACACATGATCCCCCAACCGCGCCAGGATTCTGGCGCGCAAGTCGTTCAACTGTGCCTGAATTTCTCCTTCGGAATTGGCCGTGGCCCGCAGCCGAATGTTGGTTTGCCCGGCATAAGAATCGTAGCCGATTTGCTGGAAAGGCTTCAGCTCCAGATCGGCCAGTTGCTGGCGCAGCGTGCTTTCCATGACGCCCACCGTGCGCAAGATGATTAGCCCGGATTTCAGATCGGCCCGCGTGCGCAGATATGGCAGCACTTCGGTTTCCAACAAGTAGGCCATTGTCCGCCGGTTGCCGGGCAGGCAAATGAGCAGACCGGGCAAGTTTTCCAAAATAAAACCGCTTTCTGGATCTTGCGGATCGCCCAGGACGTGGCTGTTTTCGATGCGTTGGGTTTGGGGATCAAGACGGGCGTGAACGGCCGTGGCCACGGCCTGCCGCATCAGATCATCTGGCCCCGAACTGAAGCCGCCGGTGGTCAACACGATGTCGGCGCGCATGAGGGCAATGCGCAGCGCGTCGGTGATGCGTTCCAGATTGTCGCCAACGGTGACTTTATAAATGAGTTCAACGCCCAATTCCTGCAGGATTCGAGAAATGTAGGCTGTGTTGGTGTCCAGGACGTCGCTGAGCAGTAATTGTGTCCCGATGCTGACGATTTCAGCTTTCATGGCTCTTCCCGAGTGTGTCGTTAGGCGTGGGGTTGATGTCGGGAAACGGCCGTCAAGGTTCGCTTCTTTTCGATTGTGACAACATCAACTGTAACTGTCGTACCGTCAAATCCGTGTTGCGAATTTTAAAAGCCAGATCGGCCGCCAGGTTTTTCATCAACTTATAGCCCAATTCCGGATAGGTGTCGCACAGCAGCATCAGGCGCTGGCGAGCAATTTTCAGCAAATAGGTGTCGTTTTGGCTGACCCGCACCGTAGCCGACCGCGTGCCCTGATCCACCAGGGCCACTTCGCCGGTTACCTGTCCCTGGCGCAGTTCGGCTAGCTTGACTGCCTCCAGGTTTGGCTGTGGCGTATCGCCGACCATGTCTGGGCTGACGAAAATTTCGACGCTGCCTCGGGCAATGACATACAAGGCATTGCTGTTTTCGTATTCCTTCAGAAGCACGTCGCCCTTTTGATAAGTGCCCGGTTCGCAAATGGCAGCGACCAGTTCCAATTGCGTAGTCGTGAAGTTATCAAAAATGTCGGTAACCGCCAGAATTGCACTGATGCTCGGCTGCATAATTTGCCACCCTTTCTACCCATGGGTGGCCTGGCTTGCCAGGCCATCCTCCGCTGGGGACAATGTGTAGAATTCCACTCGGTGAAATGATTGTAGCATAAGCCCGGGCGGAAACCTATACGCACAGGTGTGGGCGGAGCATTTCTCCGCCCGAAAAAATAAAAACCCGAAGGGCGGTTAGCCCCTCCGGGTTGGGCTGGACAAGCGCCTGGCTTTAGAACTTGCTGCTTTTGGCGGCGATGGTTTCCATCAATTGGGTGAATGAGTTGGCAAAGGCGGTCACGCCGTCATCCTGCAGCTGTTCGGTAACCTGACCCAGGTCGATGTGCAGCCTGGCCAGGCTGTCGAGGACGTTTTGGGCGGCCGGGACGTCGCTTTCCAGGGTGTTGGCCACTGTGCCGCTTTGGCGAAACGTTTCCACGGTGTTGGGCGGAATGGTAGATACGGTTTGCGGCCCAATCAATTCATCGACGTACAGGGTGGGGGAATAGGCGGGGTTTTTGGTGCTGGTGGACGCCCAGAGCAGGCGCTGCACCGGCGCGCCGGCCGCCGCCAGGTCGGCGAAGGCTGGGCCGTGGAACAGGTCTTTGAAGCGCTGGTAGACAATTTTGCTGTTGGCCACGGCCGTTTTGCCCATCAAGCCGGCCGCTGTTTCGTCAGCCAGCTTTTCCAACTGGGCGTCCACGGCCGTATCGACCCGGCTGACAAAAAACGAGGCCACCGAAGCCACTTTGCGCGGGTCGCCGCCCGCCGCCACCAGATCGCGCAGGCCGTCGATGTAGGCCCCGGCAACTGCTTCGTAATGGGCCATGCTGAACATCAGCGTGACGTTGACGTTGATGCCCGCGCCGATCAACTGGCGAATGGCCGGGATGCCCTGCGGCGTGGCCGGCACTTTGATCATCAGGTTGGGGCGATTGACGGCCGTGTGTAACCGGCGCGCTTCGGCCACCGTGCCTGCGGTGTCGCGGGCCAGGTAGGGCGAGACTTCCAGACTGACGTAGCCGTCTTCTCGCTCGGAGGAGACGTACAATTCGGCGAACAGATCGCAGGCGGCTTGAATGTCGCGGATGGCCAGGGCTTCGTAGACGGCCGTTGTGCCGGTCCCCGCCGCGGCCAACTCTTTCATCTGCTCGTCGTAATCGTCGCTGCTGCCAATCGCCTTTTCAAAAATGGAGGGGTTGGACGTCATGCCGCGCAGGCCGTCATCGGCAATCAGGCGCTGCAGTGTGCCGTCTTGCAGCAGCTTGCGCTGGATGTTGTCGTACCAAAAGCTTTGTCCGTAGTCATGCAGTTCTACGAGAGGATTCATGGTTTTATTCTCCTTTTTCTAGCCTGGCCGCTGATTGGAGAGTGGATAGCGGCCGTCTCCAGTCTCCAATCTCAAGTCTCAAGTCTCTAATCTCCCACCCGCAGCGGCGTCAGGGTGAGTGTGTCGTCCTGGGTAATACGGCCGTTGGCCGTGACCAGTTGCAGCCGGTTAAACTGCCCATCGTCCAGCGTGTACAGGCCAATGATGATGGGATACACGTCGGGCGGTGTATCCTCGGCCAGGGCGAGCGGCAGCGAAATGGATTGTACCTCATCTGCCGCCCATTGTGATGTAGGCTGTGGCTGGCTGCCCGGTCCTAAATCCTGCGCCGCCCAGCGCGTCGTGTCTTCGTCTACGACCTGGGCAAAGAAGGTGTAGTCCTGGTCTAACGGCCGTAAGGCTCGCCAATACAACGTCAGGTCCACCGTTTCGCCCGGCTGCGCCCGCCGTGGCGTGAGCGCAAAGCCTACCAATTCCAGCTCATTGCCAAAGTTGACCGACGTGGGGTTGGGATAAGCGCCGGGCACGGCCGTCAGCGTTACCTCGCCAACCCTTACTGCGTCCGCTTCTACCACTGCCTGCTCAGAAGCGGTGATGGGCAGCCGCGTGCAGGCCGGGCAGGCGGCAAAATCATACAGCCCCACCATCACCTGCAAATCGGCGGGAGCCACGGCCGTTACCGGCACCGCCAGCCGGTAGCGGTTGACGATGCGCTGCCCCGGCTCTAGCAGCCGGGTCGCCAGCAGGCCCTGCCCCGGATACATATCCCGCTGGGCGATGGGCCGCCCCAGCACCGGGTCGTTGAGGTGGACGAAGACGCTCCAGTCGCGGTCCATCGGGGCCAGGGCTTCCCATTCCAACGTCACCCACACGTCGCCGCCGGGGGAAACGGCCGTATCCGCCACCTCATACCCTACCAGTCGCAGGGCGTCGCCAAACGTCACGGCCGGCGCGGCCGGTGGTGCGGCGAGAGTCGGCGGCCGGTAAGCTGGTTGAATCCACAGCCAGGGGGCCAGCGCGGCTACGACCAACATGAACACGCCCAGCCCGCCGGCGACCCAGCGCGCCGGGCGGCGGGGCAGCCAGCCGACCAGCCCTAAAATCAGCAGGATAGAGAGGGCGGAAACGGCCGTAAACACCAGCCGCCCCTGCGACGACCACGTCGTCGTGGCCCACTGCACCAGCCCAAACACCACCGCCAGGGCAAACAGCAGGCAGACGACCAGGGCGAAGCGGCTCGCGACGAAGTAGAGGAGACTAGAGACTAGAGACTGGAGACTGGGGATTGGAGATTGGGGATTGGTCTTGGCGCGCCATTCTCTAGTCTCCAGTCTCCAGTCTTTAACCTCGCGGCCCAGATAGACGAAAAAGCCGAACACGGCCGTTACCAGTACCCCATTCAGCACGGTGTAAATCCACTGGGGCATGGGCACGTTGACGCCGCCAAAAAGGCCCCAGAACGACATCATAAACCCGACGCGCTCGTCCCACAGTTGGGCCAGCGAGGCGGGATGGGCGCGTGAACCGAGCACGGCGATGAAGGCGTTCCAGCCTAAAAAGTCGCCGTAGAGGACGATGTTGCGATAGTACCACCACCCGGCGATGAGCAGCACGGGGATGAGCAGCAGGGCGAACTGCAGCAGCGACCGGATCAGGATATTGAGCAGTTGGCGAAAGACATGGGATTGCGGATTGCGGATTGCGGATTGCGGCATAATATCCGCCGTATTCTCGCGCGCCCACAGTGTCATAAAAATGGCGCCCCAGGCCAGCGGCAGCAGGGCAAACGTGCCCTCCTTCGTCAGCAGCGCCAGCCCAATAACCGCGCCGAGCAGCAGCCAGTAAGCTGTGAGCTGATAGCTAGTAGCTCTAAGCCTGAAGCCGTGAGCCGTAAGCTTTACTCCGAACTCCGAACTCCGAAATCTGAAATCCGAAATCATGAGCCAGACGGCCAGGGAGGCCAGTAAGATGGCCAGGTTGTCGTTGTTGACCGCGCCGCTGATGAAGAGGAACATGGGCAGGAAGGCGTTAACGGCCGTAGCCCCCAGCGCCACCTCCGGCCGGTTCGGGGCCACCGCTTTGGCGATCAGATAGGTCAGCAGCACCGTGCCCGCGCTCAAAAAGACCGAAAAAACACGCACAATGCGCACCGCGAGCAGTGTGCCCTGCCACGGATTCCCGGCCGGGTCGTGGATGGCCAGGTTGATGTTGCCGTCCTCGGTGATGATGCCGTTGTCGACGTGCGGATTGAGCCAGCGCACCTGCGCCATGTCCGACGTATCGATCCAGAAGGTGAGCGCCGCGCCCAGGTAGTAGTAAAGCGGCGGCTGGCTGGCCTCCTGCTTCCACGGCCCGGCCTGCGCCGGATCGAACACCTGCACCGGCAGCGGATTGCCGTTAGCCAGGTGCTGGATCATTGGGTAGTGCCACAGTTCGTCGGAGGCTTCAAACACGGGGGTGGTGAGGGCGTAGGTGATGCCCAGCAGGATGAAGAGGCCCAGAATGACGGCCAGCAGTCGTTTCTCGTTCATAGCAGCCCGATTCTACCGACAAGTGCCTAAGTTGCCACCTGTGGAATTGGCACGATTTGCCTATAACCGGGTTGGAGGGTTTTCAATATAATCGGTATTTGAACATTTTTTCACAATCGATGAGGAACTTCGTATGACTTTAGACGCCTGGCTGGTTCTGGGCATTTTAGCCGTGGGCATTGTTTTGTTTATCACCGAGCTGCTGCGGGTGGATATTGTGGCCTTGGGCGTGGTGGTGGCCCTGATGTTGACCGGGGTGCTGACCCCGGCGGAGGCGATTTCCGGGTTCTCGAACACGGCCGTTATCACCATCGTCGCCCTCTTTGTGGTGGGCGGGGCCGTGCTGCAAACCGGGCTGGCCGGCATGATCGGGCGGCGCATCCTGGCCATCGCCGGCACTGAAGAGAAGAAACTGACCGTCGTGCTCATCCTGGCCGTATCCCTGCTGTCCAGCATCATGAGCGACACCGGCACGGTGGCCGTGCTGCTGCCGGCCATCGTCATCCTGGCCCGCTCGGCCAAACTGAGCGCCTCCAAGCTGCTCATCCCGCTGGCCTACGGCTCGCTGCTGGGCGGGGCCATGACCCTCATCGGCACGCCGCCGAATATCATCGTCAGTGAACTGCTGCAGGAGACCGGCTATCAGCCTTTCACCTTCTTCAGCTACACGCCGATGGGGCTGGTGCTGGTGGCGATGGGTGTGGTTTACATGCTGACGGTGGGGCGCAAGCTTTTGCCCGCCCGGCAGAAGCCGCTGGCCGAACCGGCCCTAGAATCGACGACCGAATTGGTGGAGCGTTACCGCCTGCCGGACAACGTATTCCGGCTGCGCGTGCGACTGTGGTCGCGCCTGATTGGCAAAACGCTGGCGGCGGCCCACCTGGGTGACCAATACCACCTCACGGTGCTGGAGATTTTGCGCCGCGAGGAGCCGCGCCCGGCCTTGCGCATCGTGCGCCCGCGCCACGGCCAAAACGGCCACGTCCCGCAAATCAAACGGCGCGTGGTTGTGCCGGAGGCGGAGACCATTTTAGAAAATGACGACGTGCTGATTGTGCAGGGCGAGGCGAGCAATGTGGGGCATGCGGCGGCGGTGTGGAGCCTGGGGGTGCAGGCGGCCACGGCCGTTGAAGAACTCGATCCGCACATCAGCGACGAAGTGGGCGTGGCCGAGGTGCTGCTGCCGCCGCGCTCGGCGCTGCTGGGCCGGACGCTGGTGGAGACGCGTTTTAGCCAGGCGTATGGGTTGAAGGTGCTGGGGATCAACACGGCCGTTGGCCAGGGCGAACTCAACGTGCGCGACCGCAAGCTGCAATTTGGCGATACGCTGCTGGTGCAGGGGCGCTGGCAGGACATCGTGGCTCTGCGCGAGCGGCGGCGTGATTTTGTGGTGATGGGCCAGCCGGAAGCGATGATCTGCGCGCCCAAGCGCAGTAAGGCGCTGCTGGCGGGGGGCGTGCTGCTGGTGATGCTGGTGCTGATGATTGGCGAGGTCTTGCCGCTGGTGACGGTGGCCCTGGCGGCCGGTTTGCTGATGATTTTGAGCGGCTGCCTGACGATGGACGAGGCGTACCAGGCGATTGATTGGAAGAGCGTGGTGCTGATCGCCGGGATGATTCCGATGAGCATTGCCCTGGAAAAGGTGGGCTTGATCAGCCTGGCGGCGGCCGGATTGGTGGACGTGTTTGGCCCGTATGGGCCGCTGGCGATTATGGCCGGGCTGTTTTTGCTGACGTCTGTGTTTACGCAGTTTATCTCGAATACGGCCACGGCCGTTGTGGTGGCTCCGGTGGCGCTGGCGGCGGCGGAAACGTTGGGCGTGCAGCCCCACGCCTTCCTGATGGCCGTGGCGATTGCCGCTTCAATGGCTTTTGCCAC
>Ga0209607_1000879_pt1 | contig 25621 bp, 18 predicted proteins | sample AD_UKC117_MetaG_FD_184413 | JGI IMG/M metagenome (GOLD analysis project Ga0209607, IMG submission 184413) | Active sludge microbial communities of municipal wastewater-treating anaerobic digesters from Hong Kong - AD_UKC117_MetaG (SPAdes)... | ecosystem: Engineered > Bioreactor > Anaerobic >... | reverse complement strand
GCCAGACCGAAGGGCAGGTGAACCGGCTCAAGTTATTAAAACGGCAAATGTACGGCCGTGCTAAATTAGATTTGCTTCGTTGTCGTATGCTTTACTCGCCATGAGCACGAAAAGTGCGAAAGAGCCACCAAAACGGGTAAACTCCACGCATTGTATCCCAAAAGGTAGACCAGTCGCACCCAGGCATCTGGTTTAATGGAGATAGTTCAACAACACAATCATTGCAAATTCGGCCGAAATGATGGGAGAATTGGGTGCTTTGCGCCGCTTTCACCATTAAGCTGGGTGGCATCTAACATTCGGGAGGTACGATGACACAAGTTCAATTTGGCTTCACAATGCCCGCCGATCAGCTAGACAAGGCGCGACAGAGAACATATGTTGACGATCTCAATCGTGCCTTGACACTTATCAACGGGCATTTCGACTCGGCGTGGTTCATTGACCATCTACAGTTTGGTGATACGGGCGTCCTCGAAGGGTTCACTGCCCTAAGCTATATAGCGGCACTGCATCCACCGCTCAAGTTTGGACATACCGTCCTTTGCCAATCGTTTCGCAACCCGGCCCTACTCGCCAAAATGGGCGCGACATTGCAGTTCCTCAGTGGGGGGCGTTTTCTCTTGGGTCTTGGTGCGGGGTGGCATGAGGAGGAGTATCATGCTTATGGTTACGATTTCCCACCCGCAGGTGTGCGCGTCCAGCAATTGGAAGAGACGCTCCAGATCATTAAGGCGATGTGGGCGGAGAAACAGGCTAGTTTTGAGGGAACGTATTACCGCGTGACCGAGGCTTACTGTGAACCAAAGCCAGACCCTCTCCCGCCTATTATGGTCGGTGCGTTTGGCCCAAAGATGTTGCGCCTGACAGCAAAATATGCCGATGGGTGGAATGTATCATCGACTGGCATCCATCCATATCGTCATCTGGTGGCGGAATTTGAGCGTGCCTGTGCTGAAGTGGGCCGCGATCCAGCAACGGTGCGGCGGTCGTGGTGTGGCGGCTGTATCTGTGCGCCCACTCAGGCGCAGGCGGAGCAGTTGGCGGGAGAGCGGTACAGGATGGATGATGACGACTTCAGCTTTGTTGGCACGCCGAAGCGGGTGGTTGAGCAAATGCGTGCCTTTATCGACCTAGGGGTTGATTATTTCATGGTTGACTGTGGCGGATTCCCAAATTTGACGACGCTGGAATTGCTTGTCAGCGAGGTAATACCAGTATTGAACCATCGAGTGGCAACGATTTGATTCTTGAATTGGCCCATCTGTTTGGGCAAGGCGATTGGTTATGCCAATGTTTGGGTGAGTCGTTCAGTAAACGGCCGTTTGTCAGCCCTTCTGCGATTTGGGCGAGTTCGGTGGTGCGGCCGATGAAGGGGGTGGCGGGGGTGGGGAGATTGGAGACTAGAGATTGGGGTCGGTGGGGATTGGAGGTGGTCTAACAGCCGTTCTCCTCGGGCAATTTCCACAAAAATAGCATAGAGGGTTGGCGTTCGTCGGCTTCTGTTTTTTTGATCATGGCGGTGGAGCAGAAAACGGCCGTTGCCACTGCCCGCTGCGTCAGCCGCAGTTGCTTGCGCCGCTGTTTGAGCCATTCGCCAGCTGCAAATAGGTCAGCGGCTGCGGCTGGCGGTGGGCAATCAGCCAATCGGGGATGACATCGGCATTTAGCCCGGTGTGCCACAAATGCACTGTCCCATCTTCCGCCGCCGACCTGAGGCCGCTGCCGTCGGCAGTGAGGGCCAGACGGTGCAGCACACTCGCGTGTGCCCGAATCTGGCGCAGCAGGTCGCCGGTCACCGCATCCCACACAATCAGCGTGCCGTCCTGCGCGCCGGACGCCGCATAAGCGCCATCTGCGCTAAAAGCAACCGATGAGATGCCGCTGCTGTGACCATCAAAGCGGTGCAGTTGCTCGCCGCTGGCCACGCCCCACAGGCGCAGCACTACATCCAGCCCGCCGGAAAGCAACATGCTACCGTCCAGACTAAAGGCAACGGCCGTTACCGGCCCCTCATGACCCGCCAACTGTCCGACTTCGTCGCCCGTCGCCGTCTCCCACAGCAGAATGCGCGTGTCACGCACCGCTTCCAGATCGAAATCGGCGGCGTAGCGGGTAACGCCTGCACCGCCTGCAAAGAAACGGGCGTCCGGGCTAAAGGCCACCACCGTAATCACATCGGTGGGTGTAGACAAAGCGCGATTCACCGCTGGCCACATCCCACAATGTCACCACGCTACCTTCCGTCCTGGCAGCGAGGAGACGGCCGTTTCTCCTTCACCCGCCTGACACTTTGGCCTATAATGTCCTGGTGACAGACATGCTCTTACAGACCAAGCTGTACCAACCACCACCGCGCCCTAGCAGTGTATCCCGTCCGCGCCTCAACGACCGCCTATCCCAGGGGTTGGCGAGCAGGCTGACCCTTGTCTCCGCCCCAGCCGGCTTCGGCAAAACCACGCTGGTGGCGCAGTGGCTCCACCAGCAGGCCGCCACGCAGCAGGCGTCGGTCGCCTGGCTGGCGCTGGACAACTACGATGATGACCCCAACCGCTTCTGGCAGTATGTGGTGGCGGCGCTGCAAACGGCCGTTCCCCACCTTGGCGCCAGCACCCAACCTGTTCTTGCCACCAATCCACTGCCGCCCCCACCGCTGCTGCTCACCGGCCTGCTCAATGAACTGGCCGACCTTTCCCAGCTGATTGTGCTGGTACTGGATGATTATCACGTAATCAGCGACCCGGCCATTCACGCCGGGTTGGATTTTTTGCTGGAACACGCACCGCCATCGCTGCGTTTGGTGCTGCTAACTCGCGCTGACCCGCCGCTTTCGCTTGCCCGCCTGCGCGGCCGTGGCCTGCTATATGAAATCCGCGCCGCCGATTTGCGCTTCACGGCCGTCGAAACGGACGTTTTCCTGCGCGACGTGATGGGACTTGCCCTTTCCGACGCCGATGTAGCCGCTTTGGACAATCGCACCGAAGGCTGGATTACTGGCTTGCACCTGACGGCATTATCTCTACAAGGCCGCGCCGACGCCAGCCGGTTCGTGCACGATTTTAGCCACAGCCACCACTACATCCTCGACTATCTTACCGCTGAAGTGCTGCAGCAGCAGTCGGAGGATATACAAACCTTTTTGCTGCAAACCTCCATACTGCCCCACCTCTCCGGCCCGCTGTGCGACGCCGTCACCCAGCGCCGCAACAGCCACGCCATCCTTGCCCAACTCCACCGCCAAAATCTGTTCATCACGTCGCTGGATGGCGGCCATCGGGAGGATGGCCGTGAATGGTACCGTTATCACCATCTGTTAGCTGACTTGCTGACCAACCGGCTGCGCCAGAGTGCACCCGCCGCCACGATTCGGGGGCTGCATGAACGGGCCAGCGCCTGGTGCGCAGCGCAGGAACAGTGGGAAACGGCCGTTTCCCACGCCATCGCCGCCGACAATTGGGAACGGGCTGCCGATCTGGTTGTACGCGCCTACCGACCGCTCATTGCCCAGGGGCGCGTCGCCACCTGGCAGCGCTGGCTAGCCCAGATTCCGACGGCGCAGATGCAGGCCCGTCCGGCGCTTCTGGCGCGTCAGGGCTGGGCGGCTTTCCTCAAAGGCGACATCAAGCAAGCGGAGATGGTTTTGGCGACAGCGCAGACGGCGCTGCAGAACGCTGACTCTGTTCCAGAGCGGGATTTACTGCGTGGCGAGCTGGCCACCTATCTGGCTATCATCGCCTTTTTCCGCGAAGATGCGGCGCGGGTAATTGCCGTTGCCGCTGAAGCGCTGGTCGCCCTGCCACCCGACGCCCTCACCGCCCGTGCCAGGGCGACCAGTGCCCTCGGCCTGGGGCACAGTTTGGCCGGGGAAACTGTTCAGGCCATGGAGCAGTTTCAGGCGGCGGTGGCGCTGGCCAGGCTGGCGGGTAATCCCTTTATCGAAGCCCACGCGCTGGAGACAGTGGCCGATGGACAGTACCAAACCGGGCAGCTGCGGGCGGCGGCGGCCACCTGCCGCGACATCATCGCCCTGGGCACCCGGGACCGCACCGTGCCGCTGCCGTTTGTGGGCAACGGCCGTAATCGGCTGGCGGCCGTGCATCTGGAGTGGGGTGAGCTGTCCGAGGCCGTAGCCGAGCTGGCGGCGGGAATGGCGCTGACGCAGCAGGGCGGCATCGGCTACAACGCGCTGGCTGAGTTATGTACACAGGTGCGCCTGCGTCAGGCGCTGGGCGACGAGGAAGGTGCGCTGGCGGCGCTGCATCAGGCGGAATCGCTGCTGCGCTACAACCCATCCCGCAGCGCCGCCGTGCAACTGGCGGAGTGCGCGGTGCGGTTCTGGTTGCAGGCGGGGCAAGTGGAAACGGCCGTGGCCTGGGCCGATGGCCGTTCACTGTCAGTTAGTGGCTTGCCGTTGTCCGACCTGCCCCTTATTGCGCAGGAAGTGCAGCAGGTAACGTGGGCCCGCATGGCGCTAGCGCAGGCACGGCCAGATGATGTGCTGATAATTTACAGCCGCGTCGAGAGGCAGGCGCGGGCGGCCGGGCGACTGGCGCGGGTGATAGAGATCGGGCTGCTGGCGGCGCTGGCACAGGAGATGAAGGGAGAAACGGTCGTTGCGCTGGACACCCTCGGCCAAATCGTCGGCCTGACGCAGCCGGAGGGACATGTACAGATTTTTGTCGAATCCGGCGCGCCGATGCTGCACCTGCTGCGGCAACTGGTCGCTAACCAGCCTGCGCCCTACCTGCAAACCTTAATCGCCGCTTTCCCCCCTGCGCTGCAGGGCGCGGCAGCGGGTCTCGTCGAGCCGCTCAGCCCACGTGAGATGGAGGTACTGCGTCTCATCGCCTCTGGATTGAGCAACAAGCAAATCACGACCGAGCTAGCCGTCTCGCTCAACACGGTGAAAAAACATACCTCGCACATTTACGACAAGCTGGGGGTGAACGGCCGTACCCAGGCCATCGCCCGCGCCCGCGAGCTCAATCTCCTTTGAAGTGGCCAGCGTCTCAGCCAGTCAGCTTCCTAAGCAGAACGTTTCCCCGCAAATTACACTCCCGATTACACCTCCGAGTGATTACAACCTGATTTGGATTTTCTATCATCTGTCTTGTACATAGGTGATGAGGCAATTTGATGGATGAGTCATATTACGCAATTCGGGTAAAGAGTTACCTGGGCACGGACACCATAAGCGCCTTCGGCAACTTTTCGGCGCGGCACACCGCCAACGGCGACACCGTGCTGACCGGTCTGGTCGCTGACCAGGCCGCGCTGCATGGCATCCTCATGAAAATCCGCGACCTGGGCCTGACCCTGGTCGAAGTCAGAAACCTCAATTGTAATTGCACTGCATAACAAAAAGGAGAGCAAGATGTCTACGACAACGATTCGGACAATTACCGGACTGGTTTTAATTATTCACGGCCTTGGTTATGCCATGGCGTTTATTCCCGCTCTGAACATTTTCAGCACGGACAAGTGGCATTATCGTTCCTGGCTGCTCAACAACTTGCTCAGCGATGGCGCCTCCCGCGCCATTATGATCGTGCTGTTTGCCATTCCGCTGATTGGCTTCATTGCTGCCGGATTAGGCGTGTTCAACTGGGTGATTCCTTATGCGTGGTGGCCCAGGTTAGCCATTGTCTCTGCTGTGGTGGGTTTAGTGGCGCTGGCAATTTTCTGGAATGCGTTTGCCTCGCTGTTTCCTAACAAAATCGGGGCGATTGTTGTGAATGGTGCCTTACTTGTGGGACTGCTGGGCGACAATGCCCTCTCGCAGATGCTGGCTGAAATTTAAGGAACGATGGCATAGGAGCGATAATCATGAGAGAGAGGATTTTAGTTTTGGGGGCAACAGGCATGTTGGGCGAACCCGTTGCCCGTCAATTGCACGAGGCCGGTTTTGTCGTACGCATTGTGGTCCGTGATGTAGCAAAGGCGCAGAAAATGTTTTCTGAATCGTTTGAACTTGTCGATGGCGATGTGACAGATGTGGCGAGTTTACGGCAGGCAATGACTGGCTGCTACGGGGTGCATATTAGCGTTGGCGGTGCGGTGGACCAGATCAGCGCAGAAAATGTGGCGACGCTAGCGCCTGAGTTAGACGTGGCGCACATCACCTATATTTCTGGCTCGACGGTGCAGAAGGAGAATGGCTGGTTTCCGATGACGGCACAGAAGCTGGCGGCGGAAACGGCCGTTATCCAATCCCACATTCCCTACTCTATCTTCTGTCCCACCTGGCCCATGGAGCAGCTGCCCCGCTTCATCATCGGCGGGCAGGCCACCCTGGTGGGCGACCGGCCCGTTCCCTGGCGCTGGTTTGCCGCCGCCGATTTGGGGCGCATGGTGGTCCAGGCCTATCAGCGGGAAGGCGCCTTAAACAAACGCCTGTACGTGCATGGGCCAGAACCGTTGTCCATGCCCGAAGCCTTGGACCAATACTGTCGTACGTTTCATCCGGAAATTTCGGCTGTGAATATGTTGCCCATAGAAAGGGCGCGCCGCATCGCCGCCAGCACGGGCAACCAGATGTTGGCCTATTTCGCTGACCTGATGGCTTATTTCCAGCAAGTTGGCGAGCCGGGCGACGCCGCCGAAGCCAATGATCTATTGGGGGCGCCCACAACCACGCTGGCCGACTGGATTGCGCAGAGAAAAACAGAACAGGAGGGAGAGAAATGAGCATCGTTTGGGTTGTATTGGGATGGGTGGTTACGGCCGTTTTAGGTTTGCTCACTGTTTCAATGCTGCTGCTGCACAACTGGCTGCACGCACTGACCCTAATCCTGGCACTCCTGCTCGTGCTGCCTCCGATGAGCTCGCTGCTAAAAAACAGGTTCGACCTGACCATTCACCCGCTGCTGCGCGGGGTGTTAATATTTGTCCTGCTGTTTGTATTTATCCGGCTGCTGACCGGCGAAAAAGCAACCTCGATCTATGCCTCGCCAGAAGTCAAGGCACAGTTTCTGGAAATTTATGACGACAAGATGGCAGAGTGGCCGGTTCCCTATGAAGATGTTTTTCTCGATACGGAGTACGGCGTCGTGCATGTTATTGTCAGCGGCCCGGAGGATGCGCCGCCTATGCTACTGCTGCACGCTTCCGGGGTGTCGGGTTGGTCGTGGAAGTTCAACGTGGCCGATTTGAGCCGGAATTACCGCACCTACGCCATCGACCTGATAGGCGACGCGGGCAAAAGCGAGTTTATCAGCCTCGACCACGTCTTGCAGACCGGGCAGGATCAGGCAGACCTGTATGCCGATATCTGCAACAAATTGGGAGTGGATAAGGCCTATGTGGTGGGTGCGTCTGAAGGCGGATTTATTGGCTCCAATTTCGCCCTGTACTACCCGGAACGCGTGGAGAAGCTGGCACTGCTGGGGCCGATGGGCTACGCCGGGGCCACGGAAACAGTGATGCGGATTATGTTTGCCCAGTTTTTCCCGCTGAAGCAGGTGCAGGAAAGCACGCTGCGCTGGGCGTTTGGCGATGATCCGGCACTCAATGCGGAGGTGGGGCAGTGGTTCCGCTTGTTTATGACGCAGACGGTTCCCAACAAGGTAGCCCCGCTGCCGCTACCGGCCGCGCAGCGTCAAAGTTTGTCGGTACCGGTGCTGTTTGTCTTTGGCACACACGACAATCTAGTGGGCGACCCGGAGGCGGCGCGGGCGCTGGTTCAGGATATGGCCGATGTGCAGGTCGAGGTCGTTACGGCGGGACATCTGATGGGCGGGGAAATACCAGACAAGGTTAACACGTTGGTGCTTTCGTTTTTTGAGAGAGTGCGATAACGATGAATACCACAGCCTTGACCTGCCCTAGTATCAAGCGATTCTCATGAACTTTGCCTGTTTTTGTAAACGGCCGTTCCGCTAAACAAACGCTAAATGGCGCTCTGTACGCCCCTGATATTTATTTTGTGTTTTCGTCTGGCCGGGGGAAATATGAGTTTTGACAGTTGACGGCTGTCTGCAGGGCATTTATGCTTGAAATATCGGATATTTTTGTTCCGCGGGCGGAGGGAGCGCACCGCACCGCAAGATATCTCAACCAGGCCATTCGGATACGCTGCCACCTTGCGCCGGCGAAAGGAAAGCATCACCATGGGCAAAAAACTTGTCCTTCTGGCCCTGCTGCTGTTGCTGGCTGCGCTGAGCGCTGGCCCACCATTTTTCGCCACCGCCCAGCCTCCGGCAGCCGATCCCTTCAATCCCACCGGCGTTCTCCGTGGCCAACCGCTGCCCGGCGCCGATTATCCGGCTGCGCCGGCGGCCAACCATCGGCCGGATGTATTGTCCGACAGATCGCCCACAGGCTTCGACCTGGACGTGACCTACATCAACCGGGCGCCCATGTACCAGTTTTACTGCGTCGCCTACACCGACGGCATCCCCCACCTTTGCCCGGGCACGCAAACCGACAAGCGCTGGCCGGACCCTGGCGAGGTTGTCACCTTTACCGCCCACGTGATGAACAAAGGGACCTTGCCTAGCCCTGGCTATACGGTCCACTGGTTCATCGACGACGTGGAACAGGCCAGCGAGACGGCAGTTGGCTTGGCCACCGGCGCGGAAGCCACTTTCACCTTCCACTGGCCGTGGGGCCACATCATGGACGGCGAGCGGGTGGTCGATGACCATCGGCTGCGCTTTAGCCTGGAGCCCGACACCCCCGACGACACCTATCCGGCTAACAACAGCCTGGAAGATCGCACCAACGCCCTGGGCCTGCTGATCGCCATCACCCCGGAAATGATCACGGCCTACAACACACCCTGGAACCCGGCGTTTTCTTACTCGGCGGAGGATTGGCTGCAGCGGCAGATTGCCGCCATGAACAGCATCCTGGCGCAGTCGATTTATCCGGTGACGCCGCAGGGCGCCACGGAGCGGGTGCGCATCAACACCATCGCCATCACCGCTTCCCCACCCATCCACGATGGCTCTCATGATGGCGGCTGGTTTGTGGACGCCGACTATCGCCTTGTCAGCGGCGGGTATGACCCGGCCGCCGACGTGGACTGGAGCCTGGTTCACGAACTGAGCCACCAGGTGGGCCTGATCGACCTGTATAATCTGGACGTGCCGGCAACCAGCGTGGCCGTGCTGGACGACGACGGGCAGCCGGCCAACTTTGGCTTCCGCTGGCCCAACGATGGCCTCATGGGCGGCGGCGACATCACCCCATATACCAATCACACCCTCTATTCCAGCCACAGCGCCGGCGGTATTTCGTCTACCAAGGGCTACCGGCGCGGCTATTACGGCGAGTACCAATATGATCTGCCGGCGCAAATCGACCTGCTGGTACTGGACAATGCAGGGAACCCGGCGGCAGGGGTGGCCGTAGACCTCTATCAACGCACCGGGCCGCCAGACTGGATTGGGGTTCTGGCCATCGACAATACGCCGGACATCAGCGGGCAGACGGGGAGCAACGGCCGTTTCACCCTCACCAATCGCCCGGTCAACGGCGGCGTGACCACCCAGACCGGCCACGTCCTGCAAGATAATCCCTTTGGCGTGGTGGACGTGGTGGGCAATGAAACCCGCTTTTTGGTCAAACTGAGCCTGGGGGCGCATGAAGAGTTCCACTGGCTGGATATCACCCCCCTGAACCTGGCCTACTGGCTGGGCAATACCGACCAGTACACTATTACGCTGAACAGCCATACGCCGCCAACCGCCGCGCCGGAACCGCCGGTTATCACATCGGCGCAGGTGGTGGGCCAAGAGGTGACGCTCTGTTGGCCGGCGCACGCCGGCGAGACCTATACCCTGTACCTGGCCGGGCCGCCCATCTACAGCTACGAAGAGGTCATCACGGGCCTTAGCGGACCGTGCACCCATCACAACTTCCCCAACACGCCCTGGGGCGGTAACCGCATTTATGCCCTGACGGCTGTAGCCGCCACCGGTGCGGAGAGCGGCTTCAGTAACTTTCTCTGGACGCCGCTGCTGCTGAACCCCACGGCCGTGCGCCTGGACAACGCCGGCCAGCGCATTATCCTGGATGCGCAAAATGGGTATGCGCTGCTGCGCCAGGACCGGTACGGCCGTTACCGGCAAAATTTTGGCAGCCCGCACTTCCACCTGGAATATTCCCACTTCTTCACTGTGGCTGGCGATGGCCGTCTCATCTTCAGCCACCCCGGTGACTACTACACCAATCGCCACTCCGTGCGCATCGCCGACAGTGAAGCCCAACCGCTGCTGGAGTTTGGCGAACAAGGTTCCGGTCCGGGCCAGTTCCAGACGCCAAGCGGTGTCACTGTGTGGGGCGACCCCTGCACCGTTGAAGGCCCATATACCGACGACGCCCACACCCTGCTCCTGGTTCATTTTGACGGTAGTTATGAGGGCGCGCAAGGAGAGGTAGGCCATGCCTCCCCGACCCATTTTGGCGACGGTCGTTATGGGCAAGGCGCGCTCATCCTGCAAGATCACACCCTGTTCTACGACACCGCCGACAATATCAACCGCACCGGCGGGGCCATCGAATTCTGGGTACGCCCGGAGTGGAATGGCAACGACATGGAGAGCTACACGTTCCTGGAAGTCGGGTTTAGCTGGTTCAACCGCATCCGCATCATGAAAGACGGGGCCAACAACCTGCGCTTCATGATCTGGGACAGCAGCCACGAATACGACATCGGGACCAACGTCGGCCACTGGCAGGCGGGCGAATGGCACCACGTCGCCGCTACCTGGTCCGGCAGTGACAGCGCCCTCTACGTCGATGGCCAGCGCCAGGCCGAACGCCACGATGTGGTACCGCCCGATTCCCTCGCATCGCAGCTCTTCGTTGGGTCGGATAGTTGGGGCAATCAGGAAGCGGAGGCCACCATCGACGAACTGCGCATCAGCGACACCCCACGGGTGGGCAACAGCGAAACCTGCGCCCGCATCATCGTCGCCGACCGTGACAACAATCGCCTCCAGGCGTTCACCAACCTGGGCGAGTTCGTGGCCGAATTTGGTGGGTTTGGCAGCGGTCCGGGCCAGTTTAGCCTGCCGCGTGGCCTGGCGGTAGACAACCAGGGGCGCATCCTGGTGGCCGACAGCGGCAACCACCGCCTGCAACGCCTGGCCTTCAACGGTCGTGCCTTCAGCTTTCTGGAAACAATTACCGCCGGCTTTAACGAACCATTCGATGTGGCCACAGCCCGTACCGGCCAGATCATTGTGGCCGACACGGGCAACAACCTGGTCAAGGTATTGGACGAGAATGGGGCCTTGCTGGCGGTCTACGATGGGCCGAATGATGGGTTCGCCGGACCATTCCAGGGTCCGCAGGGGGTTGTTGTCGAGCCGCCCGGCAATATCGTCGTGGCCGACACCGGCTGGCCACGGGTAGCTACGATTCGTGATGCGCTGCCAACCCTGCGGCTTTACCTGCCAGTCATCACAAACGGCCGTTAGATGATAGGCATTACTCCTGCTGGCGCAGAAGGCTCCTTCAAATGGCCAAAATCCAGAAACTTCAAAAGGTTGGATTAAAACAGTGGCGGGAGCAGATGAGAAAAACAAACAGGCTACTTCTTGGACTCCTGGGTCTTGGAATGATGATGCTATCAACCATGGCCACAGCTCAGTGGCAAAGAGGCATCTCTCTGGAAAACGCTAACGCATCGTTTGTAGGTGAACAGTTTAATGACTACACCGGATGGTCTGTGACCGGTATAGGCGATGTCAATGGCGATGGGTTTAACGATTTTCTCGTCGGGGCGCTCAATTATGGGAACGGCGGCCAAGTGTATCTTTTATTGGGGAAATTATCGGGTTGGGAACGCGAAGTTTCTCTGGCCAATGCGGACGCATCGTTTCTGCCTCTTTATGGCCAGAGGATTGGCAGTGCTCTGGCCGGGATTGGCGATGCCAATGGCGATGGATTTGACGATTTCCTTATCGGTGCGCCAACCTCTATCTCCGGCTTTGGCCAGGCCTATTTATTCTTAGGCAAAGCAAGTGGTTGGGATCGCGCCATAAGCGTCAGTGAAGCGGATGCCTCTTTTGTCGGCGAATACGCCGGTGATTTGACCGGAGGGTCTGTTGCTGTGGCCGGTGATGTCAACGGAGACGATTATGACGATTTTCTAATCGGTGCGCCGGGCTGGCCGCAAAACGCAGAAACAGGAATAGCCTATTTGATCTTAGGACGAGAAGAAGGATGGAGCCAAGACACATCTGTAACGACAATTGATGCTTCGTTTAGAGGGGAATATTTTAGTTTTACCGGCGGCGCTCTTGCCGGCGTCGGCGACACGAATGGGGATGGTTATGATGATTTTGTTGTGAGCGCCCCCAAGCACCACGGCGATTTTATTGCTACCAATGCGGGAAAGGTTTACCTGGTTCATGGTAAGCCTGATGGCTGGGATTCACACGAAATCTTCTTAGAATCCCACTCCGATGCCTCTTTCTCGGGCGAGAATAATGATGATTTTGCGGGTTCAGCAATCTCGGGTGCTGGAGATGTCAATGGAGATGGGTTCGATGATTTCCTAATTGGTGCCCCAGGGAATGGCATGCCTGATTCCACAAAGCCCGGACGAACGTATCTCATTTTGGGACGTTCAAGCGGGTGGACAAATAACGTATCGCTCGCTGCGGCTGACGCCTCTTTTTGGGGTGAGCATGAGGGCGATTGGTCCGGATCTTCTTTGGCTGGCGTGCAAGACGTTAATGAGGATGGGTATGATGAGTTTTTAATTGGCGCCCGAGGAAGTGATGCTCAGGGCATAAATTCAGGACAGGTTTATTTTGTGCGTGGACAGCCTACAGGCTGGGAGGTGGCAATACCACTTTCAGAGATAGGCGTTTCTTATGTTGGAGAAAAAGCCGGTGATATGGCTGGGAGAAGCGTTGCCGGATTGGGAGATGTGAATGGCGACGGACCGAGCGACATGTTGGTTAGCGCCACTTTTTTTGGCCAGGATCCATCTTATGAAATTGGGGGGATTGTTTATCTGATTTTTGGAGAACGGCGTATGCATATCTATTTGCCTATTGTTTACGAATAAACGATGCTCATAGGCCTATTCACGAAACAGCTTTAGATAGTGGGGGAAATCAAGGTAACCGTCGAAAAATAGGTTTTGTATCGGGCCACATCCCGGGTAATCAGACCCATGTCCAATACAGCCGCATGCGCACCGATAAAGAAATCGGGCAGGGGTGAAGATTTTGTTCCTTTATTTATTCTTCCTATACTGCAAAAACGCTTTTCCAGCCAGAAACAAAGCTTCTTTAGGCATTTCCAGCAAGTGCAATCCGGCCCGTTCAATCGCATCTTCCAGTTCTTCAATGCGATTAAACCCCATTGAAAGTTCTGTCTAAACGATAGATAGGATTGATGACTAATTCTTGAGAAGCACCATACTGATTGAGCGTTGTCTCAGACCAATCGGCCCATTGGGGATCGTCCAAAAACAGGTCCAAAATAATATTAGAATCTACAAGCATCCTATTCGTCAGTCTGCTCTGGTCAATACCATAATTTCTTCGGTAGTCATCTTTACGGTAACGATACCGCGGAGTTTAGAAAACCGATTGCTGCCAGTGTCATTTTTCTTTTTCACAAGGTAAACGCGGCCATCTTCGCCAACAACAAAATCAATCTCTGAAGCAGGTTTAATATTTAATTTTTCCCGGATTTTTAGGGGAATTGTGACTTGCCCTTTTGAGGTCACGCGCATAGCATCTCTTATTTATTTTGACAGATTGAGTAATAATATTACTAGTACTACTACCACCTATCGTTAATATATATTGTTCTGAAATCTAAAGCCGGAGATTGTATCTGCAGAAACTCGAATAAGCAGCCGCGGTCGCAGACTACTGTTTGAGTCCGCTAAGTTAGAGGAACCTCACTTTGAATATTTTGGCGCAAGTAGACCCCGGTTGGCTGGAAAACCAAGTCAGGCCAGAATGGCTTGACCGGTATGGACAGCGTTTCAGTGACTTCCAGTTGCCAAAAGCAAAAGAGAATCGTCTGGCCAACAGATTCACAAAGGGCTCTTCAGCAGGCAGCCGGGATAACACAGAGAGACAGCACCATTTTCAGGCAAAAGCAACGCATAAAAATAGCCCAGTCGAAACCCTGTATGAATTACCATAATCTACTACCCTATTTCCCGGGCCAGATACGCCTGCGTCAGCTCCTTTTCAGGCTGTGCAAAAAACGACCGGGCCGGACCATATTCTACCAATTCACCCAACCACAAAAACGCAATAAAATCGGCCAAGCGGCGGGCTTGGTCAATGTCGTGAGTGACCATGATGACGGTATAGGCTTTTTTCAACTCCCGTAGCAAGGCTTCAATGCCCCGTGCCGAAATGGGATCGAGTGAGGCGGTGGATTCATCACACAACAAAATTTCCGGCTCCACGGCCAAGGAGCGAGCCAAGCAGAGCCGCTGTTGTTGTCCAACCGAAAGGGCAGTGGCTGGCGCTTTTAAGCGATCCTGAACTTCATCCCACAAACCAACCGACTCCAGACGGCTCTGCACAATTTGGTCTAGGCGGCCATTGATACGACCGTGAATCCGAGGGCCATAGGCAACATTGTCGTAAATGGAAAGGGGCAGCGGAAACGGCTTCTGTGCCAACAGGCCGATGCGGGTGCGAACTTCGGTCACGTCTACATTAGGCTCATAGATATTGACCCCATCCAGTAACACTTGGCCACCGACCCGTACCTGCTCGTTCAAATCCAATAGTCGGTTGAGGCTCTTGAGCAGGGTGGACTTGCCGCAACCTGAAGGCCCAATAATGGCCGTAATTTGACGAAGTGGGATGTTTAGATTGATGTCCTTCAAAGCCTGTTTCCGACCGTACCAGACATTGAGATTGCGAATGGCTAAAGATTGCATCACACTTACTCCTTTTAGCGGATCGCATGCCGCCCTAAGCGGGTTATGGACAGATGGGCCAGCAGGCTGATAATCAGAATGATGGCGGTCAGCACTAGAGCCGAAGCGTAGGCACGGGCCTGCACTTCGGGAAACGGTGTACCCAGTTGGAAAAAGATAGCCAGTGGCAGGGAAGCCACCGGTTGTAGCAAAGATTCAGGCATCCTATCAGTATAACCGGCCGTAAACAGCACCGAAGCGGCATCGCCAATCCCTCGGCCAAAGGCCAGCAAGACAGCCGTTACCAGCCCCGGTATCGTCTGTCGCAATAAGATACCCAAGAATTCCAGCCGGGTTGTGCCTAATGCATAAGTAGACTCAGCCAGTTGACGCGGAGCAAGGCTCACCACCTCATCAAAGGTGCGGGCCAAAATGGGCAAAACTACCAACACCAGCCCGATAATGCCCGCCAATAGCGAAGCTCGCAACCCCAAGAAAATCATCAGAGAAAAGGCAAAAGCGCCATAAACGATACTGGGAATGCCCCACATAATATCTAAGCTAAGGCGCACCAAGCTAGCGCGACGGCCGTTGCCCAAATAGCCGTGCAAATACAGCACCACTGGCACAGCCAATACAGTCGCCACCAATGTGGCTCCTGATGCTAGGTAAATAGAGCCCACAATGGCATTGAGAATGCCGCCGTTGCCACCCAGATAATATGCTGCTTGCGGTGGTTGAGAAATCATCTCCCAGCTCAACGCTTCCATTCCGCGCCAAAAAATGACAGCCAGAATCAACAGCAAAACGGCCGCTGCCGCTGCCAATGACCCGCGCATCAACCAGATAAAAAAGTGTTCTTCTACTTTTCGCCTCCGGTTCATCTCATTTTCTCCTAGACCGTTCGCTGGATGCGCACAATGACCAGCCGTGCCAGCACGTTAAAAACCAGCACCACGACCAACAACATCAAGGCAGCGCCCATCAAGGCCGATTCGTACAGCGGCACGGACATCATTTCGCCATAGTTGTTAGCGATAAGGGCGGGCAAGGAGTAAGCGGTATCAAAAAGTGACTGCGGTGTTTTTACGGTATTGCCGATGAGCATCATGACCGCCAGCGTTTCGCCAAAGGCACGTGAGAGACCCAACACCACCGCGGCCAGCACGCCGCCCAGCGCCTGCCGCCGCACAATCAGTTTGGTTGCCTCCCACCGGGTGGCCCCCAGACACAGCGCCGCTTCGCGCACTTCGCGGGGCGTAGAGCGCATCACCTCCTCCGTCACAACCACCACCAAGGGGAACACCATCACCCCCAGCACAAAACCGGCCGACAACAGCCCGTAACCGCTGGGATTGATGCGGCTGAAGAAGGGGATGACCTGTCCCAATGTCTGGTCAGCCCAAGGGCCAATGCGATCTCTTACCAAGGGAACAATAAACAAGACACCCCACAGCCCATAGACGACCGAAGGGATACCGACCAGCAAATCCAAGGTGGGCTTGAGCACGGCGCGTACCCGAGTAGACATATATTCAGCCAGATAAATGCCACTGAAAACGGCCTGTACTACAGATAAGACAATGGCCACCATAGTTACGGCCACGCTACCGATGATAAAGGGCGCAAAGCCGAACTGACCACGCATCGGGTGCCATAATTGTGAGGTTAGCAGCTCCCCAAGAGGGTAGCTCGACAGTAGCGGCCAAGAGCGGTAAAGTAGAGTTGCCGCGACAATGACAATGAAGGCACAAACAGCGCCGGTGAGGACGCTCATGCTGTACCGCGATAGCCTGTCTTTGACTAGGCGGCGTAGGCCGACTTTTCGGGGTATTGGACTTGTCTCCACCTGTTTAGGTAGAGCAGTTGTTTCTCTGGAAATTTCCATACTCAACCTCCGTCATCCCCTCAAATGGGAACAGGAAATGGCGGTTCTTTTGCTGCCATTTCCTGTTCCTGATTTTGGACGGTGCTATTCTGCCACTAAAGCCAGCGCTTCCTGAATGCGTTCAGTCGGTAATGCTACGTAACCGGCGTCAGCCACAAATGCCTGACCCTCCGTTAATATCCAGCGATAGAAGTCGGCAATGACAGGATTGGGTTCCCCTTTCGTCACCAAATAAAGAGCACGCGCCGGTGGGTAAGGGTACACTTGGGCGGCAATAGCCGCTGTCAGATCATCCCGATGGGCGTAAAAATCCTCATCGGCACCGATCTGTCCATTACCATTCAGGTCCAGCGGGATAACTTGCAGCCCATCAATGGGCACACCAGTTTGTTGGTTATAGGTGAAACCAATGTTGTTAAAGCCAACTCCCAATGGATCTTGCCGCACGGCTTCGGCCAAGCCGGGGTCCGCGTTAACGGCCGTACCAATCAAATCCTCTTGCCCCTCTGCCAAAGCGTACAGGGCCCACATCTCTGCCGCCCCGGCTGAATCTGCCCGGGTGTAGACATTGATCGTTTCGGTTGCATCCGTACCTAGCAGTTGGCCCCAAGAAGTGATTTCACCAGTAACCCATATAGCATTGGCTTCTTCCGGCGTGATTCCCCGGGACTGAATCTCGGCCAGATATGGATTGTTAGCATTAATCGTGCCAACGACAGCATCAATCGTCACCGGTACCAAAAAAGAACCTTGATCCAGTTCTTCTTGGCGGGCATCCCGTGACAGCATGGCAATATCGGCCGCCCCGGTAAGCATATCGGTCATACCTTTGCCTGCACCACCAGCCTGCACGTCAAACGTTACGCTGGGATGGAGTTTGCTATACTCCTCCGCCCAGACAGTGACAATGGGAAACAGGGCAAATGCGCCGGACACACTGATTCGTACCGGTTCACCCACTACTTGCTCCGCTGTGTCAATGATCGAATTTGAAGTAGACGCACTTTCTCCGCTACAAGCAACCAAGAGAGATATTAGCAAGAATAGAAACCCCGCTTTTTTTAGGTGGTGCATTTTCATATGTCTTTTCTCCTTCTTACTTTATGATTCAATGGATAGCTGAGAGGTTAGTTCAGGGGGTTTAAGGACAAAGATTGGGCGGTCGCCATGTATGCCATTTTGCTCAATGGCCGCAATAACCCGGTGGACAAAATCTCCTGCATCCTCAGCCGCGATTACCAACAAATCATAGGGATGGGCATTGCTGGCAATTTCTGCAACGACTTGCTGAATGGGGTTCCCTTGGCGAAACTTCAGGTCAACGGCGATGCCTTCTGTATGCAAGCGGCGCAGGCAACGATCTAGGTGCTGGCTGGCCAGAGATTCCCGCTGCAGATATTGGACAAAACCCGATCTAGAACTGTTTGACAGGGGTAAAAGGGTAACGATCGCTTGCTGTTGCCAAGCAAAGGGGGTTAGCCAGTCTAGGGCACCTTCATCTGAAGCAAACCCACGTAACACAACTAAAATGCGCCGTATTGTTGGCTGTTCACCGCGAACAAAGTACAAGGGTGTGGTGGCTTGGTTAAGGACTTCTGGTAACATGGCGGGTGCCGGCGAGGGCATGACAACTAATTTATAATGACCGGCGGTTGCCAAGCTGAAAACTTCATCCAAGCTTAGGTTAGCAGAGGAATGGGTAGTGGCAGAAATATGGAGCGTTTCGCTCAGCATGGAAGTTGCTGTCGTAACGGCCGTTTCCCATTCAGGTTGCTCACACCAAGCAAAAATCGCCTGATCCCCCCGGCTTTTTGGGCAGTAAATACGTTCCAACGCTGGTAACAGATTTTCGACCGGCGTAAACACAGGCACAATGCGCGCCTCCAGCAGGCGACTTAAAACCTGCCGCGCTTTAACATTCTCTGGGTAAGCCATCGCCACACTGACAGCACCATTTTCCCGCCCTAAAGGCAAAGCCAAATAGTAGCGGGACAGCGCATAAGGCAGTTGCTGTACAAGCGAAAAATCGATTGTGATTGCAGTCAGATCGACTTGGAGGATAGGAGCTGTCGTTTTACCGTTCATACGGTAAACGATAGCAGGACACGGTAACAGAATAGTCAATGATCGAGTAACAGGTCGGTAACAAATTATAACCTGTTCTCTTAGCCTACTCCTGTTATTCTTTGGGGACGGACTTCTCTGCTAGGCAGTAGCCGATGCCGGGAATTGTTTCAATTAAGGAAGTAGCTTCATTGGGGTCTATTTTGGCTCGTAGCCGATAGACCAACTGCTTCAACATCGTCTTGTCACCCCCGTCACTTCCCCAGATGGCCGTAATCAGAGCATCGCTGGCTAGGACCTGTCCGGCATGGAGCATGAGCGTTTCCAGCAGCTTTGCTTCTAAGGGTGTCAGGCGTATGAGTTCCCTACTCTGATACTGCACTTCATTCCGGGAGCGGTCAAAGACCAGTCCAGTCAGTTCCAGCACAGTTATTGCGTCGGCCACCCCTGCCCGGCGCGAGACAGCTTTGATGCGAGCCACAAGCTGGTTGGGACTGAATGGCTTAACCACGTAATCATCTGCGCCCAATTCCAGTCCCTTTACCACCGCCTCATCGCCGCCGCGTACGCTCAAGATAATGATGGGTGTTTGTGCCTGACCGCGAATCTGACGACAAACGACCAGCCCGTCCAGCTTGGGTAAATTCAAATCTAACACCACTAGATCCGGTTTTTCCGCCTCCCAAAGTTGCAGGGCGGCTATTCCATCAAAAGCAGTGACAACTTCGTAACCAGCCCGGCGTAAGGTAAAAGCCAGTACATCCGAGAGAGAAAGGTCGTCTTCAACTACTAGTATTTTCATCAAGTGCTTCCTATTGTCGTAAAGGAATTTCAAACCAGAAAAGTGAACCGCCACCCGGTTGGTCGCTTATCCTTACCTGGCCACCGTGGGCCTCTACGATTGTTTTTACTACGTACAATCCCAGGCCAATACCATATTGTTCCTGGTCGCCGCTGTCCAGGCGCACAAAACTGCGAAACAGATTGCTGCGTTCGTCCGGTGGAATGCCAGGACCCCGGTCAGCCACACCGACATGAAGCGTAGTGGCTTGTTGCCTCAGTTGCAACTCGATTGGCTGGCCGATGGGACTGTATTTGCTGGCATTGATAATCAGATTGACTAATACCTGTGTCAGCCGCGCAGGGTCTCCCTCAATCTCCGGCAGTTGGGGTGATTCGGCCAGGGATAACGCCTGGTCGCGCCGCTCTAACAGCGGTTGGGCAATGTTGACCGCATTCTCAATTGCCTCGTGGATATGGAAAGTACGGAAACGCAGCGCAAACTGTCCGGCTTCAATGCTGCTGCTCTCTAACAAGTTGTCAATCAGAGTTTGCAAACTCAACAAACTGACATGAGTCGGCCGTAACAACTGCCTGACTTCGGCTAGCGAAAATTTTTCCCGCTCATCCAGCAGCAGTTCCATCGAGGCAATGAGCGTACTGAGTGGAGTGCGAAACTCGTGAGAGATATTGGCCAGAAAATAAGAACGCAAACGGCGAACAGCTTCTTCTTCGGTCACATCGCGGAAGACCAGAGCTACCTGGGTGGTATCACCACCTGGGGGAATCAGTTCCGAGTCGGTGAGAGCCAGCACAATTGATTTGCCGCTGCGGGTCAGCACCTCAATTTGCTTTTTCTGCCCGGCCGGAGGGACATGATCCAGAAATTGCGCCCGGTCATCTTCTGCGAGCGAGAAAAGCGTGTTGACGTGTTGGCCGATTGCCTCATCTGGTAGCCAGCCTAACAGATTACGCGCCCCGTCGCTCCAAAATGTAATCTCTCCGGTCGTATCGTAGGTGGCAACCCCTTCGACGATAGATTGCAAGAGCGTGTTTAAGCGTTCGCCGACTTCAGAGCGTTCTCGCAAGGCTTCCAGCATACTGACCTGGCTGCGGTGTAGGGCTTCGGCCAGGGTCTTAACTTCTGCCGGGGTAGAAAAGAGAGGAATAGGAGCCACCAAATCCCCCTGGCTAATTTTTTCGGCCGTTACTGTCAGTTTTTGCAGCGGAGCATTGACCTGGCGCACAAACCAGATACTAAAGATAGAGCCTAACAGAGCTATCGTAGCCGTACTGATGGCTAAAACGGAAAAAGCGCGTTGCTCTGTAGCGACCAGTTTATCGACCTGGAGAGCAACCTCAGCGAGGAGCATCGTTTGGCCGCCGCTGTCGGAGAGTGGTACATAGGTTGTGTAGTAAGTGTGGTCATCTATTCTTAAGACTTGTTGCAGCGCTGACTCACCAATAGCGCTCGTGGGTAAAGGGGCCGTCATACTAACGTCGGCAAAAGTGGTGGACAGCCGCAGGCCGTCAGGCTGTAAGATGCTCTGCTGCATTCCGGTGGCTGCTACCAGGCGTTCCAGAAAGGGCATTTCCAGCCATATACCGGCTGTGGCTGTTCCCAATGGGCGGCCAGAAATGTCATCTGTGACGACCTGTTGGGCCAGGATAGCAGGACGGCCGTCCAGGAGATTAAAACCTGTTACATCACCGCGAACGCATTCGGTGAAACTGTTGTCACCGGCCAGAGGTAAATTGTCTGTTTTACAAAGTAACAAGATGTCCAGGTCACTTTGGGTCTGAAAATCTTGCACGTATAGCTGGAGTTCATTTACTGACTGTTCGCGGGTTAGCTGTTGCAGTGTCGGCCGTTCGGTGAACAGCACAAGCTGGTTTTCCACCCGGTTTTTTTCAGCTTCCAATAGGGATTGCGTAGCGCTTTGGGCGTTGTCTACCTGCGCCCATGCTTGCCGCTCTAGCTGTGTCCGTGTTAGCCAAAAAGCGGGTACACCAGCGCTGAGAGTTGTCAGGATGATAAGGGCCACAAAGCCAAGCAAAAGACGCATTGAAAAGCTGTTGATAGCAAAAAACTTTTTCATTTCAATCTCATTCGTTTACCTGGCAGATGCAGGCTGCTACTGTTGTTCTTGGCTTTGGTTTTACCACAACGCCAACAATTCCGGGTCTTAGCGTACAAAGTAACGATAAGAGGGTTGACATACTCCCAGGGCTAAAGCACCTGGGAGTATGTCAAGTCCCATAAAAAGAAAAAGCGGCCCAAAAGTATGGGTCGGCATAAGGTGTCTCATCTTGGTTTTCGGCCAGGGTAAAGTCAATATACTTCTCCTGAGCCAGGGCATAAGCCATACGTCCGGTGGGGGCATCCGGCGCGGCGGCGCGATAGTCGGCAAACAGATTGCTTAACTCGGCCACAGTCACCTGGCGCAGCCAGCGCTGGGTAGCCTGCAGCGCCTCTATCGGGGGCATGCCCTCATGACAGTTACCCAGATGAAGTTGGTAGAAGTGATCTATGAAGAGAGCCGTGGAGAGGTCATCCACCGGCCAGAGGCTGCCCAGGATACCTGCCGCGCCGGCCTGCAAGAAACCGGCAGGCAGGCCGATAACCTCGTCGGGCAGGTTATTGAAATCGGTGACGGCCGTCTGGCAGGCGGAAAGAACCACCAGGCGCGCATCGCGTAGGGACAGCTCGTCCAGCACCTGGCGCAAAGTGAGCCGGACGCCGTCGCTCAGGATCAGGCCTGAATTGAGGGGCTGTTCGAGGTCAAATAAGCCGTGACATGAGAAATGGAGATACCGCTTGCCGGGAATGGCGGCAGCGACAGCCGCATGAGTAGCGGCCGTTTCGCAGAACAGGTGCTCTGTGTCACCAAAACGCAAGGCGACTTCTTCCGCTTCGTGTCGGGCAAAGTGCAGCGAGGGGATGCCAGTAGGCAGCGGAAGGGGATTCCCGACGGCTAATAAAGTGGCCAGTTGGTTCGCATGGGTTTTCAGGCGGCGGCAACTGGTGGCCAGCGTGCGAGCTGAGGGAGCATAGCTGACGGCAACGGCGTCGCCGAAAATAGTAGGCTGACCGCCTACCGTCACCTGAGCCGCATGCAGGGGCAGCAGGTTGAGCCGACCGCCGGGGATGAGGGTGACGCGCTGGAGACCTAGGGCGCGCAGGCGTTGCGCCAAAGGCGTCAGCAGCTTTTCGCCCAGGAGAGGCAGTCCCTTAGCCAGCGCCGCACGTAGCAAAGATCCGCCAGAGAATTGACCAAGCAGGTAGCCGCCCTGTAGCTGTCCATTTTCTTCTTTGACCAGGAAGGCGTTGAGGTCATCTTCGGTGAAGGCATCGGACCAGAGAGGCTCAATAGCGACATCGGCATTATTGGTGGAGCGGTGGAGGAGAAGCGCCAGGCTGCCAACGGCGGTTATGACCAGATAGACGAGGGGATTTCCGGGCTGAACGGCCGTGGCCACCTCCTCCAAGCGTGGCAGCAGCAGGAATTGCTCGTAGCCGTCAAGCTGACGAATGGCGGCAATGGCGGCTTGCAGGTCTGCCCTGGCCTGCTGCACCTGTTGGCGGTGGTCGGTCCAAGCTGGCGGCGGTATGGCTGTGCCGATCGGTGCCAAGCGCCCCTGCCGTTCGGCAGCTTCGAGATGACGCAGTCGGTTAGCGGCCTCTTGATACTCCCGGTACAGGTCAGGCGCTTGCTGCTCCACCTGTTGCAAGTCGACTTCGTCGCGGGCCAGCCGGTCGTTGAGACCGCGCGCCTGCCCCTGTTCAAGAGTGGCGGCGGCACTGCGTAAGTCGCCGCTGTGGGCCAGGGCATAGGCGGCCTGGGAATACAGTCCCTGCCCTTCTCGTTGCCAGCTTTGCTGCTCCTGCTGCAAGAGCTGTGTCTGGTAGAGTTGTTCCAGGGCTTTCAGGCCGTACTGGCCGGCGCGAACAGCTTCATCCCAGGCATGTCGTGTCAAAGCCCAACCGCACCAATTACGAGAGGCACGTAGTGTTTCACTTATCTGCCGTTCTTGCCCTAATTGGCACGCCTGATCGAAGGCGCGCATGGCTTCTTCCAGGTTCGCCAGCTGGCCGGTGCATTCGTAGTGGTCACGCAGCCCCATCCCCAGGTTGTTGAGGAATATAGGCATTTCGGGGGAATCGAGTGGCGCGCGTTCCACGGCCGTCTGCCATGCGCGGATGGCTTCTTCTAGATCGGCTAATTGGTTGGTATGACGGTAGCAGTCACGCAGCCCTATCCCCAGGTTGTTGAGGTTACGAGGTAATTGGGGAGAATCAGGTGGGGTGCGCGCCACGGCCGTTTGCCATACGCGGACAGCTTCTTCCAGATCGGCCAACTGGTCGGTGCGGTCATAGCGGTCTCTGAGGCCAGCCCCCAAGTCGCTGAGAAGAGAGGGTAGTTCGGGGGAAGCCGGGTGGGTGCGCTGCACAGCCTTCTGCCAGATGAGGATGGCTTCTTCCAGGTCGGCCAAACGGCCAGTGCGGGTGTAGAGACAGTTGGGGCTATGAGCCAGGTTGTCGAGGTTACGAGGCAGTTCTGGAGAATCGGGTAGGGTGTGCTGCACGGCGTCTCGTGCGACCCCGATGGCTTCTTCTAGGTCGGCTAACTGGCCGGTGCGGGTGTAGCGGTTACGAAGTCCATTGCCCAAGTTGTTTGGGAAGCCGGGCAGTTCGGGGGAGTCAGGAGGGGCGTGTTGAACGGCCGTCCGCCATGCGTGAATGGCTTCTTCCAGGTCGGCCCATTGGCCTGTGAGATTGTAACGATAACTGAGGCCATGGCCTAAATTATTGAGATTACGCGGTAGTTCAGGGGAATCGAGCGGGGTGCGCTCCACTGCCGCTTGCCATGCGCAAATAGCTTCTTCCAGGTCGGCCAACTGGCCCGTGCGATCATAGCGATCACTCAGGCCATTCCCCAAGTTGTTGAGGTATGTCGGTAGTTCGGGGGAATCCGATGGGGCCTGCTGCACGGCCGTCTGCCATAACTGTAAGGCACGGTTAAGATCAGCGAGTTGTCCCTGCGCCCAATAGCGACGGAGGAAAACCACGCCGCTGTCATTTAACGTCGCTAATTGAAACCGATTATCGGCTCGGGAGAATGTGGGGTGCTGTAAGATGCGTTCCCAGGCAGCGACCGCTTCGTCTAGACTATGCCGGTCTCCGAGCTGCATATAGCGTTGTTCGGCCCTCTGCGCTTGTTCTAAATCGACCTGGAATTGGAGCGGCACGACCGGACCACTGCCCAAAGCGGCCGCTAACTTTGCCTGCAAATCAGGTCTTGCAGCCAGGGCGCGTTCCAGGCTGGCTTGGTTGTTGGTGGTTACGCTGCTTCGAGCCAGTTCAGCCAGCACTTCGCGCACAGCCGGGGATAAGGGTGGCTCATCGGGGGATGGTTTTGCCTCATGGTGCGGCTGCTTGCCAAACAATCGCCTGAAAAAGTCCATTTTCTCCCTCCAGATGAATGGTTGACATCATTCACCAGCTTCACAATTCACCAGACGTCAGCGATTGCGATGTAGACAGCTTCCCTTTGCCAGAATCGTAACGACCGAACGCCCAAACTCACACGGCGAGCGTATCGATCAACTGATAAAAGTAGTATAACTCACTTACTGGAGTGCGATGGATGACGATTTTGCCTTCGACCACCGAGCTTGGCACTGGCGTGTCGATGCACTCGGTGAGGGTAGCGTCAATTTTACAGCCGTTTGCCGCCTTCAAAGGGTGGCAAATTTGCCTCTTTGTTGTCGACGTAGATGCCATTGAGGTGGGGCGGTTCTGGCATCCAAAGCAGGGCGTACTCGATCGTATCCACTACGTTGGCTGGACGGAGATGTATCACCTTCGGAATCTGGTCGTCGACCAGATCCGCGAGAGTGGCGTCTCCCTGCCCCTGCTGCGCCGCTACCACCGCCTCACTGGCAAGACCATCAACAAGTTCCGACTGATGAGCCATATCGCCAGGATGCGCCGAACCAAACGGTTCGCCTACTGGCAGAAGGTGGGGAGT
>Ga0209607_1000875_pt1 | contig 25662 bp, 15 predicted proteins | sample AD_UKC117_MetaG_FD_184413 | JGI IMG/M metagenome (GOLD analysis project Ga0209607, IMG submission 184413) | Active sludge microbial communities of municipal wastewater-treating anaerobic digesters from Hong Kong - AD_UKC117_MetaG (SPAdes)... | ecosystem: Engineered > Bioreactor > Anaerobic >... | reverse complement strand
TGGGGTGCGGCTGGACGCCGACAACATGGCCCAGTGGGAGCGAAGCTGCGATTTGCGACATATAAGAATCCGCTGATTCAGTCGCGGTGGTTTGGATAGGCCCGCCGACCCCGCCTTGCCAAGTGAATGGCCGTGTCGGTGCTATGCTCCCGAACCATGCCAATTTGCCATGGGCGTAGGCGATGAGTCATTCATGGAGCGATAGCGAAGACGATGCATGGGCGCTGCAGCCCGACGAGATAGCGCTACTGCCTGGCATGACCGAAAAGGGACAGCTGGGCTTGGCCCTGCAGCTCAAGTTCCGGCAGATCAACGGACGCTATCCAGAGCGACTGAGCGAGATCAGCGCAACCGTGGTCGAGCGCATTGCCAAGCAGATCAGCGTCGAGCCATCCACCCTATCGTCGTACGACTTGGACAGCCGGCAAAGCCAGAGGCATCGGAAGTCCATCCGCCACTTTCTCGGCTACCAGCTCCCAACCGGTCCTGATCTCGCACGACTGCGGGAGTGGTTGACCACGGACGTGCTGCCGTTCGACCCGCAGGCCCGCCATGGCGGCGATCTTGCCTTGGACTGGTTCGATGAGCAACGATTGGAGCCGCCCGCGCTTGGTGAACTGGACCGGGTGATTCGTTCGGCCGTCCACGGTTTCGAAAGCCGTCTGCAGGAAAGCATCCATGCACGGCTACCCGACCATACCAGGGTCGCCATCGACCGATTGCTGGCGGGGGAAGAGCACGACACCGACGATCAAGGCGACGGCGCTCATCCCGAGACCATCTCCGCGTCTGCCTTCTTCCAACTCAAAGCCGATCTTGGCCGGGCCAGCCGCGACAATCTCCTGGCCGGCATCGAGCGGCGCCAAGCCATCGACACCATCGGCCTGTCCGCCGACATCTTCAAGGGTGTGCCGGCCAAGTTCATCGACCAGTTCCGCCAGCGGTGCGCCACCGAATCGATCCGCGAATTGCGGCGGCACCCTGCGCCGACCCGTTACAGCATGGTGGCCATGTTCTGCTGGCGCCGGCGCCAGCAGTTGACCGATGCCCTGGTCGATATGCTGCTGCAGCTCATTTACGCCATCGGCACGCGCGCCGAGAAGAAGGTCGACAAGAAACAGTTCGCGGCCTTCAGGAAGATTCGCGGCAAGGCGCGGCTGCTGTACAAGGTTGCCGAAGCCACGGTCGACCAGCCGGACGGCGTGATCAAGGATGTCGTCTACCCGGTGGTCAGCCAGAACACGCTGAAGGAGTTGGTGGCCGAGTTCGAGGCGTTGAGCGCAGACGTGGAACGCGACGTGCAGGAGGTCATGCGCTCGGCCTACAGTCACAGCTACCGCAGCGTCCTGATGCCGGCGCTCGATGCGCTGGAGTTCCGCTCCAGCAACACGGTACACCGGCCGGTGATCGACGCACTCGACGTGTTGCGGGCAAACCGCGACAGCCGGAAGCAATACTACGAGGTCGACGAAGTGCCCATTGACGGCGTCGTGCCGAAGAAATGGCGCCACATCGTCATCGACACGGCCAGGGACGGCACCGAGCGCGTCAACCGCATCGATTACGAGGTGTGCGTGCTTCGCGCCCTGCGCAAGTGTGTCCGCATCAAGGAAATCTGGGTCGAGGGCGCCGACCGCTACCGCGACCCGGCTCAGGATCTGCCGGCGGACTTCGCCGAGAAGCGTGACACCTATTACGACATGCTGAAGGTGCCGAAGGACGCCCAGGTGTTCATCGAGCGGGTGCAAGCCGACATGCGTCGGTGGCTCAAGACCTTCAACGACGGATTGCCGAACAATCCCAAGGTCAAGCTGCGCAAGCAAGGCAAGAACACCATCCACCTCTCGCCCTCCGCCGCGCAGCCGGAGCCGCCCAACAGCGCCGCCCTGAAGCGCGAAATCGGGCGAAGGTGGTCGGATGTCGAGCTGATCGATATCGCCAAGGAAGTCGACCTGCGCCTGAACTTCACGTCGGCATTCCGCACCGCCGCCAGCCGCGAGGCGTTGACGCCGATGGTGCTTCAACAGCGCCTGCTGTTGTGCCTATTTGGCATCGGAACGAACGTCGGCCTCAAGCGCGTGGCCAGCCAGCAGCCCAGCGTGACCTTTGACGAACTGCGCTACGTCAAGCGCCGCTATGTGAACAAGGAGGCGCTGCGGGCAGGCATTGCCCAGGTCGTCAACGGCACCTTCGCCATCCGCCAGGCCGCGATCTGGGGTGAAGCCACCACCTCGTGCGCCTCCGACTCCAAGCAGTTCGGCGCCTACGACCAGAACCTGATGACGGAATGGCACGCCCGCTATGGCGGGCGCGGCATCATGATCTACTGGCACGTCGATAGGAAGTCGACCTGCATCTTCTCCCAGATCAAACGCTGCTCGTCGTCCGAAGTGGCTGCGATGATGGAAGGCGTGCTGCGCCACTGCACGACCATGGAGATCGAACAACAGTACGTCGATACCCATGGGCAAAGCGAGGTCGCTTTCGCCTTCAGCCATATCCTGAGCTTCGACCTGCTGCCGCGCTTCAAGCTGATCGCGCGCCAGAAGCTGTCCATGGTCGGGGCCGACGACGCCAAGCTATACGAGAACCTGGAGCCCATCCTGAGGCGCGCCATCAAGTGGGACCTGATCGCGCAGCAGTACGACGAAATCATCAAGTACGCCACGGCGCTGCGGCTCGGTACCGGCGACTCTGAGGCGATCCTGCGCCGCTTCACCCGGGCGGAGCCGGCGCATCCCACCTACCAGGCGCTGAGCGAACTGGGTCGGGCCATCAAGACCATCTTCCTGTGCCGGTACCTCCACGACGAATCGCTGCGGCGCGAGATTCATGAAGGCTTGAACGTGGTCGAGAACTGGAACAGCGCGAACAACTTCATCTTCTACGGAGAGAAAGGCGAGATCGCAACGAACCGGGTCGAGGACCAGGAACTGGCAATGCTGTCGCTGCACCTGCTGCAGGCCTGCCTGGTGTACGTCAATACCCTGTTCATCCAGGAAGTGCTCGCCGAGCCGGCATGGCGCGAACGCATGACCGCCGAGGATTGGCGAGCGCTGTCGCCGCTGATCTACCACCATGTGAATCCCTATGGGCGGATCGAACTGGACATGAGCCGGCGGCTCCCGTTGGCCGCCTGACGTCCCCCGCAAACCTGGGTTTACGGGAGAGCCCGGAGGCTCAGTGAAATGACCAGGCAAGCCCCCTGAATTCCTCCCACAACCGTCTCTTGATTGCATCTCCCGAAACAGCCATCATGCAGTCGAGTAACAGGAGAAAAGCATGGCCATCGTGATCGAGGATGCTCAGATGGAGCAACTGGCGGAACAAATTGCCGTCGCCGAGGGCGTGTCCGTCGCCGAAGTATTGCGCGAAGGCTTGCTGTCGCTCGCCGGACAGCGAGGACTCGCGACGCACAAGGCACCGCTGCGGGAACGCCTCGCCGCACTCGCGCGGGAAGTCGACGCTGTTCCCGCGCGGGTGCCGGCGGACACACGAAGCGACGAGGAGATCCTGGGCTATGACGAGCACGGCGCATGGTGATCGACACCTCGGCGGTGCTGGCCTGGCTCAAACGGGAGCCGGAACGCGAACGCATCGTCGCCGCGCTGGAAGCCCACCCGATCTGCCGGATCTCGGCGGTCAGCCTGCTTGAAGCGCACATCGTGGTGCGCGCCCGCGAGCATCCCACCATGGTCGGCAAGCTGCAGCGCTTCCTGGAGGAAATCGGCGCTGTCGTCATGCCCTTCGATGAACGCCAGGCACGCCTCGCCGACGGGGCCTTCCAGCGCTATGGGAAGGGGCAGGGCCATCCGGCCCAGCTCAACTTCGGCGACTGCGCCGTCTACGCGCTGGCCAGCCTGCTCGGCGAGCCCCTATTGTTCGTCGGCGACGACTTCGCCCAAACGGACATTCAGAGGTGCTGATCGGGTATGCGCGGGTCTCCACCCGAGACCAGAAGCCCCACCTGCAGATCGACGCGCTGCGGGATGCGGGCTGCGAACGGATCTTCGAGGAGACGGCCAGCGGAGCCAGGCGTGACCGGCCCGAGCTCGCCGCAGCCCTGGATTTCATGCGGGGCGGCGACAGCCTGGCCGTGTGGAAGCTCGACCGCCTGGCACGCTCCACGCGTCAGCTCCTGGAGACCGTGGAGGCGCTGGAGCGGCGCGGAATCGGCCTCAAGATCCTGACGCAGAATATGGACACCACCAGCGCCGGCGGCCGGCTCATCTTCACGGTCTTTTCCGCCATCGCCGAATTCGAGCGCGAGATCATCCGGGAACGCACACGCGCCGGGCTGGATGCCGCGCGGGCGCGCGGGCGCACCGGGGGCCGCCCCCGCGCCCTGTCTGACAAGGACTTGAAGGAGGCGCGTGCCCTGTTGGCTGATCCGGACATCACGGTCGAGGATGTTGCACGCCGGCTCGGTGTCGGGCCGTCCACCCTCTACCGCTACCTGCCGGCGGCGCGGCACGCCGTGCGCGAGATGCAAGGCTGAGGAATCGGGGCGAAGATATGACCAACATCGTCCGGCTGCTGCCAAAACTCGTTGTCAATGGGCGTTTTCTGCAGGGCTTTCTCGACGCGCCCGAACCGTGCTGCGCGGTCGGGCTCATCGAGGAGCGCAAGCAGGTCTTGCCGCTGCTGGCCCTGCGGGTTGGCCTGGCGCTCCCAGACGAGGTCGCAGCGAAGGGTTTCGAGTTCGGGCACGCGGTATTGGGCGACAACGACTACGAACTGGTCCAGTTTATCTTTGAGTTCCGCGGCTTCGGCACCTTCCACGTCCTGCTGAACCCCAGAGACCTTGCGGTGAGTGACGTTCTTCGGCGCATGGTCGAACAGGAGCGCTACTTCATTCTCGCCATCGATCCCGACCATCGGGTGACCAGCTTCCGTGCCGATGCCGGAGACGTCCTTCTGACCGGGTTGCGCGACCATCTGCCACGCCTTCTCGGCTCGAAGACCAGCGGGGCTCGGTACAACGAAGTCCTGGCGCGGTTGCGCCAACGGCCGCAGCCGCCTGGACGCGTCCTCGCGTGGGCGTGCCGTGGCGACCCGACCGGCCTTGATCTGCAGAAAGACCGGTTGGAACTGTCACCGGCGCCATCCTGCCAGCACGACGGCGCAGAGGCGGACAGCCCGGACAGTCGAGACGACAATTCGAGTTCCGAGCCTTCCTACCAGCCGATTGAGATGCTGCCCACCGTCGCGGCGATCACGGCCGGCGAGCTGGACTCGGCCAGGGAACTCCAACAGCATCTGCGCCTAGCCCGCGGGCGGCCGCACGTGCTCGGGGACGCCGACATCGAGCGCCCCATTCGGCTGTGCGAGAACCAACTGGAGATGGCCCCGACCTACCGCGAGCAGGTGGCCCGATGGCACCAAGGCTCGCCGTCGCGCTCTCAGCGCGAGGCGCTGGCCAGGTTGTCGAAGGATGTCGACCAGCTTGAGAAAGTGGTCCCGGAAACACGGGAAATTGCCCAGGAGATGGCCTCGGGCACCATCGACGCCATTCTGCGCATGGATGACGCCGAGCTTGGGATGGCGGTGTTCGAGGGGCGGATGCAACCACCGAGCGGAATACCCCCCAGCGAGGAACTGCGGAATCGGGAAGCGCACGGGATCGCGGTGATGCTCGATGTGGTGGGCGGAAGCCTTCCCACCCATGCGGACCTGCTGGAACGGCTTGCGGTGGCAGCACCGCACATGGCGCTGTTCAAGCGTTTGATGGACATCTGCGGCGAGGAGGAGGTCAACGCGCTCTGCGGGGCACACCCTGGGCTGTACCGGGTCGCCAGAACGATGGAAGAAGCCGTGGCGGCAATCCAGTCTGGCGCCATTCCCTTACCTCGCTGACTGCAGGAAATTTGGGCATTCAGCGTGGCGTAAAGTCTTCCATAACTCGATTTAGGCGTACTGAACGCTCGGCGACACCTACCGACCCGTTGCAGCTTCATGACGTTCGGATCTGCGCCAGGCTGCATTGTGAACCGATTCCGGCCGTTCTCACCGCGCGCCCAAGTGGCAACCAGCTTGGCCTACGGACCCGTCACGGGCTCGCGACCGACGAGCAAATGCACACAGTCAGAGGTCACTTCAGAGCCATAATAGGGCTCCCAGGGCCAGTTCCTCTCGTCATTATGAAGAGCGCATCAATTCCCGAAAACGAGCCCGAGCGCCTAGACGCGCTTCGGCGCTACGAGATCCTCGACACGCCCGCCGAGGACGAGTTCGAAGACTTTACCCGGCTCGCGGCGCAGATCTGCGGCACGCCCATCGCACTCGTGTCGCTCGTGGACGCGGATCGGCAGTGGTTCAAGAGCCGCGTGGGCCTTGATACCACCGAGACGGTGCGCGGCATCTCGTTCTGCGGCCACGCAATTCACGGGCAAGGCGTTTTCGAAGTCCCGGACGCGTTGGATGACGAACGCTTCCGGGACAATCCGCTGGTCACCGCTGTTCCGAACATCCGCTTTTATGCCGGTGCACCGCTAACCACCCCGAACGGCTACAACATCGGCACGCTTTGCGTCATTGACCGCGTGCCCCGCCGGCTCACGCCAGAGCAGCGCGAAGCGATGATGCGTTTGGCGCGCCAGGCTATGGCGCGGATGGAAATGCGCCTGGCCAACCGTCGCCTGGCGCAGCAAACCGCTTTTCAGGCGGCAATCCTAGCCAACGCAGCCTCTGCGATCATCGCCACGACCCCCGACGGGGTCATCACGCACTTCAACCCCAAGGCGGAGCGAATGCTCGGCTACACCGCCGTGGAGACGATCGGGCGGCAGACGCTCGGTGTATTCCACGACCCGGCTGAGGTGGTGGCACGTGCGTCGGAGCTTTCGCGGGAGTTGGGCCGGGAGATCGCGCCGGGTTTCGAGGTGTTCGTGGCCAGGGCCGGTCAGTCCGAGACGCCCGAGTGGACTTATGTACGCAAGGACGGCTCGCGGTTGCCCGTGCTGCTTTCCATGAGCGCCCTGCGTGACACGTCAGGAAATATCAGCGGTTTTCTCAGTATCGCGCAGGACATCACACACCAAAAGGCGGCTGCGGAGGCGTTGACGCAAGAGCGCCAACGCCTCGAATTGGCCTTGACCAGTGCAAACCTGGCCATGTGGGATGCGGACACGACCAGCGGACGCATATTTCTCGACGAGCGTTGGGCGGTGATGATGGGCGAGGAACCCAAACCGACTGTAACCACCGTCGATGAGCTGTTACAACGTGTGCCTGACGCGTACCGGTCCATGCTGCTGGATACCGTCACCGACGCCATGAAAGGGCGCATCGCCGCGTACAAAGTCGATCACCCGGTGCGCACCAAGACGGGCACGTTGTGCTGGATTCTCAGCCACGGGCAGGTGATCGAGCGGGACAGGCAAGGGCGGGCACTGCGAATCATCGGTATCAACGCCGACATCTCCGAGCGCAAGCAGGTCGAGAATCGCCTTCGCGAAACACACGACCAGCTTGCCCGCGTGCTGGACGGGAGCAACGACGGCTTCTGGGACTGGGATATCAGGACAGGCGAGGCGCAGTTCAGTGAACGCTGGGCTGCGATGCTCGGCTACTCTTTGGATGAGATTGAGCCACAAATCCGCAGTTTTGAGCGGCTTGTTCACCCGGATGACCTGCCAGGCGCCATGGGGACTTTGACCAGGCATCTCGAAGGCGGCAGTGACGCTTACGAGAGCGAGTTCCGGATGCTCGCCAAAGATGACCGGTGGCGTTGGATTCACGCCCGCGGCAAGGTGACCGAACGCAGTCGAACTGGCCAGCCGCTTCACGCCGCCGGCACCCATACCGACATTCACGAGCGAAAAGAGGCCGAGGCTGCCCTCCGCGCCAGCGAAGCTAATCTCGCCGTTACCCTTGCCGCCATAGGCGACGGCGTGCTCGCGACCGATGTGCAGCGACGCATCACTCGGCTTAACCCCGTCGCCGAGAAGCTCACCGGCTGGACGCAAGCCGAGGCGATGGGCCGGCCGGTGGCGGAAGTCCTGCGTATCATCAGTGAAGAGACGCGCGAACCGGCGACGATCCCGGTGGATGAGGTGCTGGCTACCGGCGTAATTCACGGCTTGGCTAACCACACCATCCTCATCGCCCGTGACGGGAGCGAATGCCCCATCGCCGATAGCGCCGCGCCCATCCGCGACCAGGAGGGCCGCATCATCGGCGTGGTGCTGGTCTTTCGCGATGTGACGACGGAAAGACAGAACCAGATCCTCGAGAATGCGCGGGCCACAGTGCTGGAGCGGCTGGTCAGCGCCGCGTCACTTGGCGAGATTTTCGACGGGCTCATGCGCCACATCGAGCGCATCTACCCGGGCCGCCCTGCGTCCATCCTGCTGCTCGATGATGCCGGACGGCTGCACAATGCTGCCAGCACGGGCTTGCCGGATTTCTACAATGCCGCCCTCGAGGGGTTGGCCAGCGGGCTGGAGGTCGGCTCGTGCGGTGCTGCCGCCGCGAGCGGTCAGCGCAGCGTGGCCGAAGACATCGAGACCCATCCGAACTGGCAGCCCTATCTCGAACTGGCCCGCCGGGCGGGCCTGCGCGCCTGCTGGTCGCAGCCGATGCTGAGCGAAGATGGCCGGGTGCTGGGCACGTTCGCCCTCTATAGCCGTACGCCGAAGTCTCCTGGTGAAACGGACATCAGCCTGCTCGAAGAGTCGACCCGGCTGGCGACGCTCGCCCTCCAGCGGCGGCAGGCGGAGGAGGCGTTGCGCGAGAGCGAAGCACGTCACCGCCTGCTCATCCACGGCAGCCGCGATGCCATGATGACGCACGAACCGCAGACGGGGAAATTCAATTCCTGCAATCCCGCCGCGCTGGCGATGTTCGGCATCGCGACTGAGGCGGAGTTCTGCCAGCTCGGACCGTGGGACGTCTCCCCGGAGCGGCAACCGAATGGCCGACCGTCCGCAGAGGTGGCGCGCGAGATGATCGAGCAGGCGATGCGCGACGGCTCCAACTTCTTCGAATGGACGCTACGGCGAAGCGATGGCAGCGAATTTCCAGGCACGGTGCTCCTGAGCCAGCTGGTGGACGACGGGCGGCCCTTCCTGCAAGCCACCGTGCGCGACATCAGCGCTCAAAAGCGCGCCGAGCAAGCGTTGAAGGCACTCAATGCTGGCCTTGAAGAAGAGGTCGAGCGCCGCACGGAGGAACTGCGCAAGAGCCAGCGCCTGTTCCGCGACCTCTTCGAGTTTTCACCGGATGGCATCGTGATGATTGACGGCGCCGGCATCGTTCGCCAGGCGAACCAGGAAGCGGGGAGCATGTTTGGCTGGCCTCGCGCCGAGCTGGTGGGCCAGCCTGTCGAGCTGCTCATGCTCCGCTCGGGCGCCAAGCGGTACGTACACCTGTGCGACGAGTTCCTGCATGCCGCCACTCCGCGCGCGATGGGCACGGAGGGCTCGGATCTGCGTGGTCTGCGCAAGGATGGATCGGAATTCCCCGTGGAAATCAGCCTGCTCCGGATGGAGACCGACGAGGGCGTGATGGTGGCCGTCGCCGTGCGCGACGTGACAGAACGAGAGCTGGCACAGGATGCCATCCTCGCACTCAACGTCGATCTGGAGCGCCGCATTACTGAACGAACGGCACAGTTGGAGGACACCCGACGCGCCGCCGTGGCCGCCAGCCGCGCCAAGTCGGACTTTCTCGCCGCGATGAGCCACGAAATTCGCACGCCCATGAACGGCGTCATCGGCATGGTCGACGTGTTGCACCAGACCAGCCTCAAGGGCTACCAGGTGGAGATGGTTGACACCATTCGCGAGTCGGCTTTTTCGCTGCTGGGTATCATCGACGACATCCTCGACTTCTCGAAGATCGAGGCCGGCAAGCTGGAGATCGAAAGCGAGCCGACCGCAATTGCCGAGGTCGTCGAAAAGGCCTGCGACATGCTCGACCATTTGACGGGCAAGAAAGGCGTCGAGCTGACGCTGTTCACCGACCCGGCGATCCCCGCGCAGGTCTTCGGTGACGCCGCGCGCCTGCGCCAGATCGTCATCAACCTGGCCAGCAACGCGATCAAGTTCTCCAGCGGACTGGACCGGCCGGGCCGGGTGTCGGTGCGCGCAGTGTCGGCCGAACACGGGCCGGATCGGGTGGTCGAGATCCGCGTCACCGACAACGGCGTCGGCATCGACGAAACCACACAGGCCCGACTGTTTACCGCCTTTACCCAGGCCGACGCCTCGACCACCCGCCGCTTCGGCGGCACCGGGCTGGGACTTGCCATCTCCCACAACCTGGCCAAGCTGATGGGTGGCGAGATCACGGTGCAAAGCACGCCGGGCGAGGGTTCGACCTTCACCCTGCGCCTGCCCTGCGTGCCGGTAGCGCAGACGCCCGCCAGGGCAGACGAGGCAGCGTCGCCGCTGGCCGGGCTGAGCTGTCTCGTGATCGGCGGCGCCGGGGACCTGGGCAACGATCTGGCGGTCTATCTGATCTCCGCCGGGGCGCGCGTGGAGCGGGCGGCGGACCTTGCGGCGGCCCGCGATCATGCCGGCCCAGGCGCGTCCGGGCCGTGGCTGTGGCTGGTCGATGCCGGTCACAATTCGCCGGGAGCCGACGAATTGCTCGCCATCGCCGACGCCCAGACCGCGCAGGATCTGCGCATCGTGGTCATCGTTCTCGGGCGCGGCAAGCGCCGGCGGCCGCGCTCGCTCGATGCCGGCCAGCGGCTGTGGGAGGTCGATGCCAACGCATTGACGCGACAAGGCCTGCTGCGGGCGGTGGCCGTCGCGGCCGGACGCATGGCCGAGGACGACGAGGCGCCCGCCGTCGGCAAGAGCACAGAGGCCATGGCCGCACCGACGCGCGAGGATGCGCTGCGCCAGGGTCGGCTGATCCTGGTCGCGGAAGACAACGCGACGAACCAGAAGGTGATCGTGCAACAGCTCGCGTTGCTCGGCCTTGGCGCGGACGTCGCCGGCGACGGCCGCGAGGCGCTGCAGCGCTGGCAGAGCGGCGACTACGCGCTGTTGCTGACCGACCTGCACATGCCGAATCTGGATGGCTACGAACTCGCCAGCGCGATTCGCGCCGAAGAGAACGGCGCGCGCCGCATGCCGATCGTCGCGCTCAGCGCCAACGCGCTCAAGGGCGAAGCACTGCGCTGCGCCGCCGCCGGCATCGACGACTATCTCGCCAAACCGGCGCCGCTGAAAGAACTGAAGGCGATGCTCGAGCGATGGCTGCCGGCGGCGGATACGGCGACGGTCGCCGATTCTTCGGCTGCCGCCGAGCCGGCCACGCCGGGCGCCGGCGAGATAAAGGCTGAAGTCGCGGTCGATGTCGCGGTGCTGGCTGCGCTGGTCGGCGACGATCCGGCGACGATCCGCGACTTCCTGGCCGATTTTCGCCACAGTGCGCGCGCGATCGCGACCGAGCTTGACGCCGCCTGCGTGGCCGGGCAGGCAGCGCAGGTGGGCGCGCTGGCGCACAAACTGAAGTCCTCGGCGCGCGCGGTCGGCGCACTGGCGCTCGGCGAGCTCTGCGCCGAGCTGGAGGCGGCGGGAAAGGGTAGCGAGGTCGGTGCCGTGCAGGCCATCCATCCGCGCTTCGTGGCGGAAATGGCCGCCGTGGAGGCAGCGCTGGACCTTTTGACGGAAGCGGCCGACCGGTCGCGAGCGAACGAGGATAAAGATGATGCCTGACAACGCCGCCCCAAGAATCATGCTGCTCGATGACGAGCCGTTCATGCTCAAGCTGATCGGCCGGCTGCTGGAGAACCTTGGCCACGCCGCACCATCGACCTTCACCGACGGCCACACGGCGCTCGCGGCGCTCACTGCCCTATCCCGCCAGCCCGGTGCACCGGGGCCACCGGAGCTGATCCTGCTCGATCTCAACATGCCCGAAATGGACGGCATCGAGTTCGTCCGCTACCTCGTTGAACAGCGCTACGAAGGTAGCCTGGTCCTGGTCAGCGGCGAGGACGAACGCATGTTGCAGGCGGCCAGCAAGCTGGTGCAGGCACACAGGATCCATGTGCTCGGTCACCTTCACAAGCCTGTTTCGCCACAGGCGCTGTCGGCGCTGCTGGCCAAGTGGACACCGACCTCTGCGCCAGGTCGGCCACACTCGGCACAGGCTGCCTATGGCGTGGACGCCGTGCGCGATGCGATCGCAGGGGGCGAACTGGTCAACTACTACCAACCCAAGGTGGCAGTCGCCGATGGCCGTGTGATCGGCGTCGAGACACTGGTGCGTTGGCAGCATCCGGTCGATGGGCTGGTCTTCCCCGATCGTTTCGTCGGCGTCGCCGAAGCGAACGGCCTGATTGACGCACTGACCCAAGCCGTGCTGCGCGCCGCGCTGAGCCAGACCCGGGCGTGGCACGACGCCGGCCGCGCCCTGCACGTCGCAATCAACGTGTCGATGGAGAGCCTGGCTGCACCGGGGTTTGTCGATCTGGTCACCGAGGAAACGGCGCGAGCCGCCATGGCGCCGACGAAGATCGTGCTCGAGGTGACCGAAAGCCGGCTGATGGCGGATCTGCGGGTGCCGCTGGAAATCCTCACGCGCCTGCGACTGAAGCGCTTCCGATTGTCGATCGATGATTTCGGTACCGGCCATTCCTCGCTCGCTCAACTGCGCGATCTTCCCTTCAACGAACTGAAGATCGACCGGGGCTTCGTGCACCGCGCCCATGCCGACGAGACCTTGCGCGCGATCTACGAGGCCAACCTGAACCTGGCGCGACAGCTCGGCATGGAGGTCGTTGCGGAGGGCGTGGAAGACCGGGAGGATTGGGATTTCGTGAGACGCTCGCGCTGCCCTTTGGCGCAAGGCTATTTCATCGGCCGCCCGATGCCCGCGGCCGACCTGCCGGGCTGGTGTGCGAGCTGGGAGCAACGGCGCAAGGGGTTGTTCGCGTGATCAGCGCAGAATCACGCATTCTCGTTGCGACCGAAACGCTCGCCGATGTCAAACAGCATAAACGCCGTTCGGCTTGCCGCGTGGTGAAGATCAGCATTGTGAGAGGGAACCATAATTATCCCGGCAGTTATCGGTTTCGGCCCGATGGCCGAGGCGTCCGGCCAGAGCAGCGGCGTATTGGAGTGAGTGCGTCCCTCAGCACAAAGTCAAGACATGCTGAGCCATCTGCGTCGTCAGCAGGGACCCGCTCACACCAGATGCACCCAGGCTTCGTAGAGCGAAAATTGAGGGCGTGCCCTGTCGTGTCAGTCCGAAGCGTCCTGCGGGGCAACCATCGTCGTTTCCGTTTTCCGCTAAGGGTATCCCGCAGTATTTTTTGAAAATAGATGATCTTGAATCAGCGAACCACTTCCCCGTTTGCTCCATCCATCGCCGTGCGCGTGGGGGGGGCCTGACGGTTCTGATTGGTGTCTCGGTCCTCGTCGGCTGGGCCTTTGGAATACCCGATCTCAAGAGCTTCGTGATCGGCGCGGTGCAAATGAAAGCCAATACCGCCGTAGGTCTCGCGCTGGCCGGCGGGGCGCTATACCTCAGTGGGGCCCGCGGACCGTCCTGGCGTCAAGGCTTGGCGCGGGGTATGGCAATGATCGTCGCCGCCCTCGGTTTGGCAACCCTGGCGCAGGACATCTTTGGCTGGCGCCTGGAAATTGATGAACTGCTGTTCCGCGACACGGCGAACGCTTACAACGCCGTTCCGGGGCGCATGTCGCCCTACAGCGCCATTGTGTTCAGTGCGATTGGACTCGCCCTGACGTCACTGCCGAGCGGCCGAATGCGCCCGGCGATCTGGCTGACGTCGGCGCTGGTGGCAGGCATCGGCCTGGTGACCGTGCTCGGCTATGCGTGGAGCGCTGGCGAATTGGTCACCGACGACGTGCTGCCGCCGGCTGCCATGCACACGGGCCTCGCCTTCACACTGCTCGGGTTTGGCACCTTGCACGCCGCCCGCGAGCGCGCTGCGCGAACCGATGTTTCCGCGCCGAGACTTGCGCTGATCGAACGCAAGGTCGCGGCCGGCTTTATCGGCGTCATTCTGCTGTTGGTTGTCGGGGGTGGCCTCACTTACCGCGCCTTCGTCGAATCCGCGCATTGGACGCGATGGGTCGCGCATACGCAGGAGGTCCGTGAGCGGCTCAGTCACAGATATGCCGCGGTCTCGGATGCCGAATCGGCGGCGCGCGGCTACCTTTTGAACGGCGCTCATCGCCATAAGCAGGACTATATCCGTTTTGTCGGCGAGGCAGGGGCTCACGCGGAAGTGCTCGGCGCGCTGGTGGCGGACGACCCTTCCCAGCAAGAATTGCTGGCACGTCTGAATGAGCTCGAAGCCCAGCGTCTGAACTTGTTGGAGCGCGCGATCGAAGTCCGTGACAACCAGGGGTGGCAGGTGGCACAGGCCAGCGAAGCCGTCGAAACGGGTGCGTGGGTTATGGATGGCCTTCGCGATCTGACTGCTCGCCTGGACAGCGCCGAGTCCGCATTGTTGGACGAGCGTGAAGCGAACGCGGATCGTTATCGCCTGAACGCATTGTTCTTTCTGATCGGAACGCTGGCCGCGACCGCGGGAATCTTCGCTTTTCTCTTGCGCGGCATTCGTCGCGAAATGCTCGCGCGCGCGATCGCCGAAGAGGACCTCCGCGGGGCCAATACCGATCTCGAGCGTCGCGTCAGAGAGCGTACAGCCGAGATCGTAGAGAGGCAGCGCCGCTTCGTCGACCTGTTCGAGCATGCGCCGGATGCGCTCGTGATGGTCAACCGTGAGGGCGCCATTGTGCAGGTGAATCTGCAGACAGAGGCCTTGTTCGGCTGGCGCCGTTCCGACCTGATCGGCCAGCCGATCGAGACGCTGGTGCTCCCCGATGCTCGCGCAGGCCATGTCTCTTTGCGCGAGCGCTTCCTGGAGTCGGCCAGCCCCCACGCCATGGGGGCAGGCCGCAAGGATATGCGTGGGCTTCGCCGGGATGGCAGGGTGTTTCCCGTGGGCGTCAGCCTGAGCCCGCTGGAGATCGAGGGTGAACGGATGGTTGTCGCCGCCGTGCGCGACATCTCGGCACATCAGCATTTGATCGACGCCCTGGCCGAGGCCGCGGATCGCTATCGCTACACCCTGGACAGCATGCTCGAAGGCTGCCTGCTGGTCGATTTCGACTGGCGTGTTCGCTATGCTAACCAAGCGGCCGCCCTGCATTCCCGCCAGGCTCAGGAGGCACTCGTCGGGCGCCCGATGATTGACGCGTTCCCGGGGATGGACGCGACCGAGATGCTTGCCTGCTTCCGCCGCTGCAAGGAGCAACGCACCGCGCAGACGACGGAGCGCGAATATGTCTTCCCCGATGGCGCGCGCGCGTGGTTTGAACTGAGCGTCGTGCCGATGCCGGACGGGATTTCCATTTTCAGTGTAGACATTACTGACCGAAGACGGGCCGAAGCAGCACTCCGCGCCGTCAACACCGAGCTCGAGCAACGCGTCGCCACGCGCACCAACGAGCTGAAACAGGCCAACGACCGGCTTCACGATAGTGCGGCGCGTATCGCGGCGATCCTCGACACCGTCGCCGACGGCATCATCACCATCGATGAGCGTGGCACGGTAGAGACCTTCAACCCTGCAGCCGAGCGCATTTTCGGCTACACGGCCGCGGAGGTCCTTGGCCACAACATCAACATGCTCATGCCCGAGCCTTACCACGCCGAGCATGATGGCTATCTGGCGCGCTATCTTGCTACCAGCGAGGCGCGCATCATCGGCATTGGCATCGGCCGCGAGGTCGAGGGCCGCCGCAAGGACGGCAGCGTCTTCCCGCTCGAACTCACGATCAATGAGATTGAATCCGACAAGGTGCGCCGCTTTACCGGCGTCGTTCGCGACATCACCGAGCGCAGGCGCGCGCAAACAGCCATGGACGACGCCCGCAACGCGGCCGAAGCGGCGAACCAGGCCAAGAGTGCCTTTCTGGCGGCCATGAGCCACGAGATCCGCACGCCGATGAACGGGGTCATCGGCATGATCGACGTGTTGCATCAAACCAGCCTCAAGGGCTACCAGGTGGAGATGGTCGACACCATCACCGACTCGGCGTACTCGCTGCTTGGCATCATCGACGACATTCTCGACTTCTCGAAGATCGAGGCCGGCAAGCTGGAGGTCGAGCGCGAGCCGATCGCGATCGCCGACGTCGTCGAGAAGGCCTGCCACATGCTCGACCATTTGACGGGCAAGAAAGGCGTCGAGCTGACGCTGTTCACCGACCCGGCGATCCCCGCGCAGGTCTTCGGTGACGCCGCGCGCCTGCGCCAGATCGTCATCAACCTGGCCAGCAACGCGATCAAGTTCTCCAGCGGACTGGACCGGCCGGGCCGGGTGTCGGTGCGCGCAGTGTCGGCCGAACACGGGCCGGATCGGGTGGTCGAGATCCGCGTCACCGACAACGGCGTCGGCATCGACGAAACCACACAGGCCCGACTGTTTACCGCCTTTACCCAGGCCGACGCCTCGACCACCCGCCGCTTCGGCGGCACCGGGCTGGGACTTGCCATCTCCCACAACCTGGCCAAGCTGATGGGTGGCGAGATCACGGTGCAAAGCACGCCGGGCGAGGGTTCGACCTTCACCCTGCGCCTGCCCTGCGTGCCGGTAGCGCAGACGCCCGCCAGGGCAGACGAGGCAGCGTCGCCGCTGGCCGGGCTGAGCTGTCTCGTGATCGGCGGCGCCGGGGACCTGGGCAACGATCTGGCGGTCTATCTGATCTCCGCCGGGGCGCGCGTGGAGCGGGCGGCGGACCTTGCGGCGGCCCGCGATCATGCCGGCCCAGGCGCGTCCGGGCCGTGGCTGTGGCTGGTCGATGCCGGTCACAATTCGCCGGGAGCCGACGAATTGCTCGCCATCGCCGACGCCCAGACCGCGCAGGATCTGCGCATCGTGGTCATCGTTCTCGGGCGCGGCAAGCGCCGGCGGCCGCGCTCGCTCGATGCCGGCCAGCGGCTGTGGGAGGTCGATGCCAACGCATTGACGCGACAAGGCCTGCTGCGGGCGGTGGCCGTCGCGGCCGGACGCATGGCCGAGGACGACGAGGCGCCCGCCGTCGGCAAGAGCACAGAGGCCATGGCCGCACCGACGCGCGAGGATGCGCTGCGCCAGGGTCGGCTGATCCTGGTCGCGGAAGACAACGCGACGAACCAGAAGGTGATCGTGCAACAGCTCGCGTTGCTCGGCCTTGGCGCGGACGTCGCCGGCGACGGCCGCGAGGCGCTGCAGCGCTGGCAGAGCGGCGACTACGCGCTGTTGCTGACCGACCTGCACATGCCGAATCTGGATGGCTACGAACTCGCCAGCGCGATTCGCGCCGAAGAGAACGGCGCGCGCCGCATGCCGATCGTCGCGCTCAGCGCCAACGCGCTCAAGGGCGAAGCACTGCGCTGCGCCGCCGCCGGCATCGACGACTATCTCGCCAAACCGGCGCCGCTGAAAGAACTGAAGGCGATGCTCGAGCGATGGCTGCCGGCGGCGGATACGGCGACGGTCGCCGATTCTTCGGCTGCCGCCGAGCCGGCCACGCCGGGCGCCGGCGAGATAAAGGCTGAAGTCGCGGTCGATGTCGCGGTGCTGGCTGCGCTGGTCGGCGACGATCCGGCGACGATCCGCGACTTCCTGGCCGATTTTCGTCAGACCGCGCGCGCGATCGCGGCCGAACTCGAGGCCGCCTGCATGGCCGGGCAGCCAGTGCAGGCGGGCATGTTGGCGCACAAACTCAAGGGTTCGGCGCGCGCGGTGGGCGCACGGGCGCTCGCCGAGTGCTGCGCCGCGCTGGAGGCGGCGGAAAAGGGCAACGAGGTCGGTGTCTTGCAGACCATTCATCCGCGCTTCGTGGCGGAAATGGCGGCCGTCGAAGCGGCGCTGGACGCCTTGATGGCGGGCGCCGACGTGTCGCAAGCCAGCGAGAACCAAGATGATGTCTGACGACGCCGCCCCGAGAATCATGCTGCTCGACGATGAACCGTTCATGCTCAAGCTGATCGGCCGCCCGATGCCCGCGGCCGACTTTCCGGGGTGGTGCGCGAACTGGGCGCAACGGCGCAAGGAGTTGCTCGCGTGATCAGCGCCGAGGCTCGCATCCTGGTTGCGACCGATACGCTCGCCGATGGCGAACTGGTGTCGGATCTGCTGCGACATGAGTTCGACAGCGTCTTCATCTCCACGGCCGAGAGGCGGATTGCGGCCGATTTCGACCAGCACAAACCCGATGTGCTGGTGCTCGCGTTCAAGGAACTCGAACGGGCCGAGCGCTATTACCTTGGCCTCTACCGCCAGAGCGCGATCGTGCATACCCTTTCGCACCGCACCCTGGTTCTGTGCAGCATGGACGATGTCGGGCGCGCTTTCGAGCTTTGTCGCAAGGGGTATTTCGACGATTACGTCCTGTTCTGGCCGATGGTTTATGACGCCCATCGCCTGTCGATGTCGGTGCTGCTCGCGCGTCGAGCGCTAGCGGGCGGGCGCATGGCAGTGCCAAAAGAACTGGAGGCCGCCCACGCGAGAACCGCCGGCGAGCGCGACCTGCCGCACAGCCCAAATCTTGCCGCAGCGCCAGATCCTCTCGAAATCGATGCGGCAGCGCCGCGGCCCGCCGAGGCTACGCCGGGCGACGTCATCGAAAACTTCGACGACCTGTTGCGAGGCCCCCGCCAGGACCGCACGGTCGAGGGGCCCGATCCTCAATCTGCGCCGACCCAACCGCAGGCCAGGGGAGGGGCTAGGCCGACCGTGCCCGTACAAGCGTCGCCCGTGGGCCGGAAAGGAGCGTCGGCACCGCAGCCCGAGTCGCCAAAGCCACTGAAAGCGGTCGTCAGGCATCTGCTCCCGCTCGTGCTCGTCGTCGATGACGATGAGTTCCAGTGCAAGCTGCTGGCGAGACTGCTGGCATCCGATCGTTATGAACTTGCCTTCGCGCACAGCGCCGCCGAGGCCCTTGGCGCGGTGCGCAAGCGCCGACCCGATCTGATCCTGATGGACGTGTTGTTACCCGATCTCGACGGGGTGGAGATTACCCGCCGTCTGAAGAGCCAGTCGGAATACGCGACCGTGCCGATCGTGATGATCACCGGGCAAAGCGCCCGGGAGGTGGTCGCGGCGAGCCTGCAGGCCGGGGCGGTTGATTTCGTTGTCAAGCCGTTCGAGCGCGAGATCCTGCTCAGGAAGGTGGAGAAGTATCTCGGTGTGTAGTTTTACAGAGTGGGGCGTTGCATTCGGAAACGGTACCCCAAGCCTGGAAGCCGGGCTGAAGAAGGCCGACCGGCGCTTGCCGGGCGACGATCTCAAGCACGGCGACCGGCCTGTCGCGAGCTTGCGGATTTGGGGGCGTGGTTGTGGAGCAATTCATGCCGAGGCTTGGCAAGGGCCCCTTTGCCGTGCGTTCGTACCTTAATGACGGCCGAAGCCCACCACGGCGTACCATTTGGTGCCGCCAGGGGAGAGAAGCCCGACGACGGCGTGGGTGTAGTTGCAGTCAAGCATGATGTTCTTGTGGCTCGGGCTGTTCATCCATCAGTCAACGGTCGTCGCCTCACTGGAAGCAGATTCGCTGCAATAAAGGATTTCGCCATGACGCGCGAGAGGTGTGAAACCGGCGGCAGTGATTCGCTGCACCGGCCTGGTGCCATCAGACCCCGTGTGTCCATCCGTGCCAGGTTGCAGGTGGGCGCTGTTGTCGCGCATATCCACGGCATGGCGATCTGTGGCAGCACGCAGGGCATTTGATCCCGTGACCGCAGCGCAACCCGCAGCAGCCCGCTTTGGACTGATCAGAGGCGGCCTTCATGTCATTGATTCAACATAGGCAGTGACCAACAACATTCAAGGGAAATGTATGAAGCACCGGCAGTCAGTGGAGCTAAATGGATACCCCTTATATATAAACAGCCCTCGGACGAGGGAGCAAAGCCGCAGCGTGACGGTCACGTGAATGCGCCGGATGCGGCGAGCTGGCGGCGATGTCGGATGGCCGCTGTCCAGCCTTGGGCCGACGCTCGGAGGTGGGGGGTTTATGCGTCGCCAGTGTCCGCTGATGGCCGGACTGAGACTTCCAGTTCACACCTGCGCGGGAGCGCGGCAAGCCGACTGCGGCTGTCTCGACCCGACCCAATGCGGCCTCTGCACCTGGAGGAGAGCGGTCATTCAACGCTTGAGCCGAGGGCGCGCGCATCCACCCCAGTAAACGGCGAGGTGTCACCGCCTTCCGCCGAGCGCCGCAAGGCCTTTGAACTTGTTCGGTTCGGCGTCGCGATCACGGACGACAGCCAGAAACTCCTCATCCTTGCCAGACAGAAAAACTGAAAAGTGGTTGGCAAGATCCTGCTTGAGCGCCGCAAAGCTCGCTTGGATGGTGCCGCCGAAGTTTGGGTACGCGTGGTTACCCCAAGCACCCGAGTAGCGCAGAAAGTCCTCGTGAGTAATGCGCGACTGGCCAACCTTGTACTCGACCAGTCCCAGGCCATAGCGAACGCTGAAGGCGAGGATACGGTCATCGCGCTGGAACTGACCCACGGCGAACGTGCCGCCGGAGCCTATGCCAGTCTCACCCAACGAAAACTCGAAGCCGTTCGCTTCCATCATCGGGCGAAGATGCTCTATGCCCTCGACAAGTTCTTCTTGCGGTGTCGACACGCGTACTCCCTCAGGTTGTGACGCCTGATTAACGGAACTGGAAACTGACGCGCCGAGCATAGCGCATAGGGATGATGAATGTGCCGCACGTCGGCGAGTTCTCACTGACAGCTATTGCCTGAACCGTGCCATCCGCCTGCCCCCCAAAGCAACGTGCGAACCGTCTGCGACAGTCTCAAGCCGACCCTCAACAGCCGTTCGGCCTTTTCGCCCCAATGACCGGACTGCATCGCTTGCCGACATGGACAACCAGCGGGCGCAGTCACGCTAACGGCCAGCAAGCAGTCGCTCGGCCTGGCGAGTAGCGGTGCCTCGAACGTCAGCTGTGCGTCTTATGCTCCGAATGGACGGCCCTTGCTGTGTTGATCAAGGGCGTTTTCGTCGGCTTCCAGGATCGCCTTCGCGATGCTAGTCACGCGCTCTTGGTCCGGATCTGGTACCTGGCGGCTCACGGCCCGATTTTCCCATCACCTGTCATGGCCAAGGCAAAAGATGGTGCTCCACCTTCATGCTATGGCCGGGTCTGCATGTGTGCGTGGAACTAAAGCGAGTGGGCATCGCCGGTAGCGATGGGCGGTCCTGTTCGGCGGTCAGTCCAAGGGTAGCTGTGCGTGCCTTCATGACTTTGCGCAAACCATTACGCGCCCTGCCGTTGTCCCCGTTCATGACGTAACCGATCATCGTCGCCATCGGAAGGCCGTTGGAATACTGGCCAGTGACGAAGCGCATCAGGCCCTCTTCGACATACGGGACACAAAGGTTACGCACGCGGGCTGCGTATGGCACATTCAGCCGCTTGCATTCATAGGCTAGGTAGACTTCTTCATCGTCACCCACCGTCAGGACGAAGTCGATGCTGCTCGACAGGGACACGTTGCCATTGGCGTCCTCGACCAGAAGTTCATGCTGGTACTCGATCCGCCCGGGCACCTTCTTCGTTCGTCTCAGGGCCTGCACGAGATGCACGGTGATGTGGTCCTCATGCGTCATCGCATCCTTCTTGGCCTGCAATGGCCCAATGCAGATCGGCCAAGCAGCTTCAATCGCCTCGGACATTTGCTCCCCAAGATCCCGGAAATGAGCAAGCCAATTATCAGGACTACCCGCCAGCACGGACCGCTCCCTCCTGCCCATGGCGAGCTGCGGCCGCTACGAACTCCGCGGCGATCTGCTCTGCGTCGGCCAATGCTGTGGATCGAAGCCAGTGCCGCAGCGCTGTGGGCTTCACGAGGTACATGTCGCGGTCAACGACGAGACGCAGATCAGGTATTAATTGCACGTTGCCAGGCAAATCGATCGGGAGCTTTGCGGCGATCGACCCGAGGAAGGCGTTGAACTCGCTAGATGAGTCCTCGGTGTATGGCGCAGCCTCATCGCCGATCGTCAGTTTCAACACCGCAACATCCGTAGAGTGCGCTGCCAGCGAGGCTTTGACGGGCACGCGAAAGTGCGGCGAGAGCGCGTTGCACAGCATTGCTGCGTAGGCCGCCCGCTGACTCGAGCTGGCCTGCGCCCAAATGGGCTGCAGGCCGGCCTTGCGTCTGGGCTGCATTGCCGGAATGACAGAGTAAAACGTGTCTTCGACGATGGCCACGTCACTGTCGTCGAGCCCGTAATACTCGAACACCAAACGGTCGATGGCACCTAGCACATCGTCTTGCGAAGCCAGCAATTTCTTCGCGTTCGCCAGTTCCCCGTCGATCAGCGCCACCAACTCTTTTTCCGCATTCAGCGCCTTCGCAGGATCCGGCATGTTCTCAGGGGCGTCGAACGGCAGCTTCAGCAGTTCCCCCTGATGGACCTTGGCCCGATCGGTTCCCAGGTTCGCGGTGTCGTGGAAATAGAACCAGGCCGCCAGGCTGCTGTTCAGCACGGCCGTCAGCACCTTCGCTTTGCGTTCCTGACTAGGCGGCACGGTGATCGACTGAAGCGAATGCTGAAACACGACATCCTGTTTACTGAATGCTGCCCGCACCCGGCCAACGGCCCGCTCCACCCCTTGTGGGATCAAGATGTGCGGCCCGAAGAAACCGGCGTCGAACCCTGCCCGGTGCACGACGGACGTGTGCCAGGTGTTGGTCTCTACACGTGGCAGGGCGACTGCCTTGAACTGACTGGCATCCAGATAAGGCAGCCGGGTCACGATCTCAGCGGTCGTCGTCTGGTATTCAGGATCGTCCAGGCGGCTCTCCTGCGCTGGCTTGAAGCCCTGCCCGATCACCCAGTGCTCGTCCCGGTTGAACTCAACCTTGGAGCGCTTGAAGGCCTTGAACTCTTGTACGAGCGAGCCTATGGGCGGGATCGTACGAAGATATTGCAGCAGTCGCTCCTCGGGCGCCCGCGTCCACAAGCGACGCTTGAACGCGGTGGGGTCCTCGGCGACCAGGTCGGAGCGAAACGTCAAGCGATCGGCGCGCGACAGCGTCACCAGCCGCTTGAGTCGCAGGTTGAGGTCAGCCTTGGGGACCCAATACTCGAAGCGGTACGGAGCTTGTTCCTGCTTTTGAGGGCCATACAGCACGAAGGCGGTGGGGCGCTGCGCTCCATCGAAAAGCTGGAAGCAAAGATCGGACATGTTGATAATTCGGCGGATCCTGGACATCTGCAGCAACATCCGGCGCGCGGCTTGGCTCTCGGTGTTGTGCAATATCCCCATGGCAGGCAGCAAAAACGCCACCAGACCGGTTGGCTTGACCCCTTCAAGGGCTTTCCACACGAATCCCCATGCAATGTCTTTGGCGGGCGCGAGGTAGCCCTTGGAAGTGGTCCAGTCTTGCGCCGTCGTCAGCTGTCCGGTGCGGCCATTCCATGGCGGATTGCCGATGATCACGTCAAACGGGTGCGCATCCTTGACGTTGAAGAAGTCCGACCCGGGAAGCAGCGTCTTCCCATACAGCGGCGGCAGCAACTTGCCGGCCTCGATGAGCTTGGGCAGGTCCGAAGGACTTGATTGCTCCAGGAGCGCGATGTACAGCGAAAACGCCGCGACACGCACTGCGGAAGAGTTGATGTCTCCCCCATGGAGACGATTCGCAATGGCCTTCAAGTCGGCCCACGTCGCATGCCGCTTCTTCTTGACGTGGCAATGGTGTGCGACCAGACGCTGGAACAACCGCACCAAGAAGATGCCAGATCCGCAGGCCGGATCGCAGTAGATGCCATGGGTCTTCTGTTCGTCGGTTAGCTCGTCCCACAGTTGGTTGACGACGATATCGGCTAAGAACATCGGGGTGTAGAACGCCCCGTCAGCGCTCTTCTTTTCCGCCTCTTCCTTCAGGAATCGGTCGTAAACCGCGCTGATGAGTCCGATCGACATGTACCGGAAGTCGTAGCCCCAGAATCGAAGCTGGCGGGTGGCGGTGTTCTCGTGACCATGGCGGAACCGTGCGAGCACGGCCAAGTGCTCAGGCTTGAGCTTGGGTGGCCGAGCGTCTCCGGTCTCGAATGCGCAAGGGGCCTTGAAGAGGTTGCCGTTGAAAGCGCTATGCAGCCATGTGAACAGCACTTCAAAGGGCTCGGAATTTCCGGCCCGAAGCAAATCCAGCAGGGTGGCAAAGCGATCCTGAGACGCGGTACGAAATACGGCTTCACCGATGATCTGACGGTCTTCCAAGTAGGCCACGAACATGGTCTGCATCAGCAGCGCTTGGGCTGCGTCTGTGCCCAATTCGTCCTTGAGGCTGCGAAACGCCATCAGCAGGTTGGCCAGAAGTACGCTGTCAACCCGGTTTTCTGGATTGAAATAGCCATCGTTCTCGTACCAGAACCGACCCGACTCCGCCGCGTCGAGCAATTCGCGCAGCGCCAAGGCATCGTCGAGAAGGGAGAGCGTCTTGACCAAGCGCGGGTCTTTGCCCCGGCTCTCGTCGCGGTGTAACGGGCGCTGCACCAGGGAGTACGCCGTCAATTCGTCGCCGCGAATGACGAGCAGCATGCTCATCAAACCCTGGTTCCACAGAATCCGATGGAGCTCGTCGATGCGCTCAATTGAAACGAGGGGATCGCTCAGAAACCCGATCGTGGGAACGCCGTTGATGCAGCTGACAGCTGACAGGCCCAACTCATCGAGTGCAAAGCGAATCGCCTCGGCATGCGCGTCAGCGGTGACCTTGCTGTCGGCCGTATAGAACTCGGGGGCCCGGCGTCGGTCGAGCGCCAGCGCCTTCGACCAGCGGAAATCGATGACCGCGCTCATGAGCGGAACCGCCGCGGTTGCATCGGGGCGGTTTCGCCGACCGAAAGCCAAGCGCCCAAGTGCTCAGTCATTGGTGAACCCCAACGTGGTCTGCTTGTCGCCTGCGAACCGTCCGCCGATTGCGGCGCCGCGCGGCCGCTTCTTGACGGGCTTTACTCGCGCCATGACAGGTTCGTAATCGATATGGCGAGCGGACATTTCAGCGAGAAGACTGGCGATCAATGCGAGATGGATGGGGACTTCGCCCCGCTTCTTATTGTTGGAAACCGAGGTGGGTTGCATGCCTATGAGGCCAGCAAAGCGCTTGACACTGAGGCCCGCCTTGTTCAGCTCACCAAGAAAATCGTCGTAGGTCACGGCGCGATCGGATCATTATTTAATGAGACTTTAATACATAGAAACATGAGGTTCAACCGAAAAAAGCCGGTCGGGTTCGCACCGGACGGCGCCACGGGTACTAGAGCGTTGTGGAGCGGATCGTCGCGCGGGCTTCGCGTCGGCGAGTGTCATTTGTCGCACGCGAGGAGACGTCAGGAGATACGCTGGGGTCCGTTGCAGTCACTCGGTGTCCGCTCTCAGCGAGACTGGTCAAGCAGTAGGTGGGCGCCGAAAGTCTGCCTGTCAGTCTTGAAGCGGTCAGCCAAGAAAAATGACTGACCGGCTGCTCCTGGCCGAACGGAGCCACTCACGTAAGGGGTGCGACGTGTTGCTGGCCACTACAACTATCTGGCGGAATCTCATGTTGATGTGGGTTCTGGGCGGTCACGAGTTCAGATAAACATTAGCAAAAGATTATATGTCGCAAATCGCAGCTTCGCTCCCACTGGGCCTACTACGTGCGCCTGCCGCG